>Ga0182739_1003152_pt1 | contig 14736 bp, 16 predicted proteins | sample eDN5th30CBELigBY_FD_128873 | JGI IMG/M metagenome (GOLD analysis project Ga0182739, IMG submission 128873) | Enriched backyard soil microbial communities from Emeryville, California, USA - eDNA 5th pass 30_C BE-Lig BY (version 2) (version 2) | ecosystem: Environmental > Terrestrial > Soil >... | reverse complement strand
CCGCTGCGCGGGCTACTCGACCGGCTCCGGCTTCCGCGCCAGCTTCGACGGCCACCAGATGGCCGGCCCGATGTCGTGCGCGAGGGCCGGCACCAGCAGCGAGCGCACCACGATGGTGTCCAGCAGCACGCCGAAGGCCACGATGAAGGCCAGTTGCGCGAGGAACAGCACCGGGATCACCCCGAGCGCCGCGAACGTGGCGGCCAGCACGATGCCGGCACTGGTGATCACGCCTCCGGTGACGGCGAGGCCCCGCAGGATCCCGTCGCGCGTCCCGTGCTGCGTCGACTCCTCCCGCACCCGCGTCATCAGGAAGATGTTGTAGTCGATGCCGAGTGCGACGAGGAACACGAAAGCGTAGAGCGGAACCGCAGGGTCGGCGCCCGGGAATCCGAGCACCCCGTTGAACACCAGGGCCGACACCCCGAGCGCGGCGGCGAACGACACCACGACGCTCGCGACGAGCAGCACAGGTGCCAGGATCGAGCGCAGCAGCGCCATCAGGATGAGCAGGATGACGCCGAGGATCACCGGAATGATCACCGTGCGGTCGCGGATCGAGGTGTCGTCGGTGTCGACGGCGGTGGCCGTCACGCCGCCCACCAGCGCACCCGCGTCGACCTCGTGGACGGTCTCGCGCAGCTCGCGCACGGTCTGCTCGGCCCCGGCGGAGTCGGCTGCGTCGGTGAGGGTCACCTGCAGCATGATCTGCCCGTCGACGACGGTGGGCTTCAGGGGCGCCGGCGTCGGGAACGGGAACGGTTCGGCGTCGGTGCCCGCGGGCATGGTGCCGGTGGGCGAGTTCGCCGAGACGGCGACCACCGCATCCACCCCGTCGAGGGCAGCGGCGGCGTCGGCCAGGGCGGTCAACTCGTCCTCGGCACCGACGACCAGGGCCGGGCTCCCCGACCCTTCCGGGAAGTGTTCGCCCAGCAGGACCTGCCCGTCCCGCGCGGGGCTCTCCCCCAGGATCAGGTCGCTCTGCGCCACACCGTCCGCCTTGAGCTGGGTGATGCCGAATCCGGCGGCGAGCAGAACGACGGTGGATGCGATCCAGATCACGCGGGCGTGGCGCGCGATCAGGCGCCCGGTCCGCGGCCACAGCCCCTTCGCCTCGTCGCCGATGAGCACCGGGTGCGCCGAGCCGAACTTCGGGCGCAGCGGCCAGAACGCGGCGCGGCCGACGGCGAGCAGGAGCGCCGGCAGCAGCGTGAGCGCACCGAGCAGCGCACAGACGATGCCGATCGCGGCCACCGGCCCGAGCGCCTTGTTGGAGTTGAGGTCGCTGAGCAGCAGGCAGAGCAGCCCGGCGATGACGGTGCCGCCCGAGGCGAGGATGGGCTCGAAGGACCCGCGCAGGGCCGTCACGGTGGCATCCCAGCGTTTCTCGGTGTCGCGGAGCGCTTCGCGGTAGCGCGAGACGTAGAGCAGCGCGTAATCCGTGGCGGCGCCGATGACGAGGATGAACAGGATGCCCTGCACCTGGCCGTTGACCTGCAGCACCTCGGCCTTCGCGAGCCACCACACCGCCAGGATCGCCAGGCACAGCGAGAACACGGCGGTCCCGAGCACCATCAGCGGCAGCAACGGCGATCGGTACACGATCAGCAGGATGACGAAGACCGCGGCGAGGGCGACGCCGAGAAGCAGGCCGTCGATTCCCGCGAAGGCGCCCACGAGGTCCGCGCTGAAGGCTGCCGGTCCGGTGACGGCGACGGTCAGCCCGGCGGGCGCCTCCCTTTCCAGCGCGCCGCGCAGTTCAGTGACGGTCTCGTCGATGTCACCGGTGATGGGCACGAAGACCTGGTAGGCCTCTCCGTCGTCGGATTCGATGGCCGGGCTGGCCTCGTCGGTTCCGTCGAGTTCGCCCAGCACGGTCGCCAGGTCGCCGTCGGCGAACGCGCGATCGTCGTCGCTGAGGCCGCCGTCGCGCTGCAGCACCACGATCGCGGGAGCACCGTCGGAGTCGCTGAACTCCGGCAGCAGGTCGGAGACGGCGGTGGCTTCGGCGCTCGCGGGCAGGTAGCTCGCCTGGTCGTTCGAGGACACCTCGCCGATACGGCCGAAGTAGGGGCCGCCGATGGCGCCGGCCGCCACCCACGCCACGATGAGCAACGCGGGCAGCACGATACGGAGGATGCGGGACATGGTCAGGACTCCTGGTGGGCGTCGAACTGCTGCACCATCTGCAGCAGGATGCGGTGGAGGTGGTCGCGGTCGCCGGCGGTCAGGCCGCCGAATATCTTCTCCGTCGCGGCGGCGAGGGCGACTCCCGCGCGGGCGAGGCGTTCGGCGCCGGCCGGCTCGAGATGGATCTCGAGGGCCCGGCGGTCCTGCGGGTGGGGCGCGCGGTGCACGAAGCCGGCGCTCTCGAGCTCGTTGATGAGCGTGACCATGACCGGCTGGAAGACCTCGAGTTGCTCACTGAGGCGGGCCTGCTTCTGCGGGCCGTCGGTGAGCAGGGTGAGCACGCCGAGCTGGTGCGCGGTGAGCCCGACCCCGGCGAGGGCGTCGGCGAACGCTTCGGAGGCGTGGGTGGCGACCCAGCCCAGCAGGAAGCCGGTGGAGTCGGTGAGCGAGGGCGGTAGCGGCGACCGCACGGCGCGACCGCGCGTCCCGCCAGATTCATTACGCTCCATAACGTTATTCACGATAACGGGTCGACGCCCCGTCGTCGCGCTGTTGTCTAGATCCACCAAGATTTCCCAGGATTCTTCGTGGGCCGGGTTCGACGCGGGTGCGCGGCGCAGGGCAGGATGGAACCCGTGACTGTCGTCGTCGTCGCGCCCGGACAGGGCTCGCAGACCCCTGGATTCCTCGAACCCTGGCTCGCCGGGCCGGAATACGCCGACCACCTGGACCGTCTCTCGGCGGCCGCCGGCGTCGACCTGCGCACGCACGGCACCGTCAGCGACGCCGACACCATCCGGGATACCGCGGTCGCGCAGCCCCTGATCGTCGCCGCCTCGCTGCTCAGTTTCGCCGCCGTCACCGCCGACGGCCGGCGCGACAAGCTCGCCGGGGTCGCGGGGCACTCGGTCGGCGAACTCGCCGCCGCAGCCGCCGCCGGCATCCTCACCGAGGACGCGGCGATGAAGCTCGTCGCCCAGCGCGGTGCCGCCATGGCGGAGGCCGCGTCGAAGGTGCAGACCGGCATGAGCGCCGTGCTCGGCGGCGACGAAGCCGAACTGCTCGCCCGGCTGGCTGAGCTCGGGCTCGAACCGGCCAACTTCAACGGCGCGGGTCAGGTCGTCGTCGCGGGCGAACTGCCCGCCCTCGCGGCGCTGCAGGAGGCGCCCCCCGCGGGCGCCCGGGTGATCCCGTTGCAGGTGGCGGGAGCCTTCCACACCCGGTACATGGGCCCGGCCGTCGACATCCTGCGCGCCGAGGCCGCGGGCCTCGAGCCTGCCGACCCCGATCTTCCGATCTGGACCAACAAGTCCGGCGAACCGGTCTCCGAGGGCCGCCTGTTCCTCGACCTCGTCGTCGGCCAGGTCGCCAGCCCGGTGCGCTGGGACCTGACCATGCAGTCGTTCGAGGCGGCCGGGGTCACCGGCATCATCGAACTCGCCCCGGCCGGCGCCCTCGTCGGTCTCGCCAAGCGCGCACTCAAGGGCGTGCCCACGGTGGCCGTCAAGACCCCCGACGATCTCCCTGCCGCCCACGCCCTCATCGACGGAGCCGCCTGATGCCCACCCTCAAGCAGGCCGCGGGCGCCAAGGGCTCGCAGATCCTCGGACTCGGCGCCGCGCGCGGCGACCTCGTGGTACCGAACGCCGATCTCGTGGAGGCGATCGACTCCAGCGACGAGTGGATCCGCCAGCGCACCGGGATCATCACCCGCAAGCGGGCGAGCAAGGGTCTCGACGCCATCGACCTGGCCGAGACGGCCTCGCTCGAGGCGCTGAAGAACGCCGGGGTCGACGCCGCCGACATCGGCGCGGTCATCGTCTCGACCATCAGCAACGTCGCCGTCACCCCGTCGATGTCGGCCCTGCTCGCGGAGCGCATCGGCGCAGCCCCCGCCCCGGCCTACGACGTCGGCGCCGCCTGCGCCGGCTACACCTACGGGATCGCCCAGGCCGACGCTCTCATCCGCAGCGGCACCGCGAAGTACGTGCTGGTGGTGGGCGCCGAGAAGCTGTCGCAGTACGTGCACCCCGAGGACCGCTCGATCTCGTTCCTGCTCGGCGACGGCGCCGGCGCCGCCGTGCTCGGACCCACCGACGACCCCGGCGTGAGCGCCACCGTCTGGGGCTCCGACGGCTCGAAGTGGGACGCCGTCGGCATGAACGCGACTTTCGAGGAGTACCTGGACAAGGTCAAGCCATGGCCGACGATGCGCCAGGACGGCCAGACGGTCTTCCGCTGGGCGGTGTGGGAGATGGCGAAGGTCGCCAAGCAGGCCCTGGATGCCGCGGGCGTCACCGTCGACGACCTCGCCGCGTTCGTCCCCCACCAGGCGAACATGCGCATCATCGACGAGCTGGCCAAGCAGCTGAAGCTCCCCGAGCACGTGCTCATCGGGCGCGACATCGAGACGACCGGGAACACGTCGGCTGCGTCGATCCCCCTGGCCACCCACCGCCTGCTGGAAGAGAACCCGGATCTCAGTGGCGGACTCGCGCTGCAGATCGGCTTCGGTGCGGGCCTGGTCTACGGGGCCCAGGTGGTACGGCTCCCCTAGGATTGACTCCGGTCATCCGACAATCAAGGCTTTCCCGGCCAACGCAAGGAGAAACGAAATGGCACACACTCAGGACGAGGTCCTCGCCGGCCTGGCCGAGCTCATCAACGACGAGACCGGCATCGCGACCGATTCGGTCGAGCTGGGCAAGTCGTTCACCGACGACCTCGACATCGACTCGATCTCGATGATGACCATCGTCGTCAACGCCGAGGAGAAGTTCGACGTGAAGATCCCCGACGAAGAAGTCAAGAACCTGCAGACCGTCGGCGACGCCGTGACGTACATCGTCAACGCACAGGGCTAGAACTACCGGGCGGGGGCCCTCGGACCCCCGCCCGATCTCTGTTTAACGGGAGAGAAATCGAATGACCAAGAAGATCGTCGTCACCGGCATCGGCGCCTCGTCCCCGCTCGGCGGAACGGCCCCCGACAGCTGGAAGGCGCTGCTGGCCGGCGAGTCCGGTACCCACAAGCTCACCTACGACTGGGTCGAGCAGTACGAGCTGCCCGTCCAGATCGCCGCCGAGGCCACGGTGCGCCCCGAGGAAGTGCTCGAGCGTCAGGAGATCAAGCGCCTCGACCCCTCGGCCCAGTTCGCGCTCATCTCGGCTCGCGAGGCCTGGGCCGATGCCGGGGCCCCGGAGATCGATCCCACCCGGCTCGGCGTCGACTACGCCACCGGGATCGGCGGACTCTGGACCCTGCTCGACGCCTGGGACACCCTGCGCGAGAAGGGTCCGCGCCGTGTGCTGCCGATGACCGTCCCGATGCTGATGCCGAACGCGGCATCGGCCGCGATCAGCATGTCGCTCGACGCCCGCGCCTTCGCCCGCACCGTGGTCTCGGCGTGCGCCTCGAGCACCGAGTCGATCGCCAACGCCTACGAGCACCTGCAGCTCGGGCTCGCGGACGTGATCCTCGCCGGTGGCGCGGAGTCCTGCGTGCACCCGATCACCCTCGCCTCGTTCAACTCGATGCAGGCGCTGTCCAAGCGCAACGACGACCCGGCCACCGCATCCCGGCCCTACGACGTCGACCGCGACGGCTTCGTCATGGGCGAGGGCGCGGCCACCATCGTCATGGAGACCGAGGAACACGCCAAGGCCCGCGGCGCCAAGATCTACGCCGAGATCGCGGGGACCGGCGTGACGAGCGACTCGTACCACATCACCGCACCCGACCCGGAGGGCCGGGGTGCTGCTCGCGCCGTGTTCGCGGCGCTCGAGCAGGCCGGCGCGGGCGTCGACGAGGTCACCCACATCAACGCGCACGCCACCAGCACCCCCGTCGGCGACATCGCCGAGTACAAGGCGCTGCTGGCGGTGTTCGGGGAGCGCGTGCACGGCATCCCGCTGTCAGCGACCAAGGCCGCGCACGGCCACCTGCTGGGTGGGACGGGCGCGCTGGAGGCGATCTTCGCCATTCTCGCCGTGAAGGAGCGCCAGGCGCCGCCGACGATCAACATCGCCAACCTCGACCCGGAGATCCCGCTGAGCGTGTCGGGCACGCCGCAGAAGCTCGGCGACGAGGCTCAGCTGGCGATCTCGAACTCGTTCGGGTTCGGCGGGCACAACGCGGTGGTGGCGATCCGCAGCGTCTAGGCGATCGGGCGGCAGCCCGGGTGCTCGGTGCAGTCCACGTCGATCGGGTCCGGGTCTGCGTCGTCGAGTTCGGGCAGCGGGATCAGTTCCGGCTCGAACTCGGTGAGCACTCCGGCGGTCACGAGCGCGACCCCAGTTCGGCGACGCGCTGCGCGCGCTGTTCGAACCACGGGTGCGTGCGCACCGGGATCTCCAGGCGCCCGAGCCGGTGGCGCGCCGTGCGCGCCGGCGGGCGGCGCAGGATCGTGGTGACGGTGCGAGTGAGGGTCTTCATGGCTCAGCCCACCTTGTGCAACCAGATCACGGGGTTCTCGCCACTGGCCTGGCGGAACGGCTCGAGCTCGTCGTCCCAGGCCTGACCGAGCACGAGACGCAACTCGCGGTGCAGCTCGAACGCGTCGGAGCCCGCGGTCTCCATGGCCGCCCGGAGTCGATCCTCGGCGATCACCACATTGCCGGCGGTGTCGGTCTGGGCGAAGAAGATCCCGAGATCGGGGGTGTGCATCCACCGGCCGCCGTCGGTGCCGAGACCGGCATCCTCGGTGACCTCGTAGCGCAGGTGCTCCCAGCCGCGCAGAGCCGAGGCGAGGGCGGCGCCGGTACCGCGCTCGCCCTCCCAGTAGAACTCGGTGCGCGAGGCGCCCTTCAGGACCGGTTGCTCGCGCCAGTCGAAGTTCACGGCGCGCCCGAGGGCACGACCGGCCGCCCACTCGACGTGGGGGCAGAGCGCGCGCGGGGCGGAGTGCACGTAGACGACTCCGCGCGCGAGCGCGTTATTGTTCGCAGCAGCCACTTCCGTTCTCCATTCCTCGGTGCGACTTCCCCATCGACCGGGTATGGATTCACGTGGTGCTACTGCGTGCGATTATGCCTCACAACAAGGTGGAATCACAAGATTGTGATGAGTTCGTCACTTCGCGTCGGCGTAGCGGTTCACGACCGAGACCGAGAGGGCGAACTCGACGGGGATGTTGCCGAACAGCAGACGGCCGGCGTCCTGAGCCGCGGCACGGAGGGCCTCGGCGACCTGCGGCGCCTGCTCGACCGGGGTATGCACGATGAGCTCGTCGTGCAGGAAGAACACCAGGTGCGGGCGTCCGGGCAAGGCGGTGTCATCGGGCCCGAGGTCCCAGAGGCGACGCCGCAGCGCCCCGATCCAGCACAGAGCCCACTCGGCGGCGGTGCCCTGCACGACGAAGTTGCGGGTGAAGCGGCCCCACGCCGCGGCCTCGTTACGGGCGCGCCGGGCCTCACCCTCGGATCGGGCCTCGGTATAGGCCGCCCCGGCACCGCGCGGTGAACTGCGCCCGAGCCAGGTGCTGACCACCTGCCCCGACTCCCCCGCCCGGGCCGCCGCCTCGACGTAGTCCATGGCGACGGGGAACGCCCGCTCGATGCGGGGACGCATCCGGCCGCTCTCGCCGGTGGTGCCGCCGTAGATGGCGCCCAGCATCCCGTATTTGGCCTGCGACCGGGTCTCGACGGCGCCGCTGTCGACCATGCCCTGGTACATGTCGGTGGCCCGGCCGGCCCGTGCCATTGCCGTGTCGCCCGAGATCGCGGCCAGCACGCGCGGCTCCAGCTGTGCGGCGTCGGCCACCACGAAGGTCCAGCCGGGGTCGGCGATCACGGCACCGCGGACCTGCTTGGGAAGCTGGAGCGCACCCCCTCCGTCGGAGGCCCAGCGCCCGGTGACCACGCCGCCCGGCACATAGGTCGGACGGAACCGCCCGTCGCGGACCCACTGGTCGAGCCAGTTCCAGCCGTTGGCGCTGAGCAGCCGGGCGAGCTTCTTGTACTCCAGCAGCGGCGCGATCGCCGGGTGCTCGATCTCCTTCAACTCCCACGAGCGGGTCGAGGTCAGCGGCAGGCCCGCGTGCTGCAGGCTCTTCAGCAACTCGACCGGCGAATCGGGATTGACGGCCGGATCCTCCAGCAGTCGGCGGATCTCGGCGAGCAGCTCCTCCATTCGCGCGGGACGCCCTCCGCCGGGTGGGCGTGGCCCGAGCACCTCGGTGAGGATCGCGGCATGGCGCTCGGCGTCCCAGGGCAGACCCGCGAACCGCATCTCGGCCGCCGCCAGAGCCCCGACGCTCTCGGCCGCCAGCAGCAGCATCAGCCTGCCCGGCACCGGCGCCGCATCGACCGCCGCACGCTGGCGCCGCAGTTCGGCGACCGGATCGGGGTCGGCCGATGCCGGCTCCAGATCGAACAGCGCCTCGGAACCGCTGCGCACCGGCGTCGGCCCGTCCCACTCGTCCGCCTCGGCCGTGGCCAGCTCGGTCCCGGCGGTCGCCGTCGACGATCTGAGGATGCGGCGGCACAGTCGCAGATCGAGCGCCCGCTCCACGCGCGTGCCGGCCTGCACGAGCGGCGGGTACCAGTGCGACGTGTCGTCCCACACCCACCGCGGTTTCTCGAGCTCGCGCGCGGCCACCCAGGCCGACAGGTCGGCCGGGTGCACGACGCTCATGCGCGGACGCTTGGCCTCATCGTCGAGCTCGGTCGCCACCACGCCGTCAGCGACCGAGCGGAGGGCGATGAACACTCCCCCAGTATCCGCCGCGCCGCGGACTATGCCGGGTGGATCGCCCTGACCATCTCGATCTCCTCGACCCCATGGCCGCCCTCGACCTGAACGCGTTCACCGGTCGGCACGAATCCGCGCTTGGCGTAGGCCCGCACCGCCCGTGGGTTGTCGGCGGCGACGTGCAGGTGCAGTGCACCGACGCCGCGGGCACGGGTCCAGTCGATCAGAGCATCGAGCAGGAGGTCGGTGACGCCGGCCCCGCCGCGCCAGGCCGGATCGACGAACACACCGACCAGGTTCGCCCGACGTGCGCCCCGGCCGGTTCCCCCGGCGTAGGGCGGCGGACCGTCGCTCAGGAACACCACCATGCTTCCGACCCAGGTGCCGTCCTCGGCGATCGCCACGACCTGCTCGCTGTGCTCGCCATGGGCGCGGATGCGCTCACGCCACTCCGCCTCCGGTCGTGCCCGCACGTCGTCGACCGTCTCGACGTACGCGATCGGGGTGTCGAGCACGGCGCGTTCGCGCAGTTCTCGCACGCGATCCCACTCGTCTTCGGCCGGCCGGTGCAGGGTGATCACGCGAGAGCTCATCCGTGCAGCAGCGAGCCGTCCTTGGCCAGCACGTTCTTCTCGCCGGCTTCGACGGCGAACGGGAATCGGTTCTGCTTCGGCGGCAGCGGGCAGTTGAACGCGTAGCTGAACGCGCAGGGCGGCAGCACGGCGCGGTTGAAGTCGAGAGTGATGGTGCCATCCGGATTCGGTGCCAGATACAGGAACCGGCCCACGCTGTAGGTGCTGTCGCCGCTGGTGGCATCGGCGAAGACGAGCTGCAGGGCCCGCCCCGACTTGAATGCGGCGAGGTCGTACTCCGCGCCGTCGCGTTCGAAGGTGATCCGGCCGGGGATCACCTCCTCGCGGGTGTGCCCGTCGTCTTTCAGGTGCTCGAACCCCATGGTGGTGCCCTCCGGGTTCACGCTCCAGCGCGCCGTGATCACCCAGTCGGGGTCGTAGTCGAATGCATCGATGCCGCCGAAGTTCTCGATCCCCTCCGACTTCGCGTCCCACACCCGAAGGGCGTATCCGCCGGTGTTCTGGGCGATGACGAATCCGCGCAGGGTGTCGCTGAAGACGACATCGCCGGGATCAGGGGCGTCTTTGCCGCGCACCACGGCCTCGCCGTCGACGAGTTCGCCGTCGACGTGGATGCCGTCCTCGGCGGTCGCGATCACCATCAGCCCCGACTGCCCCTCCGGCAGCGGCGCCCAGCGGCCCGGCACCCCCCAGACCGTCTGCTCGGAGTCGATCACCTGCGTGTTGACCAGCGCCAGGCTGCCGAGCGGTTGCACCACCGCCAGCTCGCGGCGCTCGTGGTAGGTCTTCCAGGCTTCTGCTTCGGCGGTCGCGGTGTCGGTCACGAAGTCATTCAACCATCCGCCCCGGTCGAAGATTCCGTGACGCGGTAGCGTGGCACGGGTGAGCAACGACCCCAACTGGAAGCTGCGCGAGGTGCCCGCCTTCGTGCTCGAGAGCCCCGATGTCGCCCCGGGCCAGCCGCTGCCGCAGTGGGCGCGCTCCGGCATCGCAGGGGCCGGCGGGGAGGACCGCTCCCCCGCCCTGGCCTGGAGCGGAGCCCCCGCCGAGACTCGCAGCTTCGTCCTGCAGATGTACGACCCCGACGCCCCCACCTCCAGCGGCTGGTGGCACTGGGCCGTCGCGAACCTGCCGGCGTCGACGACCTCGCTGCCGCAGAACGCCGGCGATCCGGATGCCGGGCTGCTGCCCACGGGCGCCCTCACCCTGCCGAACGAGTTGCGTCTCGCCCGCTTCCAGGGAGCCGCGCCCCCCTCGGGTCACGGGCCGCACCGGTACTTCTTCACCGTCACCGCGCTCGATGTCGACACGATCGACATCGCACCGGATGCGACCCCCGGCATGCTGGGGTTCCTCATCCACGATCACGCGATCGCGCGGGCACAGTTCTTCGCGACGAGCGAGACGCCCTAGCTCACGGCCTTGGCGATGATCGCGGCGAGCCGCTTCTCGTCCTCCGCCGTCAGGTCACCGGGGATCGCATACGCACTCGGCCAGAAGTTGCCGTCGTCGAGATTCGCGGGCCCCTCGAACCCGAGCGTGCTGTAGCGGACCTTGAACTTGGTGGCCGGCTGGAAGAAGCACAGCACCTTGCCGTCCCGGGTCCAGGCCGGCATGCCGTAGTAGGTCTTGGGCATGAGCTCGGGGTCGGCCTGCTGCACGATGGCCTCGATCGTGCGGAGCAGCTTCTGCTCTGCCGGCGTCATCTTCGCCGCCGCATCGTCGATCTGCTTCTGGCCGCCGGCACGGGTCTTGTCGGCCTTCTGCGCCTTGACCTCGGCGGCGCGGTCCTTCATGGCCTGTCGCTCGAAGTCGCTGAAGTTCTTGGTGTCTTTGTCTGCCATGCCGCCACGCTATCCGGGCCATCGCGACCGTCGCTTCTTCATTCCTGCCCTATCCTGACCCCAACGTTCGCGGCGGTGCGTGCGTCTCGACAGGTAGGAGGCACACACATGGACAGCACCGATATCTCACCCGTCATGCCGCGGTACCTGGCTCTCGTCCTCGCCACGGCGGCGACGGTGATCGCGATCGGACTGCTCTGGTCGCTCGCGCCGGACCGGCTCTGCGGCGGCGGCGACTACGTGGGCATCCTGCCGGGCCCGCAGCCGTGCGGTGACGGCGGGACGGTCGCGGCGCTGACCACGGCCGGCATCCTGCTCACCCTGCTGGCGGCGATCTTCGTGGTGTCGTTCACGCTGCACCGACACCGTCGGCTCGTGACGCTGATCATCGGCGGCGTGATGCTGCTGGTGCTCTGCATCGGGCTGCTCGCGACGGTGGCCGCGGCGAGCTCCGGCCCCGTCATCTACTACTGAGACGACGGATGCCGCCCCACCGAAGCGGGACGGCATCCGATCGCGAGGGGCGCGTGGCGCTCCTCGATGACCCGGGTCAGCCCTCGGCCGGAGCCTCCGGGCCCTCCGAGGCCGCCGACGAGGAGTCGGTGTCGGCCGCATCGGCCTCATCGACCACCGGGGCCAGCGACAGCTTGCCGCGGTCGTCCATCTTGGTGATCTCGACCATGATCTTCTGACCGACGCCGAGCACGTCTTCGACGTTCTCGACCCGCTTGCCGCCGGCGAGTTTGCGGACCTCGCTGATGTGCAGCAGGCCGTCCTTGCCGGGCATGAGCGACACGAAGGCGCCGAACGTGGCCAGCTTGACGACGGTTCCGAGGAACCGCTCGCCGACCTCCGGGTTGATCGGGTTGCCGATCGCGAGGACCTGCGCGCGTGCGGCCTCGGCCGACGGTCCGTCGACGGCTCCGATGTAGACGGTGCCGTCCTCCTCGATCGAGATGTCGGCGCCGGTCTCGTCCTGGATGCCGTTGATCGTCTTGCCCTTGGGGCCGATCAGCTCGCCGATCTTGTCGACCGGGATGTTGACCGAGATCACGCGCGGCGCGGTCGGGGCCATCTCGTCGGGCCCGTCGATCGCCTGGTTGATGACCGAGAGGATCGCGGTGCGTGCCTCCTTGGCCTGCTTCAACGCTCCGTCGAGCACCGAGGACGGCAGGCCGGCCAGCTTGGTGTCGAGCTGGATCGCGGTGACGAACTCGCTCGTGCCGGCGACCTTGAAGTCCATGTCGCCGAGCGCGTCCTCGGCACCCAGGATGTCGGTCAGGGCGGCGTAGCGGGTCTCGCCGTCCACCTCGTCCGAGATGAGCCCCATCGCGATGCCGGCGACCGGGGCGCGCAGCGGCACACCGGCGTTCAGCAGCGACAGGGTGGACGCGCACACCGAGCCCATCGAGGTCGAGCCGTTGGACCCGAGGGCCTCGGAGACCTGACGGATCGCGTACGGGAACTCCTCGCGCGGCGGCAGCACCGGAACGAGCGCGCGTTCGGCGAGGAAGCCGTGCCCGATCTCGCGACGCTTCGGCGACCCGACGCGACCGGTCTCACCGGTGGAGTAGGGCGGGAAGTTGTAGTGGTGCAGGTAGCGCTTCTTGGTGACGGGGCTCAGCGAGTCGATCTGCTGCTCCATCTTGAGCATGTTCAGCGTGGTGACACCCAGGATCTGGGTCTCGCCGCGCTGGAAGATGGCCGACCCGTGGACGCGCGGGATGACCTGCACCTCGGCGTCGAGCGCGCGGATGTCGCTCAGACCGCGGCCGTCGATGCGGATGCCGTCGGTCAGCACGCGTGCGCGCATGATCTTCTTGCTCACCGACTTGTAGGCGGCGCTGATCATCGGGGTGACCTCGGCGCTCAGCGCACCGGACTCGACCTTCTCGGCGATGGCGGCCTTGACGCGGTCCTTGAGGGCGTCATCGGCGTTCTGGCGCTCGATCTTGTCGGCGATCTGGTACACGTCCTTGAGCTCGTCGTAGGCGAGCTCGGCGACGGCGTTGTAGGCCTCGTCGCTGTAGGGCGGGAAGAGCGGGAACTCCTGGATCTCTTTCGCGGACTGCTTCGCGAGTTCCTCCTGCGCCTTCGCCAGCTGGGCCAGGAACGGCTTCGCCGCCTCCAGGCCCTGCGCGACGACGGCCTCGTCGGGCTTGGTGGCGCCGGCGCGGATCAGCTCCCAGCTGCCCTCGGTGGCCTCGGCCTCGACCATCATGATCGCGACGTCCTCGTTGCCGTCCTTGTCGGTGACGAGGCGGCCGGCGACGGTGAGGTCGAACACGGCCTCGGCGAGCTGGCTGTTCTTCGGGAACGCGACCCACTGGTCCCCGATGAGGGCCATGCGGATGCCGGCGACCGGTCCGTAGAACGGCAGGCCCGAGATCTGGGTCGAGGCGCTGGCCGCGTTGATCGCGAGCGCGTCGTAGAACTCATCGGGCGCGATGCTGAGCACGGTGATGACGATCTGGACCTCGTTGCGCAGTCCCTCGACGAAGGTGGGGCGCAGCGGGCGGTCGATGAGGCGGCAGACCAGGATCGCCTCGGTCGAGGGACGACCCTCGCGCCGGAAGAACGAGCCGGGGATCTTGCCTGCGGCGTACGAGCGCTCTTCGACGTCCACCGTCAGGGGGAAGAAGTCGAATCCGTCGCGCGGGCTCTTCCCTGCGCTGGTGGCGCTGAGGATCATGGTGTCCTCGTCCAGGTACGCGGCGACCGCGCCCTGCGCCTGCTGTGCGAGTCGGCCGGTCTCGAACCGGACGGTGCGCGTGCCGAACTTGCCGTTGTCGATGACGGCTTCGGCGAACTTGATCTCGGGACCCTCCATAGAGGTCTCTCCTTATGTCGCTGGTCGAGTAGCGCCCGCGAAGCGGGCGCGTGTCGAAACCATGAGCAGGAGAAGGCAGGAAGGTGCTCGGTGATGAGTCGCCGGGCGGTTCTGGCCAACAGTAGAAATGCACCGAACGGACCTGCTGTTCGGTAGATCACCACCGGTGACCAGGCTTCGTGCCGGCCTGCTCCAGTGTCGGCCGCCGGATGACGGCCTCGGACATGCTATCAGCCCCCTGCCAGAAACGGCGGGATGGCGGGGCAGGCTCGGGCGAGTTGCAGCAACTCATCGAGGGGGTGGCGCAGCGCCAGCGCGCGGAACGGGTCCCACGAGAACAGCCGCACCACGAAATCCGAGCGGGCCGGAATCGGCGGCAGAGCGTCGACGCGCGCCGCCAGGCAGGGCGCGAGCACATCGACGTCGTAGTCGTACAGCAGATTGCGGGTGTAGTGGTCCTGCGGGACGGCACGGATCGGCTCGATGGGGTACCGCGCGAGACAGGAGTTGAACCGGGCGAGCCGGGCAGAGTCGATGCCGGTCAAGGCTCCGCTGCGGTCGATGGTGGTGAGCGCTCCATCGGGGGTGAAGGTGTAGCCGATGTCGGCGGATTCCTGCACCCCCGCCCGCTGGCGGCACTCGGCCTTG
>Ga0182739_1003151_pt1 | contig 14737 bp, 14 predicted proteins | sample eDN5th30CBELigBY_FD_128873 | JGI IMG/M metagenome (GOLD analysis project Ga0182739, IMG submission 128873) | Enriched backyard soil microbial communities from Emeryville, California, USA - eDNA 5th pass 30_C BE-Lig BY (version 2) (version 2) | ecosystem: Environmental > Terrestrial > Soil >... | reverse complement strand
TTTGGCAGAGCTTCAGGGCGATGCCACGCTCGACGTCGCATCGATGGTCGGCCACGAGCTGCATGATGCGCTGATCCAGCAGGCGGTCGTGCGACTTCAAACCTGTGTACCCCTGCGCAATTGGGAAGCTGCCTTGAGTTCCTTGCAGCAATGCGCTACGGATCCCGCGTCCGACGTGCCCTCGCCGGCCAAACCTTCCGGCCCGACACTGCACTGAACGCAGGCATCCAGTCAGTCAGGGCCCGACTTGGGCCTGTTCCATCCGAATGTGACGCGTTCGGTGCCGGTCTCGCCTATCGTGATCTTGCGCGATTGAGTCTGGTTATTGTAGGTGGCGAACACCTGGTAGGGACCCGGCGCCAGCCGCACCAATAGATAAGGTCCCTTGGACGTCACATTCAGGACCGTGGCATCGTCCTTGTTCCTGATGACCACCTGTACGTCCCCGGCATAGGCGGCCGTGCCCTCGTCCCGGCTGGTAAAGGTCAGCGCAAGGGGATATTGGTTCATGGCCTCTTTGATGGCCGTGGATTCTTCGAGCCCGAAGCCGCCTGTTACGTACGCTGTGCTGCCATCCATCTGGACCGGCGGCAATTGGGCATGCGCCTGCATGGCCAGGCCCAAGCTGGTCGCTATCGTGGCTGCCAGTGCGGTATGACGAAAGCCTGCCCACGAACGCAGGGATTTGCGTGATGGTTGCACTGAAATCTCCCGGGATTGAGCGTTGCTTTTTATTTTACCGGGCTCGAGCAGAGCGGGATAGCAGAAAAGGCCAGTCATGGCGTTGGATCGCCTTCCCCGAGGCGTTGTAGCTTACCTCGCTGAAGAGGGCGCGGCCACTCCCGTGGATGGCGATGATGGTCGAGCAGCGCGTGCCGTATTCGGGACTGACAATGAAGGGGCTGCTTAGCAGCCGCTCTCGCTCCCGCGTAATGCCGGTACTGGGCAAGGCGTCCTCCTGGGCGGGCGTCTGGTCCTGAAGGATCGCGAACAGGGGAGCCAGGGACTGCTCCAGCGCGCCGAACGGATAGTCATCCAGCGCCTGGCGAAGGCGTTCGGCCTTGGGCCACGGCGTGTTCAACAAGTGGTTTGAAATGATGTATCGACCGGGAGCCAGTTCCTGCGGGGCGTTTTGCGCTGTCCGGTTGCCGACATACCAGGCTGTCTCGGTATCGCCCAGGATAAGGTTGAACCCGTTATAGCGGCTTCCTGCTTCATGGACCTGATTCGCATAGTCGCGGGGACCGGTGTCATGGGTCAGGTAATCGCTGGCCAGATGGCCGCGGGAAGGTGCGTCCGGAATGAGGGAAGCCGGATCGCGAAAGTTGGTCAACAGGGCATAGCGGCCCTGGCGTGTGATGCCCAGCCACGTGCCGCCCGCGACGCAATCGATTCCCGCTATCAAATCAGGATGGTCAGGCCAGGGAGCGGCGGGCAAGGTCTTGCGCGCGTGAAACTCGTCGCGATTGGCGGCAATGAACAAAGGCCATTCGGGATGGGCGGCGATGGCCAGATAGGCGATGCACATGCCCCGTTGCTACAGCATCGCGACGCTGCTGGCGTTTTCGACGAGCGTGCGGAGGCGCACGGCATCTCCGATGCGCGACCGGCCTGTCGCATTGAGCAAGACGATGGCTACGTCGCGGTTGTCGATGCGGGTCAGCATCACAAGACACTCGCCAGCCTCGTTGATGAAGCCGGTTTTGGAAATCTGGATATCCCAGTCGGACTTGCGGACCAGGCGGTTGGTGTTGTTGTAAACGAGCTGGCGGCCGCGTCCGACTTCGATTTCGTAGCGATCGTCAGTCGTGTAGCGATGGATCAGGGGCTGCTTGCTGACGGCCCTTAAAAGCTTGACGAGGTCGCGGGGCGAGGAGACGTTGTCGCTGGAGAGTCCTGTCGGGTCGACGAAATGGGTCTTGCGCATGCCGAGCGCGCGGGCTTTGTCGTTCATCGCCCGAACAAAGGCGGGCATGCCGCCCGGGTAGTATCGGCCCAAGGCATGAGCCGCGCGGTTTTCGGAAGACATCAGTGCCAGATGCATCATGTCGGCGCGGCTGAGCGTCGTGCCTACGGCCAGGCGCGAGCGAGAATAGCGCAGGCGATCGACGTCGGCGTCGGATATTTCGAGTAGCTCGGTCATCGGCAGACCGGCTTCCGCGACCACCAGTGCCGTCATGAGCTTTGTGATGGACGCGATGGGGCGTACTTCATCGCTGTTCTTGTCGAAAAGGACATGCGAGTTTTCGAGGTCCTGGACGAAGGCCACTTCGGAGCGCAACATGGCATGCGAAGCAAGCGGCTCTACTGCAGAGGGCGTGCCGTGGCGATGCACGACGACATCGCTCGTGTCTGCGGTATGGGTGTCTGCGAGTCCCGGCATGACGGCACCAGCGGCATAGCTGGCTGGCCGCAAGTTGCGCCGATGTGCCACGTTGGGGCGCTGGGCGCTGCGTCGGCTGGCGGTTTTCGTGACTTTACGTGCCGTGGCCTTGCGCGCTGTCGCCTTGCGGGCCGTGGACTTTCGAACGACCGCTTTTTTTGGCGCGGAAACCGTATTCTGTGCTTTGTCTGCCGTGGAACCGTGCGTGCTGGCTACCGCTTCCAGGTTCATGCCCAGCACAAGCAGCAGAAGCACCGGCAGCAACGCCAGCAGCGATGAGCGAGACGAAGGCGCATTCCAGAAATACGGCATGGCGGTGACATGAGGGGTGTTTGGGATGGGGTTGATATTATCAGAAAAAACTACCCTAATATTAGTGGGTTACAACATTCTTTTAAATTTTTTTTTAGCTTGGCCGGCGCGCGGATGCCAAATGGCCCTTTTTGCTGTATGGGCAAACAGTACATCGGCGCTGCGCGGTGTGTCGGCCGTTTGCAGCGCCTGTGACGATACCTCAGTTTACGGTGATTTTGGCTTTTTTGATGAGGGACGCGAATCGCTCGGTGTCGCCGTCAATCTGTTGGGCCATCTGGGCGGTCGTGTTCCCCACTGGTTCCGCGCCAATTTGGCTCATGCGCTGGGCAAAATCACGAGACTTGATGATCTTGACCATCTCGACATTCAGTTTTTCCACGATGTCGCGCGGCGTGCCGGCAGGGGCGAGGACGCCAAACCAGGTGCCAAAGTCGAAATCCTTGAATCCGGCTTCGTTCAGCGTGGGGACATCCGGAAGGGCAGAAGAGCGCTTCCCCGTTGTCACCGCCAGAGGCCGCAGCTTGCCACTCTGTATGTGTGGCAGGACGGGCGTTACGGTGTCGAAGGACATGGTCACTTGTCCGCCGATAAGATCGGTGGTCAGCGGGCCGCTGCCTTTATAGGGAACATGCAGCAACCCTATGCCGTTCTGCATGGCAAACTGCTGTCCGATGAGATGCTGCAGGGTGCCGTAGCCGTTGGAGCCATAGGCCAGGTCCGTCGTCGATGCCTTGGCCAGCGCCACCAGTTCGCCGGCCGTCTTGGCCTTTGTATTGGCTGCGTTGACGACGAGCACGTTCGGCACCAGGGCGACAATGGTCACAGGTTCGAAGCTTTTCTTGAAGTCGTAGGACAGGTTCTTGTAAACGTTGGTGGCGATGGTGTGATGGACCGCGCCCATCAGCAAGGTGTAGCCGTCGGGTTTGGCCCGGGCCACGATATCAGCGCCGAGCGTCGCGCCGGCGCCCGGTTTGTTCTCGACGATCACGGGCTGCCCGAGGGATTTGGACAACTCGTCCCCCAGCGCCCGCGCCAGGACGTCGGTGGTGCCGCCGGCCGAGAACGGCACGACCAGGCTGACGGGTTTGGCGGGCCAGGACTCTGCGATGGCGGCGCCGGACGACATGAGTCCGATGGCCGTCACGCTTAACGCTGCTGCAGCCAGTGTCAGGGATTTTCTCGCGTTCGTTGCGCTCGATGTTTTCATGATGTTGTCTCCGTGGTTCTTATCTTATGTAGATGGCTGCGACATCAGGCAACCTGTCGCGCCGTAACGGTACTGCCGAGTGCCTCGCACATCGCCGAGGTGACTTGCGCGGTGGTTGCCTTGCCGCCCAGATCCCGCGTATGCAATGAAGAATCCGAGGTGATGTGTTCGATAGCCTCCATGACGCGCGCAGCCGCCGTGGTCTCGCCCAGATGTTCAAGCAGCATGACAACGGACCAGAAGGTGCCGACGGGATTGGCGAGTCCCTGTCCCATGATGTCGAAGGCCGAGCCGTGGATGGGTTCGAACATCGATGGGTAGCGTCGCTCCGGATCGATGTTGCCGGTCGGCGCAATGCCGAGGCTGCCGGCCAGTGCCGCGGCCAGGTCGCTAAGGATGTCGGCGTGCAGGTTGGTGGCCACGATGGTGTCCAGCGACGCCGGTCGATTCACCATGCGCGCGGTGGCTGCGTCCACAAGCTCCTTGTCCCATTTGACGTCCGGGAAGTCGGCCGACACCTCTTTGGCGATCTGGTCCCACATGACCATGGCGTGGCGCTGCGCGTTGGACTTGGTGATGACGGTCAGCAATTTCCTGGGACGCGACTGAGCCAGCCTGAAGGCGTAGCGCAAGATACGCTCGACACCCGCGCGCGTCATGATGGATACGTCGGTCGCGGCCTCGATGGGATGCCCTTGGTGGACGCGGCCGCCTACGCCGGAATATTCGCCCTCCGAATTTTCCCGGACGATCACCCAGTTGAGCTGTTCCGGCGTGCAGCGCTTCAGCGGTGCATCGATGCCGGGCAGTATGCGCGTAGGGCGCACATTGGCGTACTGATCGAATCCCTGGCAGATTTTCAGGCGCAGTCCCCATAGCGTGATGTGATCGGCAATGTCGGGGTCGCCAGCCGATCCGAACAGGATGGCATCCTTGTCGCGCAATGCGTCCAAACCATCCTCGGGCATCATCACGCCGTGCTTGCGGTAATAGTCGCCGCCCCAGTCGAAATTCTCGAACTCGAACCGGAATGAGGCGTCGCTGCGCGCGAGCGCTTCGAGCAGCGCCTGGCCGGCGGGAATCACTTCCTTGCCGATGCCGTCACCCGGGATGGTGGCGATGCGGTACGTTTTCATGCGGGTCTCCTGTCGTTGCGTGCATTTGCCTGACTGTAAGGCCGATTCGGGTGACAATAAGCGCTCTATGGTGAATCCACTGTTAACCTGTCATTAACGATCAGGCTGCGCCATGAGCTCGACCATTCATCCTTCCGAACTGGCCTTTTTTTCCACCCTGGCCGCCTGTGGCGGCTTGAGCGCTGCAGCGCGCACCCTGGGCGTCACCACGCCGGCAGTGAGCAAGCGGCTTTCTCAGATGGAGGCCAGGCTCGGTGTGCCGCTCGTCATCCGCACGACTCGGCGCATGCATCTGACGCCCGAAGGCCAGACATATCTCGATCGCGCGCGGCGTATCCTGGCCGAAATAGATGACATGGAGCAGCAGATCGCGGGCAGCAAGGCGGGTCCCAAAGGCCTGTTACGTGTCAATGCGTCGCCAGGATTCGGGCGCGGCTACATCGCGCCCCTGGTCTCGCGCTACGTGCAGACTTACCCGGAGGTCGAGGTACAACTGCAGCTGTCGGTCTATCCGCCGCCCTACAGCGAGGATGTCTTCGACATCTGCATACGTTTCGGCGAGCCGCCGGATGGCCGGATCATCGCACGCCGCCTGGCTGCCAATCGGCGCCTGCTCTGTGCTTCACCGGCCTACCTTGCACGACATGGCGCGCCTGCCTCGCCAGCCGAGCTGTCGCGGCATCAGTGCATTGGCATCCAGCAAGGCGATGAGGCGTATGGGGTCTGGCGCCTGAGTGGCGGGGCGGATCGGGGCAAGACGCCGCAAATCGTGCGCGTCCACGGCATGCTTAGCACGAATGACGGCGAGGTGGCCGTGAATTGGGCGCTCGATGGGCACGGCATACTGATGCGAGCCGAGTGGGATGTCGCGCGCTATATCGCGAGCGGCCGCCTGGTCCAGGTGCTGAAGGACTACCAGACACCCGATGCCGATATTTACGCGACCTATATGCAGCGTCATCAATCATCCACACGGGTGCGAACCTTTACCGAATTCCTGGCGCAGTCCCTGGCGTCGCCGCCGCAGCCGGCATGATGTTCAGGCGCGAGCGGGCATGCGGAACATGCCTCCTCCGCGGCGTGCCCGGTGCAGCAGGAAACCGATGATGCCCAGGTTCAGCACGTTCCAGCCTATCCCATTGAGGAAAGCGGCGTAATAAGACCCGCTCCAGTCATAGATTGCGCCCGACAGCCATCCGCCCAGCGCCATGCCGAACAGCGTAGCCATGAGCACGGTTCCCACCCTTCCGCCGGCTTCTTCCGGCGCAAAGAATTCACGCACGATCAGCGCGTAGGCCGGCACGATGCCACCCTGGAAGAGGCCGAACAGCCCGGAGATGACATACAGCGACACCAGGCCGTTGCTGGTGAGGAACATCAACAATGCGACGCCCTGTAGCAGCGACCCGAGCAACAAGATGCGGAGCCCGCCGATGTGGTCGGATATCCATCCTGAAACCAGCCGGCTGACGATGCCCAGGCCCAGCATGAGCGCAAGCATCTCGGCTCCCCGCGCGGCGCCGAAACCGAGGTCGCCGCAATAGGCCACGATATGGACTTGCGGCATGGCCATGGCCACACAGCAGGCCACGCCCGCGACGCACAACAGACCCTGAAGCATGCCGGGACTGAGGCCCAGAGGACGACGAGGGTCGGATCGGGCCGCCTCTTGTGCAAAGCGGGCTTGCGCCCGATGGCTGGACCCGCCGCGTGCGGCAGCCGGGATGCGCGGCGGCTTACGCCGGTAAACCAGCGCCAGCGGCAGCATGGCAACCAGACAGAACATGCCCATGCCCATATAAGTTTGGCGCCAGCCGAGGGTGTCGATGAAGTGCTGCATGATGGGCGGCCATACGGCGCCTGCGCAATAGTTGCCGCTCATGCAGATGGCTAGCGCGATACCGCGCCGGCGCGTGAACCACTGCGAGGTATCGGCGACCAGCGGCGCAAAGCTGGCTGCCGTACCCATCAAGCCGATAAGCAGGCCCTGAGCGAGGTTGAATTGCCACAGGCTGCCGGCGGATCCGGCCAGCATGAAGCCGCTGCTGATGCCGAGTGTACCCAGCACGATGGGGATGAGGACACCGTAACGGTCGGACAGGCGGCCCATGAGGATGCCGCCCAGGCCGAAGCCGACCATCGTCAGCGTATACGGCAGCGAGGCGTCGGAACGGCTGATGCCGAATTCCGCCTGAATCTGCGGCAATACGACCGTAATGGAATACATGCCGGAACCGCCGATGGTCATCAATAGCAACGAGACGACCAGACGCGTCCAGGCGTAGGGAGATTCGATGTCGTTCGAAGACTGGGAGGCAGTGGCGATCATGCCGAACATTGAACACCATAACCAGCCGCTTGTGGCGGTTGTTGCCCCGCCGCGCACAATTATTTTTGCATTGCTGCCACGGGTGACCGTGCGTGGCTTTCGTTATAGTTCAGCCTTGTTCAATGTCCTGTCACAGAGGCCCTCATGCCAGTCGCTTCCCCCATTGACCGACTTATTCAGCGGTATGAACTCCAGCCCCATCCGGAAGGCGGCTTTTATCGGGAAACGTACCGAAGTGGGATGACGGTTCTCGTGGGCGACGCGCGAATGCAGCGCAGCGCGTCGACGGCCATTTACTATTTGCTGCCGGCAGGCGCCCACTCGGCATGGCATCGCATAGTCTCGGACGAGATCTGGCATTTCCATGCCGGGGACCCTTTGCACATTCATGTGCTTGAACAGGCCGGCGAACTGCGGACCCATAGGCTGGGCAATCCGCTGGTGACGTCCGATGCCGACTTCCAGGTCACAGTGTCCGCCGGACGCTGGTTTGCGGCCGAGGTCGTTCAAGGCGGCGCGTTTACATTCGTCGGATGCACGGTAGCGCCGGGTTTCGAGTTCAGCGAATTCGAACTGGCGGACGCCGCGGAACTGACGCGCACCCATCCCGCGCATGGCGCAATCATTCACCGTCTGTCGAACAAGGCGGCCAGGCAAGAACCCGGCGGCGCCTGACAACGGCGCGCGGCATGTCGTTTGCTGTCGGCGGGACGAAGGCGTCCATCCGACGCCTGTCTTGTATCGAGGTGCCGTCGTATGGAAGAAAAAGATGAGCTGCCCGAAGGCAGTTATTTTGCGGATCAGCGCTCCGCGCGGGAAGCTGTGGCGCTTGCGCTGCCCATGATTGAACACGGAATCCGGGATCGCATCATCGGCGACAGCGGGTTCCTGTACATCGTCATCATGGATCCTGCGCTAGGACCGGGCATCTGCGATTTCCAGCGAGCCATTCTTTATGAGCATGCGGTGGGCGATCCAGCTGACTGGGATGCGGACTACGCGCAATTTGCGCGGGACAAGGCAGAAGTGAGCTGGCGCACCGGCTGCAATGGGCATGTTGTCCGGCATATCGCGCCACATCTCTTGCTGCGTTCGGACACTGGCATATGGGGCAGTGCCTGCGTGGACGGCATTGTCGTCGGAGTAAGCGGCGCACAACCGTGGTATGACGAGGCCATTGCCGGCACGATTGCCTATTGCTTGAAGGCGGTGGCCAAGGCGCGGGCGCTTGCGACGCCGGAATCGCCCTGGCTCGTCGCGCATCACAGCACCCCTTGATCCGGCGGTAGGCGACCCGGAAGTCTGGCTGCCTTCCTTGGCGACACGGAGCACATCATGCGACCTAAAGAGTTTTATCGATTGGCCAAAGATTCTGTCATTGCCTGGCAGGACGACTACGCCTCAAGCATGGGCGCGGCCATCGCCTTTTATACGGTGTTCTCCATCGCACCCTTGCTGATTCTGGTGATTGCCATTGCCGGTTTCGTTTGGGGCGAAGATGCGGTGCGCGGCGAGATCATCCGTCAGTTGGGCGGCCTGGTGGGGCCCGAAGGCGCCTCGAGCGTGCAAAGCATGATACGCAGCGCCGACAAACCCGCCCAAGGCATCACGGCCACCATCATCAGTGTGTTGTTCCTCATCATTGGGGCGACAAGCGTCTTTGCCGAGCTCCAAAGCGCATTGGATCGCATCTGGCGTGTGCCGTCGCTGCAAAAGACGGCGGGACTGTGGAACGCATTGCGTGCCAGGCTGCTGTCGTTTGGCCTGGTCCTCGGCCTGGCGTTCCTGTTGCTGGTGTCGCTGATCGTCAGTGCCGCGCTGGCTGTGGTGGGACAGTGGTCGAGCGGCCTGTTCCCGGGCTGGGAAGCCGTCATGCAGGTTTTGAATACCATCGTGTCGCTGGGTATATCGACCGTTTTGTTTGCCATGATTTACAAGTTCATGCCGCAGGTCAAGATTACCTGGCGCGATGTGTGGGTCGGCGCCGTCGTCACTGCCGTCCTGTTCGAGATCGGCAAGGTGGTGATCGGCCTGTATGTAGGCAAGAGCTCGACAGTGTCATCATTGACCGCCGCGGGATCATTGGTGATCGTGCTCATCTGGGTGTACTACGCCGCTCAGGTGTTCCTGCTGGGCGCCGAATTTACCTGGAACTACGCGCGCACGCATGGTTCGCGCGCCCTGGAGACTGATCCGCATCCGGGCCCAGGCGACGCGTCGATGACACCGCCCTGACGGGCACGCCAGTTGCTCTAGGGGCGCAAGTCCGGCTGGGCCGGTAACGACGCTATGCGCTAAGCGCGAGAGGAGAAGGCATGAATAAATCAGAGATTCCCGCAGCACAGAAGGCCGTCCTGGGCATGTTGATGGACGATCATCGCAAGGTGAAGAAGCTCTTCAAGGAATTCAAGTCCGAAAAGGACTCGGCCCGGAAGGAAGCGATCGTGCGCGAAGCCTGTACGGAGCTCACCGTGCATGCAGAAATCGAAGAGCAGGAGTTCTATCCGTTCTTGCGCGAACAGGACGAGAAGACGTTCGGCGATTTGCTGGACGAGGCCAAGGTGGAACATGAGTCGGCTAAGCAGTTGATAGCGCAACTGCTCGAAATGGGGCCCGACGATGAACTCTACGACGCTCGATTCACCGTCCTGGGCGAGTACGTCAGCCATCACATCACCGAAGAAGAGGACGAACTCTTCCCCAAGGTCATTTCCAAGAAAATCGACTTGAAGGAGATCGCGCCTGTTCTGACGGAGTTGAAGCAAGAGTTGATGGAGAGTACGCCGGGCGTTTAGCCAGGGCGCGGCTTGCATGGGTGCCGCAAAGCCGGCCGTCGTTGAATCCGCACCGTCCGTGCCATGCGACCTGGTCTATGGCGCGGATGATGGTCCCGGCATCACCCGCAAGCGATCCGGAGATCACTTCGTCTATGTCGATCCCGACGGCAAGCCCGTCCGCGACCAGGCTGTCATCGCGCGCATCAATGCACTGGCCATACCGCCCGCCTACGAAGATGTCTGGATATGCCCTGACGAAAAAGGGCATATCCAGGCCACGGGTCGAGATGCCCGAGGGCGCAAGCAGTATCGCTATCACGAGCAATGGAATCAGGTCCGTGATGCCACGAAGTATCAGCAACTCGGAGAATTCGCCGCCGCCTTGCCCCGGATCCGCAGGCGGGTCGCCCGGGACATGCAAAGCAGGGCGATGACCCAGGATAAAGTGGTTGCTGTCGTTGTTCGTCTGCTGGAGTTGACCCTCATTCGGATCGGCACGCGCACCTACGCCCGGACCAACAAGTCGTATGGCTTGACCACGCTGCGGCGGCGCCACACGTCGGTCCGGGGCAGCAGCGTACGATTCCGATTCAAAGGCAAGAGCGGCGTGCAGCATGACCTGACCGTGACGGATCGCCGCATCGCGGCGGTCATCAAGCGCTGCATGGAGATTCCCGGACAGGAATTGTTCCAGTACCAGGACGCGGAAGGGAACGTCCACCGGATCGATTCCGGGTCGGTGAACGCCTACCTGAAGGAGGCCGGCAAGGCCGACTTCACGGCGAAACACTACCGCACGTGGGCCGCGTCGGTATTTGCGCTCGATGTATTGCAACAGGCCCAGCGTTCCGGCACGAGGCCCACGCGGGCTGCCGTCACGGACATGCTCAAGGCGGCATCGCGTCTGCTGGGAAACACCCCTGCGGTGTGTCGTGACTGCTACATCCATCCGGCCATCATTTCCGCTTTCCTCGATGGCCATCTTCCTGAACGCAAGTCATATCCGGGCCCGGCGGGGCTGAATGCAGACGAGCGGCGCTTCCTCGCCTTCCTGCTCCAGGCATGTTAATTGCGGCCGGCGCGGACGATAGACGTCAAAGGCAGGGCATCAGATGGAGGCTGTAATCAAGGGCCGACGCAAAGTCGCGGCCGGAACCGAGATGGGGGCGGCCGAGTTCGGCCGGCGCGAGATCTTCCATTTGGTCAGGACCGTCCTGTGGCGGTTCAGGAGGCGGACGGCGGCCGCACTGGCGCTGCTTCTTGCTGCAAAGCTGTTTGCCGTGCTGGTGCCTGTGCTGTTGAAGCGCATCGTCGACAGCCTGGAAGGGGGCGGGGTTCTGGTGCTGCCCGTCTTCCTGCTGCTCGGCTATGCTCTCGTGCGATTTGCGGGGGGGCTTTTCACCGAACTGCGTGACTTGGTCTTCGTGCGTGTCATCCAGACCGCAGTGGCTGGCTTCACGGTACGGATGTTCGAGCATTTGCACAGCCTGGGCGTGAGGTTTCACGGGAGCCGCCAGACGGGGGTCTTCTCACGGGACGTCGAACGCGGGACCGCGGGTGTCGGGTTTCTGATGGGGACGGCGCTCTTTACGCTGCTGCCCACGGTGGTCGAGATCGTTTCGGTCATCATCATTCTCATGGCCGCGTACAGTATGGGTTTTGCCGGCATCATACTGGTGACCTTTGTCGTCTATGCGTTCTTCACGGTGGTATTTACCGAGAGACGAACGCCGTTGCAGCGCCAATTGAATGAACTGGATTCGACCGCCAACGGGCACTTGGTCGACAGTCTGCTCAACTACGAAACCGTCAAGTTCTACACCAACGAGAAGTTCGAATCCCAACGGCTGCGCGACATCATGAGCAAGTGGATTGGCGTTGGAATACAAAACCAGAAGGCGCTGTCCGTACTGCACACCGGGCAAAGCGGCATCATTGCCTTTGGCGTGGCGGCGGTGATGCTGCTTGCCGGTCAGGAGGTGGTGAATGGCAATATGGCCGTTGGCGACCTGGTGCTGGTCAATGCCTATGTCATCCAGGTGTGTCTGCCGTTGAATACCTTGGGAGTCATTTTCCGGGAAGCCCGGGAGGCCCTCATCAATGCCGAGCGCATGTCGGAACTGCTTCGGTTTCCGCCGGAAAGCGATCCGGACATCGAGCTTCCGCCCCTCAGTCTGCACGGTGGCGCTGTCGAGTTCCGGGATGTCGATTTTTCCTATGAGGCGGGGCGCCAGATCCTGCACCAGGTCAGCTTCCGTATCGAGCCGGGCGCCACCGTGGCCGTGGTGGGCGGCAGCGGGTCGGGCAAGTCCACATTGGCGCGGCTGCTCCTTCGCTTCTATGACGTCGATGGCGGAAGCGTCGTCGTCGATGGTCAGGATGTGCGCACGGTCAGCCACGCGAGTCTTCGGGCCGCCATCGGGGTCGTGCCGCAGGATTCACTGCTGTTCAACAATACGATCGCCTACAACATCGCTTACGGACGGGTGGGCGCGACGCCCGCCGATGTCATCGAAGCCGCCAAGGCGGCGCGCATCCACGATCTGATCCAGAGCCTGCCCGCTCAATACGAAACCACGGTGGGGCAGCGCGGCGTCAAGCTGTCGGGGGGCGAGCGGCAGCGCATCGCCATCGCGCGCGCCGTGTTGAAGAATCCGCCGTTGCTGGTTTTCGACGAGGCCACCTCGGCGCTCGACACCCGCACCGAACGCGACATACAGGCCGAACTCGACCGCCTCGCGCAGGGCAGGAGTACGCTGATCATCGCACACAGGCTGTCCACCATCGTCGATGCGGACATGATCCTTGTCATGGATCACGGCCGTATCGTCGAGCGAGGCACCCATGCCGAACTCCTGCAGGCGAACGGACTTTATGCGCAAATGTGGACACTGCAGCGTCAGCAGAACGAACTCGATGCCATTGGCGCGCGGTTGACTGCCCAGCCGGTCAACCTGGTCACTCTGGTTGCCGGCGTGCTCGACGCCATCCGACCGCTCGTCGACGAGAAGGGCATTGTGCTGTATACCTTGGTCAGCCCCGACACGGTTCGCGTGACTGGGGATCCCAGCGCCTTGCAGCAGGTGGTCTTCGACCTTTGCGAAAGCGCTATTGCTTTCACGCCCACCTCAGGCCGCATGGAACTGAGACTCGAACGGGAAGGGGGGCAAGCCGTCATCTCCGTCACGGATGGCCGGCACGCTCCCTTCGATGCGGACATGGCCGACGAGGAAGCGAAAGAAGAAACATCGTCGGGCGGGGCCGGGGATCTTGACGTGGCGAAGCCAGTGGACCCCTTGCGGGTAGCGGCCCTGCTGCATGAAATGGGCGGGTCTTTCCATACGACCCAGGCGGCGGGCAGCCCGGGCATGACCTTCTCAGTGCGGCTGCCTTTGCGTGCGGTGGCCGAACTGGCGCCTGCCGCGCAGGAGGCCGACGAAGAGGCCGTGCTTCAGGGGATGAGAATCTTCATTGCCGACGATCAGGAAGAGGCGCGGGAACTGCTCGCCGCGGTGCTGGAGGACCGCGGGGCGAAGACGGAACTGTTCTCGTCAGGAGGCGCTGTGCTCCAGGCCCTGCGGGAACGGTCTCCCCCTGATTGGCCGGACGTCCTCGTTTGCGATATTTCGCTGGGCGAGCCGGACGGCTATGAGGTGATTGGGGAAATTCGGCGCATGGAAGCCCAACGCAGTTCATCCCTTGCACAGCGCCTGCCGGCGATCGCGTTGTCGGGTTATGCCGAACGGGAGGATCGCCTTCGCGCCCTGCTGGCGGGATTCCAGGTGCACGTGGGCAAGCCGGTCGATCCTCGTGAGCTGTTGGCTACCTTGTTGGCCGTGGCCAGGCCCGGCGCTACTTCGAAAACTTCAGCACGCTGACGTTGCCGTTGGGTTCGATATAGGCGCGACGGACCTGCGCGACGTCATCGACCCCGTTTAACCGCAATTCGGCGAGCAGTTCCTCGTCGGTGATGTACTCCTTGCGCATGCCGCGTCTCTGGAGCTGACCGTCCTTGATGAGGCAAATCCTGTCCGGTTCGAGAAAGTCGCGTACGGTCGGAAAAAGAAAGCAAAGCCTGTCGATGGCGCTGCTCCAGAAGACCAGCGTGGCAATCAGGACCATGCCTTCGGGGATTGTCTTGTAATCTCCCGCCATGCCGTTTTGTGCTGCATCCGCAATCATCACGAGCAGCAGTATGTTCGCCATGCCCACGGAACCGAAGTCTCGCCTGCCGGCCAGGCGAAGCAGTGTGAAGACGAACCAGTAGATGATGCTCCCGCGGACGATGAGTTCCAGTGGGGAAACCGTGAACTCGAACAGCGATCCCCAATCCACACCCATAGTCAGCCTCCATTAAAGCAAAGGTGGTGCTTCACGAAACATGTCTCAGCGCTTGCCGGCCAATCGGAAGCACAGACCCACGCACCACAGGGCGGCCACGCCGACGATCATGTACACGATGCGGGTCAGGACCGTGCCTGTCCCCAGCAAAGCGCCGACCAGGTCGAGGTTCAGGGCGCCGACCAGTCCCCAATTCAAACCGCCAATGATGAGGATAGCCAATGCGATCCAGTCGAACACGGAAAGGAC
>Ga0182739_1003147_pt1 | contig 14751 bp, 17 predicted proteins | sample eDN5th30CBELigBY_FD_128873 | JGI IMG/M metagenome (GOLD analysis project Ga0182739, IMG submission 128873) | Enriched backyard soil microbial communities from Emeryville, California, USA - eDNA 5th pass 30_C BE-Lig BY (version 2) (version 2) | ecosystem: Environmental > Terrestrial > Soil >... | reverse complement strand
CTCCATAAATTTATAATTTTTTAGCCCAATGGTTTTTAGAAATTTTTTCTTGATCTTCTTTTTCCATATGGGGTAAATGTATATAGTCATTGTGGTAACTATCCCACAGTAACAACCTTGCATATAGTTCATACAATTGGAATATAGTTAAATCCCAAACTGTTAGAATATTAACATCATTGCTGTAAGCAGAAACAATGGATACAATCTCTGATAATGGTAAAGATTCCTCTTTGTTTTGCTTATTTAGCTTTTCTTTTATCTTGTTCATACGTTCCATTAATTCTGTAGCTTTATTATTTGCAGGTTTAAATCCAGAAGAAGATTGTTGGTCTTGTAAATAATTCTGCTTCATAAGAATAGTCCTAAATTCATTGAACAAGTTGTTGTCCAACAATATCTTATTTCCTTCAACATAAAAATAAAAACACCCAATCGGATGTTCGTCATTTATCGAATATTCTACTTCTTCCTTAGTAAAAATAAGAAAAGATTCTTCAGTTATTCTTCTAAATTCCAAATCTTGATGACAATATAGAAGAAGAGTGTCTAAAGGTGTAATCTTATTAAATTCTTTCTTTTCCTCCCTAGAGAGTCCTTCGGAGTTAAGACTGTTTTTATCAATAAGAAGACAATTTAAATACATTCTGTAGTCTTCTTCACCTATATCCTCAATTTCACCAATTGTAAGAGGGTAGACGTTGATAATTTCGTTTACTGTAGTTGACTTATTTCTAAGCAATCTCAATTTATTAATCACTTTTCCTCACTACCAAACGTATAGACAACCTTGTAACCAATATATCCACTAGGAGCATTGGAGAGTATGTAGAATCTTCTTGGTTCAACTTTGCCTATACCAGTTATTCTTTCAGCACCGATCAATTCATCTAACCTATCACAAATCCTCAATGATCTTCCATCTAATTTGTCATATTCATCAATGTGAGCATAGACATCGAAATGAATGTCTTGGTTAGGGAATTTCTTGTTTCCAGAAGGTGATCTATTTCCTAAATACACACAGAGCCTACATATAGGTGTGTTTGTTAAGTCGTTTGTTTTAGGAGAACGGATAATTCTCTCTTCTTTTTCAATGACATTCTCATAATCGGGATGCTGTTTTACTTCTGGTAAATTAGGATCTAAAGGATTGTAGCCTTTGTAATAAAGCAATCTCCACAATTCTTTATCGTTACCAACCCTAAGAAACATATCCGTTAAATGTTGATTTAAACTCATCCACTACACCTTCTTTCCTTTGATAACTAATAAGCCAACACCATTAATGGACTTTGTGTAATCAATTCCAATAGTTTCATACTCTGAACCGTACATAAAAAAGTTCACACCGTTACCAATCGCTTCGTGTTCAGTGAAAGGAATTGTAATTTGTATTTGTCCAGTAGGTAAATTAATGGCCTCATCAGAGTTATCAGAAGTAATTGTAGTTTCTACTATACAAGGGAGGAGAGTAGGTTCGCCAACTGTTTCAGTGTATATTGGTTCGCCAAATTGATTATAATCTTTGATTGTGCGTGTGATTTCGCTTGGAAGAGGGTAGGTTGAATTGCAGAGTTTCATTTTGCCTTTTGGGAAAATTTCATTGTCAAAGAAAGATAAAAGTAGATAATTTTGAGACTTGTAATCAATTACCGAACCAATGTTAATATTTGAATCTGATCTAAAGTTAATTATTTTCTCATCATATTGATTATCTTGAGTCACAATTGAATCAGTATCCAATCCATCAACTTTAACAATTACATAAGAAGGGGAAGAGGTAAATTGTTCATTGAATGTTCGTTTAGAATTATTTAATTTAGCTTCATTAGGATTGGAACCTTTATCACTCAGACGCTTAATGTATCTATCCATTGCATCCATGTTATTTACCAACTCCAAAAGACTTATCAATTAAATTCATATTCTCAACTAGACCAATGCATTTAAATATTTCACTTCTTATCCTTTTGAAATCATAGTCGTCAAAATATACATCATCATAGATAGAATTCAATGTCCCTAATAAAGAAATATATTCAGTTGATAATCTATAATTCTCTAGATATGTAAGACCTTCAAGTTCATAAATAAGAGAAAGAATATAGTTTGGTAACGTATTGAGGTTTTCTTCTATCATCGGTATAATCTTAAAGCACTTAGCTACTAATTGATCTTTATAGTCATTAAACAACTCTGGAGTAATCATAATCATTCTCCATTTCTTCATTTATGTATAATTTATTTGATAAATATTCTTCAAACTGTTCTTTAGTATTGAAACCTCGACCATACATAGAATGAAATTTTAAATGACAATTAGCGCAAAGTGTTACACCGTTATCGATATCAGTTCGTTTTTCAATACACCAAAAATATCCGTCTAAATGATGAGCGTGACAGCTATTTCCTTCATTCTTTTCACAGCAAACACATGTATAGTTGTCCCTAGATAGAACATTTTTTCTCCAATCATGATACTCTGGGTAGCTTCTTCTTTTGTATCTTAATTCATCTGAAATAGAGTCGTCCCACATTGGATTGTTCTTACCTTTTCGTTTATCACTTAGACATTTACTACAAACACAATAACCATTCATTGCTAGATGTAAAGTAGTGTGTTGAACATCATCTGAATGCAAATCGCAAGTAAAGGGCATTTTGCCATGTGCTCCAATATAATTATCTGCAAGCAAGGTTAAATTTCTATTGGAAAATATTTCTCTCGCTTGTTCAATTGTATACTTGACGACACCTGCGCAATAAGGACAACCATGACCCATTGAAACTATTTGAAGGGAAGTAAAATGAAAATGACCGTTTTCACATATCGCTTTTAATTTCGAATGCTTACTCTTATAATTTTCATAGCTATCAATTAGAGTAAATCCAACTTTTTTAAACTCCAAAATAATATCTTCTTCTGTACGTCTTTTTTTGATAGCGGTTGTTTCTCTACCGCATTTCTTACAACGTCTATTATTGTTATTGAAGTTATCAAAAGTGGAAATCCATTCGTGGTTTTTCGGACATATTAAATTTATTTTACTTTTAACACCTTTGTAGTTTAGTGGATTAAAAGAAGGACTTATTTTATAATTCTCAGACTCTATTATTTCTTTGACTTTTTCAAAAGTCCACTTCGCCACTTATAACACTTCCTTTAATACGTCTAAAAGACAAAAATAAAAAACTAGTTGAAATACCCTCTAATCCCTAAAAACCTACCCGATAGTAATACTCAATCATTAGAGCATTTGCTTCATCTTTGAAAGTTTGTCTTAATTCTCTTACTTCTTTAAGTTGATTGGCGGGGGAGAAGAGTTTGAAATCTTTAGATCCAAGTCTTTCTTCTAATAATTCATCTCGTAAAATTTTAGGGGATAGGTATTCAACAACCATTAAAGTTGAAAGGATTTCTTTTTCCATTTCTGTGAGAGTGATATTAAATTGTTGTAATAAATCATCTCTGTCTGATAAATCTTTAGTTGAGTAGGTGAATTTAGGAATAGATGATTTTAAAAAATCATATAGTAATTCCTGTGCAAATTCATAATCCAATTGAAGTTTTTGATGAATTTCATAGTCTTCAATTTTACCTAAGAAATAAGCATAAACTTCTGAATAAGGTGTCATTTAACACACCTCACTTATTCTTCGTCATCGTAGATTTTCATTTTAGCTTTCTTTTCAATAATATCGATTTTAGCTTTGCTATCAAGTTTTAGTTCTCTAGCAACTTCGACAAATTGAAGAATAATAGCCTTCTCAGTGATTTCATTTAATTCTTTTTCAAGTTTTTTATAATTACCTTGAACAAGCTCAATAATCTCTTCATTGCGAACAACATTTGAATTCGTTTTCTCACCAGTTTCAGTTTCAAGACCTAGTTTTACACGAACCTCTTTGTCATCAATCCAAAGCATTCCTTTTTGGATAACTTCTTGATTAATGTGAATGTAATCAATTTCCTCTTCATCAATCTTCAAAAATGAACCTTGTTTCGGCAATAGTCTAAATGATTCAGGTGTTGGATTCAGATAAAAACCTAACCCACTATGAATGTTATTAATAACTTTTACTAGTTTCCCCATGTTTAAATCCTCCTTGTATTCATAAGAATAAGGAGTCTACAATCAGACTCCTCATGTTAAAATTATTTAATTAAACGATTGTTACTAGACCAAGGTTGTGTACTTGAAGTACGTTTACGCCAACTTTTTGTAAAGTCTTTTTAGTTACAGAGCCATCATCGAAACTTTGTTGTTCTAACATTTCAGCGTCACCTTCGAATGTAACTTTAACCGGCTTGTCAGCATTTACAGGAAGAACATAGATAAGATTGTTATCTAATACCCATTGAGTATTAGTTTCATCAGTGAAAGTGTTTGGTAATTGAACAAGAGCTTTACCTTCCCACACACCAATAAATCCATCTCTGTTAAATGCGTCTTTCATGTTATCAGACATAGCAGATTTGAAACCAGAGTCAGCAGTAATGTTAGCTAAAGCTACAGATGTACCAACGATAACTGGACGACCATAAGCTGCAACAGTGTTAGCTACGTTACGTACTTGAGCTAAAGAGAAAGCTCCAGAATATTTGTTAGCAGCAGGAGCAGAACCCATACCAGTAACAAAAGTAGTTTGGATAGTTTTCATTACTTCTTCATTGATAGCTTCAGCAATTTCATCAATCATATCAGTGAAAGCTTCTGCACGACCAGCAAGAATATCATCGAACTCAGCATAAACAGCAGCACCAAGAGCCTTTGGTTGAGCAGTTACTTTACCTTTGTAAATTTTTTGTCTGCGAATCTCAGAACCTAAAGCAACATATTCAACTTTTAAACGACCGTTACGAACGTTATATTCTTTCTTTTCTCCGTGTCCTACATAAGCAACATCAGCGATAACAGAAAGAGCGTCACCAACTTTAACTTTTAAAACTTCATTTACGTTTTCTTTGATGATAGCGTTAATTTCAACTTTGTTACGATCATAGTCTTTTAAAAGAACACTGAAAAGTTCAACCATTTCTTGTTTACGTTGTTCAACTGTTTGACCCTCAACAGAAGAAGTGTTATTTCTAACATCCATACATAATTCTAAAACTTTATTTTTATCCATATTATTTTATCCTCCAATATTAGTTAAGTTTATTTTAAATTAAGCTACTTCAACTTGAAGTACGATTGCATCTTTACCATTTAATTGAGTTTTCTCAATTACACGGAATTTTTGAGCAGGTGGTGTAGTTCCTGGGAATGTAGAAGCAACAGTGAATTTACCGCCAGCTTTTGCATAAGCGAAGTCACCAACTGCAACAGCACCAAAGTTAGCACGATCTCCAGTGAAATCAATTTGAGTAGTTGTGAAGATATCTCCTCTTTCTAACTCGTATGTACGTGCTTGCATAGCTCCAACTTCATTACGGAAATCAGATTCATCAAGTGAATCATATAAGTTAGCAACAGAAGCTACTAATACTTGTTTTTTAGTTGGATCAGCAGTAGCAGCGATCTTTTTAGTAGCATAGTTGATTTCAGCTAATACTCCATTCTCAATTGCTGCATTAAAATCATAGTGGTAAGCGTGACCTTTCATTAAATCTAAACGTACAATACCGTATTGTCCCATATTAATAATTCCTCCTAATAATGTGTTTGTTAAATTTATTTATAAAACTATTAAGCTTCAATTCCGTATTTTTGTAGAATGTTCTTTGGAATTAAATCTTCTTGCTTTGAAGCAACGATTGTTACAGTTTCATCTTTAGCAGATGCAGTTTCAACTGATGTTTTTTCTTTTGCAATTTCTTCAACAACTACAGAGTTTAATTCTGTGCTATTTAATTCCTGAATAGCATTTTGAACTCTTTCAGATTTGAAAGTTTCTTCAGATAACAATTTCTCATAGCGAGAAGATAGTTCAGCAACTTTCGCTTCTTTTTCAGCAGTCTCAACTTGCTCTTTGTACTTGTTTAATTCTTCAATTGCAGAATTAAGTTCTGTAACTTGACCTTCTAATTCTTTCTTTGTAGACTCTTGAGAAACAATAGTCTCATTTAATTCTGTTACTTTTGACTCTAATTCTTCTAACTTAGTTTTGAATTCAGCAATTTCAGTTTCTTTTGTTGATAATTCAGCTTGCAATTCTTCAACAGTTTTTTCCATGCTTAATTCAGCCTCCTTCTTTAATTCTTCTAATTTATTATTTAATTCAGTTACTTGTATCTGCAACTGATCTAAATTAACACCTTCAGGAATAAATCCTAATTGACCTTTAACCCATTGATCTTGTGAAGAAATAACGACTTGATCATTAGAAATTGAATATGGAATTTTCCATAATTCTGTATAGTCGTACTCACTTTCACAAATTACATAATCAACATAAACATCTCTAATGTAATAATTATATTGACGTTTATTATTTGTTGGATTTAAAGGGTTTAAAATGTTATAAATCTGCCCACCAACATCTTTAAGTTTTAGTGAGTTAACTTCAACTCCATCATGGAATCTAATTTCAATCCCTTTGTTAAAAGTATCAGTCATATTTTCAACTCCTTTCATATCTTTATTAATCTCTAAATCTTGTTTTATTGCTTGGGCGACTTCTTTATCAGTTACACTTAACACACCTGCATCAGAATCTGCTGGAGGGGTAGAAACGCCTAGCAAACAATTAGAAAGATAAACGTAATTTAAAGGATATCTGTATTCTTGTGAAGCTTCGTCATTGTATTTACTAATCTCAACTTCAACAGAAGAAGTACAAATGCCATCTGTGAAATTTCTTTCGATAACTTCGAATATCTTAGGATATTTATAAGACCATATAGTTGCTTTAGCAAATAAGGCTTCAGTATCATCATCTTCACTAATCTTATCAATCCAGACTTCTGTAATAGTACCTATTGCAATTGTATTTAACTCGACAATCTTGCCGGTTTTAGGATCGACTACTTGTTCGTGACCACCTAAATCATCGATATTTTCATAATAACGACACACAACAGGCTTGTTGATAAGAGTTTTCATTGCAGTTTCAGTATATTCTTTTAAAAAGTCCAAACCATTAGCGTTAACGTGATTTAATTTATGTACAAGCATAGTTATCTCTTTTGCTGTAGAGTCTATAGTTTGAGATATTTCTACTATACTAGTATTAATAGTTTGAATTTTATCCACTTATTAAATCACCTCCTTTAAGGGGGAGTTACAGATAAATTTATTTTTGAATACATTCTTCACAGTCACAGTTTTCTTGATGTGATTCTTGTTTAACCCCTAATTCAATAAATTTATTAATGTTCTTAGAAGATGTTTCTGTATTTTTTTGAGATAGTGGGGGAGTGAAGCCTTTCATATTATCAACTCCTTATGCGTTACGCTATGTTAGATAAGTTTACTTTTAATATTTCCTCAATATTGTCAAATTCCCAATAAGGAATACGAAGAAGAGGGATGTTGTTTTCTCCGCAATAATCATTTTTTATTTGGTCGTGCAACTTAGCAACTTTCAGATTTTCTATCGCTCTTTCTTCAGATATGCCACCGAATCTTATAGGCTTGTAATGTTGTTCACCATCATATTCGATTAAATAAATTAATTTATCTGTATTGTTAAATATAGCGAAGTCGAAAGGTAAAGGAAATACATTCCTACAGTCTTGAAACCAATATTGTGATATATTGCTTATATTATACAGGTCTAAATATTTAGAAATTTCTTTTTCTCCTTTTGAGGATTTACATCTTGGACATCTATTTCCCTTTAAAAAAGAGTTTGGAGACACCTTGTATTCAAAATGCCCACAGTCTTCGCTATTATGCCTCATCATTATACTTGTTTTGTTATTGATATATGTTCCTAAAACACTATATTCATTTTTTGTTAAGTTATAAACATCTCTTGTGAAATCATCATGTGTTTTATAATGACCTGCACATTTAGGACAGCCATAACCATTTAAAATATTATATGGAAGAACCTTGTATTCATGATATCCGCATGAAGGGTTGTTATGTTTAACTGCTACATGAATGTCTGAACACTCATATTTTGTTATTATTTCAAATTCATTCCCATATAAATTAAAAATTTCTTCAATAAAAGTTTCGTGAGATTTTGTTCTTTTTAATATATTCTCTTCTTTTTTACATAAATGGCAATTACCATGTAAAAATATAGATTTTGGCGTAGTGTTAAATTTCCTCCCACATTTTGTATGAGTAAATGTCATAACAGTGTTTTGATTATAGTATTTATCTTCAGTTGTAAATTCATTGTTGAAAATATCTCGTAATCTAGCTTGAAACTCATTATCAGAAAATGCTTTCTTTTGCCTCTTTGTTTCTAATGCACATTTTGGACATCTTTGTCCATTTAAGAATGCATTTGGTTTCATTTCAAATTCATGATTATCACAAAATTTATTATTGTGTCTAAATATTAATTTGTCATGAGATCTTACGTAATTGGTAACTACTGTGAATTCATCTCCAACCAACTCAAAAACTTTATAGACAAACTCTTCATGTGTTAGTTTTTTAGGCATTATTTTCGTTCCTTTCAAAATATGATTCAGGTCAAAATATAAAAAGAGAGTAAGAATTAAACTTTTCTCACTCTCCATATATCTAACAATCTATTTAATTCAGTAGTACCTTCAAACAAATAACACGTTTTTTGGGTTTTATTATGTATTGATGATGTAAAATACTTCTGCCCATTGTTTAATAAAAATTTTTTCAAGGGTAAACTATAGCAATAGAAAATTTTCAAAATATCACCTTCTTAAAATATTAATTAACCGATGGCTTTGGATTATTATTCCCACCCGAATCTTTTGCTTTTATTGTATTTGGATTCGTGGGAGTATCAATCTGTTCTCTACCAGGACTTTTATTTTCAACTTTCCCACTTTGCGTATAGGCATTTTGAGGCGGATAAAGTATTTCATCGGTTTTTAGGATTTTTCTTTCATACTCAACTTGAGAAATAACATTTTCATATGGTAGTCCTGTTACAGCTTCCAACCAGAATTTTGACACTCCGGTCTGTAAAAATAGGTCTTTAAGTTGGTCAATATGCTTATCTCTGTCTAACATTGTAGTTTTGGAGAATACTAATTCACATGAAACACTGTTAGGTAAAATTTGTTTAATGTACCTATTGATCAATACTTCAAATTTTTCTAGAAGGGTAAATACATACCTAAAAAACTTTTGACTATTTAAGGTTGCTGAACTGAAATTACCACTACTACCGCCACCATATATTAAAGCTGGGCTAATACCTAAATTCATGAAAATATCATTGTCAATTTTTTCGTAAAATTCTTTTTTAAACATTTCAGTATCAACTTTTAATGTTTCTAGCTTGAAAAAGTGAGGGAGGGCAATCGTCCCAGTTCCACTGGATTCATTGCTACGTTGATTCATTCCATCCTTTTTTTGCATTAATTTGCTTACTTCATTAAAATAAGCGGTAATAACTTCTCTTGGTACCGGCTTAGTTCCCTCTTTGTCTAAGGTGGACGCATAGAGTATTATTACTTGTTTTATAATACGGTCAGCAACAGATCTCTCTACTCGATTAATCATCTCTTTTTGAAGAATTGATCCCCACGCACCAATAGATATTGGCAATCCATAAGGAAAGTTCCTGGGATTATCGGCAGCAATTACATCACAATTCTTTAACTCTACATATCTATAATCTTCGCCTTTATTCTTATATAAATTAAGTTTGGCAACTGTTACTTCATCAGGTAGAGATTCTATTATTGCTAATTTATCTGAGACAGTTTTATATCTCTCAATAGATTTTAAATCATACTCAACTACCCATCGACCATTCCGTTGTTTTATAATTCTAAGGTCGTCTATTTCGAGAAATTGAACGTACCTTCTATTTCTAAGGCAAGTAACAATAGTGCCCATTTCTCCAACCTCGTAGTATGCATCACGTAAAAAATTCTTTAATTCTATCTCTCTAAGAAAATCGTGAACCTTTTTCTCATACTTCTTTAACTTTCTTTCATCGTCAACTTCCGACCAAGATAAAACATAATCGAGAGTTGGAAGAGATTTGAAAGTTCTGAGGACTTCTTTAACAATCCCGTTTTTATTAGTTAAGTATTTACTTGATTTTTGAATCTCTTTGATATGAGAGTAGGGGTTTTGTAAGTACTTATAAAGATCTGTTAGCTTTAAATCATTCAGTGATGCACCGGAACCATATTGAGTTATATAATCAGTTAAACCTGCTACTTCTATCCATTGCGAAAAATCGTCTGATGAGGTGGGGGAGGTGGTTGTGTTTTCTGTTGACATAATATTCCTCCTTTCTTAATTAATGTTTAGTTTATTTGTTAAGTTAAAAACCTGATTGCATAAAGAAGAGATAGTCATCAGAAGATGAATTATTATCATTTAATCTCTCACCTTCCAAAACCTTGGCTAAATAATTTGAAAATCCAAGACTACTAAATCTATCTTTCCTTTTTCCTGATTTTTCTTTAATTTTAATAAATCCACCAACAATTTCATGCTCAAGATTTACTAACTCATTAACAAGTAAGGTAGCTTGAACAAAGGGTAACTCGTAGCTAACTTTATCCTCAACTGATGCACTATAATAATATTTTTTATCAGATAAGAAATCTCTTGCTTCAATTTCACTTATTGGTAATTCAATGTTAGAACTTTGTAGATTGACACGAAGAGAAGTTGCAATTTCATGATTAAGTCTAGCCCCAGCTTTAATTGAGAATACAACAGGTAGTGGGTTAGGGGACTTGGCACGACTTTTCATCTCTTCATCGTTATAAGCACACCAAGCTTCATACTCAACATCTCGTTGTTCATCATATTGAACTTTAGCTAGTTCATCATAAACCGACATACCGTTCCCGTGCGTATCAAGCGCAACGTAACTTGCTTGAAAATCTTCAAATATCTGTTTAATTCTTATAGCTTGATCCTCAGAATGCTTGCCCTCAATCGATTCAATATAAGAAACTTTTCTAAGATACTTGTCACCGTTTGGTATCAATCTCATACAAGTTATAATAGTATTATCGTTTGCATTACCTCCCATTAAGGCAACGTCAACCCCCATGATACGAATCTCTCCGTCACGTAATTTCTCTTTACGCTTATTTTTTTGAGTAGAGTAATCAATATTCTTTATAGGGTAGAAAGGATTCTTTAGTTTTCTATTCTTTGTTATATCCTCAAGAGCGAATATAGCGTTCGCATTCTGACCATACATGAGATTTTCGTACTCCATTAGAAAGCTGATCTCGTCAAAATCAGAGCTTTCACGTTCCTTTTGGATACGCTTTTTACTTAGCAATCCATGATGAATAGATGTTAAGTAGTCCAATGAAAATATAGCAACATCTTTTCCTTTTAACATCATGTCTCTGGCTGATTGCATTGATTTCCACATCCAGTGGGAAGTGTAATATGCAGATGAAATATATAGTTCAATGTTTTCTTCGGCTAAATGTTTATATTTTTCCTTTTTTAGAAACGGAGGTTGTCTATAAACGTTTAGAAAGGGCTTTAAAACTGTATTGAGGATAGTTTCATCAATCATACGAAATTCTTCCAAAATTAAGATGTTCCCGCGATACCCTCTTGAGTTTTCTGAAGAGGTGACAGCTTCAATTGTTGAACCATTATGAAATACTACACTTGCCTCGTTAGAAGATGATTTAATCTGTTTTATTTCTCTTGCTAAGTTAGGATATTGCATTAACTCTTTTTCAATTTTTTCGGTTATGATTAATTTCGCTTGTTTCTTTACGCCTGATGCTATAATTACTTTCGTTCCAGGGTAGAGTACACAGCGAGCACAAGCAAAAATACTTATCATGAACGATTTTGAGAGGCCACGAGCTGCTACAATCATTACGAAAGTATTAAAGTTCATAAAGAAAAGTAAAATCTTTTGAAAGAAAAACAGCTCAATACCAAAATAATGATCTATAAATCTATGCATATTGAGTCTATAAAATGTTGTCCATTTCTTTATCTGTAATCTCATACGTTCGTCTTTGCTCATATTATCTTTAACTTTACTAACGCTTTTAACTTTATTGAGTTGGTTCTGACCTTTTGAATTTTTATTTCGATCTACTTGATAATTCGGAATTCCAGCCATTTAGTCATCATCCTTAACATTAAAATCCTTGGAAATGTTAAAGATATTCTTAAATGGTCGAACGAACCAATTCTCAATATATTGCTTCAACTTGTCAAAATCTTCGTATATTGACTTGGATTCAAAGTGCTCACAAGGTTCATCTTGTTCAACTGTCTTAATCCAAAGCCCATAGGTAGATAATCCTTTATCATCATTTGCACCAGTCGATTGTATTGGTTTAATATTCCCGTCATTATGTAGCTTTGATGACAGTTCCATTAAATCTTTAAATTCTTTGATATTACCATTAGCCAATGCCTTTTCAGCTTGTAAATGGACTTTGCCGATATTCTTATATAAGTTAACTTGAACGGGAGTTTCTGTTGCATAGTTATGGGAATACTCGAAAAAGAAATTCTCCAGATATTCTAGTTCGCTGTCACTATAACCTCGACCCCATTTTTTCACCAATTCTTCATTATCTGAAACGATTGTACCCTCTTCATTTCCGATTGGTATATTTGTAGAGTCACTATCTTTCCATGTTAACTCTCTATTTTGGCGCAATCCTAAGTTTTTCATATAGATACGAAAGTTTGACTTATTAGCTTTTTCAGCTTCTTGAACAGATGAATCCCATAGATCTTGTAGGAAGGGCTTATCAACCATTCGCAAAGCATTCTTTATTTGATTTAAATTATCTCCATCACGTTCAGCATAACTGCAATAACAATCTTTGCAAATATGCATTTTACCGGTACGACTATGAAAAGGGGAGGATGAAGCATAAAATTCATTTATACTCTTCTCTTTACCACAGTCGCCCGAACAAGTTTGTCTGTCCTTTTGCATAATCTTTCACCACCTTATTGTTAAAAACCCTTTAGTTAAGAATCAATAGTAGAGAGGGGAGGACTACTATTGATTCTTATAAAAAGATTCTTGAGGGGATATAGATAAAATTGATCTTTTAAATCAATTCATCGACAATTTTTAATTTGATACCTTCATCATCAGCAAACATATACCATTCTTCATCTTCTTTTTCTTCATATAAATCTGCTGAAATATCTGTATTATCAACTATGAAATTCTTAATACGTTCATCTAAACGATCATAGAAATTCATAGTGTTTTTAGCTTTCTTAGAAGTAGAAGATACAGCCATAGAACCATCATGAATAAGAATTACTGTATTAGGATAAGCGACTCTATGATGTCCACTAATCAATAGAAGAGCACCCATAGAAGCACAAACGCCAATTCCTTTTGTGATAACTTTAGTTTTACTTTTCTTAATGGCATCAATGGCTGCAAATCCTGCAATCACATCTCCGCCATTAGAAGTAATCTGGATTTCAATTTGAGGACGATCATCGCCAACTAAACCTTTACGATCATCTTCTTCGTTCCACATTTGAATCCAGTAAACAATTTTATTAATAATAAAGGAATCTACTTCACAATTAAAATAGATTTTACGCTCTTTTAATCCTAGCCAATATTGATATTCATCAAGTGAATCAGGTAAATTCTGTACTAACTCAAGATATTCTTTATCAAAATCTATTTTTTCCATATGTAAAACCTCCAAATATTTATTATTCAGAGGCATCGGATGAGTGATTACCTCATCATACCTAAATTATGTATAGTTTATTTATAAAAAATTATGATTCACAATCCTCATTACAACATTCTTCACAGCAATCACGTTCACCATCAAGAACTTCTAACAACTCAATCTTACGATTAATATCGTTAACTAAAGCCTCTTTGAATCCTAAATCAGTTGCCTCATCAATTAACTGACGAACAAAGAATTCTAATTCATCAACTGTATTTGATTGTAGAATAAGTTCCATAAACTTTTCAGCTAGATCACAAGTTGGACATTCACAAGGCTCTTCGGTTTGTTGAAATTTTAGAATAGACATCAATAATCTCCTTCAAATTAAGATAGTAATTTTTCATATGTATCATTTATTACGTGTTTTCGCAATATCGCATAAGATAATAAATTCCCAAAATCATATTTTTCTATATTGTCTTTTATTCTCACATGTGATTTATCAATATTGAATTCTATATGACTGTTGTTCTCTAATTTTTTCTTTGCATATTTAAACATATTAATGATTTGATCTTGTAAAGGAATATAATCTTTATTAGATATTATTTCTATCATTTTCCAACCTTTGTTTCTAAGAAAGTAATATCTACTTCTTTCACGTTTTAAAAATTCTTCCTCTGTCATTTTTCCTAATTTCACATCTAGATTATGTCCAGATCCCTGGTACTCAATGTATAATTTCTCTTTAGGAAATGCGATGTCTAACATTAATTTACCTACTGGATAATTTAATTCACCGCCAAGAATATCGTGGAAATATTGTTGTTGTCTAGAAGTAGGAGCAGTTTTATTTTCATACATTGTTTTAACGTATTTCTCAACTGATTTTCCCTTTATTTCTGGAGATTGTGTAGCGATCTTAAATCCATATTTACGAAAATTTGTTTCGTAAATTTTTTCTTGTATTTCTTTATTAGCAAACACATTTTCCACTCCATATTTTTCTAAGT
>Ga0182739_1003146_pt1 | contig 14762 bp, 11 predicted proteins | sample eDN5th30CBELigBY_FD_128873 | JGI IMG/M metagenome (GOLD analysis project Ga0182739, IMG submission 128873) | Enriched backyard soil microbial communities from Emeryville, California, USA - eDNA 5th pass 30_C BE-Lig BY (version 2) (version 2) | ecosystem: Environmental > Terrestrial > Soil >... | reverse complement strand
CTGAACAACAGCAGGGCGACCTGTCCCGTCTTCGCGTCGCGGTACGTCCACACCTCGCCGCCGTCGAGCGGGTTGTCGCGCTGACCCGGTCGCGCGAGCGGCACGACCGTCGGCCCGTGGCGGAGCGCGAACGCGAGCGCCGCCATGTCCTGGGTCTGCAGAGCGTCGGCCAGCTGCGCGTTGCGGAACTCGAGGGGTGGCTTGTCCTTCTTCGCGCGCTTGTTCCCGGCCATGCCTCCAGCGTATGCGCCCGGCGCCAGTTGGTGCGCGGGAGGAAAGAGGTGGGCCCTCTCGATCCCCCCATTGGGGACTGGGAAACTCGAGAGGGCCCTGCGCTCACCATGGCCAGGATCCAGATCGAGATCTCTGGGGTTGATCTCGATATCCGCTGCTGGGGACAACGGGGGTAGCCAAATGGGAGCTGGTTAAAGAGTACGCAACTACGACGGCTGGTGTGTCCACCATTCGGGGGACAATTCATGAGAATGCTCTCAGTATGCGCAACCGAGCCGAGTGGTTGTCATCACTCTCGTCAGCGCAACCGGAACTGTCGCGGCTCGGAGTCGATGCCGCCGATAGCCACGACCAGGTTGTAGTAGCCGGGCCTGGCCGCCGGGCGGTCGCGGTCACACGTGTCGACGGACGAGCGGGTGCGGTCCCACGTCAGCGGGGTCACGCTGGAGACCGACTGCCCCGGCTCCAGCTGGACGATATGGTCGCTCGACTCGCTCTGGCAGTCCGTCGACCGCCACCACGTGTCGGAGCCGCTCTCGATCGTGAACGACTGCGTGGACGTTCCCACGTTCATGACGCACGCCTCGTCGCCCTCGTTCACGAGAGAGATCGACAGCTGCGGCTTCTCCCCGGATCCGTACGATCCCTGATCCATCACCGCCGTCACGGTGACGACCCCCGAGCTGCACAGCGCGATCGTCGCTGACGGATCCGGGGATGCGTCGGGGGACGGCTCAGCCGACGCATCCGGCGCGGCGCTCTCGCTGGAGGACGGATCGGGAGCGGCGCTCGACGCCGACGTCGTCGCGGGGATGACCGGGGCGGACGTGGACGCGGGGGGTGTCTCGGCGGTGAGCGCCTCGATGAGGGGCCGCCACGGCTGCCAGACCACGAGCGCGACGATCCCGCCGACGACGATGAGCACCGCGAGCAGCACGGCGAGCCGCCGTCGCCGGTACACGGCGGGCGACGGTCGGCGCGGGGCAGGACGGGTCACTCCTCCAGGCTATGCCGGGTGCGCCGCCGCGCCCGTTCACAACTCCGGAGATCCGGTGGCCCGATGTGGCGGCTCCCCCGGAATCTCGGGGGCTTCGCCGCCGTGTCCGTCGGATCTTCCTGAGATATGAACGGTCGTCGACGCCGAACCGGCGTGAGACCCCGAGTGAGCAGCTACAGGGCCTTGAGCATCCGGGTGTTGCCGAGCGTGTTCGGCTTGACGTGCGCGAGGTCCAGGAACTCGGCGACGCCTTCGTCGGGGCTGCGCAGCAGCTGCGAGTAGACGTCGGGGTCGACGATCTGCTCTCCGATCGGGCGGAACCCGCGGCGCGAGAAGAACTCGACTTCGAAGGTGAGGCAGAACAGCCGCGTGAGGCCCAGTGCGTACGCGCGCTGCTCGAGGCTCTCCACGAGGGCGCCGCCGACGCCGTGGTGCAGCCAGTCCTCCGCGACGATGAGCGTACGGATCTCGCCCAGGTCCTCCCACATGACGTGGAGCGCCCCGCAGCCGATCAGCCGGCCGTCGATCTCGGCGACAACGAACTCCTGCACCGATTCGAAGAGCGTCACGAGCTCCTTGCCGAGGAGAATCCGGCGCTGCACCCACGGGTCGAGGAGAGACAGGATGCCGCGCACGTCGGACGTCCGCGCGGGCCGCACGACGTACCCACGGCGATCGCGGCCGTCGTCCGGTCCCTGGCCGTCGTCCGGTCCCTGAGCCTGTCGAAGGGTCACCGCACCACTGTATTGCCACCGTGTCGCCTCGCCCGCATGCACGCCGGGCCTGCGACGCCCCCTACGCTGGATCCGGGAGGGGGCTCGGGCGTGAGTGTGCTGCGTGACTACGCCGCGGCGGTGTCGCAACCGACACTGCCGTTCGACACGTCCGCCGCGCGCTACGACGAGGTCGTCGACGGGGAGGGCGCCCTGCGCCCCGGCTGGAAGAGCCTCGCCGACCACGCCCTGGGACTGACCGCGGATGACCTCGACCGGGTCAGCGGCGAGATCACCCGCTTCCTCGCCGACGACGGCGTCTCGTACATCCGGGCTGACACCGGTGCGCAGGCATGGCAGCTCGACCCGATGCCGCATGTCATCGACGCCGCCGGCTGGGCGCAGCTCGACATGGGTCTCGCGCAGCGCGCGGAACTGCTCAACGCCGTGCTCGCCGACCTGTACGGCCCGCAGGCGCTGCTGAGCGAGGGCATCGTGCCGGCGGCGGTCGTCTTCGGGCATTCGGGCTTCGTCCGCGCGATGGCGCGACCGAGCGCGACCGATCCGCATCCGCTGCTGCTGGCATCCGCCGATCTGGGCCGCTCGGCCGACGGCACCTGGCACGTGCTCGGCGACGGTGTGCAGGCACCGTCGGGCCTGGGTTTCGCCGCCGAGAACCGCCGCGTGCTCTCACAGGTGCTGCCCGATCTCTACCAGGAGGGCGACCTGCACCGGCTGGAGCCGTACTTCATCGCGCTGCGCGCGGCTCTCCTGTCGCGCGCCGACGCCGTCGACGATCCGCGGATCGTCATCATGTCGCCGGGCACGCTGTCGGAGACGGCGTTCGACCAGGCGTTCCTGGCGGGCTCGCTGGGCTTCCCTCTGGTGCAGGGAAGCGACCTCGTCGTGCACGACGGCTACGTGTGGATGAAGCCGTCGGGGTGGCCGGTCAACCGGCCGACCGAGCGCGTGGATGTGATCGTCCGCCGGGTGGATGCCGCGTGGTGCGATCCGCTGGAGCTGCGCGCGGACTCTCGGCTGGGCGTCGCGGGTCTCGCCGAGGCGGCCCGCCGCGGACGGGTCCGCCTGGTCAACGGGCTGGGTGCGGGCGTGCTGGAGAATCCCGCCCTGCTGCCGTTCCTGCCCGCCGCGTGCGAGCGGCTGCTGGGCGAGCAGCTGCGGCTGCCGTCGGTGCCGACACTGTGGTGCGGCGACCCGGACGCTCGTTCGGTCGTCCGTGCGCGCGTCGCCGCGGGCGACGCCGGCCTCATCGTGCGGGCGATCGACGAGCCTCGCAGGGCGCTCTCGACGCTGGACTCCGAGGAGCTGCTCGCGCTCATCGACGCGGCGCCGCATCGCTACGTCGGGCAGGAGCAGCTCGCGCTGTCGCAGGCACCGGTGTGGAGCGGCGGTGGGCGGGTGACGGCGCGGCCGATGACGCTGCGCGCGTTCACGTTGCGCTACGGCTCCGCCTACCGGCCGCTCGTCGGCGGCCTCGCGACGGTCCGAGAGAGCCCGGACGCGGCGCCGCGGACGAAGGATGTCTGGGTACTCAAGGCGACGGAGGCCGACGCCGATCAGGGGCTGGCCGAGGTCACGGCGCCGTCGACGGCCCGCACAGTGCCCTCGCTCGCGCCCCGTGCACTGGCCGACATGTTCTGGATCGGTCGCTACGCGGAGCGCGCGGAGGACCTCCTGCGACTGCTGCTCGCGGCACACGCGGAGTTCGATCAGCCGGGAGCGCTCGCCGGCGACGACGGCAGCGCGCGGGTGCTGCTGGCGGGGCTGCACCGGCTCGCCGGGCGGGGTTCCCACGATCCGGACGTGGAGTTCCGCTCCCTGCTCCTGGATGCCGGACGGGCGGGCTCGGCCGCGCATTCGATCGCCCGGCTGCGTGAGGCCATGGAGGGCGTGCGCGACCAGCTCTCGGGTGACACGTGGCGGGTGTTCTCGAACGTGGATCGTGCGACACGCGCCCTGCGCGGCTCGGCGCACCCCCACCGTTCCGCGGAGTCGGCAGGGCGAATGCTGGCGGCGATGCTGTCGCTCTACGGTGTGACGGCCAACATGATCCGCGACTCCGGCTGGCACATGATCGAGACGGGGCGCCATCTCGAACGCGGGCTGCAGGTGTGCCACCTGCTGCACGCCGGCGTGACCGGTTTCGCCGGAATCGCTCAGCCGCGCGGCCCGAGAGGTGACCGTGAGCTGCTCGAGGCGGTACTCCTGGCATCCGAGAGCGGCGTGACGCACCGACGTCGCTACCGCGGCTCGACGCGCACGGCGGATGTGCTCGATCTGCTGCTCCTGGACGCGGGCAACCCGCGCTCCCTGCGATACGCGTTGGCGGAGGTCGGTCGTCATGTCGCCGCGATGCCCGCATCCACCGGCTCGACGCGCGCCGAGCGCCTGATCGAGCAGTTGGAGGGCGAGCTCGCTGACGTGGATGCCGGAGCGCTCGCGACCGCGACGGCCGGTCGCCGCGAGGCCCTCGCGGCGTTCCTCGATACGGTGGCCTCGCAGCTGGAGCAGCTCTCCGATGCCATCGCCCAGCTGCACTTCGAGAGCGGTCCGCCGCCGACGTCGCTGTCGGAGCTGTCGCTGGTCGAGCTCTTCGAGGCCCGCGCATGACCCGCTATCGCGTCTGGCATCGCACAGCGTACACGTACGCGGGGCCCGTCCAGGACAGCGTCGGGCAGTTCCATCTGACACCGCGGCAGCTGCCGTGGCAGCAGGTGGCGTCGTCGGAGACCGTCGTCGACCCGCATCCGGGTGACGTGGCGCCGGACGTCGACTGGTTCGGCAACGCATCGACGTACTTCCATGTCACGGAGCCGCATTCGGCGCTGTCGATCGAGGCGACGAGCGAGGTGGACGTCGAGACGCCGAGGTACGACGGTGGAGCACTCGCGCTGCCGTGGGAGCGCGCGCGGCCTCTCGTGGATCCCGGCCTGCCCGGCGCGTGGCGCGCGGCCGAGTATGCGATCGAGTCGCCGCGGGCACGTCATGTCGCCGAAGCCGCCGAGTACGCCGCCGCATCCCTCACCCCAGGCCGTCCCGTCGGCGAAGCCGTCACCGATCTGATGCGTCGCATCCATCGCGACTTCGAGTACGACAGCACCGCAACCACGGTCACGAGCACCGTCGCCGACGCGATGCTCTCGCGCGCCGGCGTCTGCCAGGACTTCGCGCACGTCATGCTCGCCTGCCTGCGCTCGCACGGCGTGGCGGCGAGGTACGTGTCGGGGTATCTGGCGACGCAGCCGCCGCCCGGGAAGGAGCGCGTGTTCGGCGCCGACGCGTCGCACGCCTGGATCGCCGTGTGGCTGCCGGGGACCGACCAGTGGCTCTCCGTCGATCCGACCAACGACCAGTGGGCGAACGACCGCTACGTCACGGTGGCCTGGGGCCGCGACTACGGCGACGTCGCACCGGTCAAGGGCATCATCTACACGAAGGCGAAGACCTCGACCCTGCGCGTGCAGGTCGACGTCGCCCCGCTGTGAGCGGCGCCCCTCTCCTACACGATCGCCCATTTCTCAGGACCGGATGCGCCCGGAGCGGCCTGCGGCCGCGTGATTCCGCGATGCCCGCGCCGAGCGGCGGCAACCGTTCCTGAGAAATGCGCGCCGGTGGGCGTAGACGCCGAAGAGCGGATGCCATCCGGCATCCGCTCTTCGTTCGCGGCAGCGCGTCAGGCGCTCGCGGCGATGTCGGGCGTCGCGGTGATCTCCCCCGCCGTCCCGACGCCGACCGCGACCTTCTCGCCGCGCGGCGTGCTCTCGAACGTGAACTTCCCGTCGACGACGTCGACCTTCACGTGGTCGCCGCTGTTGAGCTCACCGTGCAGGATCTGCTCGCTGAGCCGGTCCTCGACCTCGCGCTGCATGGCGCGGCGCAGCGGCCGGGCGCCCAGCGTCGGGTCGAAGCCGATGTCGATCAGCTTGTCCTTGGCGGCATCCGACAGCTCGACGGTCATGTCGCGGTCGAGCAGGCGCTCGCTGAGCCGCTTCGTGAACAGGCCCACGATCTGGCGCAGCTCCGCCTTGTTCAGCTGCGGGAAGACGATGACGTCATCGACGCGGTTGAGGAACTCGGGCTTGAAGTGGCGCTTGAGCTCCTCGTCGACCTTGCCCTTCATCCGCTCGTAGCTGGTCTGCGCGTTGCCCTCGACCTGGAACCCGACCGGGCCGCCGGCGATCGCCGAGGAGCCCAGGTTGGTCGTCATGATGATGACGGTGTTCTTGAAGTCGACGACGCGGCCCTGACCGTCGGTCAGGCGACCCTCTTCGAGGATCTGCAGCAGCGAGTTGAAGATGTCGGGGTGGGCTTTCTCGATCTCGTCGAAAAGCACGACCGAGAACGGCTTGCGGCGCACCTTCTCGGTGAGCTGGCCGCCCTCCTCGAAGCCGACGAACCCGGGAGGGGCACCGAACAGCCGCGACACCGTGTGCTTCTCGCCGAACTCCGACATGTCGAGGGAGATCAGCGCACCCTCGTCGTCGAACAGGAACTCGGCGAGCGCCTTGGCGAGCTCGGTCTTTCCGACACCCGTCGGGCCGGCGAAGATGAACGAGCCGGAGGGGCGCTTCGGGTCCTTGAGGCCCGCGCGCTGACGACGGATCGTCTTCGACAGCGCGGCGATCGCCTCTTCCTGGCCGATGACGCGCTGGTGCAGCGCCTTCTCCATGAACATGAGGCGGCTGGTCTCCTCCTCGGTGAGCTTGAACACCGGGATGCCGGTCGCCTGCGCGAGCACCTCGGCGATGAGCCCTTCGTCGACCACCGCGTGCGACGCGACGTCGCCCGAACGCCACTGCTTCTCGAGGCGCAGGCGCTCGGCGAGGAGGCTCTTCTCCTCGTCGCGCAGCGACGCGGCCTTCTCGAAGTCCTGGTCCTCGCTCGCGCGCTCCTTGTCCTCGCGGACCTTCGCGATCTTCTCGTCGAACTCGCGCAGCTCGGGCGGGCTCGACAGGATCGACAGGCGCAGGCGGGCGCCGGCCTCGTCAATCAGATCGATCGCCTTGTCGGGCAGGAAGCGGTCGGAGATGTACCGGTCGGCGAGGTTCGCCGCGGCGACGATCGCGCCGTCGGTGATCTGCACCTTGTGGTGCGCCTCGTAGCGGTCGCGCAGACCCTTCAGGATGTTGATCGCGTGCGGCAGGCTCGGCTCGGCGACCTGGATCGGCTGGAACCGGCGTTCCAGCGCGGCATCCTTCTCGAAGTGCTTGCGGTACTCGTCGAGCGTCGTGGCGCCGATCGTCTGCAGCTCGCCGCGGGCCAGCAGCGGCTTGAGGATGGAGGCGGCGTCGATCGCGCCCTCGGCGGCACCGGCTCCCACGAGGGTGTGGATTTCGTCGATGAAGACGATGATGTCGCCGCGCGTGCGGATCTCCTTCGTGACCTTCTTCAGGCGCTCCTCGAAGTCTCCGCGGTAGCGGGAGCCGGCGATGAGCGAGCCGAGGTCGAGCGAGTAGACCTGCTTGTCCTTGAGCGTCTCGGGCACGTCGCCCTTGACGATCGCCTGGGCGAGGCCTTCGACGACGGCCGTCTTGCCGACGCCCGGCTCGCCGATCAGCACGGGGTTGTTCTTGGAGCGGCGCGAGAGGATCTGCATGACCCGCTCGATCTCCTTCTCGCGCCCGATGACGGGGTCGAGCTTGTTCTCGCGCGCGGCCTGCGTGAGGTTGCGACCGAACTGGTCGAGCACGGCCGATCCGCCCTGGGCGGCGGGCTGGTTCTGCTCGCCCGCGCCGGCCGCGACACCCGCGGGCTCCTTGCCCTGGTAGCCGCTGAGCAACTGGATGACCTGCTGACGCACCTTGTTCAGGTCGGCGCCGAGCTTGACGAGTACCTGGGCGGCGACGCCCTCACCCTCGCGGATGAGGCCGAGCAGGATGTGCTCGGTGCCGATGTAGTTGTGGCCGAGCTGCAGCGCCTCGCGCAGCGACAGCTCCAGCACCTTCTTGGCACGCGGGGTGAAGGGGATGTGGCCTGTGGGCTGCTGCTGCCCCTGGCCGATGATGTCCTGCACCTGCTCGCGGACGGCGTCCAGCGAGATGCCGAGCGACTCGAGCGCCTTGGCGGCGACCCCTTCGCCCTCGTGGATCAGCCCGAGCAGGATGTGCTCGGTGCCGATGTAGTTGTGGTTGAGCATCTTCGCCTCTTCCTGGGCGAGCACAACCACGCGACGGGCACGGTCCGTGAATCTCTCGAACATCGTCCACTCCTCCACGCGCCGAGTCTTCTGGCGCTTACGTCGAGGGTAACGAGCGTGGGATGCCGGTATGCCCGTGTTCGCCGTCGGCGCACCGCGCCCGACTCCGCCCCGCGGCCGGCCCGGCGTCGCGACCGCCCGCAACTCAGGCGGAGCACCCGCCGAGGCGCCCGAGGCGCCGGCTCCCGCCGGACCAGCCTGAGTTGTGCACGCCGCTTGACGCGCACCATCTGCGGACATATCGTTTTTCGATACTAATGATTTTCGATATGGAGACCTCATGGCGAATGCGGTGGTGATCGGTCCGATCGTGTGGATCGGTGCGGTCGTCGTAGTCGGAGCGCTCGTAGCCTTCGTGGTCGCGGCCAGACGCGCCAGGCGCAAGGGCGACCCGTCACCGATCGTGAGTGTGACGCTGACCATCTCGGCCTTCTGGGCGGCGCTCTCCCTGCTCGGCGCCGCCATCACGACGCTGTCCATCCTGCAACCCGACTTCACCGTCACCGTTCCGGTTCGGGAATTCTGGCCGCAGCTGCCGGACGGCACCCAGATCGATGGACCGACCGCCGAGATCGTGGGGGGCGGCTTCACCTCCGCCGAGCTCAGGGCGAGCGGTCTGAGCTCGTCCGTTCGCGTGACGTGGGCGATCGGCCAGGCCCTCACGGCACTCATCCCGGGCACCATCGCCGCGCTCATCGCCGTCGCGTGCTTCCAGCTGCTCGCCGGGCGAGCCTTCGCACCCGTGGTTTCGCGGGCGGCGGCGGCCACCGCCGCCGTCGTGGCGGTCGGCGGAGTGGCGGCCGAGGTGCTCAACGACATCGCCGGCAACCTGGCCGCAAGCGAGTTGCTCGGGCTGTCCGGCGGCCGCTACAAGGAGGTCGCGGGCATCGAAGACGTGTTCGCCGCCTGGTTGCCGCAACCCGGCTTCGGCATAGAGTTCCCGCTCTGGCCGATCGCCGCCGGCCTCGCCTTCACCGCGCTGGCGGCGATCTTTCGCTACGGCTCCCGCCTGCAGCGCGACACGGAAGGGCTCGTGTGAGCCCCGCCGACGAAGACGAGCTTTCCGGCATCCACTGCCGGCTCGACGAGCTGCTCGCGAAGCGGGAGATGACCCTCACGCGGCTGTCGGAGATCGTGGGGGTGTCGGTGGTGAACCTCTCGATCCTCAAGAACGACCGTGCCCGCGCGATCCGCTACTCGACTCTCGCGGCGATCTGCCGCGCTCTGGACTGCGAGGTCGGCGATCTGCTCGTCCGCGCGGACTGAGTGTCGGTGGGCGAGCGTACGGAATACAGGCTCAACCGGCGCTCTCCGCCGAAGGGACGACGATGCGGCCCGATTCAGCCTGTATTCCGTACAGGCAGCGGTCGCGCCGCAAGGCCCGATGCGGCGCCCGTCAGTGGATCGGGATGGCACCGCCGCCGGGGCCGCCGGGGGCGGCGCCGAGGGGACCGAGGCTGAGGGTCGCGTCGTCGGAGACCTCGCCGTCGACCGATGTGACGACCACGCGCGGCGCCATGTCCATCGTGCACACCTGGTCAGCCGCCGGCGTCACGAAGGTGACGGCCACGGAATCCGGTGTCTCGGCCGTGGCCGACTGCACGACCGGCGCGCAGGAGGACGAGCCCCACGTGAGGATCGCGAGCAGCCCGTCGTCGACCCAGGCGGCCGATGGCGTGTACTCCTCGACCGCGCCGCCCGTGTACCCGTCGAAATCGGCGTCTCCCAGGGAGTCGCCGAGGGTCACCTGGATCTCCAGCTCCTTCGCCGGGTCGACGCCCGCCGGCGTTCCGACGAGGAGAGGCTGGGGCGCGAGGTCGTCGGTGCACCCCTTCGCGGTATCGGGGTTCTCCTTCAGCGAGACCACGAGCGCTCCCCCGTCGACCACGGCCCCGTCCAGCAGCGGCGCGCAACTGGAGCTGCCGTAGGTCACGACGACGATCATGGACCCGCCGGCGAGCCACGCGGCATCCACGTCGAGGTCGCTCCCGCCGGGGCCGCCGGCGGGGTAGTTGACGCCACCGGTCGCGCAGCCGGCGAGCGCGAGCCCGGCCAGGGCGAGTCCGGCGAGGGCGGGGAGGAGACGACGCATCGGAGAGTCCTTTCGTCGGAGGTCCTGTCGGTGGGCGGATGCCAGGGCGTCCACCCTGTCAGTGTCGCGGGGGCGGCATCCGTCTCAGGGGACTATTGCAGTGCGGACGTCAATCGCGCGAGGTTGTCGAGGACGGTCGATCGCAACGGCTGCTGGAGCCATTCCTCCAGGGTGAGCTCGCGCGAGTCGGCCCGGTACTGATCTTCGACGGCGCGCAGCTGCTGCACGAACTCCTCGCCGCGCACGAGCAGCGACATCTCGAGGTTGAGGCCGAAGGATCGCATGTCCATATTGCTCGATCCGATGACAGCGACCTCGTCGTCAATCGACATGGACTTCGAGTGCAGGATGTAGGGCCGCTTGTACATCCAGATCTTCACGCCCGCCCGCAGCAGCGCCTCGTAGTAGCTGCGCTGCGCGTGGTAGACCATGGCCTGGTCGCCCTCTTCGGAGACGAACAGCTCGACGTGGATGCCACGCTGAGTCGCCGTCTGGATCGCGGTGAGCAGACCCTCGTCGGGCACGAAGTAAGGGCTCACGATGATGATCTTCCGCTGCGCCGCGAACAGCAGGCCCATGAACAGCTTGAGGTTGTTCTGGAACTCGAAGCCTGGGCCCGACGGGATGATCTGGCAGTCGAGGTCTCCGGAGCCGGCGTGCACGTCGAAGAGCTCGATGCCGTCGACGATCTCATCGGTCTCGCTGTACCAGTCCGACAGGAACACGGCGTTGACGGATGCCACGACGGGGCCGTCGATGCGGGCCATCATGTCGACCCAGTGGAGTCCGCGCTTGATGTTCTTGGGGAGGTTGTAGGTCGAGTCGGTGACGTTCTGCGACCCCGTGAAGGCGACGCGTCCGTCGACGACGAGCAGCTTGCGGTGGTTGCGCAGGTCGGGCCGCTGGTACTTGCCCTTCAGGGGCTGCACGGGGAGCATGAGGTGCCAGTGCGCGCCCATCGCGTCGAGGCGCCGGAGCGTCTCCTTGTAGAACGGCTTGCTGCGGTTGGCCCAGTGGTCCAGGAGCACCCGCACCGCGACGCCGCGGGCGGCGACCTCTTCCAGCGCCCGGAAGAAGCCGTCTGTGGAGGCGTCGGCCTGCAGAATGTAGAACTCGACATGGACGTAGTGCTCGGCGGCGCGGATGGCGTCGGCCATGGCGTCCAGGCTCTCCTGGTAGCCGGAGATCATGGTCGCGCCGTTGTCGCCGGCCAACGGCAGGGCGCCGAGGTTGCGGTTGAGGCGCACGAGCGAGCGGAACCATTCCGGTGCGTTCGGGCGCAACGTCCCGAAGTCGAGGCCGTGGCTCGTCTCGCGGATGTAGTCGTTGATCTGCTGCTGCTTCTTGCGGCGCTTGCGGGGGAGCCGCGGGTTTCCGATGAGCAGGAACAGCAGGACCCCGATGAAGGGGATGAAGTAGATCGCGAGGAGCCAGGCCATCGCCGCCGTCGGCCTGCGATTGCGGGGGATGACGATGATGGCCAGGATGCGGATCGTGAGGTCCACGACCATCAGCAGGATGACCCACCAGGTCCAGGTCCAGTCGATGGTGATGCTCAGCAAGGGTGCGCTCCCGCGGTTCGGCTCCGCTCAGCGTACCGGCGCGGGGGCCTCAGCGAGTGGGTTCGTCACCCGCGGCGGGTGCCAGCCCTCGCTTGGCGCGTTCCTCCGCCTCGACCCGGGAGTAGACGCGGCGTTCGTTGCGGTCCATGCGCAGGATCGCGCGGAGCACGAAGATGAACAGCCCCAGCACGACGACGGTGGGCGCGAGCGACCAGACGACGGCGGCCCAGTAGTCGTTGTCCATGGCATCCATCGTACGCCGCCGTTGCTGGCCGCTCGGTCCTCGGGCCCGCCGTCTCCTCCCCAGCAGGCCGATTTCACCCTTCTCGCGCCCGCCCTGTGGATGACGGCGGAACCGAACGCCCCGCCTGCCATCTTCGGGGGATGACCACCACCGTGAAGGCCGCCGACGCGGCACAGTTCCTTGCGTTCGTCCCGCGCCTGCTGGGCTACACCCCTCGCCGCAGCATCGTCCTCGTGCCGATGGGGCGCGGCCGCAGTCTCGGAGCGATGCGGCTCGACCTGCCGCCCGACGGCGTCCGGACGGGTGACGGATTCGCCGCCACCGCGATCGGGATGGTGTGCCGCATCTCCGACGCCGACGCGTTCCTCGCCACCGTCTACACGGACGAGTCGGCCGAAGTGGCGCTGCCGCACGCGACCCTCGCCGAGGAACTGCGGCGCGCCGCCGACGCGAGCGGACTGCAGGTGATCGACCTCCTCGTCGTCGCGGGCGACGGCTGGGGATCTCATCTCGACCCGCCCGCCGTCGTCCAGCCCCTGGACGCGTTGCGCGTCCATGACGGCGAGACTCTGCCGGAGGCCTTCGGGGACCAGGCCACGGGCGCCGAGCTCCCCGAGTACTCGGCGGGGCAGCGGCGCAGCGTCGGCCACGCCGACCGCACGCTGCGTGCCGCCCTGTCGGTCGTCTGCGACCTTCCGAGCGATCTCACGGCGCGAGTGGGTCCCGCGGCACTCGAAGCGGCGTGCGAGCTCGACGATCCTCCCCGGCTGTTCGAGAAGGCGCTGCGGTGGGATGCCGGGGCGCTGTCTCCGATGAGGGTCGCGCTGCTCGGCTGGTGCCTGCAGCGGCCCGCCCTGCGCGATGTAGCCCTCGTGCAGTGGAGCACAGACGCGGTCGGCGGCGAGGACGCACTCGAAGCGCAGCGCCGGTGGGAGGAGGGCGAAGAGTATCCCGCAGATCTGGCCGCCGTCATGTGGGGCGAGGGCAGGCGCCCCGAACCCGAGCGCCTGGAACGTGCACTGCTGCTCGTGCGTCACGTCGCGGCGATGACGGCCAAACGGCGCCGTTCCGGCGCCTTGGCCGTGTGCGCATGGCTGTCGTGGGCGCTCGGCCGGTCGACGCACGCCGACCGCTATGCGACCATGGCGCTCGACCTCGACCCCCGTCACGGCCTGGCCGAGATCGTCCGCTCCTTCGTCGCTGCCACCCACCTGCCCGACTGGGCGTTCCACCATGATGGTCGGTGAGGCCGGGACGGGCCTACTTCACGAGGGGGAAGAGGATGGTCTCGCGGATGCCGAGCCCCGTCACCGCCATCATGAGGCGGTCGATGCCCATGCCCATGCCTCCCGTGGGCGGCATCCCGTGTTCGAGAGCACGCAGGAACTCCTCGTCCACGCGCATCGCCTCGTCGTCGCCGCGCGCGGCCAGCGCCGCCTGCTCGACGAACCGCTCGCGCTGGATCACGGGATCGACGAGCTCGGAGTAACCCGTGGCGAGCTCGAAGCCGCGCACGTAGAGGTCCCACTTCTCGACGACACCCCGGAGGGAACGGTGCTCACGCACGAGTGGGCTCGTGTCGAGGGGGAAGTCCATGACGAACGTCGGGCGCTCGAGGCCGCCCTTGACGAAGTGCTCCCACAGTTCCTCGACGAGCTTCCCGTGGGTCGCGATCTTCTCGGGGACCTCGACTCCGACTTCGGATGCCAGGGCCTGGAGCTCCGCCAGCGGCGTCTCCGGGGTGATCTGACGACCCGCGGCCTCCGAGAGCGAGTCGTACATCGAGATGCGGGCCCACTGGCCGCCGAGGTCGTACTCGGTGCCGTCGGCCCACGTCACCGTGGTCGAGCCGGCGACGGCGACGGCCGCGTTCTGGACCAGTTCCTGCGTGAGGTCGGCGATGCCGTTGTAGTCGCTGTAGGCCTGGTAGGCCTCCAGCATCGCGAACTCGGGGCTGTGCGTGGAGTCGGCGCCCTCGTTGCGGAAGTTGCGGTTGATCTCGAAGACGCGGTCTATGCCGCCCACGACCGCGCGCTTGAGGAACAGCTCGGGGGCGATGCGCAGGAACAGGTCGGTGTCGAAGGCGTTCGACCGCGTGACGAAGGGCCGGGCGGCCGCGCCGCCGTGCTGCACCTGGAGCATCGGGGTCTCGACTTCGAGGAAGCCGTGCGAGGCGAACGTGCTGCGCAGGCTCGCGTTGACCTTCGCGCGCGCGACGACGGTCGTGCGGGCCTGATCGCGGACGATGAGGTCGAGGAAGCGGGAGCGCACCCGCGTCTCCTCGTTCAGCTCGGAGTGGAGGTTGGGCAGCGGCAGGAGGGCCTTCGCGGCGATCGCCCACTCCGCGACCATGATCGACAGTTCGCCGCGGCGGCTGGAGATCACCTGACCGGTGACAGACACGTGGTCGCCGAGGTCTACGAGCTCCTTCCACGCCTGCAGCGACTGCTCACCCACCTCCGCGAGCGAGACCATCGCCTGGATGCGGCTGCCGTCGCCGGCCTGCAGCGAGGCGAAGCACAGCTTGCCGGTGTTGCGGCTGAACACGACACGGCCGGCGACCGACGCGACGACGCCCGTCTCCGCCCCCGCCTCGAGGTCGGCGAACCGCTCCCGCAGTGCGGGGATGGTGTCGGTGACCGCGACGGCAACCGGATACGCGCCGCCTGCGGCATCCTCCCGCTCGGCGATGAGCCGCTCGCG
>Ga0182739_1003144_pt1 | contig 14768 bp, 11 predicted proteins | sample eDN5th30CBELigBY_FD_128873 | JGI IMG/M metagenome (GOLD analysis project Ga0182739, IMG submission 128873) | Enriched backyard soil microbial communities from Emeryville, California, USA - eDNA 5th pass 30_C BE-Lig BY (version 2) (version 2) | ecosystem: Environmental > Terrestrial > Soil >... | reverse complement strand
GCAGATCGTCATCATCGCCGTGATCACGGTCCTGTTCACCCTCTCCGCCCTCTCCGGCGTCAACAAGGGCATCCGCTACATCAGCGAGATCACCATGGGCCTGTCGGTGCTCCTGGCGATCTACGTCTTCGTCGCCGGACCCACCAGCTTCATCTCCAACCTGTTCTTCCGCTCCGTGGGCCAGTACGCCAACGACTTCTTCTCCATGAGCCTCATCACGCCGTCCACCGGCGATGAGCTGCAGTGGATGCAGTGGTGGACGTACTTCATGATGGCCTGGTGGCTGAGCTGGGGCGCCTTCGTGGGCGTGTTCCTGGCCAAGATCTCCAAGGGCCGCACCGTGCGCCAGTTCGTCGCCGGCGTCCTGGGCGTACCGAGCCTGGTCTTCTTCATCTGGTTCACCATCTTCGGCGGTTCCGCGATCAAGATGGACATGGGCGGCGCCGGCATCGGCGAGGCGACCACGGCGAACATCAACTCGGCGTTCTTCGCGATGCTGGAACAGCTGCCGCTGCCGCAGATCACCGCCGTCGTCACCGTCATCCTGGTGGCCCTGTTCTTCATCTCCGGAGCCGACGCCAACACCTACGTGCTGAGCATGCTCTCCTCGAAGGGAACGCTGACCCCGACCCGGCCGGTGCTGACCCTGTGGGGCGTGCTCACCGGAACCTGCTCCGTCCTGCTCCTCGTCGTCGGAGGCCTCGTGGCACTCCAACAGGCGGCCATGCTCTCGGCCCTTCCATTCACGCTGATCGTGGCGCTGCTTGGCATCTCCCTGGTCAAGGAAACGCGGCAGGATCCGGAGTTCAAGCTTCTCCGCCACGCGAAGCTGTCCGAGTTGCAGGAGGCGGAACTGCGTGCCGAACGCGAAGAAAGCGTGAAGTAGCAGCAGCCGGTCCCCCGCGCCCCGGCCGGCCCGTCGACCCTGATGTCGGCAGGCCGGCCGGGGCGCGGGGGACCGTTTCCTTCGACGGGCCTCATTTTTCCTTGCACGTGCCTAGTCAGCGCCCATAGGCTGGGGGTGTCCCGTCTGGGCGATCATGAATACCGAAGGGCTTGCAAGTGGCAACTGGAACAGTGAAGTGGTTCAACTCCGAAAAGGGCTTTGGATTCATCGCCCCCGACGACGGATCCGATGACGTCTTCGCGCACTACTCGGCGATCGCATCCAGCGGATACCGGTCGCTGGACGAGGGCCAGAAGGTCGAATTCGACGTCGTGCAGGGCAACAAGGGCCTGCAGGCCGAGAACATCCGCCCGCTCTAGCCGGACACTCAAGCCAAGGCAATTCCCATGTGACACACAGGGATCTTGCAGACTGGCTCTCTAGTGTTTAGAGCACCTGAAAAGGTGCGAGTGATGAAGAAGGCCCCAGCTTCCCCCCAGGCTGGGGCCTTCGCTCGTTTAAGTTCGGGCACGCGGCTCCGGGGATCCTCCCGCAGCAGGGCGCGTCACATTTCGGCAGGTTCCCGGCAGCCGGCGTCGAATTTGGCGGACGGTTCGCGGCCGGAGCGGGTATCGAAGTGGACTGATGCCGTTGGGGCATCGAACCATATCTGTTCACTCTTGGACGCGCATCGACGAGTGTGAGTAAGGTTCCGGATGGCTGTGGTACCGAGCACACGCAGGGGTGCCGCAGTTCACCTGCTCTCCCTATCCCGAAGGATCCCCTCATGCGGCCTGTAGACGTCAACGGCTTGGACGTTGCCTCAGCCACCAAGAAGTTTTTCTCCCGGGTTCTGCCCATCATGCTGGTCATGCTGGTGTGCAACCAGCTGAACCGCTCCAACATCGGCTACGCCCAGGAGCACCTGCAGGCCGACGTCGGCATCGGTGCCGCCGCCTACGGTTTCGGCGCGGGCCTGTTCTTCATCGCCTACGCGATCTTCGAGCTCCCCAGCAACATCATGATGGAGAAGTTCGGGGCCAAGGTGTGGCTGGCCAGGATCATGGTGAGCTGGGGCTTCGTCGCCTTCCTGATGTCCTTCGTGCAGAACGAGACCATGTTCTACGTGCTCCGGTTCCTCCTGGGCGCCGCCGAGGCCGGCTTCTTCCCGGCCGTCATCTTCTACTTCTCCCGCTGGGTTCCGGCCGGCCAGCGCGGACGCGCCACGGCGTTGTTCATCGCGGGCTCCTCCATTGCCGCCGCGATCTCGGGACCGGTCGCCGGCGGCCTGCTGACCCTGGACGACACCCTGGGCCTCCACGGCTGGCAATGGCTGTTCGGCATCGAGGGCATCCTCTCCATCACCGTCGGCATCATCGTCTTCTTCCTGCTCGACTCCAAGATCGCCGACGCGCGCTGGCTCACCGCGGCCGAAAAGACCGCGCTCAGCGCCACCATCGAGGCCGAGGACGCCGCCCACACGGCAAAGGACGGCGCCAAGGTCAACCGCTGGAAGATGCTCCTGAACCCGCAGATCCTGGTGCTGTGCCTGATCTACTTCTCCATCCAGCTCTCGATCTACGCCAACACCTTCTGGCTCCCGAGCATCGTCCGCCAGATTCCGGGCACCACCGACCTGTCCGTCGGCTTCCTCTCCTCCATCCCGTGGGTCTGCGCGGTCATCGCCATGTACTTCGCCGGCAAGCTGCAGGACAAGGCCCGCTCCAAGCGCCCGCTGCTGGTCGTCGCCCTGCTGGTGGCCGCGGGCGGAACCTACGCCGCCGCCGTCGCCTCCCCCGTGCTGGCGCTGGTGTTCCTGGCCGTCGCCGCCATGGGCTTCAAGAGCGCCTCCCCGCTGTTCTGGACCATCCCGCAGTCCGGCCTGCACCCCATGGTCCTGGCTCCGGCCATCGCCATCATCAACTCGCTGGGCAACCTGGGCGGCTTCGTGGCCCCGTTCGGCTTCGGCATCATCAAGGAACAGACCGGCAGCGTCATCCCCGGCCTGTTCGGCCTGGCCGCCGTCTCGGTCCTGGCCGCCGTGCTGGTCTACTTCCTGCGCGAACGCCAGCGCACGACGCCGGAAATCGCCGGGGAGGCCGCGCCGGCGGGCCGGCTCCGCGAGCGCCACGCCTGAGCGCACGCCACCCATGGACTAACCGGCCGGTGCCCGCAACCTAGACCCGCGGGCGCCGGCCGGTTGCCCTTAACCGGTGGCATAGATGCCGCCGCCACCGCGCCCTGCGGGCACACTGCCCCAGCACCGGCCGGCGTCCTGGTTAACGGCCGCGCCGGTTATCGGGCGCAAGATCCTTCTCCGCCGCGTCCTCTGCGACGGCGCCCAGATTCCTGCCACGCTTTTCATGCCAACGCATGGCCTGGTATCGCATGCGTTGGGCAAAGGTGGCCTTGGCGGATGCCCGGTCCTTCGGGTCAAGGGGGTCCTCCCCCAGCACCGGGTCGGGCCCGGCCTGGTACCGGCTGCTCCACACCTGCACCACCGACCAGCCCACCGCCGTGTAGGGAACCGCGAGGATCGCGCCGAAGATGCCGCCGACAATGGTGCCGACGGTCAGGGCCAGCAGCACGACGAGGGCGTGGAGGCTGAGCGTGCGGCCCATGACGACGGGCTGCAGGAAGTCCCCCTCGAGCTGGTTGACCAGGATCACGATGCCGATCACGATCAGCGCCTGGACGGGACCGTTGGTCACCAGCGCCACGAGGGCCGCGAGCAGTCCCGTGACGGTTGCGCCGACGATGGGTATGAAGGCGCCGATGAAGACGATCACCGCCAGGGGCAGCGCCAGCGGGACGCCGACGATCGCCAGGCCGATGCCGATCAGCACCGCGTCGACCAGGGCGATCACGGCAGTGCCGCGGACGTAGCCCCCGAGGATCTCTGCGGACCGGTCCCCGGACTCGGCAAGCTTGGCCCGGCGTTCGCCGCGGAACCAGCGCAGCGTGAAGTTCCACATGCGGTGCCCGTCCTTGAGGAAGAAGAACAGGACAATGACCATCAGCGTCGCTCCGGTCAGGAACTCCGTGGCCGCACTGAGGCCGGTAAGGGCATTGGTCGCGATGTTTTGCGTGAAGCCGCCGCCGGAAACGAATTGAGTAAGTTGGCGGGCCGCCGCGTCCACGGTGCCGTCATCGACGGGCAGGGGGCCGGACTCGATCCACGCCGGCAACTTGTTCCAGCCCTCCTGGGCGGAGGCGACCAGGGAGTCCCACTCGTTGCGGACGGCCGTCACCACCCAGGCCACGATCCCTCCGACCACCAGAAGGATGCCGAGGAAGGCAGCGACGGTGGCCCAGAGATGGCTCCATCCCTTGGCGGCCAGCCATTTCACCAAGGGTGAGACCGCCGAGGCGAGGATCAACGCCACCAGGACGGCGATGACCACGACCTTGACCTGCACGAGCAGCCAGACCAATCCGGCCGTGCCCAACGCGATGAGAATGATCTGGGCCGTTCGGGAGCCGGCGCGGCCCAAGGGGTCCGCCCAGGGGCCGACGGCGGGCGCGACGGAGCGGGCCACCTGTTCAAGGCCTCCGGCGGCGTCTGCTTCCTCGTGCGCTGCTTTCATGACAGGTCCTGCCTCCGTTGCCTCGTTTTCAGCAGTACGCCCTCCAACCTAGGAACCCGGGGGGAGATCTGGCAAGGACGTGCCCAGGCCGTGCCCCGGCTGGCCCTAGACGGCGAGCGCCCAGTCCGCAGCGGCGTGGGTGGCCACACCGTTGGCCAGGATGCGCAGCTTGCAGCCGGTCCCCCGGCTGTCGGCGGACGCGGGCAGGGACTGCGCCTCGGCGTATGCCAGCAGTTCGCCGAGCACTTCGGGTTGCGTGCCGGCGGCGGTGAGATCGATGGTGATCTCGAAGCCGGGGGTGAGCGAATTGGCTCGATGCGCCAGGGAATACAGCGCCTGGACATTGTGCTCATCCACCCTGCCCCGAACGACGATGTTTGCGGAGGCACCCTCAAGGTCGACGCCGACCTTGACGTCAAGCTTGCCGTTCATGCTGCCTTGCCGTCCTCGCGGGAGTGCGGCACCGTGGCAATGCGGGCCGTTGCTCCCCGCTGCACCGTGCCCGCCCGTCCGCGTGCGCGCTTCCGCACGTTCGGCGCGTACTTTGCCAGGCGCTGGCGCCGCTCGCTCGGCACCAGGCGAAGAAAACGCGGGTGGGCAAGGATGTGGCTCCTGGCCTCGTTGCAGAGCGGCAGGACGGCCAGCCGCCTCTGGCATGCCTCGCCCAGGGCCTCCTGCATAAGCTGGCCCGCCAGGTCCCGGCCCTTCCGGCGGCGGTCCACGTCCATTTCCAGCAGCCACATTTGGCCGTTCCTGATTTGGTAGCGCAGGGATCCCGCTACCTCTCCCTCGACATAGGCGACGAACTTGGAGGCTTCGAAGTCATTGCGGATTGCCTGCATGTGTTTCTCCTCATCGTTGCACCTGCCCTCCAAGAGGGCGGCTTGACCAAGGGTTGCCGCCCTCCCTGACGGGGAGACGACAGTCGCGTACCTTTCCAAAAACCGTGACCAAAATCTTGCTTACGGTGTAAGCCGTTGACTTAAACAAATCATGTCGAATTACATGAAGCAAGTCGTTCGAATTATCCGGACACGGCCACGACGAGTCGGCAATCCCGATGGCCACGGTGTGCAAACTCATCGCAAAAGCGCTTGTCCACCGGCATCTCAGGCCGCACACCATGGGCAAGGATGCGTGGGGAGGCCGTTCACGGCCTCTCCTTTCCTCCATGCGCCTGGCCCCGGTCATCGTGGGCGCACGCCGCGCGCTCGTGGGGTCCGAAGTCCCTCCCGGCGCCGGTGACCCTGGTCACCGCATCGTGGATCGCCACGAAAGGGTTGGCGTCAGGCGTGCTGCCTGATCGGGGCTTCAGTTACGGCGGCACCGGTCCTGCGGCTCATCCCCCAGACAGCCAGCAGCGTGGCAATGACCAGGACGGCATAGAAGCCGGCAACGCCCCACGGGCCGAAGCCGTTGAGGACCGACTGGGCGATCAGGGGCGTCGAGCCGCCGATGATGGATGCGCACAGTCCGTTGGCCAAGGCAACGCCCGTGAAACGGATGTTGGCCGGGAAGGCGTCCGCAAGGAAGCTGGCCAGCATGGCGTAGTAGCCGGCGCCGCCGATGGTCGTTACGCAGAGCATGAGGACAAGGAACACGATGTTGCCGCTGAGGATCGCCAGGAACAGCGGAATGACGGCAACCAGATTGACGAGGATCGCCAGGATCATCACTCGCGTGCGTCCGATCCGCCCGGCGATGACGGCCGCAATGGGCTGCCAGATGAACTGCACGATCGCGATGATGAACAGCGCATTCAGGATCTGCTGCCGCGGCATGCCCAGTTCGGTGGTGGTCCAGGAGAGCAGGAAAGTGTTGTTGAAGAAGGCCGCGGCGATCCCGAGGATCGAGGCGCCGACTCCGAGCCAGACCAGCGCCGGAGCGGTCTTGAACGCCGTCACCACCGGGACCTTGACGACTTCCTGGTGCTGCTTGGCCTCAAGGAACTCGTGCGACTCCTCGACCTTGGAGCGGATGATCAGGCCAACGATCACCAGGACCGCCGAAAAGAGGAACGGGATGCGCCAGCCCCAAGCCAGGAATGCTCCGTCAGGCAGGGAGCCCACCATCATGAACATGAGGGTGGCGAGGATCGATCCGGCCGGAGAGCCCTGCTGGACCCATGTGCCGGCCATGGTCTTCTTGCTGCCCTCGGCGCTCTCGGTGGCCATCAGGGTGGCCCCCGCCCACTCCCCGCCCACGGCCAGCCCCTGTGCGGCGCGCAGGAGGACGAGCAGGACCGGCGCCGCGACCCCGATCTGAGCGTACGTCGGCAGGACGCCGATCAAGGTGGTGGCGCCTCCCATGAGGAACAGCGTGGCCACCAGGACGTTCTTGCGGCCGAGCCGGTCGCCCAGGTGTCCGAAGACTATCCCTCCCAGGGGACGCGCGAGGAACCCCACCCAAAAAGTGGCGAAGGAGGCCAGGACCCCGGCCGCCGGCGATACGTCCGGATAGAAGACCTTCCCGAACACCAGCGCAGCAGCGGTACCGAAGATGAAGAAGTCGTACCACTCAATCGCGGTCCCCACGAAAGCGCCGACGGTCGCCCGCCGGCGCCGCTGTCCCTGCAGGACCGAATCCGCTGTGGCCATTGTTTCCTCCAAGGATGTGCGCATGCCGTATATCAACTGCTTCAACCCTGCGGCCGGCCGGACCGTGCTGTCCAAGACCTAAAAACGAAGGGAACCATGCCGAAACCTCATGCACTCCCCGGACGTGCAACGGCTTGGATCCATGCCGCCGAGGCATGGGCAGCGCAGGCTTTTGATCTTGGACACCACCCTGCCGCCGGCTCGACACTGGGGAGTTAGGACAACCCTGCCCCCGCCGTTGAAAGGAACCCCATGACCGTCCCGTTGGACACGGCCTCGAGCTATCAGTGCATTCTCTCCGACCGCGTCAGGTCCGCGAAGCCCTCGGAAGTCCGGAAGGTATTCCGTGCCGCCCAGCGCCCGGGGATGATCTCCTTCGCCAACGGCGCCCCCTACCTGGGTGGCCTGCCTTTCGACAGGCTCGCGGAGGACGCCAAGAGGATCCTGCAGGCCCGTGCGGCGGAAGCTTTCCAGTACGGCGCCAGCGACGGCGTTCCCGAACTGCGGGCCCATATCGTCGACATCATGCGCCTGGAAGGGATCGAAGCCGAAGCGGCCGACGTCGTCGTCACCGCCGGGTCCCAGCAGGCCCTGGACATTGCCGCCCGCATCACCATCAATCCCGGCGACGTGGTTTTCGCCGAGGGCCCTTCGTACGCCGGAGGCATGGCGGTCTTCACCAGCTATGAAGCGGAGATCATCCATGTTCCTTCCGACGCCGACGGGCTCATTCCAGCGGAATTGGAGCGGCTCAACGCGGAGGTGCGGGCGGCCGGCAAGACCGCCAAGGGGCTCTACACCATCCCGAACTTCCAGAATCCCGGTGGGGTGAACCTGTCCGTGGAACGCCGGGCCGAGGTGGGCCGGATCTGCCGCGACCAGGGACTGCTCATCTTCGAGGACAACCCATACGGCCTGCTGGGATTCGAGGGGCAGACGCTGCCGGCCATCCAGCCCCAGTTCCCGGACATCACTTTCTACTTCGGTTCCTTCTCGAAGATGTTCGCCCCGGGCCTCCGCCTCGGGTGGGTGCTGCCGCCGGCTGCGTTCCGCGGTGAAGTGGTCAACGCCTCCGAGACCGCCCAGCTCAACCCCTCCGTCTTCACCCAGCTGCTGATGAGCGCCTACCTGGACGATCCGGGCTGGAAGGACACCCTGGACACCTACCGCGCCCTGTACCGCGAGAAGTACGCGGCGCTCGTCGAAACCCTCTCCGCGGTCATGCCCGCCGGCACTTCGTGGAATGCGCCCACCGGAGGGTTCTACCTGTGGATCACGCTCCCGGAGGGTCTGGACACCGAGCAGCTGGTGTACGAGTGCATCGAGCGCGGGGTGGTGTACGTCCCCGGGAGCGCCTTCTACACGGACGGGCAGGGCCGCAACAAGATGCGCATGTCCTTCTGCCTGCCCACCCTCGAACAGATACGCCGGGGAGCGGCGACCATCGGCGAGGTCTTCCGGGACGCCCTGGCTGCCCGCTAGCGCGCAACAGGGTCCCGCGCAACAGGGCCCAACGCGACAGGGGCTTCCCGCCACGGAATTCACGTGAATCCGGGCGGGAAGCCCCTGTCGCATCGGCCCGAAAAAGCAAGCCGGTGCGCCGCGACCTCCTATTTCTTGACGCGGATGAGTTTGCGGTTGACGAACTCGTCCATGCCGTACTTGCCAAGTTCACGGCCCACGCCGGAGCGCTTGATGCCGCCGAAGGGCAGCTCGGCCGCGGTGCCGCCGGGTTCGTTAATGAAGACCATGCCGGCTTCGATCCGGCCGGCAACCCGCAGCGCCTTCTGCTCGTCGTCGGTGTGGATCGAGGCGCCCAGGCCGAACGGGGTGTCGTTGGCCAGGCGTACCGCCTCCTCTTCGGAGGTGGCCTTGAAAACCATCGCGACCGGGCCGAAGAGCTCCTGGTGGAACACGTCCATCTCGGGGGTGACGTTCGTCAGCACGGTGGGCTGGAAGTAGGCGGAGCCCTCGTCGAGCCTCGAGCCGCCGATGCGCACCACGGCGCCTTCGGCGATCGCGGCCTGCACCTGCCTCTCCAGGGCGTCGGCGGCGGCCTGCGAGGACAGCGGGCCCAGGAAGGTCTTGGGGTCCGTAGGGTCGCCCGGCTCGATGGCCTGCAGTGCGGAGGAGAATTTCTCGACGAACTCGTCGTAGAGGTCCTCCATGACCACAAACCGCTTGGAGGCGTTGCAGGCCTGGCCACCGTTGACCATGCGGCCGAACACGGCGCGGCCCACGGCCTCGTCGACGTTCTGGGTATCCAGCAGGATGAACGGATCGGACCCGCCGAGCTCGAGGACGACCTTCTTCAGGTTGCGGCCGGCGATCTCGGCGACGGCGGATCCTGCGCGCTCGGAGCCGGTCAGCGAAACGCCCTGCACGCGCGGATCCGCAATGGCGTCGGCGATCTGCTCGTTGGTGGCGAAGATGTTGACGTAGGCGCCGTCCGGGGCTGCGGCGTCCGCGAAGATCCGTTCCATGGCCAAAGCGGACTCCGGGCACTGCGGAGCATGCTTGAGCAGGATGGAATTGCCGTTCATGAGGTTGGGGGCGGCGAAGCGGGCGACCTGGTAGTACGGATAGTTCCACGGCATGATCCCCAGGATCACCCCCAGACCCTCCTTGCGGACGGTGGCCGTGCCGCCGGCGGCGACCTCGAGCTCCTCGTCGGCCAGGAACTTGGCGCCGTTGTCCGCGTAGTAGCGGTAAATCGACACGCAGATGTCCACCTCGAAGCCGGACTGGAAGATCGGCTTGCCCATTTCACGGGTGATGATCGCGGCCAGCTCGTCGCGGCGTGCGGCGTAGAGGTCGGCCACGCGGCGCAGCAGCGCCGCGCGGTCCTCGACGGTGGAGGACTTGAAGCCGTGGAATGCGGCGTCCGCGGCGGTGATCGCCTCCGCGATTTCGGGGTCCGTGGCTGTGGGGTACTTCTTGACCACCTCGCCGGTGGCGGGATTTGTCACTGCATAGATGCTCATGCTGCTCCTCTGAAAAGGGTGGGATCGGGGCGCTACGGGACCAGGAGGTCCTGGTCCACCACGACGTGGATGACTGCGGGCTTGCGGTCGCCCAGGACGGCCTTCAGTGCGCGTTCGACGGCGTCGGCGGCCTGGTCGTCGCCGGTGACCGTCTCGCCATGCCCGCCGAACGCCCGGGCGAACGCCGCGAAGTCGGGGTTGGACAGCTGCGTTCCCGAAACCCTTCCGGGAAAGTGGGATTCCTGGTGGAGGCGGATGGTGCCGAACTGGCCGTTGTCCATCACGACGGCCAGCAGCGGCGCGCCGGCCTGGACTGCGGTGGCCAGCTCCTGTCCGTTCATCAGGAACTCGCCGTCACCGCAGACGGCCACGATGGGGCGCTCCGGTGACTCGAGGGAGGCGGCCACGGCGGCGGGTATCGAGTAGCCCATGGAACCGTTCCGGGTGCCGAGCTGGGCCGGGTAGCGGTTGGTGGGGAGGTAGCGCATGGCCCAGCCGCAGTGGTTGCCCGCGCCCATGGTGGTGACCGCGTCCGCGGGCAGGCGTTTGGCCAGTTCGGCGACGACGACTGACATGTGGGCCGTCCCCTCGCGGGTAACCGGAAGCGCGGAGTATTCCGGCAGGGCGGTGAAGGCTTCGCGGGCGGCACGGCCCGCGGCCCGCCAGCCGTCCCAGTCCGCCGCGCGGCCCAGGTCCAGGCCGGCGACGGCTTCGGCGAAGGCGACCGGCGTGGCGACGATGTGCTCGGTGACGGCTCCGGAGCGGCCGCGCAGGGAAGTGTCGATGGTGACCAGGAAGTTCACGGCGTCCGGGTTCTGGCGCAGGGTATAGCCGTCGGTGGGGACGTCGGTGGGGACGGTCCCCACGGAAACGAGCACGTCGGCCTCGGCGAACATCTCCCCCGGCTTGGCTTCGCGCCCATAGCCCAGCTCGCCGACGTTGACCGGCGACGAGGCCGGAATGCGGTCGGAAGCGTGCCAGTCGTGGACCACCGGAATGTTGTTGGCCTCGGCGAACCCGGTGATGTCCGCGGCGGCCTCGGGGGTCCAGCGCTGTCCCCCGACGAAGATCAGGGGCTTTTCCGCTCCCCGCAGCGCGGTGGCCAGGGAGTCGAGCTGCGCGGCGGAGACGGCTCCTTCGGAGACCTTGATCGGCCGGTGCAGGCTGCCGGTGAACCGGTGGGTGATGACGTCCTCGGGCAGGCCGACGACGACGGGGCCGGGACGGCCCGACTTCGCGGCGAAGAACGCCTCCGCCACGACTTCCGAGGCGCGGGAGGCCTCGTCCAGGACGAAGACGCGCTTGGTCTGGGTGCCGAACCAGGCGTTCGGGTCGAACTCCTGGAAGGACTCGCGCATGCGGTCCGCCACGGGGATCAGGCCGACGAAGAGCACCATGGGGGTCCCGTCCTGCCAGGCGCTGTGCAGCGCGACGTAGGCGTTGGCGGCGCCGGGTCCGCGGGTGACCAGGGCGACGCCGGGTTCGCCGGTGAACTTGCCGTGGGCCTCGGCCATATAGGCGGCGCCACCTTCCTGGCGGGTGACCACGTTTTCGATGTCTGCGCCGTGGAGGCCGTCAAGCACGGCGAGATAGCTCTCGCCGGGAACGGAAAAGACGCGCTTGACGCCGTGGAGGGCGAGCGAGTCGACGATCGCCTGGCCGGCGTGCTGGGGCTTGGTCATGGATGTGCTCCTGGGGTGGTGCGGGAAGGGCAAAGGAGAAGGCTAGAAGGCGCCGGCGGCCAGGCGGCCGCCGACGACGGTTGCGGTGACGGAGACGTCGCGGATCTTTTCGGGAGCGACCCGGAAGAGGTCATCGGACAGGACCGCGAAGTCGGCCAGCTTGCCGGGGACCAGCGCGCCCTTGTCCCGCTCCTGATGGACGGCGTAGGCGCTGCCCACGGTGTAGGAACGCACGGCCTGCTCGACCGTGATCCGCTCTTCGGGGGCGAAGTCCGCCCCGGAGGCGGTGGTCCGGTTGACCAGGGAGTGGATATTGAGGATCGGGTCGGCGCCGACCACGGGGGCGTCCGTGCTGGCCGGAATCTCGATCCCGGCGTCGAGGAACGCCTTGACCCGGTAGGTCATGCGTGTCCTTTCGCCCATCACCCGGGCCACGCCGTCGCCGAGGTCATGGATGAAGGTGCCCTGGGGAACGGGAACCAGTCCGAGGCGGGCGATGCGCTCGACCTGCGCGTCGGAGGCGACCGAAACGTGCTCGATGCGGTGCCGCGCGTCGGTCCGCGGCGCGAGCGCCTGGGCCTCCTCGACAATGTCCATGACGACGTCCAGCGCCGCGTCGCCGATCGCGTGCATGGCCAACTGCCAGCCGGCCAGATGGGCACCGATCAGCCGCTCGCGCAAGGTGTCTTCGGAGAACTGGAGCAGGCCGCGGTTTCCCGGATCGCCCTCATACTCGCAGCACATGTAGGCGCTGCGCCCGATCATCGACCCGTCGGAAAGCACCTTCGTGGGGCCCACCCGGAGGAAGTCGTCCCCCATGCCCGAGTGCAGGCCCAGGTCAAGCCCGTAGAGCGGGTGGCCGCCCACCGCGGCATCGCCGATGCGGTGAAGGGTGGTCAGGTACGGCATGACCGTGGCGCGCACCCCCAGCCGGCCGCGGTCGCGGGCGATCTGGAACCCGGCGAGGTCGAACAGCGACATGCCGATGTGGTCCGGGGCTCCGATGCCGGGCTCGGTGATCGAGGTGATGCCGAGCCGCAGCACGGCGTCGGAGCCTGCGGCCACAAGCCCGGCGACGTCCTCCGCGTTCTTGCCGGGGATGTGGTCCTGGACCAGTGCGCGGGCCGTTTCCTGCAGCAATCCGTAGGCCCGGCCCCCGGCATCGGCCGGAACGGCGCCGCCCTCGGGGACCGGCACGTTGAGCCGGCCGGGGAAGCCCGCCAGTTCGAAGGCGGCCGTGTTGGCGACGCCCATGTGGCGGGAGCTGTGGACAAGGTAGACCGGGTGGCCATGGCTGACGGCGTCAAGCTGCTCCGCGGTGGGGTGCCTGTCCTCCAGATAGTTCTGGTTGTATCCGGCCCCCACCACCCAGGCACCGGGAGCGGCCTGGGCGGCGAAGTGCCCGACGGCTGCCAGCAGGTCGTCCAGGGTGTCCACCACGCCGGGACGCAGGTCCACCTGCAGGGCGGCCTCGCCGATGTGGCTCAGGTGGCAGTGGGCGTCGTTGAAGCCGGGGACGACGACGGCGCCTCCCAGGTCGACCGTGTCGGCGAAGGCGCTGCGGGGCAGTTCGCCGTCAAGCGAGACGATGCGGCCCTGGTGCACGCCCACGGCCGACGCCGTCGGCCGGGAGGGGTCCTGCGTGTGGAACGTGCCATTGATGAAAAGGGTGTCGAGCATGGTTGCCTTCCGCGGGATCGGATCCTGTGGATCAGTATCCGGAGCGGAAACTCATGCTGTCTAATACACAATAAGTCCACTTTGCATGCCCCAAAGGCATGGTCTGCGGTGACCGGCACCTTGAGGCCCCGCCCATGGGGAGGGCGTCCTCCCCATGGGATTCAGGGCGAAGGGCGTTCGCCCGTCAAGGCAGGACGGTGCAGCGCAAGATCGGCGGCGATGCGCCCGGCGAGCCCGCGGAGCGTCGATTCGGCGTAGTGCCCGGGCAGCCAGGCCATATGCAGGGAGAGGGCCAGGCGCGGCGCGGTTCCTCCCGCCGGCGGGGGCGGCTCGATTGCCAGGCCCCGCACGTCGAAGGAGGCCAACTCCGTGCTGACGCCGACGCCATGGCCCGCCGAGGCCAGGGCCATGATCGTTGGCCCGTCGTCGCATTCGTTGTACTCACCGAGCACCAGGCCTTGGGCGAGCAGGGCGTCGTCGAGCAGGTGCCGCGAGACGCTGTGGTGCGAGGGCAGCACCAGGGGTTCGCCGACCAACTCGGACAGCCCGATGCTGCGCCGCCCCTCGTGGACCCACCGGTGCCCGGCATGGACGTAGGCCTTGAGGTTGATCTCCCCGAGTTTGACGGAAACCAGGCCGGCACCGGGCGGCTTGGGCGTGACAATGAAGTCCGTTCCGTGCAGCAGCGTGTCCTCGAGGTCGAAATGGCCGACGTCCCGGGTCAGGATCGCGGGGTCCGCGGAGGTGGTGGAGGCGACGAACGCCGCCAGGAAGCCCCGGATGGAGGCGGCGGTCGCGGCGCAGGAAAGCCTCCGCACGCTCCCGGTGCGCAACGCCTCGACCGCCTCCTGGGTGTCCCGGGCCTGGGCCATGAGCCGTTGGGCCATCGGCACGAAGGCGCGCCCGGAGGGGGTGAGAACCAGGCGGTTGCCGCGGGTCTCGAACAGGCTCAGCTTCAGCTCGCGCTCGAGCGTCTTGATCTGGCGGCTGAGCGCGGGCTGCGCGATATGCAGGCTTTCGGCGGCACCCGTGATGGTCCCCGCCTCGACCACGGCCAGGAAATACTGCAACCGTCGAAAATTCACGCTTCATCATACCCGGACGGCATGGGCAAGGCGGCAGGGAGGCGCAAAGCATCCCTGCCGCCTCAATCCAGGGAAACCGGGGGGACAACCACGCGGCCCTCCGCCGTCCCGTCCGTGCGGATGATCCAGCCGAGGCGCTTGCGCGATCCCAACAGCAGGGACGTCTCGAGGATCTCAATTCCGGGGGCGAGCCGCTCGATGTTCCGCTCGGCCGCGAAAAGGTCGTTGGCCGACGGCAGCCACATGGTCAGCAGGAAATTCGCCCGG
>Ga0182739_1003143_pt1 | contig 14770 bp, 10 predicted proteins | sample eDN5th30CBELigBY_FD_128873 | JGI IMG/M metagenome (GOLD analysis project Ga0182739, IMG submission 128873) | Enriched backyard soil microbial communities from Emeryville, California, USA - eDNA 5th pass 30_C BE-Lig BY (version 2) (version 2) | ecosystem: Environmental > Terrestrial > Soil >... | reverse complement strand
TGCCCAATGCCACATTTGAACGAGCGCTCTCCATGACTCTGCTGACCATGTTGGTCGTTCAAGCCACCATCAATCTGGGAGTCATCACCGCCTTACTGCCACCCAAGGGAATTTCTCATCCTTTCATCAGCTATGGCGGCAGCAACCTGGGTTTGAGTATTGTCTGCCTGGGAGTGATCGTGAGCCTGACCCGCGTCCCCCGGAATTTCACACTTGAAGGGTAAAGGGTGAACCTGCAAAGCTGGCGAGAAGACTTTTCGAGAACAATCATGCCGCTTCCATCTGAATGGAGTCTGGTGGTCTGCGGTGGCGGCAGCGGTGGTCATCTTTTTCCTCCTCTCGCCGTGATCGAAGAACTCCGGCGGCGCCAGCTCGCTCCTGCACGGATTCTCTTTCTGACCGCCGAACGATCGATTGAAAGCGCGATCCTGAAAGAGCAGGGGATCGAGCAATTCGCCTTGCCTGCCGTGGAGAGTCAGCAGTTTCGCCGACAACCCGTCTCCGCCCTGCGGACTCTCGGAAAAGGGGTTCGTCAAGCCGTTGGGATCATACGCACTCTTCCCGCACCGGTCATTCTGGGAACCGGTGGGTTTGGCAGCGTTCCGGGAGTCCTGGCGGGCCGGTGGCGAAAGCGGCCCATCATCCTGCTGGAACAGAATCTCATTCCCGGACGCGCCACCTCCTGGCTGGCACGATTTGTAAAAACCGTTTGCCTCAGCTTCTCCGAAACCGGGCGATTTCTCCCGGAGCAGATCCCAACTCAGGTCACTGGCAACCCCGTCCGACAGTCCATCGCCTTTCTGCAGACGAGTTCGGTCATCTCAAAAAAACGTCTGCTGGTGCTGGGGGGCAGCCAGGGAGCCGCAGCGATCAACGAGGCCCTGATTCGTTATGCGGGACAGCATCGCGAGCAACTCGCCGGCTGGACCATTCTGCATCAAACCGGAGAAGCGGACTGCGCCAGAATTCAGAATGCCTATCATGAAATGAAACAGAAAGCCGAAGTGGCTCCGTTCTTCGACAACATGCTGGAGCAGTATGAACGCGCCAGTATTGTCGTGACACGTGCGGGAGGAACATCGCTGGCGGAGATCGCCTGTGCCGGGTTGCCGACTGTCATTGTTCCGTATCCAAAATCATTACGAAATCATCAGCTCATCAATGCCCGGCACTTTCTGAGCAGGAATGCCGCTTTCCTCGTCGAACAAGGGCCCGCAGCCCGCTTCGACGCAGAACTCGCCAGCGCGATCACGCTGCTGATTGAAGACACAACGCAACGTAAAACAATGGCCGCCGCCATGAAAGCATGCGCCGTTCCAGAAGCTGCTGAACAAGTCTGTGAGATCCTGCTGAAGACTCTTATGGATTTTCAACAAGCTCCTAATTTCTAATTTCTAATTCCTAACTCAGGCCATCAGCCGGCCGAACAGCATCTTGATCCGCACGACTGCTTCTTCGATATTCTCGCGGCTGTTGAAGGCACTCAAGCGAAAATAGCCTTCGCCACTGGCTCCGAATCCGCTCCCCGGAGTTCCCACCAGGTTCGCCTGCGTGAGGAGATGGTCGAAGAAGTCCCAACTCCCTTGCCCCTGCGGCGTCTTCAACCAGATGTAAGGGGCATTCACTCCGCCAAAAACTTCAATTCCCACCGACTCCAGCCCGTTTCGCAGGATCTCGGCGTTCTCCAGGTAGAAACCGACCAACTCGGAAATCTGCTGTTTCCCTTCTGGACTGTAAACTGCTTCCGCTCCGCGCTGAACGACATAGGAAACGCCATTAAACTTGGTGGTATGGCGGCGGTTCCATAATGGATGAATGGCCTGCTGCTTTCCGTCACCAGTCGTCCCCATCACACTTTTAGGAACAACCGTGAAGGCACAGCGTGTTCCTGTAAAACCGGCATTCTTGCTGAAGCTGCGGAACTCAATCGCCACGTCTCGCGCACCGGGAATTTCATAAATGGAATGCGGAATATTCTCATCGGTGATATAGGCTTCATAAGCGGCATCAAAGAGAATGAGTGCGCCTGTTTTTTTGGCGTATTCCACCCACTTCGTTAATGTTTCTCGGGAAGCAACGGCCCCGGTCGGATTATTGGGATAGCATAAATAAACGAGATCGACCGGCTGCCCTGGCAGATCGGGGGTGAAATCATTTTCGGCAGTGCAGGGGAGATAAGTCAGCCCTTCGTATCGACCTGATTCATCAGCCGCGCCGGTTCGTCCCGCCATGACATTCGTGTCGACATAGACCGGATAAACCGGGTCCTGCATCGCCACCCGATTCTGCAGTCCAAAGATATCCAGAATGTTCCCTGTGTCGCATTTGGAACCATCGGAAATGAATATTTCGTCCGCGGCAATCTCGCAACCACGGGCTTTATAATCGTGCTCGGCAATGGCGTTCCGCAGGAAGTCGTATCCTTGTTCCGGACCATATCCCCGGAAGGTCTCACGACTGGCCATTTCATCCACAGCCTGGTGCATGGCCTGAATAATAGCGGGTGGAAGCGGTTCCGTCACATCCCCAATTCCCAGCCGAATGACCTTCGCATCCGAATGTGCATTGCAGAACGCGGTCACTCGACGGCCAATCTCCGGAAACAGGTAACCCGCCTTCAGTTTCAGATAGCTATCGTTAATATGTGGCATAGGGAATAATCAGTTGTTAAGGAGAAATAAATAAATAAACAAATAAACACGTCCAACAGGCAATGGGCTGCTTGACAGTACTCGCATTAATGTACCCGCATTAATGTACCCGCATTCCGGGCTTGGCGCCATCGTCGGGATTGAGCAGGAAAATCTCCTTGCCCCCCGGACCGCATGCCAGGACCATCCCTTCGCTCACTCCAAACCGCATCTTGCGGGGAGCCAGATTCGAACAGCAGATCACCAGTTTGCCCACTAATTCTTCTGGCTTGTAACAACTCTTGATCCCGGCAAACACATTGCGGGTTTCATCCCCCCCCAGGGAGAGTTTGAGTTGAATGAGCTTGTCGGCCCCCTCCACGTGACCCGCTTCAATCACCCGGGCCACCCGCATATCAATTTTCACAAAGTCATCAATGGTGCAGTGTTCTCCCACCAGCGGTTCTTTGATCACCGGTTCCGGACCATCCTGATAAGAAACGCTTTGCGGGGTTGTGTCGGCCGGCGAAGATGTCTCCGTTGCAACGGCGGAGAGGGCTTGCGAATCTTTGGAATCTTCAATCATTTTTTCTACCTGTTTAAGATCCACCCGTTTCATCATATGTTGATAGACATTAACCTGCGTGTCCATAAGCGGGGTCTGCACCTGACTCCAGTCTGTGATGGAGGTGTTTAATAATGTTTCTGTCTGAAGTTTGAGTTCAGGCAGGACAGGTGAAAGATAAATCACCAGTTGTCGAAACAGGTTCAGACCGACGCTGCAGACATCCCGCAGCTCTTCCGTACGCGACACCTCTTTAGCTATTTTCCATGGTTCCCGGGCTTCAATGTATTGATTGGCCCGGTCGGCCAGGGCCATGATCTCCCGCATGGCTGCGCCATAATCGCAATTTTCATAGTGTGCAGCAATCTGCTCTCCCGCCTGGACCGCCTCCGCAAACAGCCCCCCATCTTCGGGATAAGCTGCGGACAGCGATTGGCCCGCCAGGAACTTTGAACAACGGCTGGCGATATTAACCACCTTGCCCACCAGGTCGGAATCGACCTTCAATTTCAGCTCGGCAAAATTCAGGTCCAGATCATCCACACCGCTGCTGAGCTTGGACGCGATAAAATATCGCAGGTAGGCCGGGTCCAGATGTTCTGCAAAGGTGGCTGCCTGGATGAACGTCCCTTTGGACTTGGACATCTTCTCGCCATCCACCGTTAAGAAGCCATGAACATGCACCTTAGTGGGCAGATTGAAGCCTGCTGTCTTGAGCATCGCTGGCCAGAACAGCGTATGAAAGTAGGTGATATCCTTGCCGATAAAGTGATGCACTTCGGAGTTGGCATTTTTCCACCACTCCAGAAGGTCCTCACCATTTTTCTGACACCATTCCCAGGTGCTGGCAATGTAACCGATCGGCGCATCAAACCAGACATACCAGTAATTCCCCGGAAAATCTGGAATCTCGAAGCCAAAGTAAGGGGCCGGTCGGGAGACATCCCAGTCCCGCAACGGGTTCCCCAGAAAGTGACCTTTCAGATAGTTTGCAATTTCCGGCTGCAGATGCTCGCCCGATTGCGTCCATTCTTCCAGAAACGAATGCAGTTGTTCAATTTCCACCAGCAAATGCTTGGCCGTGCGCAATTCTGGTTTGGCTCCGCTGAGCGTGCTGATCGGATCAATCAAATCGGCCGGGGAATAGGTGCTGCCACATTTGTCACAACTGTCTCCATACTGATTTGGCGATTGACACTTGGGGCAGGTTCCTTTGACAAACCGGTCTGCCAGAAATGTTTCCGCCACGGGGTCGAAGAGCTGTTCGACCTCTTTTTCTTTCACCATGTCCGCTGCCCGGATCGACTTCCAGAACTGCTCACACAATTCGCGGTTCTCTTCGCTGTTGGTAGAACCGTAGTTGTCGAATTCGATATCGAATTTTGAAAAGTCTTCAAGATGGGCGGCCCGCATGTCGGCGATCAGCGCTTCCTCACTTCGATTTTCCTGCCGAGCCCGAATCATAATCGCGGTGCCGTGCGTATCGTCCGCACAGAAGTAACGGCAGTTGTGTCCGCGCAGCTTCTGAAACCGCACCCAGATGTCCGTCTGGATATATTCCACCAGATGTCCGATGTGAATATGCCCATTTGCATAGGGCAGGGCAGCAGTAACAAGAATTCGGCGTTGTGACATAGGGTTTCTGGAGCTGAGGTGTTTCGAACGCAAGTCTTGCAAGTTTTTTAGTGCCGCGAACAAAGCTTTCCGGATAACGAAATTTCACTTTCCGCGAGCATGTTCACTGCATGTTCTTCAAGGGCTTCCAATCAATCCCGGCAACGTTGCTTTTCCAGGCCGGCACCGATGAAATCGCGAAACAACGGATGCGGGACAAGTGGAGACGATTTGAATTCCGGATGATACTGGACGGCGACAAACCAGGGATGGTTCGGAATTTCCACGATTTCCACCAGATTTCCACTCGGGTTGGTGCCTGACGGCAGCATCCCTTTTTCGATTAACCGTTCCCGGTAGTTTGGATTGAACTCGTAACGATGCCGGTGCCGTTCCACGATCTCCAGCTTCCCATAGGCGCGATGGGCCAGTGTCCCTTCTTTCAGAATGGCTGGCTGCGCCCCCAGTCGCATGGTTCCCCCTTTGTCGGTCACGGTTTTCTGTTCTTCCAGCAGACAGATCACTGGATCGGGAGTATCAGGTTCAAACTCCGTGCTGTTGGCATCCGCACAGCCCAGGACATTTCTGGCAAATTCGATCACCGCACACTGCATTCCCAGGCAGATCCCCAGAAATGGAATATTGCGTTCACGCGCATATTGAATCGCCTTGATCTTACCTTCCACGCCGCGATATCCAAATCCCCCCGGAACCAGAATCCCATGCACACTTCCCAGCAACTGATCCAGATCCCCGGTTTCACATTCTTCAGCTTCAATCCGCTTCACCAATACGCGGGCAGTATGATGAAACCCGGCATGACTTAGAGACTCATAGATCGATTTATACGCATCACGATGTTCGATGTATTTCCCCACAACAGCAATCGTCACTTCATGCTGAGGGTTGCGAATGCTGTTGAGCAGGTCATACCAGTCATCCAGTTTCGGCTCTCCTTTCGGAAGCCCCAGCTTATCACAGATCAGCTTGTCCAGCCCATGTTCCGCCAGTCCGACAGGAACTTCGTAAATTGAAAATTCCTTGTCCGATTCTTCAATCACCGCGTTCTTTTCCACATTGCAGAACAGGGCAATTTTTTCGGCATTCTCCCGCCCCAGCGGACGTTCCGTACGGACAATCAGAATGTCCGGCTGAATTCCAATGGTGCGTAATTGTCCGACGCTATGCTGGGTGGGCTTGGTTTTAGCCTCCCGTGCTGCTTTCAGATAAGGGATTAGTGTCAAATGAATAAACAAACAGTTCTGCTTGCCGATATCAAGGGGAATCTGTCGGATTGCTTCCAGAAACGGCAGCCCTTCAATATCACCGACCGTTCCCCCCAGTTCGGTGATGACCACATCCACGTCCGGTCCGGCCAGTTGCATCACGTGCGATTTGATTTCATCGGTCACATGCGGAATGACTTGAACGGTCGCCCCCAGATATTTCCCCTGCCGTTCCTTCTGAATCACACTGCGATAGATCCGGCCCGTTGTGAAATTTGATTGAGAGGACAATGGGCTTTGCGTAAAACGCTCGTAGTGCCCCAGATCCAGGTCGGTCTCGGAGCCATCATCCAGGACATAGACTTCTCCATGCTGGTACGGGCTCATGGTTCCCGGGTCGATGTTCAGATACGGGTCCATTTTCTGCATGCGAACCCGCAGCCCACGCCGCTCCAGCAGCAAGCCGATCGAGGCTGATGTCAGACCTTTGCCGAGTGAACTGACCACTCCTCCGGTGACGAAGATATGTTTCGTCATTATCAATCACTCCTCAAAGTCAATCGTATTAACATCGACAGCCCCCGACGCCTCGCCGGGGGCTGTGGTAAGCATTCCATCAGCAAAAACGGAATCTCATTCTCGCTGTTTTTGTCGTTCCAGAAACGCAGCATAATCGGCAGCGGTGTCGATGCCAACGGAACGGTGAGAGACAACTTTCACCAGGATGGAAGCTCCTGATTCTAATGCCCGAAGTTGCTCCAGACTTTCCATTTGCTCCAGTTTTGAACGGGGCAGGCTGGTCAGCGCCAGCAGAAATTCCGGTTGATACGCATAAATTCCCAGATGTAACAGCCATGGACTCTGCTGAAATCGGGCGTGTTCTTCATCCTGCTGAAGCAGATCCTGCGGGTTGCCATCCCGGTAGAAAGGGATGGGACTCCGGCTGAAATACAGGGCGCGCCCATCCGCTGTGCAGACGACTTTCACGCAACTGGTGTCCAGCAACACCGCCAACGTGGTAATCGGAGTGGCCAGTGTCCCCATTTCCACTTCCGGCCGCGACTGCATGGCGGAGACCAGATCGTTGATCACGGACGATTCCAATTCCGGTTCGTCCCCCTGAATATTCACGATCAGGGATGACCCGGCACATTCGCGCCGCACCACTTCGGCAATGCGATCTCCTCCGCTGGGATGGTCCCCTGTCATTGCGACCCGGGCACCAAAACCACGGGCGATCTTTGCAATCTCGTCGCTGTCCGTCGCGATGATCACCTCATCCAGGCTGGCAGACTGCCGGGCAACTTCCCAGGCATATTGAATCAGCGGCTGGCCAGAATCATTCAACAGCATTTTGCCCGGCAATCGTGAAGACTGCAGCCTGGCTGGGATCACCCCGACCACCGGCCCTCGAACGAGTTGTCCGGAATCCCGTCCCTGCAACATCACATTCTTCCTACTGCTTTGTCAATTTAAAAAATTCGGGTAAGACTTAACGCAAAGTCCGACAACGGAAGACGTTTCACAATCACGCGCCACAAAACCAAGCCCTGACAGGACACAACTTAGAGCGTTTTTTGTAAATCTTGTAGCGGGCTTGCCTCGCGGCATTCAGTCTTTCATCAAGTGAAATCCTTTCGACGCGGGCACATGATAGACCAAACTGGTCTAGAGTCAGCCCGGAAGATTACTCGCTTTTTCTGACTCCAATTGTCAGCAGCAGATTCGCCCAGAGCGCCTGGTCACCAGTCTGAATCGTCAGCACATGGTCCCGACTGGCTACCGCATCGTAGAAGTCCCATTTCTGAATCGGCTGGAGTTCAATCCCCAATCGGGCTTCTTTTAAAATACTCCGATATTCCTCCCAGATCGGAGGATCTCCTTCCAGCGCATAGGGGTCATCTGCCGGAATTCCCATGGTATTGGCCGCTTCAATGGGAATCGCCGTCAGCAGCGCACGCAGCACCTGTGTACAGGAGACCAGCCCGGGAGACAGATTCAACGAAACCAACTCCGCATGCGGTCCCAGCGTATTGTATGCAGGATAATTCCCATCCGCGATCAGGATTTTCGAATGATGGCCCGCACGGGCAATCAACTGATTGATCTGCGGGTGAATCAATGTCTGTTTCAGCATGAAATGCGCTCTCCTCGATCAGAATCAACAACGACGGTCTTCCGAAATCCCATCTTGACCACTGGCCAACAGTTTAGCCAATAGAGCGGTTTCTGCACGGCAAATGACCGACGTTCTCCCAAACCGTGAGATTTGAAATCTGACACATCACAAGGGCTGCAAAACGATCAATGATCTGGAGACGGCTGCCACCCGTGCGTTTTGACACTCGGGCTGCTATCAACCGTTTTTCCTGTTTGCTATCATGGCCGATTCGCCATTTATGCGGCAAGATGTCGCTGTCGAGCAGCTTTTCCATGCACCGCGAAACCCGTGACGGGTCCCGCTGAACAGACTGATTTGTCCCATGTCTTCTGCTGAAGATTCTATTCCACTGGCGTTCAAACCGATTCGACTCCAGCGTTTTCTCGCCCAATGCGGACTCGGTTCGCGTCGCGACTGTGAAGCATTCATCACCGCTGGCCGGGTGGAAGTGGATGGAAAAACGGCAACTGAACTCGGGACAACCGTCGATCCTTCCCGGCAGACGGTCAGTCTGGATGGGGAACGCCTGAAGGTCGAGCGGAAGAAGTACTTCATGCTCAACAAGCCTTCGGGGTATCTTTGCACTTCGGAAGATCCACAGGGAAGACGCGTTGTGCTGGACCTGTTTCCGACAGAAGGTCCACGACTGTTCACGGTCGGACGCCTGGACGAAAACACGACCGGATTGATCCTCGTGACCAATGATGGCGATCTGGCCCAGCGACTCGCTCATCCGCGCTATCGAATGTTTCGACAATACCGAGCCCAGGTGGCTGGCCAACCCAAACGTGAAGTCTTCGAACAACTGAAACAGGGACTGTTTTTCACCGAAGGCAAGTTTCGCGTCTATGGTGTCAAGCCCATCAAAAAACAGAAAGACAGCACCTGGGTAGAAATTACCATGACCGAAGGACAGAACCGGGAAATCCGCCGTCTGTTCGCTCGTGTGGGGCATAAGGTCATGAAACTGGAACGGATTGGTTATGGTCCCTTGCGATTGGGCCGGCTTTCAATCGGTGAATATCGGGACTTGACGCGGGAAGAACTGGCGGAACTGCACGCGGTCCTGGAACGCAACCGAAAAGGAGACGCCATGATTCCTCTCGAAGCGACCCGCGCCTCGACTTCCCGTTCGCGACCGCGCCCCGCAAAGTCCGGGGCGACCACCCGCTCTGCAAGTGAACGACCGGACCGGACAAAACGGTCGGTCGAAAACCAGTCCGCACCAAAGCAGTCCACACCAAAGCAGTCCGCTAAAGGCAAAACCCCAGCGGGAAAATGGCCTCAAAAAGCAACTCGTAAACCGTCCAATCGCAAAACAGAAGAACCAGGCACACGACCGGCTGCACGTCCGGGACGCCAGTCACGACCGCAACCAGGAGAGCCATCCTCTCGTAATGAGACTTCCGCAACCCGTCGCAGCCCCCCCAAAAAACGCGCCGGCGGACCACGCTCCAAGCCCAAACCTTCTTCTCGCAAAGGAAAAACTCGCCGCGACGACTGAAAATTCCCCGAGAGGGGGCCAAACGACATAGAACCGCAAATAGTAAGATCATCTTGACCCCTGCTGACAATCACCGATACATTCTCCGCCAGATCCGGTTGTATCGTGAATGAATTAAGGGTTAAGGGGAAATTGCAGTGTCAGTCACTCAAAATTTTGACACTTTCGCTAGCCCCGATTACGAAGCCCCCAGCAGGGCCGCCTCCACCAATGAGGTCCTGAATTATCGGGCTTATGTCATTAATCTTCCATCTGCTCCACAGCGATTGCAGCAGATGGAAGACGGCCTCCAGACGGTCGGCATCCCCTGGGTCCGTATCGAAGCGGTCAACGGACGGGAATTGAAGCTGCCGATTCCAGAGTTCAGCCAGTGGCGGCACCGACTCTGCACCGGTCGCCGACCGATTCTGCCGGAATTAGGTTGCTATTTCAGCCATATCCGTGCCTTCCGGGAATTCTTGCAGACCAGCGATGATTATGCGTTGATTCTCGAGGACGACTGCCTGATGGATGCTGATCTGAAGACCATTATTCATCAGGCACTGCAACACAAGAAACACTGGGAGATCCTTCGACTCTCGTCTGTCAGCCAGGATCGGACGATTCCGATCATTCCACTCGATGCAGAACACCATCTGGGCGTCTGCCTGACGCGCAGCAAAGGCTCGGATGCTTATCTGATCAGCCGCAAGGGAGCAGAAATATTTCTGCGTAAGTTAATCCCCATGAAGCTGGCCTACGATCTCGCCTATGATCTGGAATTCCTGTACGGACTCAAAGCACTGTCCGTTACTCCCTATCCCTGTCGGCAGGACCAACGTTTTGCCACTCAGATCCAGACTCGCATCAACGACTATAAATATTCCTCACTACGATACCTCACCGTCTTCCCGTTCCGGGCGATCATCGAAACCAGGCGCGTCATTCAGCGTTCGCTGCAATATGCTCATCTTCGCCTGCTGGGCCACAAACGAAAAACAGGCTGACGAAGAACACAGGCTGATGGCCAGACGAAGTTGAACGCTTCGTCAACTTAAAAAATAAGGGCAGGTCGTTACGCAAAGGCCAACAGAGAAGGGCGTTTCGCGATCACGGAGCCTAAATCCAAGCCCTGACAGGGCACTATTCATCATCCGCATCTGAGACCACTGCCACCAGATCGTAGTCATCCGCTTCCACGATGGTGACGGAAACCATCTCTCCCGGTTGCAGGTTTTCTCCCTGGACCAGAACATTCCCGTCAATCTCCGGAGCATCGGCAAAGGTGCGACCAATCCAGATGCCTGGCTCGTTAGAGACCTCATCGATGAGGCAGTCCAGTTCGTAATCCACCATGTTCTGTCCCCAGTCGAAGGCGATTTGCTGCTGAATCTCCATCAGGGCGTCACGGCGTTCGAGCTTCACTTCTTCCGGCAGATGACCATCCAGTTTGATGGCGGGAGTGCCTGGTTCCAGAGAATATGGGAAGACCCCCATCCGTTCAAATCGGGTCTCTTCAACAAAGTCACACAACTCCTCAAACTGTGTCTCCGTTTCACCCGGAAAGCCCACAACGAAAGTGGTCCTCAGCACGAGATTCGAAATCTGCCGACGAAGTTTTTGAACCAGTTCCACGGTTTTATCACGGTTGACTCGCCGCTGCATGCGCTTGAGAACCTGCGAGTTGATGTGCTGCAGCGGCATATCCAGATACGGCAGAATTTTTTCGGACCCGGCGATGGTGTCGATGAGCTCATCGGTGAAGTTCACCGGGTACAGGTACATCAGGCGAATCCAGTCGACTCCGTCGACCTGTTCGAGTTGCCGTAGCAGTTCCGCCAGCCGGACTTCGCCGTAATAGTCCATCCCGTAATAGGTCGTGTCCTGTGCCACCAGGATCAGCTCCCGAACTCCGTCGTTGGTGAGTTCGCGGGCCTCTTCCAGAATCATTTCGATCGGTTTGGTAACGTGTTTGCCGCGCATCTTGGGAATCGAGCAAAACGTACAGGTCCGATCACAGCCTTCGGAGATTTTCAGATAAGCATAATGGCTGGGAGTGATGCGGAGACGGGCCCGATCATCCTGAGCGCGAATGGCAGCGGGGCGGAAGAGTTCTCGTTGTTCGCGATGTCCCCCCACCAGCCGATCCGCCACCTGCGTGATTTCATCCCGACCAAACACGCCGACGACATGATCGATTTCCGGCATCTCTTCCAGCAGCGATCCGCCCACTCGTTCCGGAAGACAGCCAGCAACAATCACCCCCCTGGTTTTACCGGCCTTTTTCAGATCAAGCATTTCCTGAATGACCGCCTTGGACTCCTTCCGGGATTCATCGATGAAACCACAGGTGTTCACGATCACAAAATCGGCCGCTTCCGGTTCCGAGACCAGCGTATAACCATCCAGGGCCAGACTCCCCAGCATCTTTTCGCTGTCCACAAGATTCTTCGGACAACCCAGGCTGATAAAGGCATAAGTCCCTTTCCCGGGACCGCCCCCTTTGAGCACTTGTAACTGGGAAACGGGAGAGTCATCGAGAATGGGAAGTTGCAACATGGGATTGAAATCAAATCAACAGAGAACAGCAGTATGGCGTCTGGCGCTAGAGAGGAAAAAGCAGTCTCGAAATTTCACAGCCAGAATCTTCAACGGAGCCCCTTCGAGGCCGAAGTGAAGATCATATCTGCTGGAATTCAATTTTTCGAGACGTTTCGCTGTCGATTTATGATTCCATGCTGCAAACACCCAAAGTTCCCTAGTGCTTCGTCAATTTTAAAAATTCGGGTAGGGCTTAACGCAAAGTCCGACAACGGAGGACGTTTCGCGATCACGTACCCTAAAATCCAAGCCCTCACAGGGCACTAGAGCGTTTTTGTAAATCTTGTGGCGAACTTGCCTCGCGGCATTTAGTCTTTCATCAAGTGAAACCCTCTCGACGCGGGCACACGATAGACCAAACTGGTCTAGGATCGTGAGGATTTTGTTCGCATCGTCAGCTTCACGGGGAAAGTTTCACAGGAACGATTTTCTGGGCACGGATCAGGTCTGCACCATAATTCTCTTCTCGGCTACGGAGTCCGATAATGCCTGCCTGCTTTCCAACCCAGCTTTCCAGCGAGACACCGGCACCCGGCTCAACATAGGCGAGCATTCGGCCATCAGGGGCGGTGAGAATGAATTTCGGAAACCCTGGCGGAGCCTGAATCGGTTGAATAATCCCCGCACCATTCAATTGCGGGGTGACACCCTCCGGGCTGGGAGTCGCCGGGACAGGAGTCGAGAGGGCAGGGGTAGGCATGGAAGCTGCCGGAACTGAAGAGATCTGCGGACCAACGGCCGGAAATTCTGGCTGGGGGACGGGAACGCTCCGCATCTCCGGACTCCCTTCCACGGGAGCCCGAAAAACCGGAGGAGCTTCCATCCGATCGCTTTGAAAATCAGCCCGCTGCGCCAGCAATTGAGCATCCCGCCGGGAGGTTTCCGCCGAGACTTGTATGAAGCGCCGGTAATGCCCGGCGATTTTCTGACGCTGTGCCACCGCTTTCAAACGTTCGGCAGCCAGATGAGCAATATGTGGATCTGCCGATTTCTGAAGTTCCGAAAGAGACTGGGCAATGGAATCGAGTTCCCATTCCGAAGGGTCGAGTGCCAGCATGTCTACAAAGTTGCGGTGAAGTCTCTCCAGTTGATCAAACTCCTGCTGCCGCTGAGCCGTTGATGGGGCCGTTGATGGGGAAGTCACGACTTCGGGAACATCACCAGTCGTGACAACTGGCAGCGATGCAGTTTTCATTTCAGGAACGGAATTCTGCGCATCGGCCGTTGCGATCAACGCGTCCGGTCGTGGAGCTTCCATCTTCGGAGCAGGGAATTCGGCCGCCACCAGCGTTGTTTCCGACGGGAGCAACAGCGCCTGACGCTGACGATGTTCCGGGGGAACCTGGTACGGATCGACCGCCAGTTGCTGCTGAATCTGCCGGCTCATCGGGACCAAAAATTCCCCTTTAATCCAGCGGAATTCCTGGGCGGGCGGGACGATTTTTAACATTCGCACCCCACCCGATTTCCCCGTCAGAATTTTTTCGCCCAAAATAGTCACCTCATCTCCATTGGAGAGTTCGCGACCAAAAAAAGAATGGTCATCGCTGAGCGTGCTGCCAATCCGGACAATGGCCCGGTTCCGTTGGCCGCTGCCGGGAGAAATGGTCACCAGACCGCGATTGTTGCCGAGCGGATTGACCAGACTGGCCTCAATCCAGCTGAAGCTGCCCGCGGGAGGGGAAATCATGTACCAGCCGCCGTGATCGTGACGATGCACGGTCACCTGATCATTCATATTCGCCATGCTGGTGACATAAAACTGCTGCCCCGGGCCACAACGGATCTCGGCCTGTTCTCCCACAACCACCGCCTGATACGGAAATTGATCGGCGGCCAGGGCCGATCGGATCAGGCACAGGCTAGCGAAAGACAGCAGCAGAGTCCGCACGAAATTGAGACGTCGGATCATCATGATCGTCCGTTCCTTCAGAACCGGTATGAGAGATGGGTGATTGGAGATTGTGCCCGCAATCTTTTTTCGAAATTCCGGTGCAACACCATGAAAAAAGATCAAGTTTCCGGCTGGAATTGAGGCAGGAACGGGTTGATACCGGATTTCCCCGGAAGACCGCAAGAGGAGAAGACCGCAAGAAGAACTGCCCGGAACCCGTCCGCACATGACTGTTTCGTCAACTTGGAAAAATGACAGAGAGGCCTTCACGCAAAGTCCGACAACAGAGGACGTTTCGCGATGATGTCCCCGAAATCCGAGTCTTGACGAGGCACTCAAAGAAAATTTCCGCGCGCTATTGACAACATCCCCATCAGCAGTGAATGATGAATCGTGGCTCTGGAGGTGCGAAAGGTGAAGAATTCGGCCTTTTCCAAGTCACCTTGCTAGTTGTTGTCGAGATAATTTTAATCGGACTTGATGTACTAAATCAGCGAGGCACAGCAATGGTTACCCCCCCCCCCCCCCCCGCCGCGGCCACTTTATCACTCTTCCCGTGTCGGGGGGGGGCCGGGAGGTGTTTGCCAGCTGCATTG
>Ga0182739_1003141_pt1 | contig 14780 bp, 10 predicted proteins | sample eDN5th30CBELigBY_FD_128873 | JGI IMG/M metagenome (GOLD analysis project Ga0182739, IMG submission 128873) | Enriched backyard soil microbial communities from Emeryville, California, USA - eDNA 5th pass 30_C BE-Lig BY (version 2) (version 2) | ecosystem: Environmental > Terrestrial > Soil >... | reverse complement strand
TATCTGGTGCTGTTCCTCATCGTCTTCGCCGAGACCGGACTGGTGGTGCTGCCCTTCCTGCCGGGCGACTCGCTGCTGTTCATCGCCGGCGCGTTCGGCGCGACGGGGCACATCGATCCGATCCTGATGTCGGTGCTGCTCATCGTCGCGGCGGTGACAGGCAATTCGCTGAACTATGCCATCGGCCGCTACATCGGGCCGCGGGTGTTTTCGATGAACCTGCGGTTTCTGGACCGCGGCGCGCTGATGCGCACGCACGCGTTCTACGAAAAGCACGGCGGCAAGACCATCGTCATGTCGCGCTTCATTCCGGTGGTGCGCACTTTCGCCCCCTTTGTGGCGGGCGTGGCCGACATGTCGCTGGCGCGCTTTCAGATGTTCAATATCCTGGGCGCGCTGCTGTGGGTGATCAGCCTGGTGGCGGCCGGCTATTTCTTCGGCAACATCCCGATCATCCGCGATCACCTGAACACCATCGTCCTGGTGGGCCTGGCCGCGGCCATCGTGCCGGTGGTGGGCGCCGCCCTGGTCAAGCTCTTTCGCGCGCGCCGCACGCAGTAGGGCGCCAGATGGGGTAAGCAAAAAGGCTATGCGCCGGGGCGCATAGCCTTTTTTCTTTGGGCCGGGGCCCGGGCTAGCTGATGTCGCCCAAACGGGCCAGCGGCGGGTTGGCGGTGAAGTAGCGCTGAATGCCGGTCATCATGGCCTGCGCCAGCTTGTCCTGGTGCGAGGAGCTGCGCAGCAGGGCTTCTTCCTGGGGGTTGCTGATGAAGGCGGTTTCGACCAGGACGGACGGGATGTCCGGCGCCTTCAACACCGCAAAGCCGGCCTGTTCGACGCTGTTCTTGTGCAGGCGGTTGATCTTCTTGATCTCGTCCAGGAAGGCGCTGCCGACCTTGAGCGAATCATTGATCTGCGCGGTGGTGGACAGGTCCAGCAGCACCTTGGCGACCTGGCGGTCGTGGGTGCCCAGGTTGACGCCGCCGATCAGGTCGGCCGCGTTTTCCTTGTCGGCCATCCAGCGCGCCTGCGCGCTGGAGGCGCCGCGCTGGGACAGCGCGAACACCGACGACCCGTTGGCCGACGGCTTGACCCAGGCGTCCGCATGGATCGAGATGAACAGGTCCGCGTGCACGCGCCGCGCCTTCTGGACGCGCACGTGCAGGGGCACGAAGTAGTCGTCGTCGCGCGTCAGGTAGGCGCGCATGTAGGGCTGGCTGTCGATCAGCGCCTTCAGGCGGCGCGCGATGCGCAGCACCACGTCCTTCTCGCGCAGGCCGGTCTTGCCGATGGCGCCGGGATCTTCGCCGCCATGGCCCGGGTCCAGCGCGATGGTCAGCATGCGCGGCTTGCCCCGGCTTGCCGTGGCCGGCGGCTTGGGCGGCGTGGGCAGGGGCGGGGCGGGCTGCTGGCCGCGCACGCGGGGCGGCTCGGGGGGATCGGCGCGGGTGACCGGGTTGCGCTGGATGTCTTCGAGGATGCGCGCGAGCGGATCGTCCACGTCGGGACCGCTCGACTTGTTCAGGATCGCGATCAACGGGTCCTGCGCCACCTTCGGGTACAGGTCCAGCACCAGACGGTACTGGTAGTCGGCAACCGGCTTGAGCGTGAAGACCTGCGGCGCCACCGGCTGCTTCAGGTCGAACACCAGCCGGACCACGTTGGGGCGATTCTGCGCCACGCGCAGGCTCTGGATGTAGGGGTCGTCGGGGCGGACCTTGGAGACCAGATCGTTCAGGGCCGCACTGAGGGTCAGTCCCTCGATGTCAACCACCAGGCGATGCGGATTTTCCAGGGTGAATTGTTCCGCCTTGAGTTCGCTGTCCAGTTCCAGCGTGACGCGGGTGTATTCGTCGGCAGGCCAGGTCCGCACGGCCAGGATCGTTGCCGCCTGCGCCAGCGTCGGCACGACAGGCAGGACGAGCAGGGTGGCAGCGACGCTGATCAGGCGTCGGCGGGTGGCGCCTGCCGGGGGGAGGGCGCCGTCAGGGGCGGGGGGACAATCGCGTTCAACCATGTTTGTCCTCGGGCGGTGTACGCGGTCAGGGTGGCGTCACGTCCGTCGCCTGCATAGGCGAGGTTGATCAGCAGGTCGGGCGGGGGCAAAAGACCTTCGGCCCGCTCCGGCCATTCGATCAAAACGACCGCATCGTCACGCAGTAAATCCCGAAATCCTGCGTCCAACCATTCGCGCGAATCACTAAATCTATAAAAATCAAGGTGATAGAAGTATAAGTTAGAAACTTTATAGGATTCAAGCAGCGCGTAGCTTGGACTCTTGATTCGGCCTGTGATGCCGCTTTCCCGCAACAATGCCCTGGAGAAGGCCGTTTTTCCTGCACCCAGGTCCCCTTGAAGGTGGATGCATGCGCCTGCCGGGCCGGTTTTGCCTCCGGACACCATGGGCGCAAGCTGGCGCGCCAGCGACTCGGTGGCGGCTTCGTCGGGCAAGTGCAAAGTCAGGGTGGCGAGGGGGGCGGACATGGCGCGGGGCGAGTGGTAAAAGACGATGATCGGAGCACAGATTGGAGCAATTATAGGAATGCGGGTTTCTGCTAACCTATAACTGATTGTTATTCTCAATAATGTCGTGAACGACGGCTTCCCGCCGCCCGCGACTGACGCCGCCACGGAGTTGTACGCGCCATGAAGACCCGCATCGAAAAAGACACGTTTGGCCCCATCGAGGTGCCGGAAGACCACCTGTGGGGCGCCCAGACCCAGCGCTCCCTGCATTTCTTCGCGATTTCCACCGAAAAAATGCCGGAACCGCTGACCAACGCGATGGCGCGGCTCAAGCGCGCGGCGGCCAAGGTCAATGCCGACCTGGGCGAGCTGGACCCCAAGGTCGCGGACGCCATCATGCGCGCGGCCGACGAGGTCGTCGCCGGAAAATGGCCCAACGAGTTTCCGCTGTCCGTCTGGCAGACCGGTTCTGGCACGCAAAGCAACATGAACATGAACGAGGTGCTGGCCAACCGCGCTTCGGAACTGCTGGGCGGCGTGCGCGGCGAAGAGCGCAAGGTGCACCCCAACGACCACGTCAACCGCGGGCAGTCGTCGAACGACACGTTCCCGACCGCGATGCACGTGGCCGCCGCCGTCGAGGTCGAACATCACCTGCTGCCGTCCCTGAAGGCGCTGCGCGCCACGCTGGCCGCCAAAAGCGCCAAGTTCTATGACATCGTCAAGATCGGCCGCACCCACCTGCAGGACGCCACGCCGCTGACCCTGGGCCAGGAGCTCTCGGGCTACGTGGCCCAGCTCGACCTGGCCGAGCAGCAGATCCGCGCCACGCTGCCGGGCCTGCACCAGCTTGCCATCGGCGGCACCGCGGTCGGCACCGGCCTGAACGCGCATCCGCAGTTCAGCGCCAAGGTGTCGGCCGAGCTGGCGCACACCACCGGCACGGCCTTCGTCTCCGCGCCCAACAAATTCCAGGCGCTGGCGTCGCATGAAGCGCTGCTGTTTGCCCACGGCGCGCTGAAGTCGCTGGCGGCGGGCCTCATGAAGATCGCCAACGACGTGCGCTGGCTGTCGAGCGGCCCGCGCTCGGGCCTGGGCGAGATCAGCATTCCCGAGAACGAGCCGGGCAGCTCGATCATGCCGGGCAAGGTCAACCCCACGCAGTGCGAGGCCATCACGATGCTGGCCGCGCAGGTCATGGGCAACGACGTGGCCATCAACATCGGCGGCGCCAGCGGCAACTTCGAGCTGAACGTCTACAAGCCGCTGGTGATTCACAATTTCCTGCAGTCCGTGCGCCTCCTGACGGACGGCATGGCCAGCTTCGACAAGCACTGCGCGGCGGGCATCGAGCCCAACCACGAACGCATCGCCGAACTGGTCGACCGTTCGCTGATGCTGGTGACCGCGCTGAATCCGCACATCGGCTACGACAAGGCCGCGCAGATCGCCAAGAAGGCGCACAAGGAAGGCCTGTCGCTGAAGGAGTCGGCGCTGGCCCTGGGCTACCTGACCGAAGCGCAGTTCGCCGAATGGGTCGTGCCCGGCGCGATGACTAACGCGCACAAGCCGTCGTAATCCGCCGTCGTAATCCAGCCCGCGTCGCGTCAATCCGGAATGGCCGCCCCACGGGCGGCCATTTTCATGGCGCGTGGGGGCTCAGGTCCCGGTGTCGCCGTAGGCGGCATCCACGATTTCCCAGACCAGACGGCGGGACGAGTCGCTCTCCAGATCCACGTCCTGGTGGGGAACGAGCAGCCCCCGATCGCCGGCTGCCACGAGAAACCTCTCCCATGGCGCGTTTCGCGGCCAGCGGGCCAGGTAAGCGCGCCGCTGCGCGGCATCCAGGGTCTGCCAGAACGCAAGCCAGATGTCGCCGAAGTAGCTGTCCCGGGTTCCATACCGCATCACCAGCGGCAGATTGTCCTCGTCGCCAAACATGCACAGCCAAGGGGGAGGCAGGGCGTAGTCATCCGCGGGAAGCAGGGGAAAGGGCAAGGCGGGCCCCAGGCGATCGTCCTCGCGTCCGAACAGCCCTAGCGTCCAGCGGTGCATGCGGCGTTCCGCCACGGTGCCGGTCACGCCGGCATAGGCGCGGCGCATCCTGCGCGCGCAGTCCCAGGCCCAGGAAAGCTGCAGGTGGAAGCAGCCGCCCGCCATGCGCCATTGCGCCTCGTAGGCCATCTTTTCGGCCAACGACAAGGATTGCCAATAGGGCCACCAGACGCCGTTGAACCATCGCGATGCGGCGGGCTCGATCCCATCGGTCCAGGCCGCCGGATCGGGAAATTCGATCCAGGGCGGGCGCGGGCTGCGACACGCCGGCGGTGCAGATCGCTTCATGCATTCGTCCTTCAGTTCGGTGATATGTGGTCCGCCAGCCAATCCGCGCCAAAATAGCCGGCCGCGCCAAAAATGAGGGCGCCCAGCGCGCCGGTCACGATCAATCCCGGGCCGGTTTCAATGCCGAGCGCCGCGCCGCCGATGAACCCGATTTTTGCACCGGCCCACGCCCCGCCCCAACCCCCGGCCTGGCGAACCGCTTCGGCCGCAATCGGCCGGAACGATCGTTGCTCAGCGGATTGCCGCGTCGCGCGTGCCACGTCCACCGCGGTGATGATCAACCCCAGCACCGTCAACACCCGGCCGTAGCGGCCAATGGTGCGAGCCAGGGCGTAGGATTTTTCCAGTTGGGCAAGCCGCTGCATGGCCTGGTCGCGGCTGATCTTGTTCGCGCTCAGGTCGTTCCAGACGTTTCGGGCGGCATTGATCTGCACCTGATGCACTTCGCTGGCAACCCGGACGGAGTCGGACGTGAATCTCGTGTTCCGGATCAGCACTTCCTGCTCTGCGCCGACGATGGTGTCGATCAGCCGTTCCACACTGTGGCGGGCAGCAGGATTGGAGGCGACGAAGCGCCGGAGGTCGGCCACCACTTCCGGCACGGAAAACACCTGGGCGCCCGACGCCCTGGCCTTGTTCATGTCGATGATGAGCGGGACGCCGTCCATGGTGGGCGCGCCCAGGCCCTTCGTACTGGCGGAAAGATAGCCGCCCTGGCCCCTGCCCAGGGCATGTTCGGCCGGACTGTACATGGCCGCCGGGTTGGAGGGCGCCATGGAGAAGTCGCGCGGCAAGGCAATGACCTTGACGGTTCCTTTCTGAGAGCCCGCCGGGGGTTGCCCGCCACGCCACACGTTGCCCGCAGACTCCTTGCGGATCACGGCGTCGGCGCCGATGTCTGGCAAGACCTCGACCACGACGAACATGTAGCCGCGGGCCAGGGCGATCCGCGCCGTCAGGCGGCCCTCGCCGTCGTCGGTTTGCGGGATCGAGCCTGTGCCGTTTCGCCGCATGCCGTCGGGGATCCAGATCCGTTGGCCGACATAGAGTTTCGTATCGGTAAAGCTGGTGACGGTCAGCCGCTTCCAAAGCCTGCCGTCGCCCATGTGTTTGCGGGCGATGCTCCAGAGTGAATCGCCGGGTTGGACTATGTATTCGCTCATTCCTGGTTCCCCTAAGCCTGGTCGGAAGGTGTGCGTGGCGCGCCGCGCGGCCGGCGCGCCACGATTTCCGGGGGAATGGGCGATATCCGTCTGCGCGCCGTGCCTCAGACGCCGACGTCATACTGGTCGGCGGGCGCGCAAAGGGGCAATCAGGCTTGTCCTGTTTCAGGAGGTTTTTTTCAGGCGGCTCCGCGCCGTTGCGGGCGTTAGGGGCGGCCCGCCAGCAGCAGCCACATCGGGATCGTGACTGCCGAGAACAGGGTGCCCAGGGAGATCAGCACGGCCACCATGCGGCCGTCGCCGCCCATGCGCATCGCGAGCACGTAGGCGGCCGATGCCGTGGGCAAGGCCGCGAACAGCAGCAGCATGCGGGCCTCCAGGGGCGGCAGGCGCAGCAGGTGCGCCACCAGCAGGGCGACCGCGGGCAAGGCGACGAGCTTGACCGCCAGCATCCAGGCGATGAGCGACCCGTAGCCCTTGCCGCCTTCCCAGGCGAGGCTGGCGCCCACGCAGAGGATGCCCAGCGCGATGGCCGCCGCGCCCAGGCGCGCGAGCACCGTGTCCACGGGGCCGGGCAATTGCAGCCCGGCCAGGTTGCAGGCCAGGCCCAGCACGGTGGAGATCACCAGCGGATTGCGCGCCAGTTCGCGCAGCAGGTTGCCGCCGCTGTGCCGCGCCAGGCCGTAGACGGCGGCCAAGTTGGCCATGGGCACGGCGAAGCCGACGATGAGCGCCATCACGGTCTGGCCCTGCGCGCCCGCCAGGCTGGCCGACAGGGCCAGGCCGATGTAGGTATTGAAGCGGTAGCCGCATTGCGCGGAGGACGCCAGGCCCAGCGACGAGGGCCGCAGCACCAGGCCCGCCAGCCAGGCCATCGCCACGCCGGCGGTGATGACGGCGGCGGTGGCCTGCAGCAGGAGCGCCGCGTTGCCCGCCGTGATGGGCGTGCGCAGGATGGACTGGAACAGCAGCGCGGGAAACAGCACGAAGTAGACGAGCCGCTCCGTGCCGGCGAAGAATTCGCGCGAGAAACCGAGTTTGTGACGTAGCGCCCAACCCAGCGCGACCAGCATGAAATCGGGGAAAACCAGGAGGGCAACCGACATGGGAAAAGTGGTTTTTGTCTGGCGCCAAACGGGGCTCGGCGCGCTATGCGGGTGTAAGCGTTTGCTGCTATTCTCCGACATTCTGGCGGGCGCGTGTGCCACAAGCAACCTATAAATGCAGCGCAGACGCGCTGTCCAAAAGCAAAACAAGCAATGCGCCCGCACCGTTATCTGCTGGTCCGCCTACAGGCGGGCACATCACACAACGGTCCGTCTACACACGGGCTCGCAATCTTGGAGGAAACACATCTATGAATAAAGTCCGCACCCTGGCCGTGGCCATCGCCTTTGCTACCGGCGCAGCCGGCATGTTGGGCGCTACGGTCGCGCACGCCGCAGACAAGTATCCCAGCAAGGCCATCCGCGTGATCGTTCCGTTCGCGCCTGGCGGCTCCACCGACATCATCGCGCGCCTCGTGACGCAGCGCATGAGCCAGGAACTCGGCCAGCCCATGGTCGTTGAAAACAAGGGCGGCGCAGGCGGCGCCATCGGTGCGGCCGAAGCCGCGCGCGCGCCGGCCGACGGCTACACGCTGTCCATCGCCACCGTCTCCACGATGGCCGTGAACCCCGCCTGCCGTCCGAAGGACCTGCCGTACGATCCGATCAAGGACTTCCAGCCGGTCACCAACTTTGCCAACACCGCCAACGTCGTGGCCGTGAATCCGAAGTTCCCGGCCAAGGACTTCAAGGGCTTCGTCGAAGAACTGAAGAAGAACCCGGGCAAGTACTCCTACGGCAGCTCCGGCACCTGCGGCGTGCTGCACCTGATGGGCGAATCGTTCAAGATGGCCACCGGCACCGACATCGTGCACGTGCCCTACAAGGGTTCGGGCCCGGCGCTGGCTGATGCCGTCGGCGGCCAGATCGAAATCCTGTTCGACAACCTGCCGTCGTCGATGCCGCAGATCCAGGCCGGCAAGCTGAACGCCATGGCCATCGCCTGGCCCGAGCAGATCGGCACGCTCAAGGGCGTCCCGACCTTCAAGGACGCGGGCTTCCCGGTGCTGAACCAGCCGGTGTGGTATGGCCTGCTGGCCCCCAAGGGCACGCCGATGGACGTGGTGAACAAGCTGCGTGACGCCGCCGTCGTGGCTCTGAAGGACCCGAAGGTCATCAAGGCGCTGGAAGAGCAAGGCTCGGCGCCGTCGGGCAACACGCCGGAAGAGTTCGCCAAGGAAATCCAGGAGCAGTTCAACTGGGCCCAGGACGTCGTGAAGAAGCAGAACATCACGCTGAACTGATGCTGCACGGGGCGTTCCGCGCCCCGGCCGACACCACAACGGGCGCCCTCGGGCGCCCGTTGTGCGTTGCGGGCCGCGCGCCCGCTCAGGCGGGCGCTTCCAGCCCGGCCAGCCGCGCGGCGCAGGCCGCCCGCAGGCGTTCGATCAGGTCGCGGTGCAAGGCGGAAAGCGGATCCTGGTTGCGCGTCATGATGCTGATCGGCACGCGCAGGGCGGGCTCCAGGCGGCGCAGGTTCATGCCCGGCCGCAGCATCGCCTGCGCGGTGATGGCGTCCACGATGGCGTCGCCGCAGCCGGCGTCCACCAGCGCGCACGCCACGTAATGCGTCTGCACCTGGATGGCGACCTGCGGGGCCAGGCCCTGCGCATCGAGCGCCAGTTGCAGCAGCGCGCCGGACGCATCGCCGGCATCCAGCACGATCAGGGTGCCGCCCGACGCATCGCCCAGTTCGGACAGCCGCATCGGCCCCTGCGTCGCGGTGCGGCTCAGGTGCACGAGTTCCGTATGGCCCAGCCCCATGCGCGTCAGGCCCGGGTAGTCGTTGGTGTCGAACGTGATGGCCAGGTCGAGCTCGCGGGTCAGCAGTCCCTGCACCAGCTCGGCGCTGTGATGGGTATGGATGTCGAAGGTGATGCCGGGCTGCGCGTCGCGGCTGTCGCGCACCACGCCGGGCAGCAGGCCCAGCCCCAGCGCGGGTGCGCATCCCAGGCGCAGGTGGCCGTGGGGACGGTCGCGCAGATTGGCCGCCAGCCGGCGCACGCTGCTCAGGTCCTGGCTCAGCCGCGCGATCTCGGGCGTGAGGATCTCGGCCTCGCGCGTGGCGACCAGCCGGCCCTTCACGCGGTCAAAGAGCCGGAAGCCGAGTTGGCTTTCGGCGTGGGCCAGCAACTTGCTGGCGGCAGGCTGGGAGATGTGCAGCGCCGCGGCGGCTTCCGTCAGGGAGCCGGTGCGGCGAATCGCTTCGAAGATCTCGATGTGGCGCAGGCGCATGGCGCAAACGGGGGCTGTGGTGTTCCGGAACCGCGATTCTATGCCGGATGCGGCCGGCGGACAGCGGCGCCCGCACCGGCCGCCGCGCGACAGCGGCGCGGCCCTTTGACTATCATGGACGCCTGCCGGACGTCCGGCGCCACCGGAGCCCATCATGCGCCTACGCCGCCACGCCGTCCTGCTGTTTGCCGCCGCGATAGCCGGGCTACCGTTCGTTTCGTCGGGTTGGGCGCGCACGCCGCAAGCGGCCGAGGACCTGAACCCGGAAGCCGCCAGCGGCGTCCAGGCGCGCCAGCTCGTGCGCGCGCCCCATTTCATGATGGTGACGGCCAACCCGCTTGCCAGCCGGGCCGGTGAAGCGATGCTGCGGCGCGGCGGCAGCGCGGTCGACGCCGCCATCGCCGCCCAGCTCGTGCTGAACCTGGTGGAGCCGCAGTCGTCGGGCATCGGCGGCGGGGCGTTCATGGTGCTGTATTCGGCCCAGGACGGCCGCCTGCACACCTATGACAGCCGCGAGACCGCGCCGGCGGCCGCGCGCCCCGACCGCTTCCTGGATGCCGAAGGCAAACCGCTGCCTTTCGCGCAGGCCGTCAACAACGGCATGTCGGTGGCCGTGCCCGGCCTCTTGCGCGGGCTGGAACTGGCGCACAAAGCGCAGGGCAAGCTGCCCTGGGCCGACCTCTTCCAGCCGGCCATCGAACTGGCGGAGCAGGGCTTTGCGGTGTCGCCGCGCCTGCATGCGCTGCTGGCCGGCAACAAGGCCCTGCCGCAGCAGGCGGCGGCCGCGGCCTATTTCTATGCGCCGGACGGCGCGCCCTGGCCCGTGGGCCATGTGCTGAAGAACCCCGAATTCGCGCGCACCCTGCGCGCGGTCGCGTCGCAGGGCGCCGACGCGTTCTACCAGGGCGACATCGCGCGCGACATCGTGGCGGCCGTGCGGAGCCATGACAAGCCGGGCGACCTGAGCCTCGCGGATCTGGCGGGCTATCGCGCGAAGACGCGCGATCCGGTCTGCGGCGCCTATCGCGGCTACCAGCTCTGCGGCATGGGGCCGCCGAGCAGCGGCCCCATCGCCGTGCTGCAGATGCTGGGCGAGCTGGAACAGTTTCCGCTCAGCCGCTATGCGCCCGGCACGGCGCAGGCGGTGCATTACTTTTCCGAGGCGGGCCGGCTGGCTTTCGCCGACCGCGACTTCTACGTGGCCGACCCCGACTTCGTGCGCGTGCCGGTGCGCGCGCTGCTGGACCCGGCCTATCTGCGCGCGCGCGGCGCCCTGATCCAGCCCGACCGCAGCATGAAGGTCGCGCTGCCCGGCGACCCCGAAGGCAAGCTGCTGTCGCTGGGCAAGGACGACGCGCTGGAGCTGCCGTCCACCAGCCACCTGGTGGCCGTGGATGCGCAAGGCAATGCGCTGACCATGACGACCACCATCGAAAGCGAGTTCGGCAGCAAGATCTTCGTGCGGGGCTTTCTGCTGAACAATGAGATGACCGACTTTTCGTCGTCGTTCCAGGACCCCGAAGGGCGCCTGGTCGCCAACCGCATCGAACCGGGCAAGCGCCCGCGCAGCTCGATGGCGCCCATGGTGGTGCTGCGCGACGGCAAGCCCTACATGCTGGTGGGGTCGCCGGGCGGCAGCGCCATCATCAACTACGTGGCCAAGACCCTCGTGGGCGTGCTGGACTGGAATCTGGACATCCAGTCGGCCATCGACCTGCCCAACATGGGCAGCCGCAACAAGGACACCGAACTGGAAAAGGGCACCGCGCTGGAAGCGCTGGCGCCGGAACTGGAGCGCATGGGACACCCGGTGCGCATCACCGAGTTTCCCAGCGGCATCCACGGCATCGTGATCGATGGGCAGGGTCTGCAGGGCGGCGCGGACCCGCGCCGCGAAGGGCTGGCGGTGGGGGGCTGAGACGCCCCCTGCTGTGGCGCCCCAGCTACGGCGCCCCCCTCATTCCAGCGAGGACGGATCCAGTTCCATCCGCGACTCGCGCCGCCGCGCGAACCAGGTCACGAACCACATCACGACGCCCAGCAGCAGCAGCCAGCCGGCGACCTGGTACTGGATGACGTCGCGGCCCGTCAGCGGCGTGACGAGGAACAGGCAGGCTGCCGCGCCCAGCCAGGGCACGACGCGGCTGATGGTGAAGTGGCGGTGCTTCACCTGGTCGCGGCGCAGGACCAGCACCGCAATGTTCACGAAGGCGAACACGCCCAGCAGCAAGAGCGCCGTGGTGCCGCCCAGCGCGCGGATCGCCTGGGAATCGGCCAGCGCCACCAGGATGATCAGGCCGAACGCCAGCGCGGTGGTGAACAGGATGGCGGTCCAGGGCGTCTGGTTCTTGCGGTGCACGTGGGCCAGGAAGGCAGGCAGCACGCCCTGGCGCGACATGCCGTACAACAGGCGGCTGGCCATCATCATGTTGATGAGCGCCGAGTTCGCCACGGCAAACATCGAGATGATGGGCATGATGTATTCGACCGGCAGGTTGGGCGCGGCGCGCTTGACCACCAGCACCAGCGGCGTGCTGCTCTTGGCCAGTTCGCCCACCGGCACCAGGGCGACGGCGCAGATCGACACCAGCACATAGATGAGCGCCGTGATGCCCAGGCCCGTCAGCATGACCTTCGGGAAAATGCGGCTGGGGTCGTGCGTTTCCTCGGCCATGTTGACCGAGTCCTCGAAGCCCACCATGGCGAAGAACGCGAGCGCGGTGGCCGAGGTCACGGCGAGGAACACGCTCTTGTCTTCGGGCGTATCGAACGCGACGACGCGGGAAAAGTCCGCCTGCCCGCCGGAAATGGCGTAGAAGCCCAGGATGATCACCATCAGCAGGCCTGACAGTTCGATCAGCGTGAGAATGACGTTGGCGCGCACGCTCTCGGTCGCGCCGCGCAGGTTCACCAGCATGATCAGCAGCATGAACCCCAGCGCGCCCAGCGTGATCCAGCGCTTGTCGGCCTCGAAGCCCATGGCCACGAAGAGGTTGGCGGCAAAGGCCTGCGACGCGGTCGCGGCCGAGGTCAGGCCGGAACACATGACGGTGAAGCAGACGATGAAAGTCAGGAAGTGCAGGCCGAAGGCCTTGTGCACGTAGAGCGCGGCGCCGGCGGCGCGGGGGTACTTGGTGACGAGTTCAAGATAGGACAGCGCGGTCAGCAGGGCCACCCCAAAGGCGACGAGAAACGGCAGCCAGGCCGCGCCGCCGACCTCGGCGGCCACTTGCCCCGTCAGCGCATAGACGCCGGTGCCCAGGATGTCGCCGACGATGAACAGCAGCAGCAGCTTCGGGCCCATCACCCGTTTCAGCTGTGTGTGGTCTTTTGTGTCTGGCGTGTTTTGCGTGTCTTTCGTGGCCATAGTGTCTTTTTTCCTCTTATGTGGCTCGGGGAAGGCGTGCCTGGGCAACGCAGGGCGCTGAAAAAAGTCTAAGGCGGCAATCGGGCGGTGTCCTGAAACCAAATGTCTAAGTTGTTGGCGGCTGTGTATGGCCTGGCACGCTTGTCGGCGCGGGCGCTTGCGAAAAAAAAGCCCGGCGCAAGCCGGGCTGAGTCGCAGGCGTGGTCAGGGCTGCCCGGCCGGGGGCGCCAGCGACGGCGGCAGCTTGCGCAGCGTCGCGGGCGTGCGCGACAACTTGATGGGCGAGCCCACGCCCTTGTAGTCGCCCTGTTCCAGCACCATGCCGCGATGGGCGGTATGCGGATGCGCAAGCGCCTGCTCCACCGACTGCACCGCTGCCGCGGGCACGCCGGCGCGCAGCAGCCGGTCCGAGAGCGCGGCGGCGTCGTGGCGGGCGAGCAGCGCCGTGAGGTCTTCGCGCAGGGCGGGGCGGTTGCGCAGGCGGTCCGCGTTGGTCGCATAGCGCGCATCCTGCGCCAGGGCGGGGGCGTCGAGCGCCTGGGCCAGCATCGCGAACTGGCGGTTGTTGCCCACCGCCAGGAAGATGGGGCCGCTCGCGGTCGGCAGCGTTTCGTACGGCGCGATGTTCGGATGCGCGTTGCCGCTGCGCTGCGGCGCCTTGCCGCTGTAGAAATAGTTGGGCGCATGCGGATGCAGCAGCGACAGCGCGCAGTCGTACAGCGTGATGTCCAGGAACTGGCCCAGCCCGCTGCGCACGCGCTCGTTGAGCGCCAGCAGGATGGCGACCGCCGCGTTCAGGCCGGTCACCATGTCCACCACCGGCAGGCCGACCCGCGTGGCCTCGCCGTCCGCTTCCCCGTTCACGCTCATCAGGCCGCACATGGCCTGGGCGCAGGCGTCATAGCCCGGCAGGCCGCCCAGCGGGCCGTCCGAGCCGAAGCCGCTGACGCGGCAATGGATGAGCGCGGGAAAGGCCTGCTTGAGGTCCTGGTAGCCCAGGCCCCACTTCTCCAGCGTGCCGGGCTTGAAGTTTTCGACCAGCACGTCGGCGTCGGCCAGCAGATGGCGCAGCAGCTCCTGGCCGGCGGGTTGCGACAGGTCCAGCGTCATGCCGTCCTTGTTGCGGTTCACGCCGATGAAATACGAGGCCGTCTCGCCCAGAAAGGGTGGGCCCCAGCCGCGCGTTTCGTCGCCGCCGGGCGGCTCGATCTTCAGCACGTCGGCGCCGTGGTCGGCCAGGATCTGGGTGCAGTAGGGGCCGCCCAGCACGCGCGACAGGTCGATCACCTTGCAGCCCGCGAGGGCGCCGGCGTTGGGTAGGGTAGGGGCCATGATGTGTTCGCTTCAGTCGATTCAGTCGATGGAGACGTTGGCGCTCTTGATGAGGGCGCGCCACTTGGGGACTTCGGTGCCGATGAACGCGGACAGGCCCTGCGGCGTCTTGTCCTGCGCTTCGACGATGCCCTGCGCGCGCAGGGTCTGGCCGATGGCGGGGTCCGACAGCGCGGTCCGGAACGCCTGGTTCAGCGTGTCGACGACCTCGGCCGGCGTGTCCTTGGGGGCGACGATGCCGAAGAAGACGCTGACGTCATAGCCGGCCAGTCCCTGCTCGGACAGGGTCGGCAGGTCAGGCAGCGCGTCGGAGCGCTGCGCGCTCGCCAGCCCGATGGCGCGCAGCTTGCCGGCCTTGACGTACGGCAGCGCGGTGAGGATGTCGGTGAACGACATCGACACCTGTCCGCCCAGCAGGTCGTTCAGCGCGGGGCCGGTGCCCTTGTACGGGATGTGCATGATCTGGGTGTTGGCCATGCGGTTGAACAGGATGCCGGCCAGGTGCGACGACGCGCCGTTGCCCGACGAGGCATAGCTCAGCTTGTCCGGGTTCTGGCGGGCGTAGGCGATCAGTTCCTGCAGATTGTTGGCGGGCACCGACGGGTTCACGACCAGGATGTTGGGCAGGTGGCCGATGCGGATGATGGGCGCGAAGCTGGTCTCGGGGTTGTAGCCCTGGTTCTTGTACAGGCTGACGTTGATGGCGAGCGGCCCCGAGGTGCCGAACAGGATGGTGTAGCCATCGGGCTTGGCGGCGGCGACGTATTC
>Ga0182739_1003140_pt1 | contig 14785 bp, 13 predicted proteins | sample eDN5th30CBELigBY_FD_128873 | JGI IMG/M metagenome (GOLD analysis project Ga0182739, IMG submission 128873) | Enriched backyard soil microbial communities from Emeryville, California, USA - eDNA 5th pass 30_C BE-Lig BY (version 2) (version 2) | ecosystem: Environmental > Terrestrial > Soil >... | reverse complement strand
CCATTTCCTTCGTGGCGCCGTCCAAGCCATCTCATTCCCGAATTTTCCCAGAACCAACCGCCGTCACCAACGCCTCGCTCCGTCCCGTCTCAGCGTCTCGCCGTTTCGGTGAGGCGGTATTTACGGATCACCACCACCACCCGCAAGTGCAAAAATGAAGGAAATGCGAATTATTCTTTAACTAACTGATTTTACAATATAATTATAGGAGATTGCCCCATGCCGGTCCGACTCGCCTCCCGACGGGACCAGGGCTGGGCAGAAGGCTTTCCCGGCCGTCCGTAGCGCTTCGCCCAGCATATGCTGGCCTTTTCCCGATCACTGCCGCCGAAGAATCGGCGAGTCACCCGAATCCCGTGCCGGGGTCATGCGGCACGAGCGACAGGTTTTCACCTTCGAGCCAGACGGCAGCACTCCCTCCTCGAGATGCATGGGAGCGCAGGCCGTCCCGATCCCTGCCCTCGGGCCAGAAGCGCAGCCCGGGCGGATCGGCCATCCTGACCCTGCCCATTTTTGTCCCAGTGCTGGTCGCGGACATGGAGAGCGTGATCTTAGAGGGGGGAGGTGTGAACATAGGGCGAGCCGATTCCTTTCCTCGGACCGCACGATCCGCGGGTATATGCACGACATCTCGCGGGTCGAGGCGGTCGGTGCCCCCGCGGCAGAGTGAGGGCGACAATTCACTCTCCCGTCAACTGGCCTTGCGCCGCCCCGAATTCCACGCGGTTTCAGGCGGCGCGGTGCTATAATCGGATCGAAATTGAACCAGGGCGTGGCTGAGACGCAGTTGGACCCCCTGCCCTCGCGCACAGCGCGCCGGAGGCGGACGATCCCTCGCCATGACCGGCCCCGGCATCGAGGGAGGAGGAGATGAAACCGCCGGTCCGCCTACTTGCATGGCTGCTGGTCGGGATGCTGGCCGCCAGCCCGGCGGCTGCGTCGAAATGGCTTTATGAACTGGACGGAACGTCGCAGGTCGCGTTCTCGGCCGATTCCGGCGCGGGCCGGATCACCGGGTCGATCCCCGTCACCGATGCGAGGCTGCGCCTCGACCTCGATCGGGTTTCGCAAAGCAGCATCAGCGTGGTCCTGAATGCGGCATCCGCCAAGGCAAACTCGCCCTTCGCGGCGGTGGCGATGAAGGGTCCGGGGATCCTCGACACGGGACATTATCCGACGATCCAGTTCCGCAGCACCTCGGTCACGCGTCGCGGAAGTGGAGTGCAGGTTATCGGGGATCTGACGATCCGCGGCATGACGCGGCCGTTAAAGCTGGAAGGCGCGCTTTCGCGCAGCCAGCAGACCGATCCCGAAAGCCTCGATCACCTGCGCATCCACCTGACCGGCGCGATCCACCGCAGCGCCTTTGGCGCGTCGGGATGGTCGGACACCGTGGGCGATGTCGTCCGCCTCGACATCATCGCCCGGATCTCGCGCAGGCAATGAACGTCCTCAGGCTTTTCCGGGCGCTGGGGCCGAACGGTCAGCCGGCCTTTCGGCCCAGCTCAAGCTCGGGGAAGGCGCGCCAGGGCACGTCGTCGCGGTTGCAGATGGGATGGTCCAGCGTTCCGCCCGCCAGCTTGCCGTCCCGGATCGGGATGCCGATGCTGCGCACGCCGATATAGCGGCCCGAGACGTTCTTGCTGTCAGCCCGGACGCAGACCCCCTGCAGCCCGTCCGAGAAGGTGGCGACATTCGAGATCTCGGCCTTTCGGATCGACGTCGGATCATAGATCAGCTGTTCTGCCCCTTTGACGATCTCGGCCTTCAAGGCTTCGCTTGGTGGGACCGACCGCGCAATGACCTCACCATATCTGTCCTGGGCCGCGCAGGCCGCCAGGAGCGCGAGGCTGCCGCCGATGGTCAGTACGAGCTTCATGTTCCGTCCCTTTTCGCGTGAGAGGCTTTCCACCGGCGACGGTAAGGACGAATGGAAACGAAGGAAAGGGCGCCGCCGGCCGATCCGCGAATTTTGGAAGGACCGTCGCAAATGAACATCGGAAAGCTGTCACGGCAGAGGTCAGGAACCTGCCTTAACCTGCTGAATTATACCGCTAAAGATTGATGGCGGACAGTGAGGGATTCGAACCCTCGAGACGGTTCCCCGCCTACACACTTTCCAGGCGTGCGCCTTCGACCACTCGGCCAACTGTCCGTGGCGGTCCGTCTAGCGTGATCTAGGGACCGGTGCAAGCCGTCACAGCTTTGAAATTCGCTTCTGAAGCTCGGCAAGCTGGCGGCGGATCTCGTCCATGTCCTCGCCCTCGGCAGAGTTGCGAAAACCGGCGCGGCGCGGGGCGGCCGGGTCGTCCTCATCGGCTTCGGGTCCGCTGCTGCCGCCCGTTGCCCAGCCGGCGGTCAGCGCCTTCAGGAACAATTGCTGCTGACGCTGGAGAGCCTCGAAACCCGGCATCGACGACATCGGGTTCGGGAATGTCGCCATGTTCTCCATGATCTTCGACTGTCCCTCGCGCAGCATCTCGAAGCTTGCTGCAAGAAATTGCGGCACGACCGATTGCGCCTGCGTCGTATAGCTGCGCACGAGGTCGGTCAGCACCTCGATCGGCAACACGTTCTCGCCCCGGCTCTCGTGCTCGGCGATGATCTGGAGGAGATATTGCCGCGTCAGGTCGTCGCCGCTTTTCAGGTCGACGATCTGGACCTGCCGTCCGGCACGGATGAAGCCCGCAATATCCTCAAGCGTGACGTAGTCGCTGGTCTCGGTGTTGTAGAGACGTCGGCTGGCGTAGCGCTTGATCAAAAGGGGCGAGTTATTGTCAAGCTCGGCCATGAACCCTCCGGCAATGCATTTGCAGCATGATGGGAAAACAGTCGGACAAATGCAAAGAAAATCGCCCGCGGGAAAACCCGGGGCGATTCCATGACAGGCAAGAGCCGGGCGGACGCTCCGCCCCGCTCATGTCGATCCGAAGATCAGGCCTTGGCGGGGGCCGGCGGCACGATCCCGGCTTTTTTCACGGCAGCCTGAGTTTCACGCGCAGCGGTCTCGGCGACCTTCTGGGTCTCGGCGGCAATGTCCTTGCCGGCGGTCAGCATCAGATCGACGGTGTCCATCTGCACTTTCTTGGCAACCTCGGCGAAGGCGGCCATGTGCTCGGCAGCCATCTCGGCCGCGGCGGTCGCGAAGTCGCTGACAGCCTTGGCATATTCCGACGGCTCTTCCTTCGAGCTGGTCAGCTCGCCCATGCGGGCGATGGTGTCCTTGGCCCATTGGGACGAAATCTCGGTCGAGCGCTCGGCAGCGGCCAGCGCGACCTTGGCCATCTTCTCGCCCAGCGCGGTCTGCGATTTGAAAGCGTCCTGGAAGGACGAGGTATCCACCGGGAATTTCGCCATCATCTCTTGCAGGGTCTTGGTGAAGTCAGGGGTCTTGACCATTTTCCGTCTCCGTTATGCGGCGCATGAGATACCGGGCGCCCGTTAGCCATCTACCTGACCGAATATAAATGCTGCAGCGCAGCATTTCAACATATTTCGCTGCATCGCAGCAATAAACTTCCTACGCCCTTTCATGCACATATTGGCCCGGCGCCGGACCGAAGCCCTCGCCCGGGTCGCGTGCCGGGACAAGACCGCCCGCGCGCGGGCCGAGCCAGTCGCCCCAGGTCGGCCACCAGCTCCCCTCGCGGAAGTTCGACTGATCGCGCCAGCCCTCATAGCCGCGGGCGAAACCGCCATCCGAAACGTAATGGCCGTATTTCTTCTTGCCGGGAGGGTTGATGATCCCGGCGATATGGCCCGATTGCGACAGGATGAAGGTCTTGTCGGCAGCACCCATCAGCGAGACCCCGCGCCAGCTGTCCCGCGCCGGGGCGATGTGATCGCTCTCGCAGGCGATGGCGCAAAGCGGCACGGTCACCTCCTTCACGTTCAGGGTATGGCCGAAAAGCTCGAACCCATCCGTGACGAAGCGGTTCTGCTGGCAGAGGCCGCGCAGATATTCCAGCGCCATCCGGCGCGGCAGGTTGGTGCCGTCGCCGTTCCAGAACAGCAGGTCGAAGGCCGGCGGCCGCTCGCCCATCATATAGCTGCGGATCGCCGGGCCCCAGATCAGGTCATTGGCGCGCAGGAAGCTGAATGTCCGCGTCATCAGCTGCGAACTCAGCACGCCCGTCCTCGCCGCCTCCTGCTCGATCCCCGAGACGAAATCCTCCTGCAGGAAAGCGGTGAACTCTCCCTGATCCGAGAAATCGGTCAGCGTCGTGAAGAAGGTCGCCGAGTTGACGCGGTCGTCCCCCCGCTGCTTCAGCAGGGACAGTGTCAGTGCCAGCGTGGTGCCCGCGATGCAATAGCCGACCACGTTCAGCTTGGGCTGGTCGGTCAGGTCCAGAACGCGGTCCATGACCTCCAGATAGCTGGAGACGTAATCATCCATCCCCGTCTCGCCATAGCTGGGATCGGGGTTCTTCCAGGCCACCACGAAAAGCGTATAGCCCTGATCGACGATCCACTTGATCAGGCTGTTCTGCGGTTTCAGGTCGAGGATGTAGAACTTGTTGATCCATGGCGGAAAGATCACCAGCGGGATCTCATGCACCTGCTCGGTGGTCGGCTTGTACTGGATCAGCTCGTAAAGCGGCGTCCGGGCGACCACGGTTCCCTCGGTCGTGCCGATATCCTCGCCCACGCTGAAGGCGTCGCGATCGGCCAGCGAGACGATCATCTCGCCCCCGTGCTGCTCGACATCCCGGACGAGGTTCTCGAGACCCTTCACAAGGCTCTCGCCCTCGGTCGCGACGGCCCGCTCCAGCGCGTCGGGATTGGTGGCCAGGAAGTTCGTCGGCGACATCATGTCGATCATCTGGCGCGTGAACCATTCCACGCGGCGGCGGTCGGTCATGCTGGAAAGGTCCAGATCACTCGCGGCCTGCCGCATCGCCTCGGCATTGATCTGATACTGGCGCTTGATGAAGTTGAAGAAGGGATGGCTTTCCCAAAGCGGGTTGGCGAAGCGGCGATCCTTCTCCCCCTCGTCACGAGGAGCGCGCAGCGTGCCGCTGGCAAGGGCCGCCTGCGCCTCGGCGAAATGGCGTAATGTCTCGCCCCAATAGCTGACCTGCTGGCCCAGCACGCGCTCGGGCTGCTCGGCCACAAGCTTGACCCAGGCGGCGGCGGCGGTGGTGAACAGATCTGCCCCCGGCGCCTCGACTCCCGGATTCTTGGGCCGGCGCAGGGCAAGGGCATTCACCAGCCGCTGCGTCAGGCTTTCGATTCGCTCGATATTCTGGGCAAGCTGCTCGGGCAGGCGGCTCTGGGCGCCGAAGGCAGCCTCCATGAACTCCGCGCTCAGCGGCGACGGCGCTGCGCCCGTGGCCGGCTCACCCTGCGGCGGAATCTCTCCTCTTGCCCCAGCCTCGGCAACCGGCCCCGCAGAGGAGAGCGGCTGCGGCGCGGCATCGGCAGGCGACAGTTCGGCGGTTTTGCTTGCCCGGCCCGGCTTTCGATGCGTCGTCGTCCGTGTGTCGGCGCGTTCCGGGCTACGCGCCCGCGCCCCGGCACCGCGCACGCCGGGCTTCGATTTCGCCGCCGCTGCCTTGGGCTTTGCCACTTCGGCCTTCGCGGCTGCGGGCTTCGTGGGCTCGGGCCGGGCGGCCTTGGCAGCAGCCGACCGTCTCGCGGCGGTTTTCGCGGCCGCGGGCTGGGCGGCCGCCGGAGCTTTCGTCGCCGCGGCACTGCGGCCGGCACCTGCCTTCGCGGCAGCAGCGCCCGACGAAGCGCGCGGCTTTCTTGCAGGCTTTTCGGCGGTCGAGACCGTCTCCGGTTGGCTCGTCTCGCTGGCCGCGCCCGGTTTCCTGGCGCGCGTGCGGGCGCCCGATCCCGAAGCAGTCCTGTTGCGCGGAGGTTTGCCCTGAATGTCGTCCTTGTCAGCCATAATTGACAATCCTCCTTGACCGTAAAATCATTATGCCTGTCCCGAAACGCAGGTAAAGCCGTGTCCTGCACGGCAAGCCTCGATCATACAGGTTCAGTGGATGGCGACTTACAAGGGCGTGAAGGGAATTGTTTCCTACGACGCGATGGAAACGATCCGTAACACCAACGAATGGCTTGGGGCGACCGCACGCGCCCTCGGCTCCTACCCCGCCTTCGCGCTGGTGCCCAATCCGATGTTCAAGCTGATGTCCGCATGGGGCCGCGTGACCGAGCGCAGCTTCGCGCGCATGGTCATCAAACCCAGCTGGCGCCTGGCCCCGATCGTGTCCGAGGACGGGCAGGACCACATCGTCTATGTCGAGCCGGTGCTGAAGCGTGATTTCGGTGATCTGGTGCATTTCCGTGTCGCGCGGCGCGACCCGATGCCGCGCAAGGTCCTCCTCGTCGCCCCGATGTCCGGCCATTATGCGACCCTCGTGCGAAGCACGGTCGCATCATTGCTGCCCGATTGCGAAGTCTATGTGACGGACTGGCACAATGCGCGGGACATCCCGGTCAGCGCCGGCAAGTTCGATATCGAGGATTATACCCAATATCTCGTCGACTTCCTGCGCCATCTCGGCCCCGGAACCAACGTGATCGCGGTCTGCCAGCCCGCGCCCTTGGCGCTGGCCGCGACCGCCATCCTTGCCGAGGACGAGCCCGCGCTGCAGCCAAGCTCGCTGATCCTGATCGGCGGGCCGATCGACCCCGACGCCAAGGCCACCGAAGTCACCGATTTCGGCAACCGCATGACGATGGGCGAACTCGACTATCTCCTGATCCAGCAGGTCGGCTTCAAATATCGCGGCGCCGGGCGCATGGTCTATCCGGGGCTGGCCCAGCTCAGTTCCTTCATCGCGATGAACGCCGATACCCATGCCAAGGCCTTCGTCGACCAGATCTTCGCCGAGGCGCGGGGCGAGGCATCAGACAGCGACCGCCACAACACCTTCTATGACGAATATCTCGCGGTCATGGACATGACGGCCGAATTCTACCTCTCGACCGTCCAGCGCATCTTCAAGGAAAACCAGATCGCGCGGAACGCCTTCACCGTGAACGGCCGCAAGGTCGATCTGGGCGCGATCAAGGATGTCGCGATCATGACGGTCGAGGGGGCGAATGACGACATCTCGGCGCCGGGCCAATGCGTCGCGGCGCTGGACCTCTGCACCGGCGTCCCGGCCGAACGCAAGACCCAGCATCTCGAGCCGAATGCCGGCCATTACGGCATCTTCGCCGGGAAAAGCTGGCGGCTGAACATCCGCCCGCTGGTCCTGGACTTCATCGACGAAAACCTCAGCGCGAAGCCCGGGGGCAAGCGCCGCCGCAACGGCCCGCAACCCGTCGATTGCGGCCGCGTGACGCCGAACGAGGAAGACGGCAAGATCGCGATCTGACCGGAAAATTGAGAGGGTCGCGGGATCAGCCCGCGGCCCGCTCCAGCACCTCGCCGAGCATCGCCCCGACCAGATCGAGGCAGTCGGGCGTCGAAAAGCGGTGATCCGCCCCCTTCACCAGAACAAGGCGCATGTCCTCCCCCTCGGCATGGGCCAAGAGGTCGGTCGCCCATTCGACGGGCACGTCCTCATCGGCAGTCCCTTGCAGGAACCGCGCCGGAAAGGGCAGCGCCAGCGGGTGCGACAGCACCAGATGATCGCGCCCATCCTCGATCAGGCGCCGGGTGATCACATAAGGCTCGCCATAGTCGCTCGGGCGCAGCAACCGCCCCTCGCGCATCAGCTCCGCCCGCTCGGACTCGCTGAATTCCGGCCAGAACCCGCGTTCGGTGAAATCGGGCGCCGCCGCGATGGTGACAAGCCCCGCGACTCGCCCCGGCAGGCTCCGCGCGACCAGAAGGCTCAGCCAGCCGCCCATGCTCGACCCGACCAGCACCTGCGGCCCCTCGGTCAGCGCCGTGATGGCGGCGGTCGCGTCGGCCAGCCAGTCGCCAATGCTGCCGTCCTCGAAGGCGCCCTCCGACTCGCCATGCCCGGAATAGTCGAAGCGCAGGAAGGCCCGCCCCCGCGCCTTCGCCCAATCCTCCAGCCAAAGCGCCTTGGTGCCCTGCATGTCGGACCTGAATCCGCCCAGAAACACCACGCCGGGCCCCTGCCCTTCGGTCCGATGATAGGCCAGCTGCCCATGCGGCCCGTCCAGAAACTCAGTCATTCACCGTTTCCCAAAATACCCTGCGGGGGGAGTCGCGCTCGCGCGACGGAGGCGCAAAGCCCCCCTCTCCCTAACCGCATTGACAACGCCCGGCAATCGCGCGACACCCGCGCGACATAACCCGCAACCGGGCGTTCCGTGGGCGCCAAACCGACGAGGAGGACTTCATGTCCCAGATCTCCCTCACCTTCCCCGATGGCAATTCGCGCGACTATCCCGCCGGCATCACCGCCGCCGAAGTCGCGGCCTCGATCGCGCCAAGCCTCGCGAAGAACGCGATCTCGGCCAATCTCGACGGCCAGCATATCGACCTGGCCTGGCCGATCGAGCGCTCGGGCAAGATCGCCATCAACACCATGAAGGACCGCGACCCCGCGCTGGAGCTGATCCGCCACGACCTCGCCCATATCATGGCCCGCGCCGTTCAGGAACTTTGGCCCGACGTGAAGGTCACCATCGGCCCGGTCCGCGATCAGGGCTGGTTCTACGATTTCGACCGCGCCGAGCCCTTCACCCCCGACGACCTCGGCCAGATCGAGGCGCGGATGAAGCAGATCATCGCTGCCCGCGACCCGGTCCGCACCGAGGTCTGGGACCGCGCCCGCGCCCGCGCCCATTACGAAGCCGCGAACGAGCCCTTCAAGGTCGAACTCCTCGACCGCATTCCGGGCGACGAGCCGATCCGCATGTATTGGCACGGCGACTGGCAGGATCTCTGCCGGGGCCCGCATCTGCAAAATACCGGGCAGGTTCCGGCCGACGCGTTCCGGCTGACCCATGTGGCGGGCGCCTATTGGCTGGGCGACAGCACGCGCCCGATGCTGCAACGCATCTACGGCGTCGCCTTCAGGAACCGCGACGACCTCAAGGCGCATATGACCATGCTCGAGGAGGCCGCGAAGCGCGACCACCGCAAGCTGGGCAAGGAAATGGAGCTGTTCCACTTCCAGGAGGAAGCGCCGGGCATGGTCTTCTGGCACCCGAATGGCTGGACGATCTATCGCGAGCTTGAGGCCTATATGCGCCGCCGCCTGATCCGCGCCGGCTACAAGGAGATCAAGACCCCGCAGGTCGTCGACCGCATCCTGTGGGAGAAGTCGGGCCATTGGGAAGCCTATCGCGAGAACATGTTCATCGTCGAGGTGGACGAGGAAGGCGCAAAGGAAAAGCGCATCAATGCGCTGAAGCCGATGAACTGCCCCTGCCATGTCCAGGTCTACAACCAGGGCCTGAAATCCTATCGCGACCTGCCGCTGCGCCTGGCCGAGTTCGGCTCCTGCCACCGCTACGAATCCTCGGGCTCGATGCACGGGCTGATGCGGGTGCGCGGCTTCGTTCAGGACGACGCGCATATCTTCTGCACCGAGAACCAGATCGAGGCGGAATGCGCAGGCTTCATCAGCCTCTTGTCCTCGGTCTACAAGGATCTCGGCTTCGCGAAATTCGACATCAAGCTCTCGACCCGGCCGGATGTCCGCGTCGGCTCCGACGAAATCTGGGACAAGGCCGAGGCCGCGCTTTCCGGCGCGATCGAGCATCTCAGCCTGCCCTATGAGGTCAATCCCGGCGACGGCGCCTTTTATGGTCCCAAGCTCGACTTCAAGCTGACCGACGCGATCGGCCGCGAATGGCAATGCGGCACGTTCCAGTGCGACTTCAACCTGCCCCAGCGCCTCGAGGCGGAATATGTCGGCGAGGACGGCGCCAAGCACATGCCCGTCATGCTGCACCGCGCCGTGCTGGGCAGCTTCGAGCGTTTCATCGGCATCCTGATCGAGAACTATTCGGGCAAGATGCCGCTCTGGCTCGCCCCGCGTCAGGTCGTGGTCGCCTCGATCGTCTCGGGCGCGGATGACTATGTCCATGAGGTCGTCGAGGCTCTTCGCGCCGCCGGATTGCGCGCCGAAGCCGATACCAGAAACGAGAAGATCAACTACAAGGTGCGCGAGCATTCCCTTGGCAAAGTGCCGGTCATCATGGCGATCGGCATGAAAGAGGTTGAGGAGCGCAGCGTATCTTTGCGCAGGCTCGACAAACAGGGTAGTGAAAGCCTCGAATTGACCCAAGCGGTTGAGTCGCTTCGCCTGGAAGCCACTCCTCCCGACCTGCGCTGAGACACCGGCAAGTATCAGCGACAATTTGTTTAGCTTCGCGTGCATTCTGGTCTGTGATCAGAATGCTAGGCGCTTTATTGCTTGCGTTTTTTAAGGAATCGTTCATCCTCTCGGACGCGTGAGCACGACTTTCTACCCGCCTCCCTTCACGGGGCAGCCGGACTTACGGGAAAGGGCTGCACGGCCCGGGCGCAATCTCGCCCCGGGAGAACTGAAGGAGAGACGGTATATGGCTACCGGCACTGTGAAATGGTTTAATGCCACCAAAGGCTACGGCTTCATCGCACCCGATGATGGCGGCAAGGATGTGTTCGTGCACATCTCGGCTGTCGAACGTGCGGGTCTTACCGGCCTGAATGACAACCAGAAAATCGCCTACGAACTGCAGTCGGGCCGCGACGGCCGCAGCTCGGCTTCGGATCTGAAACTGCTCTGAGCAGACGATCCGGTGATTACCAAGCGGCCCGTCCTTGACGGGCCGTTTGCGTTTTCGGCGACCTTCTTCCCTGCCCTCCTGCGCGCAAGAATCCGGCGCCGTCCGCCTGAAGCAGGAAGGTCGCCGCGCCCCGGCATTGGCCCGGTTTCCCACCCTCTTGCTGCATTTGCCGTCTACGCCCCGAATCAATGCAACGTCAACGATTCGAATGCCGAATCACGACGCTACAGGATGGTCTTCAACCCCCTCTGCGGCAGCGGAAGCGAGATCGTCTCGCGCCGGACAAGCGAGGGGCCGGATACCAGCAGCCGCCGCGCATTTCCAAGGGCGGTTCCCGCGACAAGCCAGGTGATCGGGGTCAGGGTCGCATTCGGGATCAGGTCGACAATGTTGGTCGCCACTGCCACGGCCATCGCCGCGACCAGATAATGCTCGGTCTCGATGTCCTTGCCGGCGCGCGCCACCGCACGATAGGCAAGGACCACGGGCGAGGCGAGCAGCAGGAAAGTCGCGAGATAGCCGATCATCCCCCGCGCCCCAAGATAGATGACCCAAAGCCCGTCGGGAATGACCGTCACCTTACCGTCGAAAGGATCAATGATCAGCGACCGCCCCGATCCGCCCCATCCCCAGAGCGGCTTTTCCATGGCGCGGACAAGCAGATCCTCTTCGTTCATCAGCCGGAATTCCAGCGACCGGCCCCGCTCCTCCGAGACGCTTTTCGCCATCTCGACGATACGTTCGGCCGGCATCAGGGGCGTTGACCGCAGCATCGGATAGGCCACCGCCGCGGCGACCAGCGCGCAGGCGACCAGAAGTGCCAGCCGCGGCCGCAGGAACCCCAGCAAAGGAATGAACAGCGCCGAAAGCAGCAAGGCCCCCGCCGATTTGCAGATCAGGAGCAGCCAGCCCAGATACAGCATGATCGTTCTGGAGCGGGAATCCCGGTTGGCGCGGAAAATCCCGATCGAGAACATGAAGGCCGTCGCCGTCAGCGAGGCGACCCATAGCGGGTGTTCGAGAAAGACGATCGGGCGGAAGCCGCCATAGCGGATGGTCTGGATGAAATCGTGCTGGAAAAAGCCATAGACCCAGACATTCATCTGGGGGCTTAACCTGACCTCGGCCAGCATCAGGATCGAATACCACAGCATCGCCATCACCACCAACCGGCAGGTCAGTTCCGCGCCGCGGGCATCGCCCAGATAGCGATAGCCCAAGAGGAAGGGCAGGATCTGCACATAGGCCTTCATCATGTCCTTGACGCCGCTGACGACGGTCAGGCCCGGTCGATGCGCGTTCCCGTCGATCAGCTCATTTCCGTTCAGCAGGTTCGAGACCAGCGGAGAGCCGATGAAGATGATGATCAGCGTCAGCAGGACAAAGCCATAGGGCGGCACTTCGCGAAGACGGGCCTCCCGCCCCTTGCCCACGAGGAGAAGCGCCGCCATCACCGTCGGCAGCGTCGACTTGTCGAATGGCGGCAGTCCCGGGACATAGAAGGCGATCAGGGGCGGAAGTATCAGATATCCCACCAGAATCGAGAGGATCAGCGCCCTCTGGATATCCAGCTTCGAGAACAGCATCATCACGACCAATGGCCAGGACAGCAAAACCAGATTGGCCATGACCTCATCTCCGATGACCTGCTTCAGCGTCCCGCAGGAGGCGCCGATTGCCGCAGGAACTCTCTCGGACTCTGGTCCGGTTTCGCATCCGCGATCAAGGCCTTGTTGGCCGCTCGGCTGACAAAGGCGCGCGCCGCGACGGGAAGGGCGGCGGCTCCGTCAGGATGGCGAGACCCGGAGGCCGGTTGCCACGGGTGCGGGCTTCCGGCACAGGAACAGGAACAGCCCCATCAGGCAAAGCAGGCTCAGCTCCCTCGTCCGGGCCATCAGTTCCATGTCGAGCTTTTCCCATATGCGCTGCGGGAAGAAGAGGACGCAGACCAGAAAGACGATCAGCGCCAGATATTGGGGCTTGCCCCGCGCGGCCATCAGCATCGGATAAGCCATGATCGCCACCGGCGCGACGTCATAGTCATGCGCGTAAAGAAACAGGTTCGACACGATCAGGATCACGTTCAGGAGCCATATGCCCTCATATCGCCGCCTGCCCCAGTAGAGCGCCGCGACCACGGCGATTGCCAGCGGCAGCAGCGAGGGAAGGATGACCCCGACGGACGCCAGCGTGCTGCGCAACCCGAACACATGCTTGAACGCAAGGGTGTTGTAGGCGCCGCCCTGATAGTCCCTGAGCGAGTGCAGCCAGGCCAGCCATGACCCGTCGATCCCGTTCGCGATCACCGGCCAGACCGACAGCAGCAGGGTCGTGGCGGCCGCCGTGGCCAGCAGCAGCCAGCGGCGGTCCAGCAGGAACCAGACCCCGACCAGAAAGACCAGCTGCGGCTTGAAGGCGCTGAGCCCCAGCAGCACCCCGGCGAGGACGTCCATCCTCCGGTCGGCCAGCAGCCAGCAACCGAAGAGGAAGGCCGCGGCGATCAGCGTCGTCTGCCCCATCCAGACGACATGCGCCGTGAAGGGATTGCCGATCATCACCGCCGAGGCGACCAGCACGACCGCCCGCGAGGTCGCCTCATCCCCCATGGGGACGCGGCGCGCGGCGGCATCGATGAAATAGACGAGGAACGCGATGGCGGCGAGGTTCAGGATGCCGATAACGAGAGCCGCCGCATCGGGCGACCCGGCCGAAAGCAGCAGCCCCAGCGGCGAGGAATTGGGCGGATAGGCATAGCTGACCGAGTCGATATTCGCGATCGACTTCATACTCTGCTTGAAGGCCCCGACATCATAGGGCGAGGAGAACCCCTCCCACATTTCGCCCGCGACATAGAGATAGCGCATGTCGAAGGCGAAATTTCCACCGCCGCGCCCGATCCCCATGAAGCCGAAAAAGGTCAGCGCCAGCAGCGCAAGACCCAGCAGCAGAACCGGAATGGCCGTGAGGTAGAACCTGTTGGACCCTGAAACAGCTTTCATCAATAACAACTCCGACTGCGAAAACAACGCGGCAGGTCACGGACCTGACGATAGCAGACACTCCAGAGTTGCGCCAACCTGCCCTTTTGGTCGGATCGGGACATTGCGGGAAGGGGGCGACGCCCCCTATCCTGCGGCGGCGGACTGCCCCCGCCTCCGGGTGGCAGCGCGAGGGAGGATAAACAGGATGCCCGTATTTCTGATCGCCGAAGTGAAAGTCACCGACGACGCGTGGATCCCCGATTATGCCGCGAAGGTCCATGACATCGCCGCCAAGCATGGCGGCCGCTATCTGTCGCGCAGCGGCAAGATCGAGACGCTCGAAGGCCCTGAGACGGATGAGACCCTGATCGCGCTGATCCAGTTCCCCTCGCGCGAGGCGGCGAAGGCCTTTGCCGGCGACCCGGAATACGCGCCCTTCGCCAAGGCGCGCCAGGACGGCTCGGAAAGCCATTTCCGGCTGATCGACGACACCGATGTCGCGGGCACGATCCCCTATCTTAGCAAACCGGCCTGACCTGATCGGGCCGGACCCGCGGCCAGCTTCCGCTGGCCGCCCCTGACCATCCCGCCTATAGTGGCGCCGAAACCCGTGCCGGCGCTGCCCGGCCCCTCCACCCCTTTCGCAGACGGAACCTCAAATGCGCCTTTATTCAATGCCTTCCTCGGGAAACAGCTACAAGGTGCGGCTGCTGCTCTCGCTCCTGGGACGGGCATGCGAGACCGTCGATGTCGAATACGAGACCGAGGCGATGACGCAGGCCAAGGCCGAAGGACGCCTGCCTTTCGGCAAGGCTCCGGTCCTGGAACTGGACGACGGCCGCCTGCTGCCGGAGTCGAACGCCATCCTGTACTGGCTGGGCGAAGGCAGCGGCTTCGTTCCCGCCGATCCTTATGAGCGCGCCCAGATGCTCGGCTGGATGTTCTGGGAGCAGAACCAGCACGAGGGCGTCATCGCCGTGCGCGCCGCACTGCTGTTCTATCCGCAACGCCGCCACCTCGCCACGCCCGAGCGTCTGGCGGAACTGCTGGAGCGTGGGCACGACCTGTTGCAGATCATGGAAAACCACCTCTCGGGCCGCGAATGGCTGGTCGGCAATGCCCCGAGCCTCGCCGATATCAGCCTT
>Ga0182739_1003138_pt1 | contig 14789 bp, 14 predicted proteins | sample eDN5th30CBELigBY_FD_128873 | JGI IMG/M metagenome (GOLD analysis project Ga0182739, IMG submission 128873) | Enriched backyard soil microbial communities from Emeryville, California, USA - eDNA 5th pass 30_C BE-Lig BY (version 2) (version 2) | ecosystem: Environmental > Terrestrial > Soil >... | reverse complement strand
TGCGCGCGTACGGCTTCATCGCCGGCGAGGACGGCGAGCGCACCGTGGCCGACGTCGTCGCGACACGGGCCGCCGGCATCCCCGACCTCGTCCACGCGAAGCCGACCGACACGGTCCTCGACGCCATCTCCCTCATGCGCGAGTACGGCGTCTCGCAGCTGCTCGTGCTCGCCGCGCCCCCGCCCGTGGTGATGGGCGAGCTCGTCGGGGCGATCGACGAGAAGGGGCTGCTGGACAAGGTCTTCCGCGGCGAGGCGAAGACGACGGATGCCGTCGCCCTCCACGTCGACGGCAAGCTGCCGCTCATCGGCGTGCACGACTCCGTCGACCAGGCCCGCGACGCGCTCGCGACCTCCGACGCGCTCCTGGTCACCCGCGACGGCAAGCCGCACACGGTGGTCACCCGACAGGACCTCCTCGCGTACCTGTCGCGCTGAGCGGGAGAGCGCCGACACCGTCCGTAATCTCCGGACGCCTCTGCGCCGGCGCGTTCTAGGCTCGTGTGGTGAGCACTGAGCACGAGCACGACCAGCACTTCGACACCCGCGCCATCCACGCCGGCCAGGCGTTCGACCCGACGACCGGCGCGATCATCCCGCCGATCTACCAGACGTCCACGTTCGTGCAGGACGGCATCGGCGGCTTCCGCGGCGGCTACGAGTACAACCGTGCCGGCAACCCCACCCGCAGCTCGCTCGAGACGCAGCTGGCGGCGCTCGAGGGCGGCGCGCACGCGCGCTCGTTCGCGTCGGGCCTCGCGGCCGAGGACGCGCTGCTGCGCGGCATCCTCTCCCCGGGCGACCACGTCATCCTGGGCAACGACGTCTACGGCGGCACGTACCGCCTGCTCACCAAGGTGTTCGGTCCGTGGGGCATCGAGACGACGACCGTCGAGCTCTCCGACGCGGACGCCGTGCGCGGTGCGGTGCGCCCCGAGACGAAGATCGTGTGGGTCGAGACGCCGAGCAACCCGCTCCTGAAGATCACCGACATCGCGGCGCTCGCCGAGATCGCCCACGCCGCCGGCGCCCTGCTCGTCGTCGACAACACCTTCGCCTCACCGGCGCTGCAGCGCCCGTTCGAGCTCGGCGCCGACGTCGTCGTGCACTCGACCACGAAGTACCTCGGCGGACACTCCGACGTGCTCGGCGGAGCGGTCGTGCTGCGCGACGACGCGCTCCTGGAGGCCGTCGCCTTCCAGCAGTTCGCGGTGGGCGCCGTCTCCGCCCCGCTGGACGCCTGGCTCACCACGCGCGGCATCAAGACGCTGGCGGTGCGGATGCAGCGGCACTCCGAGAACGCGCAGCGCATCGCCGAGTGGGCCACCACTCGCCCCGAGTTCGAGACCGTGTACTACCCGGGTCTCGCATCGCATCCCGGTCACGAGATCGCGGCGGCGCAGATGTCCGGGTTCGGCGGCATGGTCGCCCTGGCCCTCGCCGCCGGTCCCGCCGCGGCACGCGCCTACGCCGAGTCGACGCGGCTGTTCCAGCTCGCGGAGTCGCTCGGCGGCGTCGAGTCGCTCATCGGCTACCCGCCCGAGATGACGCACGCCTCGGTGCGCGGCACGGCCCTCGCGGTGCCGGAGAACGTCGTGCGCCTGTCGGTGGGCATCGAGGATGCCGGGGATCTCATCGCCGACCTCGAGGAGGCGCTCGACCGCCTCGCCTGAGACGGCCCGCGCGCTCGGGGAGCGGGACACCGCGTCGTCGACGCGCGTCGACGGCTGATAAACTCGATCGTTCTTTTCGAATCGATTCGAATCTCTCTCTCTCTCTCTCTCTCTCCAGGAAGGCTCCCGTGACCGACACCGCGTCGATTCCCGTCCCGAACGCGGCCACCGGAAGCCTCCGCCTGCCCGGCTCTCCGACCGGAGCCATCCGCACGCTCGGCGCGAATCCCGAGACCGCGCCGGTGATGCTGCACCCCGGCGACGCGATCACCACGCGCCGCCGCGTGCTCTACATCATCGTCCTGGGCGCGCTCACGGCACTGGGCCCGTTCACGATCGACCTGTACCTGCCGGCGTTCCCGGTGCTCGAGGCCGACTTCCAGACGACCGCCGCGGCGATCCAGCTGACCCTCACCGGCACGATGATCGGCTTCGCCCTCGGTCAGCTCATCGTCGGGCCGCTCAGCGACAAGCTCGGCCGACGCGTGCCGCTCCTGGTCGTCACGGCGCTGCACGTGGTCGCGAGCGTCGGCGCCGCACTCGCCCCCGATCTGGCGCTCCTGTCCGTCGCCCGCGTCCTCATGGGCGCCGGCGCCGCCGCGGGCGGCGTCGTCGCGTCGGCGATCGTGCGCGACCTGTTCGGCGGCCGCCGCCTCGTCGTGATGCTGTCGCGGCTGGCGCTCGTCTCCGGTGTCGCGCCGGTCCTCGCTCCGCTGGCCGGATCCGCCCTGCTGCTGGTGGTCCCGTGGCGCGGCATCTTCGTGGTCCTCGCGATCTACGGCGCGGTCATGCTGCTGTCGGCGATCCTGTTCATCCCCGAGACGCTGCCGCCCGCGCGGCGGCACGACAAGGGGTCCACGACTGTGTGGCAGCGCTACCGGAGCGTGTTCAGCGACCGCGTCTTCGTCGGCGTGCTCATCATCGGCGGGATGACCTTCAGCGGCCTGTTCTCGTACCTGTCCGCCTCGCCGTTCCTCTTCCAGCAGAGCTACCAGCTCGACCCGCAGCAGTACGGCGTCCTCTTCGCCGTCAACTCCGTGGGCGTCGTCATCGGCGTGCAGTCCGCCGCGCGCCTGGCCGCGCGCTTCGGCCCGCAGTGGGTCATGGCCGTCTCGACGAGCGCGCTCGTGCTGTCGGCCGTCGCGATCATCGTGACCGACCAGCTCGGGCTCGGCCTGTGGGGCACGATCATCCCGCTGTTCCTGTTCATCACGTCGTGCGGGTTCACGTTCCCCTGCGTGCAGGTGCTCGCTCTCGACCGGCACGGCAAGGCGGCCGGCACTGCGGCGTCCATCATCGGCGCCTCGAACTTCGGCGTCGCCGGCCTGATCACGCCGGTCGTCGGCTGGGTCTCGCACGACGCGGGCATCACCGCCACCACGATGGCCGCGGTCATGGTCGGCTGCGCGATCGTCGGCCTGCTGTCGCTGTGGCTCATCGTGCGGCCCCGTACGGTCGAGCAGCTCGCGCCGTAGCCCGTCCGCGCCCGCGTCCGGATACCGTGGAGACGTGACCGCCCGCCCTGCACCTCTCCCCGTCGCGACACCGTCGTCCGTCGGCGTCGACGCCGCCGGCATCCTGCGCCTGCTCGACGCCCTCGAGGCGTCGCCGACCCAGGAGCCGCACGGCCTCATGATCCTCCGACACGGCCGGATAATCGCCGAGGGGTGGTGGGCGCCGTACACGCCGACGCGGCAGCAGCACGTGTACTCGCTGAGCAAGAGCTTCACGGCCGCCGCCGCCGGCGTCCTCTACGACGAGGGACGCCTGGATCTCGACGCCCCCGTCATCTCCTTCTTCCCCGAGTTCGCCGACGAGATCACCGATCCCCGCTCGCGCCGCATCCTCGTGCGCCACGTCGCGTCGATGTCGACGGGCCACACCCGCGAGATGCTCGACATCGCCGTGCGCACGGATCGCGCCGAGCCGGTGCGCGGGTTCCTCCTGAACCCGCCCGACCAGGAGCCGGGCACCGTCTTCGCGTACAGCCAGCCGACGACGTACACGCTCGCCGCCATCGTGCAGCGCCTCACCGGGCGCACGCTCGTCGAGTTCCTCCGCGAGCGCGTGCTCGGGCCCCTCGGTGCGGATGAGATCGCGTGGACCCAGGGCCCGCCCGGTCGGGACATCGGCTTCTCGGGCGCGTTCGTGACGACCGACACGATCGCCCGTCTCGGCCAGCTGCTGCTGCGCGGCGGCGACTGGAACGGGCGGCGGATCCTGTCCGAGGAATGGGTGCGGCTGGCCACCTCACCGCAGATCGCGACCGCCGCCGGCTCGCTCGGCGACGCCGCGTCGGACTGGGCGCGCGGCTACGGCTTCCAGCACTGGGTGTCGCGTCACGGCTTCCGCGGCGACGGCGCGTTCGGCCAGTACTGCCTCGTTCTGCCTGAGCAGGACGCCGTCATCGCCTACCAGGGGCAGGCGTCGGACATGCAGGAGACCCTGGACGCCATGTGGGACCACCTCCTGCCCGCCTTCGGCGCCGGCGGTGCGACGCCCGGCGGCCGCGCCGCCGACGAGGAGCTCGCCGACCGGCTCGCCCGCGCCTCCCTCCCGCCGCTGCACGTCGACCCCTTCGAGCCGGACGCCGGCGAATGGGACGGCGCGGTGTTCGACGCGTGCGAGGGCGGCTGGCTGTCGGCGCGCGTCGAGCGCTCCGTGGGCGGCTGGCGCGTGGTCCTCACCGGGTCCACCGGCGATGTCGAGGCGGGACTCGTCACCGGTCCGGACGCGCCGCTGTGGTACGTCACGGAGGGTCCGCCCGCCGTCGCTGTGAGCGGCGGCTTCACCTCGCCGCATCGGCTCGCCCTCGACGTCGCCTTCCTCGAGACCCCGCACCGCCTGCACGTCGTGCTCGCGCTCGACCCCGGCAGCCGCGGCCCCGCCCGCACCGGCCAGGCGATGGGACGGTGGGAGGTCCCGCCGCTGGGCGACGAGCACGATCTCGTCGGACTCGCGGCGCCCGACCCGTTCGGGTAGGCGCTTCGGCCGGCGTCAGGCGGAGTGCTCTCCCGGCAGCACGGGCTGCAGGCGGAACAGCCGCACCGTGCGGCCCGATGAGCGCTCGTAGCCGCGGTACCCGGGCCACTGCGCCTCGATGCGGGCCCAGGCGGCGTCCCGCTCGTCGTCGGGGATGAGAGACGCGACCACCGGCATCCGGTTCCCGCGGACCGTGATCCACGCGTCCGGGTGCGCGAGCAGGTTGCTCGTCCAGGCGGGATGCCGCGTCCCGGCGAAGTTGGTCCCGGCGACGATCGCGCGACCGTGCCCGTCCGGCGTGTACATCAGCGGCGCGTCCCGCGGCTCGCCCGACTTCGCGCCCACGGTGTGCACGATCAGCGACGGGACGAGCAGGGCGCTCAGCTGGACGCGGCGGCCGGTGAGCGCGCCGAGGAACCGCTCGACGGGCGGCAGCACGCGCGGGCACATGCGCCGGAACACGCGCGTGCGCGTGAGCGGCGCGATGCAGGCGCGGACGACGGCGACGACGGTCACACACCCCATTCTGTCGGGAGTGCGCGGCCCTGTCACGGAATGGCCTGGCAGGATGGGCGGATGTCTGCCACACCCGTCCCATTCCGCCGCGTGCTGTGGACGGGTGTCGGTCTGCTCGTCGTGGCCCTCCTGCTCGGCGCAGGGATCGCCTTCGGCCTCGCCGACAAGCCGTTCCCGCTCGACCAGGCGTGGCAGGACTTCCTCGTCTCGATCCGTGACCCCGCCGTGTCCGCCTTCGCGTACGCCATGAACTGGCTCGGCGGCGGATGGTTCGGGGTCTTCGTGGTGCCCCTCGGCGGCGCCGCGCTCCTGTTCCTGGCGGGTCGGCGCTGGGGCGCGGTGTTCTTCCTCGCCGCGGAGCTGGTCAGCGCCGCGTTCGTCCAGGTGCTCAAGCACGTCGTCGGCCGCGCCCGGCCCGAGGACATGATCGTGACGTCGGACTTCGGCTCCTTCCCGTCCGGTCACGTCGCGAACGCCGCGACGCTCGCCGTTGCCCTCTTCGTGATCTTCCCGCGCGTCTGGGTGGGGATCGCCGGGGCCGTGTGGGTCGTGCTCATGGCGTTCTCGCGGACATATCTCGGCGCGCACTGGCTGAGTGACACCGTCGGCGGGGCGCTCATCGGCGCCGCCGCGGCGCTGCTGGTGGCTGCCGTGTTCGCCCGCGTGCTCTCCGCGGAGACGGAGCGCCTGCGTCGCTAGGCTGGGCGCCATGACGACCGATCCCTCCGTCGCAGCGGCCGAAGCAGAGCTGGCCCGTCTGCGCGCAGAAGCCGAGGCCGCCGAGGCCCAGCTCAAGGCCGCGCAGGCCAAGGCCGCGCTCGCCGCCGCCGAGGCCGAAGCCGCGAAGGCCAAGGCCGCCGGAACTGCCGCCCCGGCCGCGGAGGCCGCCCCCGAGAGCGCGCCCCCCGCGGACGCACCTGTGGAGGGAGACGTCGCGCCCGCCGCGGAGGCCGAGCCCGCCGCGGCGGCCGAGCCCGCAAGCGAGGCCCCGCCCACTTCTGCGGCCGCGACGCCCGCCGGCGACGGGCCTCTGGACGCCGACGAGGTCGCGGCGGTCATCAAGGGGTACACGTTCGAGGGCACGACGCTCGACCTCGGCGCGCTCGTCAACACCGAGCCGGTCGCACAGGCGCAGATCCGCATCCCGCTGGGCATGATGAACCGGCACGGTCTCGTCGCCGGCGCGACCGGCACCGGCAAGACCCGCACGCTGCAGGGGCTCGCCGAGCAGCTCGCGGCCAAGGGCGTCCCGGTGTTCGCCGCGGACATCAAGGGCGACCTGACGGGCGTCGCGACGCCGGGGGAGTCCAGCGACAAACTCCTCGCCCGCACCCGCGCGATCGGCCAGGACTGGAAGCCCGAGGCCTCCGTCACCGAGTACTTCGCCCTCGGCGGGATCGGCAAGGGCGTCCCGGTGCGCGCCACCGTGTCGGGCTTCGGACCGCTCCTGCTGAGCAAGGTCCTGGGTCTCAACGAGACGCAGGAGTCCAGCCTCGGCCTCGTGTTCCACTACGCCGACAAGAACGGGCTCGCCCTCGTCGACCTCTCCGACCTGCGCGCCGTGCTCACCTACCTCACCTCCGACGAGGGCAAGGCCGAGCTCAAGGACTTGGGCGGCCTGTCCGCGGCGACCGCCGGCGTCATCCTGCGCGAGCTCATCACGTTCGCGGATGCCGGGGCGGACGTCTTCTTCGGCGAGCCCGAGTTCGACGTCGCGGACTTCATCCGCACGGCGAGCGACGGCCGCGGCATCATCAGCCTGCTCGAGGTGCCGGGCGTCATCGACAAGCCGGCGCTGTTCTCGACGTTCCTCATGTACCTGCTCGCCGAGCTCTTCGAGATCCTCCCCGAGGTGGGCGACCAGGACAAGCCGAAGCTGGTGTTCTTCTTCGACGAGGCGCACCTGCTGTTCAAAGACGCGTCGAAGGACTTCCTCGCCGCGATCGTGCAGACCGTGCGCCTCATCCGCTCGAAGGGCGTGGGCGTCTTCTTCGTCACCCAGACCCCGAAGGACGTCCCCGCGGACGTGCTCGCGCAGCTCGGCTCGCGCGTGCAGCATGCGCTCCGCGCCTTCACGCCCGACGATGCGAAGGCGCTGCGGGCGACGGTGGGCACGTATCCGAAGTCAGGGTACGACCTGGAGCGGGTGCTGCAGGAGCTCGGCACCGGCGAGGCGATCGTCACCGTCATGAGCGAGAACGGCGCGCCGACGCCGGTCGCCTGGACGCGGCTGCGCGCTCCGCAGGGGCTCATGTCGCCGACGCCTGATCCGCAGATCGAGGCGGCCGTCAAGGCGTCGCCGCTGCTGGCCAAGTACGGCACCGCGATCGACCGCGAGTCGGCGCGCGAGATCCTCACGGCCAAGATGAACGCGGCCGACGAGGCGGCGAAGGCGCAGGCCGCCGCCGTCGCGAAGGCCAAGGCCGACGCCGAGTACGCCAAGCAGCAGGCGGCCATCGACAAGGCGCAGGCCGCGGCGGAGAAGAAGGCGCAGGCCGAGTACGAGCGGCTCCTGAAGAAGACCTCCGGCACGTCGCGCACGGCGCGCTCGAGCAAGAGCCAGAAATCGCCGCTGGAAGAGGTCCTCAACTCGAAGACCACCCAGACGATCCTCGGCGGCGTGATCCGCGGACTGTTCGGCACCGGCCGGCGCTGACCCGACCGCCCCGAACCCGGCTCCCGGGCCGCCGTCCCACTGAGCGGAAGATGCGATGCCCCCTGTCGCGGCGCACCTAGCATAGAGATATGGCGACGAAGGCACCCCGGACGGACATCGACGAGTCGAAAGTCCACGTCACCGGGCGCAAGAAGGTGGCGGTCGGGGTTCCGGCGGTCCTGCACGCGCTCGAGATCTCCTACGAGCAGATGGGCGTCAAGCGCAGCGTCGAGACGCTCCTTCGGGTCAACCAGAAGGACGGCTTCGACTGCCCCGGCTGCGCCTGGCCCGAGGAGGACAAGCGGCACATCGCCGAGTTCTGCGAGAACGGCGCCAAGGCCGTCGCCGAAGAGGCCACGCTTCGTCGCGTCGGCCCCGACTTCTTCGCGCAGCACTCGCTCGCCGAGCTGCAGACGCACGACGACTGGTGGCTCGGCCAGCAGGGCCGGCTCACCCACCCGATGATCCTCGACGAGGGCGCCACGCACTACCGGCCGATCTCGTGGGACGACGCGCTCCGCGAGATCGCCGACGCCCTGCGCGGGCTCGACGACCCCGACGAGGCGATCTTCTACACGTCGGGACGCACGTCGAACGAGGCGGCGTTCCTCTACCAGCTGCTCGTGCGCGGCCTGGGCACCAACAACCTGCCCGACTGCTCCAACATGTGCCACGAGTCGTCCGGCTCCGCGCTGACCGAGACGCTCGGCATCGGCAAGGGCACGGTCTCGATCGAGGACATCCACAACGCGGAGCTGCTCATCGTCGCCGGCCAGAACCCGGGCACGAACCACCCGCGCATGCTCAGCGCGCTGGAGAAGGCGAAGAAGAACGGCGCCACGATCATCGCCGTCAACCCGCTCCCGGAGGCCGGGCTCGTGCGGTTCGAGAACCCGCAGACGGTCAAGGGCGTGATCCTCGGCGGCACCAAGATCGCCGACCAGTTCGTGCAGATCCGCCTCGGCGGCGACCAGGCCCTGTTCCAGGCCATCGGCAAGCACCTGCTCGAGCAGGAGGCCGCCCGCGGCGGTGTGCTCGACCACGACTTCATCGCCGCGCACACCTCGGGCTTCGAGGAGTACCGCCAGGCGATGGCGGATGTCTCGTGGCGCGAGCTGGTCGCCGCGACCGGCGTGCCCGAGAAGACCCTGCGCCGGGTCGCCGAGACGGTGCGGAAGTCCCGCGCCACGATCGTGTGCTGGGCGATGGGCCTCACGCAGCACAAGCACTCGGTGCCGACTCTGCGCGACGTCGTCAATGTGCTCCTGCTGCAGGGCAACATCGGCCGCCCGGGTGCCGGCGTGTGCCCCGTGCGCGGTCACTCGAACGTGCAGGGCGACCGCACGATGGGCATCTACGAGAAGCCGTCCGAGACGTTCCTGTCCGCCCTCGACGCCGAGTTCGGCTTCACCGCGCCGCGCGAGCACGGGCACGACACCGTCGAGGCGATCCGTGCGATGCGCGACGGCAAGGCCCGCGTGTTCATGGGCATGGGCGGCAACTTCGTCTCCGCGACGCCGGACACGGCCGTCGTCGAGGCCGCGATGCGCAACCTCGACCTGACGGTGCACGTGTCGACCAAGCTCAACCGCTCGCACGTCGTCACGGGGCGCCGCGCGATCATCCTGCCGACCCTCGGCCGCACCGACCGCGACCGCCGCCGCCGCGCGGACGGGACCGTCGTGGAGCAGAAGGTCACCGTCGAGGACTCGATGAGCGCCGTGCACGCCTCGCGCGGCCGCCTCGCGCCGCCGGACGAGGGCTTGCTCAGCGAGGTCGCGATCCTCACGCGCCTGAGCGCGATGGTCTTCGACGGCGCCGCCAACGCGCCGCGCGCCGACTGGGCGGCGCTCGAGGGCGACTACACCCTCATCCGCTCGCACATCGAGAAGGTCGTGCCGGGCTTCGAGGACTACGAGAGCAAGATCGACAAGGGCCGCACGCTCTTCCTGCCGAACGGTCCGCGCGACGCCCGCACGTTCGCGACGGCGACCGGCAAGGCGATGTTCACCGCGAACCCGCTCGAGTACCCGTTCATCCCGCACGGGCGCCTCCTGCTGCAGACGCTGCGCTCGCACGACCAGTACAACACCACGGTGTACGGCAAGGACGACCGCTACCGCGGCATCCACGGCGGACGTCGCGTCGTGCTCGTCAACGAGAAGGACATCCACAAGCTCGGCTTCGTCGAGAACGAGATCGTCGACCTCGTCTCGGAGTGGCGTCGCCCCGACGGCAGCGTCGAGGAGCGCCGCGCCGAGGAGTTCCGCATCGTCGCGTACAACACCCCGCGCGGCAACGCGGCGGCGTACTACCCCGAGACCAACGTGCTCGTGCCGCTGGACTCGACCGCCGACGTCTCGGGCACCCCGACCTCCAAGTCGGTCATCGTGAGGCTCGAGCACCGCACCGAGCGGCCGTGAGCATGCGCGCGGCCGTGCTGACGGTGTCGGACCGCTCGGCCGCGGGCCTGCGGGCCGACGAGGCCGGTCCGCTCGCGGTCGCCGCCCTGCGCGAGGCCGGGTGGGAGTGCCCGGATGCCGTCGTGGTGGCCGACGGCGCGGTCAACGTCACCGGCGCGCTGCGTCGGCTGCTGGAGACGGGCGCGCGCGTCATCGTGACCACCGGTGGGACGGGCATCGGCCCGCACGACCGCACGCCGGAGGGCACCGCCGCGGTGCTCGACCGCGAGCTGCCGGGCATCGCCGAGGAGCTGCGCCGCCGCGGCGCGGCCGAGAAGCCGGCGGGCATGCTCTCGCGCGGTCTGGCCGGCGTCGCCCGCGACGCGCTCATCGTCAACCTGCCGGGGTCGCCGCACGCGGTGACGGCGGGGATGCCCGTGATCCTCTCCGTCGCGCGTCACGTCGTCGACCAGCTCACCGGCGGCGACCACGACCACGGGGAGGGGCGCGGATGACCGCCTCCGGCGTGCGGCACGCGGCCATCAGCGCGGAGCCGATCGACCTCGCCGCGCACCTCGCCCTCGTCGACGACGCGACGATGGGCGCCGAGACATCCTTCGTGGGCCGCGTGCGCGACCACGACCCGGACGCGTCCGGCGCCGTCGTCGCCCTCGAGTACTCGGCGCACCCCGATGCGGCCGACACCCTGCGGCGTCTCGCCGAGGAGGCGATCGGCGAGACCGGCGCACTCGTCGCGGTCAGTCACCGCACGGGACGCCTGCAGGTGGGGGATGCCGCGGTCGTCATCGCCGTCGCGGCGGCGCACCGCGACGAGGCGTTCACGGTCTGCCGCGCCCTCATCGAGGCGATCAAGACCGACCTGCCCGTGTGGAAGCGCCAGGTCGAGGCGGACGGCACCACCGCCTGGAAGGGCCTCGGCGGCTGATCAGCCGCCCGCGAACGGCGGCAGCACGTCGACGAGCGTGCGCTCGGTGAGGACCGTGTCGTCATCCACTCGGGCGCCGTCCACGAGGACCGCGCAGCGGGGGAGGATGCCGCCGAGAGCGGGGTGCTCGGCGACGAGGGCGTCGCGCAGGGCGCCCAGCGTCGGCTCCGAGCGCACGTCCTCGGCACGGCCCGCGGCCTCCTCGGCGGCCGCGAAGTAGCGGACCCTCATGACTGCCAGCCCTCCGCGAGCTCGGTGATCGCCGCGACGGCGTCGGCGACGTCCTGCGGCGATCCGCCCGCGCGGCCTGCGGCCAGCCCCGCGACATAGGCGCTGAACGGCGCGGCCGGGCGGGCGACGCCCTGCGAGACATCGCGCGCGAGGTCGAGGATGAGCGCGATCGGCACGTCGTCGCGCGTGAGTCCGAAGCGCTCGCACAGGGCGTCCGCCCACGTGTCGAGGGCCTCGGGGGGCAAGTGCTCAGCCATCGGTCTGCTCCTTTCGATAATCCTCCCACGTGTCGATGTCGGACGCGGCGGCCGGGTCGGCGGTGACGGCGATCGCGAGCTCGGCGACGAGCGCGCGCACCGGCGCGTCCCGTCCCCGGTCGGGGATGGCGGCGGCGGCCTCCCGCAGCGCTGTCGTGCGGTACACGCCGGTGAGCCACTGTGGTCTGCTGGACCCGTCGGCCAGGCACAGCCCCTCGAGGTCGCCGGGCTGCAGCCCGAGGTCCGCGTCGAGCCGCGCGACCGCGTCGTCGACGCGGGGGAGGTCCGTCGCGAGGACGAAGGTCCACTCCGGCAGGGCGGATGCCGCCTCCCACGAGGCGAGGGCGGCGACCACACCGGCGGCCGGACCCCCGAAGGGCGGCTCCTCGCGCACCCAGGAGACGCGGAGCGTGTCGTCGAGGACCGGCCCGACGACGGTCACGGGATCGGCACCCACCCGGGCGACGGCGTCCACGGCCGCCTGCAGCAGCGTCTTGCCCCGGACCTCGAGGAGCGGCTTCACCGCGCCGTCCAGGCGCGTCGCCCGGCCGCCCGCCAGCAGGATCGCGCCGTAGCGCGACGCCGCGCTCACGCCTCGTCCGGCCGCGTCCACGTCCCGGACCGGCCGCCCTCCTTCGCGGTGATGCGCACGTTCTCGATCGAGGTCGACTTGTCGATGCCCTTCACCATGTCGACGATCGCGAGGGCCGCGACCGACACCGCGGTGAGGGCCTCCATCTCGACGCCGGTGCGGTCGGCGGTGCGCACCGTCGCGGTGACGTCGACCCCGCCGTCCTCGATCGCAAGGTCGACGACGCAGCCGTGCACGCCGATGACGTGCGCGAGCGGCAGGAGATCGGGCGTCCGCTTGGCGGCCTGGATGCCGGCGATGCGGGCCACGGCCAGGACGTCGCCCTTCGGCACGGACCCGTCGCGCAGCGCCGCGACGACGTGCGGCGCGCAGCGCACGAACCCGCGGGCCGTCGCCGCGCGCACGGTCGGCTGCTTCGCGGTGACGTCCACCATGCGGGCGTGCCCGGACTCGTCGAGATGCGTGAAGTCGTGCGACGTGCTCATGAGATCAGCATGACATCCACGAGGTCGCCCTCCGACACCGTCTCCACCTCAGCGGGGACGACCGCGTACGCCTCGGCGAGGGCGAGTCCGCCGGCGAGGTGCGAGCCGGATCCGCCGGCCGTCGCGGGACGCACCGTCCACGCGTGCGGGTCGCGTCGATCGATCGCGGCGGGCAGGTACTGGCGGCGCCCCGGAGGGGTGCGCCACGCGGTCGCCGCGGGCAGGCGCAGCACGGGGCGGCGGATGTCGGCGCGCCCCTGCATCGCCAGCAGGGCGGGGCGCACGAAGACCTCGAACGACACCGCCGCGCTCACCGGGTTGCCCGGCAGGCCGAACAGCAGGGCGCCGCCGTCGACGGCGCCGAATCCCTGCGGCTTGCCCGGCTGCATCGCGACCTTCGAGAACGTCATGGCGCCGGCGAGCTCGTTCTTCACGACCTCGTACGCGCCGGCGCTCACCCCGCCCGAGAAGATGACGACGTCGGCGGGCTCGGCGGCGTCGCGGCCGGCGACGAGCGCGAGCAGCGCGCGCAGATCCTCGCCGTCGTCGGCGACCGACGCGATGCGCGCGACGTGACCGCCCGCCCGCAGCACGAGGCCGGCGAGCAGGGTGCTGTTGGACTCCGGGATCTGCCCGCGCTCGAGCGGTTCGCCGGGGCGCACGAGCTCGCTGCCCGTGGAGACGACCACCACACGCGGGCGGCGCGACACGACGACCTCGGGGATGCCGGCGGCGGCCGCCGCGGCGATCTGGAACGGGCCGAGCTCGGCGCCGGCGGGCAGCAGCTCGTCGCCGACGACGGCATCCTCTCCCCGGGGCCGGATGTGCGAGCGCGGACGGGACGGGGCGCGCAGGACGCGGATGCGTCCGAGCGAGTCCGCGAGGCCGCCGGCGGTGTCCTCGAACGGCACGATGGCGTCGGCGTCCGTGGGGACGGCCGAGCCCGTCATGATCCGCACCGCCTGACCGGGGCCGAACGACGGGTCCCGCGGGCTGCCCGCAGGCAGGTCCGCGACGACGTCGAGCTCGACGGGGGCGTCGGCGGCGGCTCCTGCGACATCCGCGTACCGCACGGCGAAGCCGTCCATCGCGGAGTTGTCGAAGACGGGGATGTCGACCCGCGCCCGCAGCGGCTCGCGCAGCGTCCGGCCGAGGAGGTCGGGGAGGGCGCCGAGCACGGGCGCGCGCTCGACCTCGAGGGGGAGCACGGCGACGAGGATGCCGTCGAGGTGCTCCTCGACGGTGCGCAGGCGGGTCACGAGGCGACCGCGGGCGTCGTCGAGGCCAGTCCCGCCGCCGTCCACGCCTCCATGCCGCCGGCGAGGATCGCGGCGTCCACGCCCGCGTCGCGCAGCGCCTCGGCCGCGCGGCGCGAGCGGATCGCGGTCTGGCACACGACGATGACGGGGCCGGTGATCGCGCCGGGATCGGCGAGGAGGTCGGCCAGCGGCAGATGCCGCGCCCCGGGGATCATCCCCCTCGCGACCTCGTGCGCCTCGCGCACGTCGATCACGAGGGTGCGGCCGAGGTGCCCGTCCGCGAGCGCGCGGGGACCGACCGCCGTGATGGTGCGCGGGGCCGGGGCGGGGATGCTCGCGGGAGCCGGCACAGGCGCCGCGGAGACCGCGGCGCGCAGCGGCACCTCGCGCTGCTGCGCCCGCAGACCGTCGATGACGAGCACGCGTCCGAGCAGCGGCTCTCCGATGCCGGCGATGAGCTTGATGGCCTCGGTGGCCAGCAGCGAGCCGACCTGCATGCACAGCGCACCCAGCACGCCGACGACCTCGCACGACGGCACCTCGCCCGCGCTCCCGGGCGGGTACAGGTCGGCCAGCCGCACCGGGGCGACTCCGGCGGGCGGTGCGGACCAGAACACGGTCACCTGCGCGTCGAACGCCTGCACGGTGCCCCACACGAGGGGGATGCCGAGGCTCTCGCACCCGGCGGCGACGGCCTCGCGGGTGTCGAACGAGTCCGAGCCGTCGATCACGAGATCCGCCTCCGCGAGCAGCGCGGCGGCGCTGTGGCGATCGAGGCGCTCGCGCACCTC
>Ga0182739_1003137_pt1 | contig 14795 bp, 16 predicted proteins | sample eDN5th30CBELigBY_FD_128873 | JGI IMG/M metagenome (GOLD analysis project Ga0182739, IMG submission 128873) | Enriched backyard soil microbial communities from Emeryville, California, USA - eDNA 5th pass 30_C BE-Lig BY (version 2) (version 2) | ecosystem: Environmental > Terrestrial > Soil >... | reverse complement strand
TATTGTAGCCGATAACTATAATGGTTCTGGCGAGCATATTGCTAATGTCTACTTTCAAAAGACTGATGGGTCATTCACTAATGACAATCAGCTAAACGAAGAAATCAATCATTCCGGCAACAATAAAGATGTAACAATGATAACAAACTACCTTTCTCAAAAATATCAATGAGATTATTTAAATAAATAAAAGGCTGCCTGAGTTAAAACCCAAGCAGCCTTCTTTACTTATTTGGTTGTACCTTCTGTTGTTTCATTATAGTCATACTGTGTCCGGTCAATTGGAGTAAAGCCTTCTGGTGCGTAGAAACGCAATAAGTCACCATTTACCACTCTATCGGACATTGCCAGCTTTTGATCCACCATTTCGTGGTACTTTTTCGCTTCTTCCAACCTATCCATCGGCAGTTCTAATCCGGTTGTTGTGTCATAATACTTGTCACCAACAGCTGTAATTGTCGGACTTACATAGTCGCCATTTCGGAATGGCACAAGATTATCATGCTGTTCAGACAGTAAATCAGTGCCGAATTGAACGTATTCTTTTGAATCAATACCTAACAAATGAAGTAGTGTCGGAAGAATATCTACCTGGCCGCCGTATGCGTGATTAACCGAGCCTTGCATTCCAGGTACATGAATAAATAACGGCACACGCTGTAGTCCTGCACTTTCAAATGAATTGATGTCTTTTCCAAGCACTTGTTCCATTGCCTTATTATGGTTTTCGGATATTCCATAGTGGTCACCGTACATAATAATAATGGAACGGTCAAGTAAGCCAGTTTGCTTTAAATAATCAAACATCTCTTTTAACGCTTCGTCCGCATAACGGGCTGTTTGGAAATAATCATCGACTGATGCATCGCCTGTTGCAGCAGGTGCAATGGTCGTTTGAGTTTGGTCCATTTTATACGGATAATGGTTTGCCACCGGAATAAATTTCGCATAAAACGGCTCCGGCAATGTTTCTAATAATGCAGTCGATTGTTGATAGAACGGTTTATCCATCATTCCATATTCCGCTTGATTTTCTGGACTTAATTGATAGTATTTACTATCAAAAAATTTGTCATAGCCAAATGATTTGTATATTTCATTACGGTTCCAGAAGCTTCCTGCATTCGCATGGAATACCGCAGACGTATATCCCTGCTGCCCTAAAATTCCCGGCGCCGATTCGAACGTGTTCAATCCTTTTGTCGTAAAGGCAGCACCCTGTGGCAGACCGAATAAAGAGTTTTCTAGCATAAATTCAGCATCCGCCGTTTTCCCTTGACCTGTTTGATGGAAAAAATTATCAAAGTAAAGGGTATTAGCGTCCTGTGTTAACGAGTTCAAAAACGGTGTCACTTCTTCCCCATTCAGCTTGTAATTAATAAGGAAGTTTTGAGTTGACTCCAAATGCAAATAAATGACGTTCATTCCTTTAGCTGCACCAAAATAAACCGGATTCGGCGCTGCATAATTGGAATTGGTATAGTTCTTCACTTCAGTGATGTCGTCACTGCTGGCCACAACACGCTGAGCTGATGCCTTTGTGCTTGTCACCGCATCGTAAATCGTATAATTGTACATACCTAAATATTTCACAATATAGTTTCTGTCAAATCCTCTTGTTAATAATTGCGGACGGTCTATCTCCGCTATCGAAAGATTGGCACAGGAAATGGCAAGCGCTAATGAGAATAGAGCAGCCACCTTTGGACGGCTCATATCTTTTGTCTCGATTTTCACCATCCGAAAAACAAGTAATGCGACTAATAAAATCGTATCAATAAAAAACAAGAAGTCATATGGTTTCAATAACGTTGACACACTTCCACTGACATCGCCAAAGTTTTGTGTCTGAGTCAATGTTGGCAGCGTAATGAAATCATTAAAGAATCGATAGTATACCACATTGGCAAACAATAGAAACGATAATAGAAAATCCATCCCAATCAATGCAATATATTTTTTTCTTCCTTTAAATAAAGCAGACAATCCTAAAAATAGTAACGCTGAACCTAACGGATTGATAAATAATAGAACCTGTTGAATGACGTTTTGAATTCCTAAGTCAAATTGAGTTAATTGGGCAACATATGTTTTCACCCAAAGAAGAATAACGGCCAAAAAGAAAAAGCCAATATATTTTTGAGAAATACCTTGAACTTTTCGTTTCATTAATTAGCACCTACCTCTAGCAAACGATTATGACATAATCTTACTTATAATTAAATATATGATTACTACTATTTAATCTAATCATTAGCTTAAATGGAAATTATGAACAAACTATGAACAAATTAAAATATAATAATATAAAATGTCACGCTTCAGGATAGTAACTATACTCCTTCTGAACAAAAAAGACAATACTAAAATTCAATTAAAAATTTACCAAAGAGACCATAGAGACGGGTTCATTAGCTCAGAGCCAATGAACCCGTCCCCATGGTCTCCCCTTTAAACTACGAAACGATTTAACTGCTGGCACTGGTGTAGTTCGCAAGGGCAAACTTCCAAAATCTCCGAGCCAGCCAAAAGAAAATGATTGCTACAAATCCTGACATAATCGTTGTTTGAACATCCCACATTCCAAGCAAAGCACTTGCTGGTGTGAAGGTCAGAAACGCAGCAGGCAAGAGATACGTTAATGCTATGCGCATCCAGCCCTTGTACATTGTAATCGGAAATCGAGTGGTTTCAAAAAAGGAAGTGAACAGGAAAGATAAATCATCCATTCGAATCACCCAAAAGGCAGTGGTCATCAACAGCATCCATAAAGAATAAATAATCAATAAGGCCGAAAGAATGGTCACGCAAAAGAAAACCACATCAAGGAAGGTCGGGACCCATTGCTTTTCCACCAAACCATAGACGGTTAATCCCATCCCTAACAAAACATCAATTAAACGCCAGAAGTTAAGATGCCTTAGGCTCACGAAAAACATGCTATCCACCGGTTTCGTCAAAACATAATCGAGCGTACCCATCCGTATATGCAAAAGCAGTCTGGGCATATTCGGCCGCAGTGCGAAATCAATCAGACCCTGTAGCGTATTGTAAATACCGAGAAGAATCAGAACATCGGCATAGGCCCAGCCACCTAATTGATCCGTTTGATAGAAAAAGATTTGCACCATTAAAATCGACACAATAATACCAAAAAGACTCGATAAAAGATTTCCTATAAACTCGCTGCGATATTCGAGCTCCTCTACCAGACAAGTTCGGAAAAATTCTTTAAAAATTCGCCAATATCGCCCCATGTTATCCTCCCACCGCCTGATTTTTCTTTAATCCAGCCTTCCATAGCCAACAAATCGCCCCAATCAGAAGGACAGACCAAATCATCGCTCCTGTAAAACCAACTAAGAGAGTATGAGTATCATAGGCACCTGTTAAGATTTCTAATGGAAACCCGATCATATAGCGATACGGCAGAAAAATGCTGATTTGCTTAACAACCGGCGGCAGGAGTGAAAACGGCGCAATTCTTCCTGAAATAAATAAAGAAACCGTCTCAAACATCGCATACAGTGCGGTCACCTTCGTCATCCAAAAACCCAAAATCCCAAACAGAAAGCTGACAGAAAATCGGATAATCGCTCCCAGTAACAACGCGGCTAAGAATAACCCCCATTGACCTGCCGACAGCTGTAATTTTAGTGAAGGAAGAAAGATGGATAGGACAATCCAGCATGGAACAAGGACGACTAGAAATAAGCCTTTATAAACAATGTTTTCAGCAATTGCCCAGTGAACCGGATGAAACGGCCTCACGATTTGATAGGAGAACGTTCCTTCACGAATTTGACGGTCCATTTCCCATACGTCCCATGCACTTGTCAGCCGCTCAACCATAATCAGGGAGATAAAATATAAAATAAATGCGTCACCTTGGTCGGGGTAAATGTTCATCCACACCATCATCGTAATCAAAGGCTGAACCATCGTGCCAAACATCCAGACCATCGTTGATAGCTGGTACGAAAACATCTCTACATATTTCATTCTTAATATCGCCCGATATTTAACTAGCATGTGACTCCTCCTGGAAGGCTAACGTAATGACTTCCTCCATTGGTGGCTCTTGTATATTAAGGTCATGGATGTCAAAATTAGCCAGCAATTCAGAGGAGACCATCGCTACACGATCCCTTGCTACTCGAAGCGTTAGCTTTCCATCCTCAAAAGAAACTACTTCACCGAACCTTTCCCATGAAACATCTGAGATGGAAGGCAGACGAACCTCTAACAATTTATAGGGTGTTAATCTCTCCGTTAAGACCTGCAGTTCTCCGTCGTAAAGCAGCTTCCCGTGATTAATAATCAATACCCGATCACAAAGCGCCGTCACATCTCCCATATAATGCGAGGTTAGGAGAATCGTGGTTTTGTGTTCCCGATTATATTTCGCAATGAATTCTCGTACCTTTTCCTGTGTATGGACATCCAATCCAATCGTCGGTTCATCTAAAAAAAGAATCGAAGGTCGATGCAATAACGAAGCGGCAAGCTCACATTTCATCCGCTGACCGAGACTCAGATTCCGAACCGGCTTCCCCAGCAAAGGTTCCAGCTCAAGGAGTTCAACCAATTCATCTAAAGTTTGGCGGAACACCCTTTCTTCTATTTCATACACGCTTTTATTGACGAGAAAGGTCTCCATCGGCGGGATATCCCAAATCAATTGACTTTTCTGTCCCATAACCAGACTCATGATTTTTTTGAACTCATTCCTCTGCTCCTGCGGTTTAAAGCCGCTCACCTCAATGTTTCCTGAAGTAGGATGCAAAAGACCTGCCAGCATCTTAATCGTGGTTGTTTTTCCCGCTCCATTTGGTCCTAAAAACCCTACAATCTCACCGGTATCAATCGTGAAGGACACATCCTTCACAGCCTCGACTGTTTGGTATTCCCGTTTGAACAAACTGCGCAGCGCCTCTGTCCAGCCTTCCTTCCGGACATGGACACGAAATGATTTATATAAATTTTCAACTTGAATGGACATAGTTCCTCCAGCAATGAATAGATAATTACTTTAAAAAGTTTAGTAGAAAACTAGCAGATGTCAATTCAAAATGCTTGTGAGAGCAGTCGCGGCTATCTATTTATTATATGAAAAAGAGTCTTATAAAACATTTAACTATTTTTAATCTAAATCGAATGAAGGCTTTGATTTCTTCAAATACCATTTTATAGCATTGCTATACAAGATTTTATCAGCAGCCTGTTCATCAAAAAGGTGCTGGATCAATTCAATATCCTCATAAGCAAAAGGTCTTTTTGCTCTTGTAGATGGCAAATCGGTACCAAACATCAGTGCATCAGGATTTGTCTGATATATGGACTTTAAAGCATTTTCCACATTCAGCTCCACACGACCAAAGCCTGTTGCTTTAACGTGAATACCTTTATCAACTAATTTTAATAAATGTGGTAATCCTTCTTCCGACAATCCTAAATGGTCAATGGAAATAGCAGGTAATTTTTCAATAGTTGTTGCTATTTGCGGTATCTCCTTTGCATCAATATATAGCTCGCTGTGCCAGCCAACTAAATCATAAACTCTTCTAGCAAAGTAATCGAGCTTCGATAAATCCTCTGAGCCACCTCGTTTTATATTAAACCGTAATGCTTTTACCCCTTTTTCATTTAAATTTACTATCTCTTCGTCCGACACATTATAAGGTAATTGCGTAACGCCACAAAATGCTGGACCCATTTGCTTCAACGCGTTAACTAAATAATCCTGGTCAAAGCCTTGGAATGAACCGGATACAATCGCTCCCCCTAATACATTCCAATCAGCAGTATCCTTTTGATAATCCTCTACACCATAGTTGGGCGGCATATAGCCTTGGTTTTCGGTAATAGGAAAACGAAAATCAATAATATGAAAATGTGCATCAAACATTCTCATGCTCATTCCCTCTCTTTCTTTAATGGTTCATACATCGGAAATTGATATAGCAAAGGCTCTGTTACTAAAAATGGTTGATTTTCGTGTAGGTATGAGATTTCATAGACGGAGAATTTCCTGCTAATGTATATAATGGAGACTTAGAAGCAGATATAAGCGGAGATATTCCGATAAACTGCTCAGAATAAGACAAAAAGCGAAGATTTGAATCCTATAAACGGAAAAACCTCCTTTATTTTTAAGGAAATAGGGGCATTTCCCTAGATAGCCGGAATTTTACCGTTTATTTTCAAACACAGGAAAATCAACATTCAGTTATAACAGAACCTTAGTAGAAAAAGAAAAAGGAGCTCCAACTGCAACTCCTTGTTTCCCCTCTTTATTCAACATAGTTGACAGCTTTTACTTCTCCCATAGTTCAATCAGTCTACCTTCGGGATCTTTAATCCAAATAAACTGACCAAAATCACTACTCTCTTTTTCCTTTGCAAGAGGTACACCCAATTTTTCAAGATGCTTCATCGTTTCGTTAATATCATAAACCTGGAAATTTAGCATCACCTGCTGGTCTGTAGGAAAGTATGGATCATCTTCAGTAAAGAAAGAAAAGATCGTTTCTGTTTCTGACTGGGGTTTAATAATCGTCCCATTCCAATTATCTATATCAAGCTTCAGCACATCCCTGTACCATTTCTTTATTGTCTCTAGATTTTTAGTCCTCCAAAATATTCCACCGACACCTTTTATCATACTGAATTGGCTCCCTTCACTTTTTTGTTTAATTAGAAATTCACGAAATAATAATAAAATCCTGCTTTAATAAACTTGCACATTTCGATAATGAAAAAAACTTCCGCAGCAACAATAATTATTGGGTAGGCAGCTGGATACCATGCCAGTCGCTGACATTGCATTGACCGTATTCATTGTCCCCCACAGCAACCACCGTGCCGTCCGATTGAAGGCCGACGGTATGGGCACAACCCGCCGCGATTGCCACAATATCACGCCAATCTCCTACATTGCATTGACCATACTCATTCCAGCCCGCAGCCACCACTGTGCCGTCCGATTGAAGGCCGACCGTGTGTTTACTACCCGCTGAGATCGCCACGATATCTCGCCAATCACTTACATCACATTGAGCATGCTTATTCAAGCCCACAGCCACAACCGATCCGTCCGATTGAAGGCCGATCGTATGAAGATAGCCCGCCTCGACCGCCACCATATCGCACCAGCTGCTTACATTGCATTGACGATACCGATTATTACCCGTAGCCGTCACAGTGCCATCCATTTTAAGACCAATGGTATGCCAGTCCCCCGCAGCAATCGCCACTACATTCTTCCAGTCATTTACATTACATTCCCCTTCATTATTTCGACCCACAGCTACTACCCTTCCATCCGATTGAAGACCAATGGAATGACACCAGCCTGCGGCAACCGAAGTAATATCACGCCAGTCATTTACCTCGCATTGATTATGCTTATTCCACCCCACAGCCCTCACCGTTCCATCCGATTGAAGACCGATTGTATGAGCATTTCCCCGTGTTCCTTGCCATATGAACATTACCCGCAGCCACCGCCACCATATCACGCCAGCCTCTTACATCACATTGGCCATATTTATTATCTCCCACAGCCCTCACCGTTCCGTCCGATTGAAGACCAACTGTATGGCGACGTCCCGCGTCTATCGTATCCTTAGGCCACCGTTTCACCCTTAACACCCTTTCCTTCGGTGACATGTCATCCATGACTTACCTCCTTGAAAAACAAAACCTATTTTGTATTGTATCATTTTTGCTTGTATACCAACTTGCCGCTTTCGTTGTAAAAGAAAAACAGACCACTTATATAGTAACCCAATACCAAATCAGCCTACCCATTTGCTTCCTATTCAGTACTCTCATTCTTCATGTTAAATTAGGGAATTTTTCTAAAATCAATTACAATAGAATCAGACTGCTTTGTAGACAATTACATAAAAAATTTTGGTCTTAGGAAAGGCGGTAAAACAAATGGACACATCTAAAAAAATTACAGTAGAAACAACAGTACCAGCAGCTGTAGAAAAGGTATGGAAATATTGGACAGAGCCAGAACATATAACAAAATGGAACACGGCTTCAGATGAATGGCACACTCCATATGCTGAGAATGATTTGCAGATTGGTGGAAAATTTCTTTCAAGAATGGAAGCGAAAGATGGCAGTTTTGGTTTCGATTTTAGCGGTGTTTATGATGATGTTAAATTAAATGATCGTATTTCTTACAACTTAGATGATGGAAGAAACGTTACGATCACTTTTATTAGCCAAGGAAACGAAACAAAGATAATCGAAACCTTTGAGGCCGAAAACAGCAATCCTATTGAGATGCAAGAAGCCGGCTGGCAGGCCATTTTAGATAATTTTAGAACATACATGGCAAATTCAAAAGAAGAATAGGTAAGCAGTTTAAATAGAACCGAGTAAATAGCTGGGATTGACTCCTTCATTACACTCGGTTCTTCTATTTCTTCCTTCAAAATCTCATTTCGATCAAAATAAAAAAGCATCCTATACCGAATGCTTTTTATCAAAAGTTGTTATTGTAGTAGAGTATGCTAAACGTTCAAACATTTTTTCAATAATGGGCATAAAGTAATTCAATATCAGCCCGCCTAAGCAAACGGTTAATAGAGTTCCTGCGCCAATCGGTCCATTGAAAACCATGGCCATGATTAGGAATAGGAGGTAAATCAATGTTTTTGATAGAAAAATATTTGTTCTCGTTAACTCTTTTATGATTAAGGTTAATCGATCAACGGGAATTGGCGCAAAATTTGTTTGTAAATAGAGGGCCGTTCCTAATCCTATGACAATTAAGCCCATGCCAAACCAAACTAATTGGCTCCATAGTGCTTCAGGTGTTATCAAATGGTGCAAGAGAAATAGCCACAGATCAATCCCAATCCCCGTTATGAACGAAGTCACTAAGCCCAGAATCTCTGGTCTTTGTCTTGTTAACAGTGAATTACAAACCATTAAAAGCAAAGCGATGATAATTTCCCAGCTTCCCACCGTTAACCCCACATTGATAGACAATCCGACCAAAAGCGCATCAAATGGTGAGGTTCCAAGGTCTGATTGGATCGTGAACGCAACACCAAGGGTTAATAGTAATATCCCAACGACATAAAACACATATCTATAAGAATTCTTTATCATGATTCTCTAGATAATTCTTTAAGCATTAAAATATGTGGGATCCCGTCCTCCATAAAGACTTCTGATGCTGTACGATAACCAAATTTTTGATAGAAGCCTTCTGCGTGGGTTTGTCCATGCAATTTAACCTTTGAAGCTCCCCGCTCTTCTGCAATTTCTTCTAAGGCTTCTATAATCCTTTTTCCAAGACCGTATTTGCGAAAAGGCTCGAGGATGCAGATTCTTTCCAATTTACCTACCCCATCCACAAACCTTATCCTCCCTGTTCCGACTGGCTGTTCATTGTAATCGACGATTATATGTTCACAGTGTCCGTCCAATGTATCAAATTGATCAAATTCGTCCTCTAATGGCACACCTTGTTCTTTTACAAATACTTCTTTCCTTATAGAGAATGCTGCCCTTAAATCTTCATCAGTCTTTACTCTTTTTGCATTCATGTTGATCAGTCCTTTTTTAAAAGTTGCCCTTCGATATTTTGTTGCAAATGCAATAAAATTAGGTTAAATTTAATGTAAATCAATTTTATAGTAAATGCAACAAAAAATGTGTGTGAAGGAGTTCAGGATGAAGGAAATTCTACGTGAAATTGGTATGATCGCTAGGGCGTTAGATTCTATTAGTAACATTGAATTTAAAGAATATGACCTGACAAAGGGGCAATATTTGTACCTTGTCCGGATATACGAAAACCCAGGAATCATTCAAGAAAAGGTAGCCGAAATGATTAAAGTAGACCGAACCACTGCAGCACGTGCGATACAAAAGCTTGAAATAAATGGTTTTATTGAAAAACAAGACGATCAACAAAATAAAAAAATTAAAAAGCTCTTTCCAACAGAAAAAGGAAAAAAGGTTTATCCCTTTATCAAACGGGAGCATGATTATTCCAATAGGGTCGCATTAGCTGGATTTTCTGAAAGTGAAGTCGAAACCATCTATACCCTTCTTCAACGAGTACGAAAAAATACCGAAAAGGACTGGGATTATGTCAAAAGGGGCAACAGGAGAAATTATTAATGATCGTAAGGAGCGACAGCTAGACATGACCATTCTTATAAAAAAGTGCGCCCTTGAAGATTTACACACCCTTCAAGCCATTAGCTATGAAACATTTCATGACACCTTTAAGGATCAAAATTCACCCGAAAATATGAACGCCTATTTGGAAAAGGCCTTTAACGTAAAACAACTAGAAAGTGAATTATCCAATCATTCTTCAGAGTTCTTTTTTGTTTATTTTCATGATGAAGTCGCTGGCTATTTAAAGGTCAATACCAATGATGCACAGTCAGAAGAGATGGGTGAGGAAGCACTTGAAATTGAAAGGATTTATATCAAGAAACCATTTCAAAAACACGGCCTTGGTAAATATCTGTTTCATCGAGCGATGGAACTAGCGATGGAACGTAAGAAGGAGAAAGTTTGGCTAGGTGTTTGGGAAAAAAATGAAAATGCTCTAGCTTTTTATGAGAAAATGGGTTTTGTGCAAACAGGAGCCCACTCGTTTTATATGGGTGATGAGGAACAAATAGATTTTATTATGACTAAAACACTCCAATAGCTTTCTAATAATTAAAAGGAAAGTTCATAGCGCAGTATAATCGCTATAGAACTTTCCTTTTTGATTTATTAATAATCCCCCATGAATATTCTTGCAACGAACCATGTAAACTCACTCTTTCTTTTTGCTAAACATCATTAAAATCATTTGCTTTGCCAAAAAGCTTGGACTATAGGGCATTTCTGCCTGAACCCACCATGTCACGATCCCCAGTGTCGAGGAAGCCATGATTTCAGTTGGTAACTGAAACGGATTTCCTTTTGCCTTTCTTTCTTCACCCTTAATAAGAATGATTTCTACTAGTATGTTGAATATTCGATTGCGGAAATCCTTATTCTCTAGCATGACATGGAAGAGTGCTCCATGCTGGTAAATATGCTCTAGAAAAGAAACAAGCGGAGAATGTCCCTTTGGCCGTTGTCCGTCGGAATGAGGGAGGATCTTTTCGGATAGCTCCTCAAGAATTTCATCCGTCATTTGCTCCATTAAGTCCTCGATATCACGGTAATGCAAATAAAAGGTAGCACGATTTAGTTCTGCCCGCTCGGCTATTTTTTGAACGGTTAACTTACTTTTATCTCCATTCTCTGTAAGCAAAGAAATAAGCGCTTCCTTAAACATTCTCTTTGTCCGTAAAATTCGAGGATCAACCTTTGCTTTCTTCTGATTTGACATTATTTTATCCCCTTGTCTATAAACTTCAACTTTATCGACAAATACTATCTAGATTGTCAATTACTATACATATCTTTCAAAAGTGTAAATGGTCATTTTCATATTCGCATGTTAGTATCATTAGTATCTATTTTATCGACACAGTATCAATTAATTAACTGCTTGTCAATTAGGCATATGTGAAAGGAATGTGAAATTAATCATATGAGTCAACCAGAAAAACAAATAAATAATGGGATTCTGTTAACCATTATGCTTATAGGCTGTTTTTTATCCGTCCTGAATCAGACGATATTAAATGTTGCGTTACCCGATTTAATGAAGGAATTTAAAATTACCGCTACCACTGTACAGTGGCTGTCAACTGGCTTTATGCTGGTCAATGGGATTTTAGTGCCAGTGACTGCTTTTCTGATGAAACGATTTACAACCCGTCAGCTATTCATTAGTTCCATGAGTTTGTTGCTTATCGGAACGTTCGTAAGTGCTATTGCACCGGGCTTTGAACTTCTATTAACAGGGAGGCTGATTCAAGCTGCGGGTGCCGGAATTATCATGCCGCTGTTAATGATGGTGGTCCTATCGGTCTTCCCTCCCGAGCGTCGCGGAACAGCAATGGGAATGATCGGCCTTTCCATCATCTTTGCACCAGCAATTGGTCCAGTCTTGGCTGGTTTTGTGATTGAGCATTATTCATGGCGCTGGTTATTTATCGGGATGCTGCCGCTTATCATTGTGATCATCCTTTTAGCACTGAAATTCCTCGTCAATGTATCAGAAACATCGCGGCCCAAACTAGACATCATCAGCATCATTCTATCTACAATCGGATTCGGCGGAATCCTATTTGGATTAAGCAGTGCAGGTGATCATGGCTGGGGAAGTGCAAAAGTGCTACTCTATTTGGGTGTGGGAATCATTTTTCTTATCGCATTCTGTTGGCGTCAACTAACTTCAGCCGACCCGTTACTTAATTTACAAGTTTTTAAGGAAAAGATGTTCACGATCACGTCCATTATTCTCACGTTGTATACGATGATCATGTATGCCGATATGATTTTACTTCCGCTATATCTGCAGACGAGCAGAGGCTTCTCGGTCCTTGACACGGGCTTACTGTTATTGCCTGGCGCCGTCATCAATGCCATCATGTCGCCCATCACCGGTCGTTTATTCGATAAATTTGGTGCGAAGCCATTAGCTCTGATCGGCCTCTGCCTTATCACCTATGCGACATGGGACGTCACACATTTAAGCGATACGACCAGCTTTACCTTTCTAATGGTAAGAACGATTATCCTTCGTATAGGGTTAAGCTTCTTAACAATGCCAATCAATACTGCAGGGCTGAATGCACTTCCGAAGAAGCTAAATGCCCATGGAACAGCTGTTTCGAATACCGTTCGTCAGCTGGCAGGCGCAATGGGAACAGCACTCGTTGTCACGTATTTAACAACGAGGACGAAAAGTCATGTGACTGAATTGATGGAATCCGGCCAAGTATTGTCCCAATCCCAGCTGCTAAAGGAAGCCTCCATTCTCGGAACAAACGATGCATACTTTTTTATGCTCATTTTAGCTGTCATTACATTCATTTTGACAGTATTCATGCCAAATAAAAAAGCAGCAGAAGATCAACGAAAAACAATAGGAGAAGGTAAACTAGAAACGAGTACAAAATGAAAATAGAGGCTGGTTTATCTGCTCTTGATGATGTAAGAGAACGCGATAGGCTATTGAAAATGGTTAAATGACCTTGATTCGGTAGTATAGAAGTGTGATAGGCTACTCATTCTCGTTAATTGACTTTTCTTCGGTCGCATAGAAGCGTAATACGCTACCCATTCTGGTTATTTGACCTTACTTCGGTCGCATAGATGCGTGTTACGCTACCCATTCTGGTTATTTGACCTTCCTTCGGTAGACTATAAGGGTGATACGCTACCCAAAATAGTTAATTGATCTTGCTTCCGTCGCATAGAAGGGTGATACGCTACCCAAAATAGTTAATTGACCTTACTTTGGTCGCATAGAAGGGTGATACGCTACCCAAAATGGTTAATTGACCTTACTTAAGTCGCATAGATGTGTGATACGCTACCCATTCTGGTTAAATAATCTTACTTCGGTCGCATAGATACGTGATAAGCTACCCATTCTGGTTATTTGACCTTACTTAAGTCGCATAGATGTGTGATACGCTACGCATAATGATTAATTGACATTACTTCGGTCGCATAGATGCGTGATACGCTACCCAAAATGGTTAATTGACCTTACTTAAGTCGCATAGATGTGTGATAGGCTACCCAAAATGGTTAAATAATCTTGCTTCGGTCGCCTATAATTTGTTACCTTAAATGTCATATATCCTACAACTTCGCGCAATTTTCTATATACGTATGTACATTACAAATAAGTACTCTTTTCAGCAGTCTCGGACGATGCTTCTGTTACATTTTCTAAATTGATCAAACGTGGAACCTCCCTTTCTTCTATATAATTAAAGAAAAAAGCCGATCCTCCTAGTAAAAAAGGAAAATCGGCTTTTTTCTATAACTGATTATTACCAATTGCAAAAGACCTTCATCATTAGCTCAATTATCTTACTACCAATCAATCCGTTTTCCATCTCTGAAGAATTCCCCGTTAGGTCCCTCTGGTCCGGTTGTAGCTAACCAAAGAATAGACTTAGCCGCCTGCTCAGGGGTTCTTGGAGCAGAGGGTCCCCCCATATCTGTACTTACCCATCCCGGATCGACCGCATTTATTTTGATATCACATTTAACCTCTGCAGCTACCAATTGTGTCAATCCATTTAGAGTAAGCTTTGACAGCTTATATGCACCCACTCCTGGATAAGACATCTCACTCAACGCCCCATATTCCGAAGAGATATTTATTATTCTCCCGTACCCTTGTTTTTCCATAATGGGCATAAAAGAACTCAGACAATAGTATGCGCCGAAGAAATTTGTTGCCATGGTTTTCTCAACAATGGACGGTTCCATATTCAATAGCTTTTCATTTTTATCCAAATACACTCCAGCATTATTAATTAGTACATCTAATCTTCCATACTGCTCATTTACTGTGAGTGCGGCTTGACGAACGCTTTCTTGATTTTCAACATCCATTAACACGAACGACACGTCAAGATTTGAATCCTTAAGTTTTTGCGCTGTTTCACGACCCATTTCTGCATTCCGGCTTGCGAGTATGACCTTAAATCCTTTCAATGCTAGCTGTTTAACCAGTTCATACCCAATTCCTCGATTCCCGCCGGTGACAAGTGCTACTTTTTTATCCATTGACATTTTCTATCCTCCATTTATCGGCTATTAATCTTGGTCTAACTCATTTAATAAAAGTAAGTGAGATATGTTATACGAGTAAGTATAAAGGTTAGAGTCTACTCTAT
>Ga0182739_1003135_pt1 | contig 14800 bp, 14 predicted proteins | sample eDN5th30CBELigBY_FD_128873 | JGI IMG/M metagenome (GOLD analysis project Ga0182739, IMG submission 128873) | Enriched backyard soil microbial communities from Emeryville, California, USA - eDNA 5th pass 30_C BE-Lig BY (version 2) (version 2) | ecosystem: Environmental > Terrestrial > Soil >... | reverse complement strand
GGTCTGCACGGCTGCGGGCACCAACCCCGGCCCAGACAACAACGGCGCCCGGCGTACCTGCCCGCGCGAAGCCACCCCCAGAGCTTGCCCAATACGCTCACAAGCTCTCAGGATGAGGTGGTGTGGTCAATTTGAAGCACAACGACTACAGCGCCGCCCCGATGACGAATGGTCATCCCCTTCCCCATTCAAATGGGAAAGTGCCCCGTCATACGGGGCGATGGGGTCATGGCGCGGTCGTTCGTCCTTCGGCGCTCTCGGACATTGCAGACAATGTCCTGTCGCTCACGGGGCTGAGCTTCGCTCAGCCCTAAGCCGCAGCCTGCTTCGCGTCCTTCTTGCCCTTGGCCGACACGACGCGGCGCTTCAGCACCTTCATCTCGGGCGAGAGCTTGCTGTCGTTCGTGCCGAGCAGATAGGCGTCGATGCCGCCATTATGCTCGATCGTCTTGATGCCACGCGGCGTCAAGCGCATACGCACTGAATGACCCAGCGCCTCCGACAGGACCGAAGCGACCTGGAGGTTCGACATGAACCTGCGCTTCGACTTGTTGTTGGCGTGGCTCACATTGTTGCCGTACTGGACGGCCTTGCCCGACAGGGCGCAACGACGAGGCATGGCGATATCCGCTAAAAAAACGATCCCGCCGGAGGGCGGGAAGGCCGGCTTTTTACGGGCCCAGACGGTGCCCGTCAAGCGAACCAGTCCACCACTCTTTCGCTGATGTCGTCGACCTGGTCCTCGGGGATCACCCGCCCCCGGGCAGAGATTCCCGCCTCGTGCACGGTGTTCGGGTCACCCGAGATCAGGGGGTGCCACCAGTAGAGGTCCTGCTTGAGGTGGACCAGCCGATAGCCACAAGTCCTGGGGAGCCAATCCATCTTGGCCACCACCTTTGGAGTCAGCTGGATGCACTCCGGCACGATCTTCTTGCGGTTCTTGTAGTCCTTGCAGAGCGCCGTCTTGGGATCCAGCAGCCGGCAGCAGGTGTCGGTCTGGGCGAGCTCGCCCGTGCCTTCGTATTCCAGCTTGTTGACGCAGCACATGCCGCAGCCGTCGCAGAGCGATTCCCACTCCTGCTGGTTCATCTCCCCGAGGGTCTTGCGCTTCCAGAAGGGTTCCTTCTGGGCCTCGGCGGCACGACGTGCGCGCTTCAGAAAGGATTTAGCGGCCATGGAAGGCTTGTAGCATGGACCTTGCCGCCGCGGCGGGAGTCAGACGGCCGGCCTCGACCTCACGCTCCAGCGCGCCCACCCGCCGCCGGACCTCGGGATGGCCCTTCAGCTCCGCCAGCAGGGTTTCGCCGACCTCGTTCCACATCCACGCCCGCGCCTGCTCGGCCCGGCGCTTCTGGATTCCCGTCTCACCCACAGCCGTGTTGAAGCGCTCGACGACGTCCCAGATTTCGAGAATGCCCTCGCCCGTCTGGGCCGAACTGGTGGTGACCTCGGGCGTCCATCCGGGGGTCGGCGAGCGCAGCATGCGCAGCGCATGCTGGTAGTCGGCGGCCGAGCGCCGGGCGGTTGCCTTGAGATCGCCGTCGGCCTTGTTGACCACGATCAGGTCGGCGAGTTCGATCACGCCGCGCTTGATGCCCTGCAGGTCGTCGCCGCCGGCGGGCAGCAGCAGCACGATGAACATGTCGACCATGTCCGAGACGGCCGTCTCGGACTGGCCGACCCCCACCGTCTCGACGATCACCGTGTCGAAGCCGGCGGCTTCCACCAGCAGCATCGTCTCGCGCGTGCGCCGCGCCACGCCGCCCAGGGTGATTCCCGCCGGGGACGGCCGGATGAAGGCGGCGGGACGGCGCGACAGCTCTTCCATGCGCGTCTTGTCGCCGAGGATCGAGCCGCCGCCGCGCTTGGACGAGGGATCGATCGCCAGCACGGCGAGCGACCGGCCGCGGTCCAGCAGCGACAGGCCGAACCGTTCGATCAGGGTCGATTTGCCGACGCCGGGCACGCCGGTGATGCCGAGCCGCACCGACTTGCCGCTATGCGGCAGCACCTCGGCGAGCAGCGCATCGGCGCGCGCCCGGTGGTCGCTGCGGGTCGATTCGATCAGGGTGATGGCCTGTGCCAGCGCACGCCGGTTGCCTGCCAGCAGGGGCGCAAGAAGGGGGTCGGCCGACTCGCCGGAAATCGCTGCGGACGCATTCATCGGCAACCAGCCTTATCAGCCGCGGCGGCGCATTGCCAGCAAGGCGCCCACCGTGGCGATCGCGTAGAAAAAGCCCAGCGTCCAGCCGAGGCCGGGCTCGCCGACCGCATCCATGGCCGCCCCCGTCAGCGGCCGGCCGACCAGCCCGCCCACGACGTAGATCAGGCTGAAGGCGGTATTCGCGCGGGCGATGTCGCCGCCGTTGAAGCGCTGGCCGAGCAGCGCCAGGCCGACCGGATAGATGGCGAACGAGATGCCGCCCCACAGCATGATGACGCCCACGATGGAGAGCGACTGCGCCGGCACGAAGGTGAGGCCGATCACCAGCGCCGCACTGACCATTGCGAGGCCCGCCAGCACGCCCCGCCGGTCGAAATGGTCGGCCAGCCAGCCGATCGGCCATTGCAGGGCCACGTTGCCGACCACGAAGGCCGAAAGCCACAGCGCACCGGTCTCCGGCGCCACGCCGGCACTGACCGCATAGACCGGCAGGAAGCTGAAGGCGACCTGCTCGCCGAGGCCGCCGGCAAAGGCCGCGAGCATGGCGAGCGGCGCCGCCAGGAAGATCCTGCCGTAGCCGCTGTCGGCGTGATGCCGGATCGCCGGCGCCCGGTACCGGTAGGGCAACAGCGGCAGCGCGACCAGCAGGGCGAGCCCGGCGCAGGTCAGGAACGGCACCGGCCCGTAGACCCCGACGACCTGCAACACGAAGGGTCCCAGCGCCATGCCGCCCGCGAACATCGCGGCATAGATCGCCATGACCCGGCCGCGTCGCTTCTCCTCGACGACGAGGTTCATCCAGATCTCGCTCACGACCCACGGCACGCCGCCGACCGCGCCGTGCACGAAGGTGAGTGCGAACCAGGCGACCGGATCCGTGATCAGCGTATAGCCGACCGTACACAGGGAGCCCGCCAGGACGGCGGCCAGGATGAGCGGCACGGCGCCGAACCGGGCGGCCAGCCGCGGAATGTACGGCCCGGTGGTGAGCATGCCGATCGCCCAGCCCGCGGCGATGATGCCGATGGTGAGATTGTCCTCGCCCCGCCGCTCCAGGGCGAGCGGCACGAGCGGCATCGCTGCGCCCGACTGCAGGCCGATGGCGGCGCAGGCGGCGAAGACGGGAACGAGGGAGCGCCAGGGGCCGGTGGCCGCCGGCCTAATCGCCGACACGCAGATGCCCCTCGGCACGGTACGAGGCCGGCTCCTCGACGCGGCGCTCGGCCGCGGCGGCGGCCTCCTGCTGGCGGCGCCACATGTCAGCGTAGAGTCCGTTGCGGGCCAGCAGGTCGCCATGCCGCCCGCGCTCGGCGACACGGCCGCGATCGAGGACGATGATCTCGTCGGCGTTGATGATGGTCGACAGGCGATGGGCGATGATCACCGTGGTTCGGCCACGGCTGACCTCTTCCAGCGAGCGCTGGATTTCCTGCTCGGTGCGGGTATCGAGCGCGCTGGTCGCCTCGTCGAACAGCAGGATGCGCGGATTCTTGAGGATCGTCCGCGCGATCGCCACGCGCTGCTTCTCGCCGCCCGAGAGTTTCAGCCCGCGCTCGCCCACCGTGGCCTCGTAGCCCTGCGGCAGGGCCACGATGAAATCGTGGATGCGCGCGAGGCGGGCGGCCTCTTCGACCTCCTCGCGGCTGGCGCCGGGCCTTCCGTAGGCGATGTTGTAGTAGATCGTGTCGTTGAACAGCACCGTGTCCTGCGGCACGACGCCGATCGCGGCGCGCAGGCTGGCCTGCTGGACGTCGCGAATGTCCTGGCCGTCGATGCGTACATGGCCGGCCGACACGTCGTAGAAGCGGAACAGGATGCGCGAAACGGTCGACTTGCCGGCGCCGCTCGAGCCGACGATGGCCACCGTATGGCCCGGCGCCACGCGAAAGCTGACATCGTGCAGGATCGGCCGCGACGGCTCGTAGCAGAAGTCGACATGGTCGAACACGATCTCAGCCCCGGCGACGGCGAGCGGTGGCGCGCCCGGCTTGTCAGCGATCTCGGCCGGCACGTCGAGCAGGCCGAACATCTTCTCCATGTTCACGAGCGCATTGCGGATTTCGCGATAGGCGAAGCCCAGCATGTTGAGCGGCATGTAGAGCTGGATCAGGAAGGCGTTGACCGCCACGAAGTCACCGATCGTCATCGTGCCGGCGATCACGCCCTGGCCCGCCATCGCCATCACGGCGACGAGGCCCACGGAGATGATGGCTCCCTGTCCGATGTTGAGCAGCGAGAGCGTGCGGCTGGAGCGGATCGCGGCATCCTCGTAGCGCCGACGGCCGACATCGTAGCGCCTTGCCTCATGCGGCTCGTTGCCGAAATACTTCACGGTCTCGAAGTTCAGCAGGCTGTCGATCGCCTTGGCATTCGCCTCGGTGTCGGCTTCGTTCATCGAGCGCACGAACTTGATGCGCCATTCCGAGAAGACGATCGAGAAGACGATGTAGACGCCGACCACGACCAGCGTCACGACGGAGAAGCGCCAGTCGTAGAGGCTCCACAGGATGCCGCCGACCAGCATGATCTCGAACAGCGTCGGCAGGATGTTGAAGGTCGTGAAGCGGATCAGGAAATCCATGCCCTGCGTACCGCGCTCGATGACGCGACTGATGCCGCCCGTCTGCCGCTCGAGATGGAACCGCAGCGACAGCGCATGGAGATGTCCGAACACTTCGAGCGCCAGGTTGCGGATCGCCCGCTGGGCCACCGGGGCAAAAATGGCGTCCCGAATTTCGCCGAAGGCCTGCGCGGCCACGCGCGCGAAGCCGTAGGCGACGATCAGGGCGATCGGCACCGCGACCGCCTGGGCGGCCTGTGTCCCCAGCGCATCCACCGCGTCCTTGTAGAGAAGCGGGACGTAGACGTTCGTGACTTTGGCCACCACCAGCAGCACCAGGGCGATTGCGACCCGTACGCGGAGCGCCAGTTCATTCTTCGGCCACAAATGGCGCCCGAGAATTTTGATGACGCCCCACGCGCGGGGTCCGTCCACCTTGGGAATGCCGTCAGGGCCTGGATTCGACATGAACGAAAAATGCCTTATTGGGCCACCATGTTGGATGGCGAAGGGCGCCGCGGCCTTCTATCCTGCCCGGCGAGCCGACGTAAGCCCTTCCGGGAAAGGGAGTCTCATGAGATTTCGTAGGGCCCTTGCAGCGATTGCCTTGAGCACGGCCGTGCCCGGCGTGGCGGCGGCCCAGGACGCCGCGTCCGGCGCCCGGCAGGTCGATATCGCCTACGAAATCACCTTCGCGGGCCTCTCCGGCTTCCGCATCGACGTCACGGCCAAGTTCAACGGCGCCAGCTACGACATCCAAAGCCGGACCTTCAAGGAAGGCGTCCTGCGCGCGGTCACCATGCATTATGACGGTCGCAACCGCGCCTGGGGCGGCTTCTCCCCGCAGGGGGCGCGTCCGGCGGCCGGATCACTGTCGATCGTCGTCGGCGACAAGCCGCGCACCTGGATCGCACAGTATGCCGGCAGCACGGTGCAGGAGACCCACAACCCCGCCTACACGCCGTCGCCGCAGAACACCATCTCCGAGGAGCAGCGGCGCGGTTCGCTCGACCCGCTCTCGGCGGCGCTGAGCGTCGGCATGGCCGGTGACGCGGCCTGCGACCGCACGGTGCAGACCAACGACGGCAAGCGTCGCATCGACGTCATCATCAAGAAAGTCGGCACCGAGCCCGCGGCCAAGGCGGGCGTTCCGGGCGCGCAGGGCGACCTGCTGGTCTGCGAGATCTTCACCCGGCGCGTGGCCGGCGAGTTCGACAGCGCACCCAAGGAGGCCGAAACCGAGCGCGAACGGCCGATGCGCGTCTGGCTGGCCCACATGGACCAGAGCCAGATCCGCTACCCGGCCAAGCTCGAAGCGCAGACCGGCTTCGGCACGATCCGCGGCCGCATCCTCTCCTTCCGCGAACGTCCGATGACGCCGGACGAAAGTCAGGCGATGCGGAAGTAGCCTCGCGTCGAGGCTGCCCCTGACGCTCCGCCCGTCGACCGCCTCCTCGCCGAGCACGCCGGCGCGCTGACGCGCGACTCCCGCTGGACGGGACTGGAAATCGCTGCGACGCCATCCGGCTGCACACCTGCGTCGCCGGTCGATTGCTTCGCCGTCCGCCCTCCCTCGAACACCACACGGCCGGAGTCCGCGTAGCGGCATCGCTGGCGATTCCAGTTTGAATATTCTTTCAAAATACGGAAAGAGTATCCAATAAGCAAAAAGAGACCGGAGAACGGACGTCGAGGAGGAACTTTGGTCAAGCTCATCCGTGCCTGCGAGAATGGCGCCAGATACCTGGGGATTGCCGCGACCGTGACGATCATGGCGATCATCGCGTGCGACGTGGTCCTTCGTTATGCGTTCAACGCGCCGCTCGCCTGGGCCTACGAGTTCATCGGCCTCTACGTGATGGCGGCGCTGTTCTTCCTGCCGTTGGGCTACGTCCAGCGCTGTCACGGCAACATCGCCGTCGATCTGTTCGTCAAGCTTCTGCCCGTGCCGGTGCGATCGGCATTCGCTCGCATGGGCAACGTGCTTGCGGCGAGCGTCTTCGCGATCGCGTGCGGCGCCTTTGCCGTGAAGGCCCTCGATGCCTTCCAGAGCGGGGACGAGATCATCGGTCCCTATATCTGGGTCACCTGGCCGATCTACACGATCGTCGCCGTGGGACTCGGCCTGTTCGTCCTGCGCCTGCTGGTCCAGGTCTTCCAGTCCGAAGCGACGCTCCAGCATGACGCAGCCGAGGGAGACCACGGCGTATGAGTCCCGTTCTGATCGCGTGTCTCCTGCTGGGCGGGCTGCTGCTGTTCGGCGTACCCGTCGCCTTCTCGCTCGCCATCGCCGGTGCGGCGGGCCTGTTCATGATCGGCGGCTGGGACAGTCTGGTCGGGATCCTCGAGACGACGACGCTGTCCAGCGTCAGCGCCTACGAGCTGGTCTCGATCCCGATGTTCATCCTGATGGCCGAGTTCGTGATCCTGAGCGGCATCGCCAATGGTCTCTTCGAGGCGGCCGCGTTGTGGGTCGGCCGCGTCCGCGGCGGTCTCGCGATGGCCACCGCCCTGGCCGGCGCCGGGTTCGGCGCGATCTCCGGGTCGAGCACCGCCTCCGCCGCCACGCTGGCCTCGACCAGCCTGCCCGCGATGCTGCGCCAGGGCTACGATCCCAGGCTGGCCAGCGGAGTCGTCGCGATCTCGGGCACTCTGGCGATGCTGATCCCGCCCAGCGTCGCGCTGGTTCTCTATGGCGTCATCGCCGACATCAGCGTCGGCAAGCTCCTGATCGCGGGCGTCATCCCCGGCCTGATCGTGACCCTGGCAATCGTGCTCACCGTTTATGTGATCGTGCTGTTCGATCCCAAGGCGGCTCCGACGGCAGTCTCCGTTCCCTGGCGCGCGAAGCTCGGCGCGCTGAAGGAGCTGGGGCCGATGCTGCTGCTGTTCGGGCTGATCACGGTGTGTATCTACACCGGCCTGTCGACCCCGACCGAAGCCTCGGCGATCGGCGCGCTCGGGGCGCTGGGCCTCGCGGTGCGCAGCGGGAACTTCAGCGCCGCTGCCTTCGTGTCGGCCTGCTCGCGGTCGGCACGCACCACCTGCATGATCCTGCTGATCATCGTGGGCGCGCATATCTTCGGCTATTTCTTCACGTTGACCCGCACGACCTATTCGATCGTGACCTGGGTCTCGGCGCTGCCGCTCGATCCCTTCGTCATCCTGGCCATCATCCTGTTCGGCTATATCGTCCTCGGCTGCGTGATGGATCAGGCGGCCATCCTCATCCTGACGGTGCCGGTGGTGCTGCCGGTCATCAAGGCGCTCGGCTTCGACCCCGTATGGTTCGGCGTCATGGTCGTCGTAACGGCCGAACTGGGCATGGTGACCCCGCCCGTGGGGCTCAACGTGTTCGTCGTCTCGAAAACGACGGGCATGCCGCTCGGCACCGTGTTCCACGGTGTCTGGCCCCATGTCGTTGCCCACATCCTCGTTCTGGTCCTGCTGACGGTCGTTCCCGGACTGGTGATGTGGCTTCCATCCAACATGCAGTGAAGAAAACAGGAGGAATCACATGAAGATCGCCCATCTCGGAATGCCGCTGCTGGCATTCGCCGCCGTCGCCGGCTCGGCCGCGACGGCCTCTGCCCAGATCGTCATCAAGATCGCCGATTCGTTTCCCGCCGGCCACTACGTGGTCGAGAACATGACCAAGCCGTGGATGGAGGAGGTCACCAAGCAGACCGGCGGCAAGGTCAAGTTCGAGTACTACCCGGCCGAGCAGCTGGGGAAGGCCAAGGACATGCTGTCGCTGACGCAGAGCGGCGTGGCCGACATGGCCTATGTCGTGCCGTCCTTCGTGCCCGACAAGATGCCGCTGTCGCCGGTGGCCGAGTTGCCGCTCGCGGAAGCGGTCGGCTGCAACGGCGCCATGGCCTACTACAACCTGGTCAACGCGGACAGCCAGCTGCGCAAGCTCGACTTCGACGCCAACCGCGTTCGCCCGCTTCTGGTGCAGAACCTCCCGCCCTATCAGGTCTTCACGGCAAAGAAGATCAACTCGTTGAAGGATCTTCAGGGCATGAAGATCCGGGTCACCGGCTCGGCCAAGTCCGCCGTGATCCAGCGTATGGGCGCGGTGCCGGTCCAGATCCCGACGCCGGAAGTGCGCGAAGCGCTGTCGCGCGGAACGGTCGACGGCATCAACTTCGTCTACACCAGCCTGTTCCCCTACGACCTCAATCCGCTGGTGAAGACCGGCACGACCGACGTGAACTTCGGCGGCTGGATCTCCAGCTACATCATCAGCGATCGCAAGTGGAAGTCCCTGCCGGCCGACGTCCAGCAGGTCATGGCGACGCTGGCGGAAAAGTATTCCCGCCAGAACTGCGAGAAGGTGATGACGGACGACGTGCGCGACCGCGACCGGCTCGTCCAGGGCGGCATGACGCTGCTGCGTCTCACCGACGCCGAGAAGGCCGACTTCGAAGCCAAGACGCGCGACGTCGCCGATCAGTGGGCGGCCGATCTCGACAAGCGCGGCAAGGCCGGCAGCGTGGTCCTGAAGGAGTATCGCGACCAACTCGCGAAGAAGAACTGACGTCGCCTCGATATCCCGGTCCCCTTTCGGGACCGGGAATGCGTTCCGCGTTTCCTGGGGTCTGTACGATGCCGCTTTCCGGCGTGAAGGTTATCGATCTGACGACGGTGCTCATGGGCCCGTATGCCACGCAGCTTCTGGGCGACTTCGGCGCCGAGGTGACCAAGGTCGAGGCGGCAGGCGGCGATTCGGTGCGAGGTATCGGACCCGGGCGCAACACCGGCATGGGTGCGGCCTTCCTGGCGGTCAACCGCAACAAGCGCAGCATTTCGATCGACCTCAAGCAGGAGGGCGGGCGTCAACTGCTGCTCGACCTGGCGCGTCACGCCGACGTGCTGGTCTACAATCTCCGCCCGCACGTCATGGAGAAGCTCGGACTCACCTACGAGGTCTTCGAGGCGATCAACCCGAAGCTGCTCTATGTCGGCGTCTACGGCTATGGCCGCCATGGCCGCTACGCCAAGCGCCCTGCTTACGACGACCTGATCCAGGCCATGACGGCCATCCCCTCGCTCTACGGACAGTCGACCGGCTCCGATCCGCGCTATGTGCCGTTTCCCGTCGTCGACCGCTTCGTCGGTCTCTACGCGGCGATGACGATCTCGTCCGCGCTCTACGAGCGCACGCGCTCAGGCCGTGGCCAGCGGATCGACGTACCGATGTTCGAGACCATGGCCAGCGTCGTGCTCGGAGATCATATCGGCGGCCATGCCTTCGTCCCGCCGATCGGCTCGCCGGGCTATGCGCGCCAGCTCTCGCGCAGTCGCCGCCCCTATCCGACCCGCGACGGCTATCTCGCGATCCTTCCCTACAACGACGAGCAGTGGCGCCGCTTCTTCCGGTCGGTCGATAAGCTCGAACTGTTCGAGAACGATCCCCGGTTCGCCGACATCGGCGCGCGCACGCGCAACATCGACGCGCTCTACGACATCGTCGCGGACATCCTGACCACGCGCACCACCGACGAATGGCTGGAGGTGATGGCCGAGGCGGACATCCCGGCCACCCCGCTCTACGGACTGGCCGACGTGTTCGAGGATCCGCACCTCCAGGAGGTCGGCTTCTTCCGCGAGCAGGAACATCCGACCGAGGGCCGCGTGCTGTCGATGCGCGTGCCGTCGGAATGGTCACGGACACCGCCGGTCCACGACCGGCCGGCGCCTCGGCTGGGCGCCGACTTCCAGGACATCCTCACCGAGCTGGGTCTTTCGCCCGAGCGTATCGAGGCGATTACGGCGGCGGGCGTCGTGAAGGCGGGCAAATGAGCGGCAAGGGCGTTCTTTCCGGAGTCCGGATCGTCGAGTTCGCCGGCATCGGCCCGTCGCCGATGGCGGCCATGCTGCTGGCCGAGCTCGGCGCCGAGGTGCTGCGTGTCGACCGCACGACAAAGGTCCAGCTCGGCACGCACAAGCCGGAGCGCTTCAACCTCCTCTATCGCAGCCGCCGCACGATCGACGTCGATCTCAAGGCCGCGGAGGGCAAGGCGCTCGCGCTCGATCTTGTCGCCAAGGCCGACATCGTGCTGGAAGGATTCCGCCCCGGCGTCATGGAGCGGCTGGGGCTCGGCCCCGACGATTGCTTCGCGCGCCGTCCCGCCCTCGTCTATGGCCGCGTCACCGGCTGGGGCCAGGACGGTCCGCTCAGCGCCTATGCCGGCCACGATCTGAACTACGTCGCCCTCTCGGGGGCGCTGCACGCCATAGGGACCAAGGACGGTCCGCCGATCCCGCCGCTCAATCTCGTCGGGGATTTCGGCGGCGGTGCACTCTATATCGCGATGGGCGTGCTGGCTGCCCTGGTCCAGGCGCGTGCGACCGGCAAGGGCCAGGTCGTGGATGCCGCGATGGTCGACGGCGCCTTGTCGCTGATGACGGTCTTCTACGGCGTCAACGCCGCGGGCCTGTTCTCGACCGAGCGCGGCACCAACGCGCTCGACGGCAGCGATCCCTTTTATGCGGTCTATCCTTGCGCCGACGCGAAGTACCTGTCGGTAGCGCCGATCGAGACACGCTTCCGCGAAGTCTTCTCGGACATTGCCGGGCTGGGCCTGCGCGGGCATCCGGATCTCACACCCACGACGGCCGAGGACAAGGAGCGCGTGCGGCGCCTGATCGCGGCCAAGCTGCTGACGAAGACGCGCGATGAATGGGCCGCGCTTTATGCCGAGAGCGACGCCTGCGTGGCCCCCGTCCTCTCGGTCGAGGAGGCGCCGTCACATCCGCATCTCGCGGCGCGCCGCTCCTTCGCGACGCTGGACGGCATCGTCCAGCCGGTCCCCGCGCCGCGCATGCCGGGCAACGACAGGCCGGCCGCGCTTGCGCGCAGGGGCGATCCGGCAGGCGCGCTGGCCGACTGGGGCATAGACGCCGGCCGTGCCGAAGCCCTGAAGACGGCCGGCCTGCTGGCCTAGGGAGTCCCATGCTGCAGATTGCCTTTCCACACCGCAACGCCGACCTCGACGCCTTCTGCGGTTTCCGCGAGCGCGTGCGCTCCTTCCTCCAGTCCGATCCTGCGGCCCGCGAGCCGCGTGCCGATTGCTGGTCGCAGTTCGATGCCGCGTTCAGCCACCGGCTCGCCGAGGCGGGGTTCCTCGGACTGACCTGGCCGAAGCAGTATGGCGGTGGCGAGCGATCGTCGCTCGAGCGATTCATCCTGCTGGAGGAATTGCTGGCCGCGGGTGCGCCCGTCGGCGCCCACTGGATATCCGAACGACAGGTCGGGCCCTTGCTGCTGCGCTACGGGACCGAGGCGCAGCGCACGGAATTCCTGCCGCGCATCGCCCGCGCCGAGCTGTTCTTCTGCATCGGACTCAGCGAGCCGGACAGCGGCTCCGATCTGGCGAGCCTGCGCACGACCGCCGTGTCCACACCGGAAGGGTGGCGTGTTCGCGGCCGCAAGGTCTGGACCTCCAATGCCCACCGCAATCATTACATGGTCCTGCTGTGCCGCACCGACCCGCAGTCGCAACGTCATGCGGGCCTGTCTCAACTCATCGTCGACATGGCGTCGCCCGGCCTGACGCTGCGGCCGATCCCCAACATGTCGGGCGAGCATGAGTTCAACGAGGTGACCTTCGACGACGTTTTCGTGCCGCACCACCGGGTGGTCGGCACGGTCGGCAACGGATGGGAACAGGTGACGAGCGAGCTTGCCTTCGAGCGCAGCGGACCCGAGCGCTTCATGTCGTCCTTCATCCTGCTGCGACATCTGGCGAAGACGTCGCACACCCTGCCGGCCGAAAAGCTCGGCCTGCTGACGGCTCGACTCCTCGGTCTGCGCGCCCTCTCGGTTTCCGTCGCCGCAATGCTGAATGACGGCAAGCTGCCCAATCTCGAAGCGGCGCTGGTGAAGGAGCTGGGGTCGCGCCTCGAACAGGATGTCGGGGAGGTTCTCCTCGACGGTGTAGAGAGCGCGCCCGATCCGGGGAGCGCCGATCCAATGAACCGGCTGATCGCCCAGACGCTGCTCCACGCCCCTTCCTATTCCATCCGTGGCGGCGCCCGCGAAATCCTGCGCGGCATCATCGCGCGTGGCCTGGGATTACGCTGATGATCGAAGACAATCCCGTCCATGCCTCGGCCCTGCGCGCCCTGGCACCGGTTTCGACCATCGGCAGAGGCAACGACGTCCCGTCGCCCGACGCGTGGCGGGCACTCTGGTTTGCCCTCGAGCAAGACGGTTTCACGCTGCCGGCCGTGGCCGCCGATCTCGGTGGCACCGGCGGCGAGCTGCCGGACGAGCTTGCCGTGATCCATGCCTGTGCTGCCGTGGCGGCGCGCTGTCCGCTGCCGGAGACGGCCGTGGCCGGTGCCTTGCTGGCTGCGGCCGGGCATGCCGTGCCGCCAGGCCCGCTGAGCCTCGTTCCTCCGGTTGGATGCGCCGATCTCGACCTGGTCGACGGCCTGCTCGACGGTATGGCGACGGGTGTGCCGTGGGCCGCACAGGTCGGTCATGTGCTGGTCCCGTTGGCCCGCGGAGTAGCGCTCGTGACGCTGGAAGGATGCGACATCGAACCCGGCCGGAACCTCGCCGGCGAGCCGCGCGATTCGGTGCGCTTCAGGCGCCATCGACCCGTGGCCGTGTTGCCGGAAGTGTCGGCGGACGCGCTGTTGCTGCGCGGCGCGCTGATGCGGTCGGTCCAGATCTGCGCCGCGGCCGAGCAGGCGCTCAAACTGTCCATCGGCTACACGACGACCCGCAAGCAGTTCGGCAAGCCGCTCGCCTCCTTCCAGGCCGTCCAGCACCAGATCGCGGGCGCCGCCAGCAAGCTGGCGGCCGCGCGGATCCTGCTCGATGCCGCTTACGATGCCCTACAGAGCGGCGATGCGGGCCGCGAGATTGCGGCATCCCGGATCAACGCCTGCCTCGCGGGCGGCGAGTGCGCTTCGGTGGCCCATCAGGTGCACGGCGCCATGGGCTATGCCTGGGAATACGACCTGCATCGCCATACGTCGGCGATCCAGGCCTGGCGTGCCGAGTTCGGTCCGCTCGCTTATTGGTCCGAACGGCTTGGCCGCCAGGCCACGGCGGCATCGTCTAACGATCTCTGGCAGTTCATCACGTCATGAAAGGGTCTGGCATGGAGCCGGCAGTCCTGGTCGAACGGGACGACGGCATCGCCGTCGTTCGCCTGAACCGGCCGCAGCGCCGCAACGCCTTTACCGACGTCGCGATGATCGACGAGGTGGCGGACACGATCCGCGCGCTCGATCGCGACCGGGAGGTGAAGTGCCTGGTGCTGACGGGCAACGGCTCGGCCTTCTCGGCCGGCGGCGACCTCAAGGCCATGCTGGACGGAACCTCGCTGGTCGACCGCGATCGGCCCGAAGCGACGCGCATGGCTTATCGCCGCGGCATCCAGCAACTGCCCGAGCTGTTCGAGGCCCTCGAGGTGCCGGTGATCGCGGCGGTCAACGGTCCCGCCATGGGCGCCGGCTGCGACCTTGCGATGATGTGCGACATCCGCATCGCCTCCGAGACCGCGCGTTTCGCCCAGACTTTCGTCACGCTGGGTCTGGTGTCGGGCGATGGCGGCGCCTGGCTTCTGCCGCGCACGATGAGCTTCGCCGATGCCTGCGAGCTGGCTTTCACCGGCGACACGATCGATTCCGCCCGGGCGCTCGAGATCGGGCTGGTGAGCCGGGTCGTGAAGCCGGAGAGCCTGATGGAGGAGACGATGGCGCTGGCGCGGCGCATCGCCCGTCATCCGGCCGACGGGGTGCGCATGACCAAGCGCCTGCTGCGGATGGGGCGCAACATGCAGATCAACCATCTGCTCGAAGTCTCGGCCGCGATGCAGGCGCTGGGGCACAATACGCCGGAGCATCGCACGGCGCTGGCGGAAGCCTATGAGCGCATCTCGCGAAAGCCGGCGCGCTAGAGCCCTTCCGTCTTACATTGAACCACCCACCCACCTCATCCTGAGAGCTTGTGAGCGTATTGGGCAAGCTCTGGGGGTGGCTTCGCGCGGGCAGGTACGCCGGGCGCCGTTGTTGTCTGGGCCGGGGTTGGTGCCCGCAGCCGTGCAGACCGC
>Ga0182739_1003133_pt1 | contig 14808 bp, 15 predicted proteins | sample eDN5th30CBELigBY_FD_128873 | JGI IMG/M metagenome (GOLD analysis project Ga0182739, IMG submission 128873) | Enriched backyard soil microbial communities from Emeryville, California, USA - eDNA 5th pass 30_C BE-Lig BY (version 2) (version 2) | ecosystem: Environmental > Terrestrial > Soil >... | reverse complement strand
CAACTTAAACTGCGTTACTTGTGTAATGTAGGTTTTCGCCCAAAGCATTAAAACAGCAAGAACGAAAATCCCGAGAAAATTGTTTACTAAGCTTTTATTTTTTACTAAGTTTTTCACCTTGTAATCACTCTTTCTATTCATGACGTTTTCCTTTTTTTATTTAGAAAAACAAGAATCAATATATCAAAAAAACATTAACCTATGCAACTATTATGTAACGAATTTCGATAGCAATTGTTGCCAAGGACTGTTGATATTGAACGAAAACAGTGAAAAAATGGAGGTTTGCGTAAGCAAATTTCTCCATTTTGTATAAGTCTAGCTATTCATGCTTTAGTTTACTAATCTTTATTTAGGAAAAACTTTTTTAAAGCGGTCACACACTGTTAGCATTTGTTCGGTAAATTCCAGGCCTTGTTTAGAAAGTTCTTTACTAAAAAATGCAATATGCGCTTCCTTCCACTGCTCATAAGTCCCTTCTCCTTCTGCAAGTGCAAAATCTATTGGCACTTCATTGAACGGGTAAATATCAATAGAATAGGACTGGATAATCGCAACTGGTACATCGAGACTATTTAATACAATTTGGTAATCCCCGACTTCCGGTAAATTTTCTCCTTCTAGTTCATATAACGGATAACTTGAACAAGTTGCTGTTTTAGTACCGTCTACAACAAGTCCTGCAAGCCAATCCGCCTTTTCACCGAATTGAAACGCTTCCTTATAACGAATATTTTTCATACCTTCAGAAACACAAAAATACTGCCAATATGCTTCGATTTGATTCATTTGCCTAACTCCTTTTGTTTCATCTGTGCCCATTCAAATGGACCTTCATGAACGGTTATTTGCTGATTTTCCAGCCATGCCGTTCTCGCAAATAATTTTTGAAGAAAATAGCGGTCATGGCTTATCGCAAGAATGGTTCCTTCAAAATTCTCCAATGCTTCTTCAAGCGCTTCCCTCGACTCAATATCAAGATGATTCGTCGGCTCATCCAATACAAGTACATTGCATTTTTGGACCATTAATTGAGCCAGTCGAAGCCGCATTTTTTCCCCGCCGCTTAGTTGATCCACTCTTTTAAAAACATCATGACCGTAAAATAAAAATTGGGCGAGCATATGCCGCGCATCGTATTCCGTTAACGATGCCTGCTCCCGGAATGCATCAATAAGACGCTGCTTGCCGTTAAATTGGTCAAACTGCTGGGCGAGATAACCGATTTTTAAATTGCTGCCCTGTTTAGCATCGCCATCAACCGGTGTCAGTTCCCCTATTAGAATTTTTAATAACGTCGATTTTCCTGTTCCGTTATTCCCGACAATCGCGATCCGATCTTGAAACTGTACCGATAACTGAACATCCATAAATAAAAAGTCCTGTTCAAATCCATGGGAAATGTTTTTCAGCATAAATACTTCTTTACCTGTCCGGTCTTGCGTCTTGAGCTGCAAATTCATCTGCCGCTCGGTTTTCGGCTTTTTGACAATTTCCATTCGAGCCAGCATCTTTTCCATTACTTTCGCTTTGCGGTATAGATCGGGATTCGGAGGAGATGCTTCATTCGCCCACTGCCGTAATCGGCGAATCGCCTCTTTTATCTTCTGAATCTTTTTTTGCTGCTCTTCATATGCCGCAAACTGCTGGGCTATTTTTGCCTCTTTATTTTTAATGTACTGATCATAGTTCCCCTTGCTTTTCCAGATCTGACCGTCTTCAATTTCAGCCACATACTGAACCGTTTTATTTAAAAACATCCGGTCATGTGAAATCACAACAACGGTACCTTTAAAGTATTGCAAGTAGTCTTCCAGCCATTGTGTTGCAGCAAGATCCAAATGATTTGTCGGTTCATCCAACAGCAGAATATCCGGCTGCTGCAGTAAAATTTGTGCGAGCATTACTTTAGTTTTTTCCCCGCCGCTAAGCGCATGGAAAGATTGTTCCAATAGCTTTGTAATCTCAAGTCCATTGGCAATCGAAGCAATTTTCGCTTCAATTTCGTAGCCACCCTTTGCTAAATAGTGCTCCTGCAGCTCGCCGTATTGATTTAAAATTTTGTCGGATAACTCATTTGCCATCCTCGTTTCCAACTGAGTCAGCCGCTCTTTAATATCATGTAATTCAGCAAATGCTTTTGACAGTACATCAAAAACCGATAAATCCGTATATTGAGGAATCTGATGCAAATAGCCGACTGTTTGACCTTTCGATAGGATAATTCGCCCTTCATCCGGCTGTTCAATACCTGCCAGCACTTTAAATAATGTCGTTTTCCCGCTGCCGTTACGACCGACGATCGCGATCCGTTCACCGGCACTCACTTCAAAAGAAAGATCCTTAAAAATGGTATTGCCACCGATAATTTTCGTTATGTTTTCTGCTTTCAACTGCATATTTCTATGCCTCCACTGGCATAGCTAAAAAAACAAAAAGACTGCTCATTAACAAGAGCAGCCTTTTCAGAAATGGTGAAAAGAATGAAGTTAATTAGCTACGCATTATTTTTAAATTGTCTAAAAAAGGACACACCTATCCCGTTAGACCCAAATTTAAAAGTAATGACACGTGCAAAATACATAGCTGTATCCACCTTTACACCTGTCGCGATCGCTAACTTCTTCATTCCATTCACCTCCGTCCATTTGAATTATTCTAATATTACCATATTTCAATTAATGTGTACATAAGGGAAATGCGTGTGTTTTTTGAGTGGTGTTCTGCTTTTCGCATTGTTTCACTTTTGATACTCGATGCTCTATTTCTCCATGCACTTTTTACTTAATTATGAATTCGCTCTACTTTCTGTGTGCAAAATTCCACTTTCACACTCGAACATTCTACTTTTCGCTCCACCTGCTCCACTTTTTAGCCCAGGTGTTCTAATACCCCTCTCTTCATCCCTTTTCATCCCCATCTCAAATTCTCAAAAGCCGGAACTTTTATTTTCCCTTTTCACGAATTTGCGATACGATAGGTAGTGGATGCAATTTAGAATGGAGGAAGTTTTCCTTATGTCGAACAAAGCTTTACAAAAAGATGCGATGCGCGTTTTAAAAGAGACGAGCCGTACATTTTATATCCCCATTACTTTTTTAGATAAAGAATTAAAATTAACGGTTGCTGCAGCCTATTTAGCGATGCGTGCAATTGATGAAATTGAAGATCATGAAGAAGTTTCCAATGAAATAAAAAATGTGACATTATTAAAAGTTGCGGAATTACTGAAAGCTCCTGCCTTTGATAATACTGCTTATCTTGAAGCACTGGCACCTGTAAAGGACAAAATGCCTGAAGTGACACTGCGACTTGCTGACTGGCTGGAAGTTTGTCCTCAAGGGGCGTTTCCGATTGTCACTTCTGCGACGAGCGAAATGGCGGAAGGTATGGCAAAATGGGCCCTTGCAAATTGGCAGGTGCACACGAAGGAAGACTTGGACGACTATACATACTATGTGGCTGGTTTGGTCGGAGTCATGCTTTCGGAGCTTTGGGAATGGAGTGCCGGCACGAAAACCGACCGTGAACTGGCAATTGGCTATGGTCGTGGCTTGCAGGCAGTAAATATTTTACGAAATGAACAGGAAGATTTGGATGAGCGTGGTGTCAGCTTCGTTCCTGATGGCTGGACACGTGCTGAACTATTTGCATATGCCGAAGAAAACTTGGCAAAAGCCGACCTTTATATGAAGGATTTAGATAAACGGACAATCAAACTGTTCTGCAAACTGCCATTAGCATTGGCCCATAAAACATTGCAGGCAATGCGAGAAGGACGGGAAAAAATGTCCCGTTCAGAAGTGGAAGCAACAGTAGAAGAAATCCAGGTAGACTAAAAGAAGTGTGTCGGGGGAGAACCCCCGACACACTTCTTTTTTACATAATAACGCCGATTGCGATACTGCAGATCGCACAAAGCACAACATAAGTAAATGAAATTATATGACGGCGCTTTTCTCTTCTTAACCAAAATTCCAATAGCCCACGGATTATAAACAAAATCATAATGAACGCAAACAATACAGAATATAATGTTTTTTGGTCGAATAGATTCATAGTTACATATGATAAAAACATGAAACATAGGATGATTTCCAGGAATAAATGCCAAATCCCCACATACTGATCCATAAATTTTTCGTTTTTTGGAATGTTATATTTTTTACGCAAGTTTAAATCGAGTAAACCTGCTCCCAAAAAAGCGATGATGACGATTACAATTAACACAAGCGACTTCCCTTCTATATCTCTGATTGTAAATACTGCTGTCGTAATTCTTCAGGCACTAAATCGCCGCCTGTCGACCAAATAATATGTGTGGCGTTTTTCATTTTATCTTGAAGCCCATGCTTTTGAATATATGAAGTCCCCTGCATCATTAATTCAATCGGCCCATAAACACCCGCATGTGCTGAAGGTTCCATAAAAATGTTTTCCGTCTCATACATACCTTTTAAACTTCTGAATAAGAAGCTGTCATCCACAGTATAGCATCCGCTTATTACGGATTCCATCAATGTCCCGACAAAACGTGATGGACGCCCTACCGCCAATCCGTCAGCTTCTGTCTTATTGGACAAACCAATATCATTCACGCTGATTTTATCATGCATCCCTGTCATCAAACCTAGCAGCATACACGGTGATGCAAATGGCTCCGCAAAGAAAATATGAATATGTTCGCCGTAAATTTGCTTTAAAGCGTAGGCAATCCCTCCAGGGGCACCCCCTACCCCGCAAGGCAGATAAACAAATAACGGATGATTTGCATCGACTTTAATTTTCGCTTGCTGAAGCTGATCTTTCAGGCGTGAACCCGCTACCGCATACCCTAAAAACAGATCGATTGAATTTTCGTCATCAACAAAGTGGCAAGCAGGATCTTGTTCCGCTACTTGGCGCCCGTGTTCCACGGCAGAAGTATAATCGGATTCGTATTCGATAACTTCCACCCCTTTTTCACGCAGCAGTTTCTTTTTCCACTCTTTTGCTTCGATTGACATATGGACAGTTACCTGAAAACCAAGCTGTGCGCTAATAATACCGATACTTAGCCCCAAATTGCCGGTTGACCCGACCGCAATTTTATATTGGCTGAAAAATTTCCGGAATTCTTCACTATGCAATTTAGCGTAATCATCCTGCTCTGTTAGCATACCTGCGTTAATTGCCAGCTTTTCGGCATGGCTCAACACTTCATATATACCGCCTCGCGCTTTAATCGAACCGGCAATCGGTAATGCATGATCACATTTAAGCATTAACTTTCCGGGAATGTTAAAACCGCGTCGTCCTTCAATAAGCTTTTTCATCGCGGCAATTTCTCTTAGTTCCGATTCAATAATGCCGTCTGAAAATTTCGTAATCGGAAATGCGACCTTTATATAAGAAGAAAAACGCTTCAATCTGCTTTCGGCGTCTTGAATCATTTCAGGTGTTACGAGTTCTGATACTTGCCTTTCCTTTGCTACATTTTCATTTTCCCAAAACACATATTGTTCGGATTGCAGCTTTTCAATTAACGGAAAGCGCTCTTTTAATGCATCTAAATTCAAGATTTGCTGATTCATTTATGATTCCTCCTTCTCAAAAATCGCACGTTCACAAATTTGTCGAAATTTTGTTTCAAAAGCCAAATTATTTTCTTCCGTGCGTTTTTTGGGGCCTTTTGTACGTCCCCCTGCACGTCTTATTTTCGCACTTTCAAAACGAAAAGCCAACAGCTGATCAATATTGTCAGACGTCAGTTCTTTCCCATTGTGATTGACTACAATTCCACCTTTTGCTATACACATCGCAGCAAGGCCATAATCACCTGTTATAACAATATCTCCTCGGTTTAATACACTTAGAAGCTTAAAATCGACCGAATCTGGTCCCTTGTCGACAATAATTGTTTTTGCACCATCTCGTTCGATACGATGTGATGTATCGCAGAATAAGATTGGTCTTATCTCATAGCGAGATGAAATAAATAGCGCTAAATCAACAACCGGGCATGCATCTGCATCAATTAATAGTTGTAAAATAGTTCATCATCCTTTCCAAAAGCAACTTCAAATTATTATATTTATATAATATCTGAAAACGTTTTCTCTTTTCTGACATCGATTTCACATGGTGATGTTACATAAAATTTAATTGAATTGTTTGATAATTCATACTAATGTATACTTATTAATCCATTTGGGGGTATTAACATGACGACAATGACAACAACGAGCAACGCACAGCAATATGTTGATGGAGTGTTTGAAAAACTAAAAACAAAGAACGCACATCAATTAGAATTCTTACAGGCAGCGGAAGAAATTTTCCTTTCTTTAGTTCCTGTATTCGAACAGCATCCCGAATACATTCAACATAATATTTTAGAACGTATCGTCGAGCCGGACAGAATCATTTCTTTCCGTGTCGCTTGGCAAGATGATCAAAACCAAGTACAAGTAAACCGCGGGTACCGTGTTCAATATAATAACGTAATCGGGCCATATAAAGGTGGTTTACGCTTCCATCCTACTGTAAACGAATCGATTATGAAATTTTTAGCCTTTGAACAAATTTTCAAAAATGCTTTAACTGGTCAACCGATCGGCGGCGGTAAAGGCGGTTCCGACTTTAATCCAAAAGGTAAATCAAATGCAGAAATTATGCGCTTCTGCCAAGCATTCATGACAGAATTATACCGTTATGTTGGTCCGGATGTCGATGTTCCGGCCGGAGATATTGGTGTAGGTTCACGCGAAGTCGGCTATTTATGGGGCCAATACAAGCGCATCCGCGGTGCATATGAAGCAGGTGTGTTAACTGGTAAAAAACCAGGCTATGGCGGTTCATTGGCACGTACAGAAGCAACAGGATACGGTTTAGTATATTTTGTCGAAGAGATGCTACGTGACGCAAAACTTTCAATTAACGAAAAAACGGTTGTTGTTTCCGGTTCTGGTAACGTAGCGATTTATGCAATCGAAAAAGCTCAGCACTTTGGAGCAAAAGTAGTTGCGTGTTCCGATTCTGCTGGTTACATTTACGATCCGGAAGGCCTTGATTTAAAAATTGTCAAACAGTTAAAAGAAGTTGAAGGGAAGCGTATTAAAGAATATGTAAATTATCGTCCAAATGCTCTTTATACAGAAGGCTGTGACGGTATCTGGACAATTCCATGTGATATCGCTCTTCCATGTGCAACACAAAATGAAATTAACGGTGAACAGGCCCGTACTTTAATTGCAAATGGCGTAAAAGTCGTTGCAGAAGGTGCAAATATGCCATCGAATTTAGATGCAATCAATGAGTTTTTAGCGAGCGATGTATTATTCGGCCCTGGTAAAGCAGCAAATGCAGGCGGTGTTGCCGTATCTGCTCTTGAAATGGCTCAAAATTCCGGTCGTAACTACTGGTCTTTCCAGGAAGTTGATGAAAAACTTCACGGTATTATGAAATCAATTTTCAAAGAAAGTTCGGACGCAGCGAAAAAATATGGCTATGAAGGCAATTTAGTTGTCGGCTCAAACATTGCCGGCTTCATTAAAGTAGCGAACGGTATGCTTGTAGAAGGCGTTTATTAATTAACAAAACCCGCAATTTCCTTCGATTAAGGAGCATTGCGGGTTTATTTTTTTAACGTACTACGAGAACATCACAATTGGCGCTGCGAACAACATTCTCCGATACAGAGCCGAGTAAGAAGCGTTCTGCACGGTTTAAACCAGTTGCTCCGATAATGATTAAATCGGCATCTGTCAAGCTCGTCAATACCGCTTTCGGCGATCCTTCTTCAACGGATACTTGTACATGCTTAACGCCGGCCTGTTCCGCTATAACCTTGTATTCCTTTAACTGATCAAGCGTTTTTTCCTTTAACGCCTTTGCATACTTTAAATCATATGCTTCCACTGAGCCGAATGAATGTGTATCAATTACACTCACTAAATTCAATGTCGCATCCGTCAAACGAGCAACGTTCATACCGCGCTCAAAAGCAACTTTTGCTTTTTCCGAAAAGTCTATTGCCACAACAATATTTTTATACGTTTTTAGCATCTTAATCACTCCTTGTCTAAGATTAGTATAACAAATGTTACCATTACATTGTAAACAAAGGGCACAATCCCCTTAAGGTTAGACGTCTTTCTTCAGAATACGAACATTTTTATGTTATTAATATAAAATCATTCGTGTTATAATGAATTTGAAATTACTATTGGAGGTATCTCACGTGGAATTAATTTATACAGGTAAAACAAAAGATGTATTTAAATTAGAAAATGAACTTTTTTTATTAAAATTTAAAGATGATGTAACTGGAGAAAATGGTGTTTTTGATCCAGGTGCAAATACTGTTGGTTTAACAATTGATGGTGCCGGGCTTGCCGGATTGAAACTAACTTCTTTCTTTTATTCTAAATTAAACGAATTAAATGTCCCGACACATTATGTTGAGGCAAATTTTGAAGAAGCGACAATGACGGTTAAACCAGCAACGGTTTTCGGTAAAGGTCTGGAAGTTATTTGCCGATTTAAAGCAGTCGGTTCTTTTTTACGTCGCTATGGTGCTTATACAAAAGAAGGTCAGGATCTGGATGCATTTGTTGAAGTAACAATTAAAGACGATGATCGCCAAGACCCTCCTATTTCGGAAGATGCACTTGCGATGCTTGGTATTTTGACTCATGACGAATATGCAATTTTGAAACAACGCACAATCGAAATTTCAAAATTTGTAGCCGCAGAGTTAGAGAAAAAAGGATTAACGCTTTATGATATTAAATTGGAATTTGGCCGTGATGCAAAAACAGGTGAAATTTTGCTGATTGATGAAATCTCAGGCGGTAATATGCGTGCATATCAAGGCGATACATATATTGAACCATTACAATTAGAAAAGATTATGTTGGCTGAATAATTTCATTTATTTTCATGCCTTCCATCCAGCGCTAAAGGAACATTCCGGACTATCCGGTTTGTTCCTTTTATTTTACCCCTTCCCTTTTTCTCAATAAAATGCTACACTTACTTTTGTACTTCAACGCGTTGAAGCGCGAAATTATATAGTGAGGTCTAGTCATCATGAATGCAAAACAACATGTAAAACCACATTTTATTGAAGCTCTTATTTTAATTTTATTTATTATTGCACTCATCTCCTATAGCATTATGAAACTCGGCAGTGTCCCGCATATTCCGATTTTTATAGCGATTATTGTACTGATCATGTATGGTGTACTGCGAAAAGTACCGTACCGCGTCATGGAACAAAGTATGATCGCTTCTGTTTCAACAAGTATCGGCGCGGTATATATTTTTCTGTTAATCGGTGTTTTAATTAGCAGCTGGTTAATAGGCGGTACAATTCCTACATTACTGTATTTAGGTCTCTCCATTATTTCTGCGAGCTTTTTTTATGCGGTTGTCTTCATTATTACAAGCATTATCGGCACAGCAATCGGCAGCTCGCTTACTACCGTTGCAACAGTTGGTGTTGCGATGCTAGGGGTTGCGAGTTCTATAGATGCTTCACTTGCGATTACAGCGGGCGCAATTGTTTCAGGAGCCTTTTTTGGGGATAAAATGTCCCCGTTGTCCGATACGACAAACTTGGCTGCGACTGTTGCCGGCATCGACTTATTTATGCATATTAGAAATATGATGTACACTACTATACCCGCATTTATCATTTCTCTCGTTGTCTATGCGTGGATTTCTCCAAGCAGTCAGAATATGGACACTGAACTTATTACAAGTTTTAAAGAAACATTGCTTGCAACAAATTTAATTCACTGGTATGCGGTCATTCCACTCATCGTTCTGATTGTCTGCACGATTTTTAAAGTGCCGAGCCTTGCTACACTGGCAATCAGTGCCGTTTCCGGCATCGTGTTATCATATTTCCACAGCTCGATTCCATTGAACGAACTGTTTTCGATTTTATATAACGGTTATTCGATGGAGACCGGAGTCGAAGCAATCGATTCATTACTGTCACGAGGCGGAATGAACAGTATGCTATTTACGATTATTTTGATTGTACTGTCCCTTTCAATGGGCGGACTACTCTTTACACTAGGTATTATCCAAACATTGTTACAAGCACTTCAAAACCAGTTGAAATCGGTCGGTTCGGTTATTACAGGAACAGCTTTTACCGCAATCGGTATTAACGTAACGATCGGTGAACAGTATTTATCGCTGTTATTAACTGGAGAGGCGTTTAAGGATAAATTCAAAGCAGTGCAGCTACATCCGAAAAATTTGGCCCGTACAATTGAGGATGCAGGTACTGTCATCAACCCACTCGTTCCGTGGAGTGTGTGCGGTCTGTTCATTGCATCGACATTGAATGTTCCTGTCACTGATTATTTACCATTCGCTTTCTTTTGTCTGTTAAGTCCGGTCATCACGATTCTGTTTGGCTGGTTGAATATTACGATTACGAAAATCAGCAATAATTAAAGGACCGCCTGCTCCGTTTTATAACGAGCAGGCTTTTTAATTTTTCCGCATATTGGATCCCCAAAATAATTAATGGATTATTCTGTTTACATATATATCGTAAAGTGATATATTGTTTTTAGACATATATATCATTTATTGATATATCAGGAGGTGACATAGTGAAAAACAATGATCAATTGACCGATTCCATGTTTCATATTATGGCAGCATTAACAACGCCTCAACACGGATACGCAATTATGAGTTTAATTGAAGAAACCTCAAACGGCATGATTTCAATCGGTCCAGCTTCCATGTATACGATAATAAAAAAGCTTTTACAAAACGAATGGATTTATTTGTACGACGATTCCGATTCGAGGCGCAAAGTGTACTTACTGACGGAAAAAGGCAGGAATGTTTTAGCTGAAGATTTAAAAATTCGAAAGCTGATGATTCAGTTAGCTGAAAAAGGACTGGAGGAAGAAGTATGAGTAGAACAAAGTATATAATGTCTGGTGGATTAGCCTTTTCAGAACAAAAAGATATGGAGAAACTGCGTAAATTTTCTTCTGAAGGCTGGCACGTCCGTAAATTTTCATTTTTAGGCTATACGCTCGAGCAAAGTGAAAGTGCCGATTATGTATACAGTATTGATTATCGTACACTGGATAACGATACAGAAGAATACTTTGAGCTTTTTAAGGATTCAGGCTGGTCACTGGTGGATTCTGCTGGCGATATTCATCTATTTCGTGCCGCACCAGATACGAAGCCAATTTACACGGACCGTGATACAACAATTGAAAAGTATAAAAACCAAAAGAAGCCACTGAAACTTGCGATGATGGCACTTGTTCCAGGGACAATCATTTCTTGGGTGATATCATTACAAACAGCTGGCAGCATACACACACTTTTCTTTGGTTTAGCCCTTTTACTGACAGTACTTACGATTCCGTTACTGTGGACTGCACTGACTTCATACGGTAACCAATGGAAGGCCGAAAATAAAAAGGGGCTAGTTATACTTACAAAACTGCTGCCCGCTGCTGCAGTTGTTGCCGCTTTTTATGCATTAATGGAGTCCGATTTAAAAGCTTTACAAATCGTCGCTTCTGCTGTTATTGGTGCAATCGTCTTTGTAGCGTTCATTACTTTCTTAATGTCACTTTATCATCGGATTAAAGTAAAAAAAGCGTAATAAAAGATAGGCTCATGAAAATTGAGCCTATCTTTTCAAATTCAAATAATTAATTTAAACGACTATTCTCTTCCCGAAAATTGCTTTTAATAAAGGAGGTGTCACAATTGTTGTTACGATAATCACAATTATGATGGATGTATAGTAATTAGCTGGCAGCAAGCCCCCTTCAAGCCCCATTGCAGCTAATATTAGTGCAACCTCGCCTCGGGAAACCATTCCAGCACCGACGCCCATCGATGATTTCGTATTGAATCCAGCTAATTTCGCACCAAATCCTGAACCAACAAATTTGGATACAACCGCAATTATTGAAAATACGATAATAAACCCGATTTGATCTCCAATTCCATCGAATGAAACGGCTAATCCAATACTGATAAAGAAAAACGGAACAAAAATCCCGTATGCAATCGGCTCAACCTTATGCTCGATTTCTTCTTTATATTCTGTTTGTGCAATTGCAATTCCCGCAAAGAAAGCACCGATAATACCTGCTATACCTAGGTATTCCGCAAAATATGACAACCCAAAACAAATAATCAAGCCCGCACTCAATATTGATTCAGTAACTCTGAATTTCTTGAATATTCTTATAAAGTGTGGGATAAACCATTTTGCAAGAACAATCAATATAGCGAAGAACAATACTTTCTTACCGATTAATACACCGATATTCGTATCGGAACCTGCAAAGAAACTCATCGCAATCGCGATTAAAATTACCACTACAATATCATCCAATACTGCAGCTCCAAGTAATGTCGAACCTTCCTTACTATTCAGCCAGCCAAGCTCTCTTAACGCCTGTACCGAAATACTGACAGATGTAGCAGAAAGTAATAATCCAATAAAAATGGATTCTCCTACAGACAATCCGTAATATTGCGAACCTGCATACCCTAAAATAATCGGCAGGAGAATACCACCTAAAGCAACATAAATTGCCGCTTTTTTGTTTCTATTCATTTCCTGCAGGTCGGTTTCAAGGCCCGCTAAAAACATTAAAAGTAATACACCTATTTGACTGAATACGGTTAAAAGCTCAGTATCGTGAACCCAACCAAGCAGGGCAGGACCTAGAATAATCCCTACGATTATTTTTCCTAATACAGATGGTTGCCCGATTCTCGCCGCAAGATGACCGGCAAGTTTTGTAGCAAATAAAACTAGTACAATTTGTAAAATAAACATAAATGTCCCCTTTCAATGCAAAAAAAGACAAGGCGGTGCCATAGTTGACTATGGCTCCACCTTGTCTTGCACTTATTATTTAATTAATTGCTTCCGATTCTATTATAGTATATTTCCTATTACATTTGCAAATATCGGTATTTAACATTTACGGTATAGCGTATTATTATTTCTTCTTTAATCTTATTTTTTCTAGTCAATCGAGATTCCTAAAAACGCCTTCAACTCAGGCATTTGCTTTTTTGCCTGTTCATAGCCGACCTCATAATTGGCTTTCATTTGATCGACTTTACTTTCAAAGCTTTTGATCGGACGGTCCGGCTTAAAAATGAACGCTTCCTGATCTATCCCTTTTTGAGCAATATAGTGCATTGTTTCATTATACATATCCGCACGATGTCTCATTGCAGCAGCGAGTCTCGGGTAGCGTTTTTGAAAAAGCTTCGTTGCCCACTGATTTGTTTTTGAGGCGCTTTTTATATAACCCGGTTCCCTCGTCAAAATGAGCAAATGCTTATTATATCCTTTTTCAATCGCACGTTTAATTGGAATCGAATCGGATAGTCCCCCGTCATAATACGGAACATTGTCAATTTTAATCTCAGGGAACAGTATAGGAATGGCACATGTTGCCTGCAGTATATCACAAGTTTTTGTCATACTATGTGCACTTTTATACTCTACCTTTCCGGTATATGCATTCGTCAGCCCGAACTCCACCTCACCCGGGTAGTTGTAATATGCATCCCAATCAAACAAATCAAGCTGATTCGGCACGATATTATAGGCAAAATCCAATCCGAAAAGACTTTTTTCCTTAAGAAAATTCCGCATTCCCATATAGCGGGGATCATTGCGGTATGTCGTCAAAACACGCATCGTCCGTTCAGGCTGATTTGACATATAGGATACCGCATTAATCGCACCTGCCGAAATTGCCGCAATATACGGCATTTTAATTTGTTCTTCCATCAGAGCATCTAAAACTCCTGCAGTAAAAACCGTTCGAAATGTCCCGCCTTCAAGTATTAAACTACAATCCTTCACTTCTTGCATGTCATCACACTCTTTCCCTATTTCCATCGTTCCTCTATTTTACTATATGTCTTCTAAATAATATGAAAAATATTCCGCAATGAATTTTCACTACTTCCTAAATTTTCAGAAATATGGTATTATTTATTTCGAATATCGTAATATTAGGAGGCTACTTATGTCAATGTTGAATCGTAGTGATGTACCGGTTGAAGAAACTTGGAATTTGGAAGATTTATTTGCTACAGAACAAGCCTACACAGCGGCAACCGAAGAATTAAGACAACTTGTAGAGAAAACTGCAGATCAACTAGCAGGGACAATTACAGATGTACAAGGCGCAATTAAGGCCATTGAAGCAACTGAAAAAATTCAAAAGAAAATGGTTGTGATTGGCACATATGCGAGCCTTTCACATAGTGTCGACCAAACGAGCACTGAAAATCAGATGCGTGCCGCAAACTTCGGTTCTTTCGCTGCGAAACTTGCGACAAAGCTATCCTTTGTAAAAAGTGATTTACTTGCATTGGACGAGTCGGTATTAAAAGAAGCGCAAAATGCAAAACCGGAATACGCTAACTTTATTGATAAATTGCTCGTACAAAAACCGCATCAATTACATCCTGAAGCGGAAAAAGCTCTAGCAGCATTCGGTGCAACATTCAACGCGCCATATGAGCTATACAATACAACAAAATTAGTCGATATGCAGTTCCCGAATTTTGAAGTAGATGGTGAATCATTCCCGCTTAGCTACAACTTGTTTGAAGGCGATTGGGAACTTGAAACAGACACAAATAAACGCCGAGCTGCATTTGAAGCCTTTTCTAAAAAATTACGCGACTATCAGCATACGACTGCCAAAACATATAATTCACACCTGACGATCGAAAAAACGGATGCAGATCTTCGTGGCTATGATAATATTTTTGATTCTT
>Ga0182739_1003132_pt1 | contig 14811 bp, 14 predicted proteins | sample eDN5th30CBELigBY_FD_128873 | JGI IMG/M metagenome (GOLD analysis project Ga0182739, IMG submission 128873) | Enriched backyard soil microbial communities from Emeryville, California, USA - eDNA 5th pass 30_C BE-Lig BY (version 2) (version 2) | ecosystem: Environmental > Terrestrial > Soil >... | reverse complement strand
TTTTTATGTTTTTTTTTTTCTTTCTAAACTGTTATATAAAGATTTGTAAGCCAAATTTTATTTTGACAAAAAAGATCAAAGAAAATTAAGAATAATTTTTTTTACTATTAGTGAGAAAGAATTATCATTTAAATATTGAAATGACACTTAGAATGTTCACAATAAAGTAATTTTTAATCTTTGCAATTTGAGATTGAAAAAAAATTTTAAAATGCAAATTCAGTTTTGATGTTTTTGTTTTCATTTTTATTTGACAATTTAACAAAAGGTTTTTCTTAGATATTTCCCTCTATCTTTATAGATAAAGATAATTTCATTATCCGATTTATAATTACAGTATTTTTTTACTGATGACTCTAAATTGGGTTAGAAAGAAAAGAGTTATGTAAACATTGAATTTTTTGAAAATATATTTACATCGATGAGATTCATCTTTTGTTTATCATTTCTTTGAAAACAAAAATATTATGAAACATTTCAGTTCTTGAAATCTATTTGCATTCAAAGATTAGCTTCTTTTATATTATTGAGGAATTCTTGAGAAAATTTATCAAGGTTTATTTTTGCATCCTCTTTGCATTTTTGAATACCTTGTTGATCCCCATGTTGATTTTTAAAACACTCAGCTGTCTTTGCTTGGAAAAATGACATTCTAAACTCAAACTTTCTTTCTTCTTTTTCAAGCTTCTTCATTAAATCTGTCATACATTTAACAAATTTCTCGCTATCATCATGAGAAGAAACAAAACAATCATTTTCAATTCGAGAAAGTTGATTTAATGTTTGTTGCTCTTTTCCTCTTATACTCTTTTCGAGCTCATTTACAATAAAATCTTGAAAATCTTGTTCCCAGATCATTGAAACTAAAATTATTTTATATTTTTATCTGAAAAAATACTTTTTCTTTGATATATCTCTTTTTTCATTTTTTTTTTTTCTCTTTTCAAAATTCTACAAGACAATTACTTATTTATCCTAATGGTAAAATAGCTGATCCAACTATTCTTTAAAAGAAGATTTCTCCAATTAAAATAATCATTTCCCCTTGCTTTATAAGTTTAGAAATGGAATCAATATAACAATTAAGTTTCTCTATTTTTTATAAGAGATTTAACAAATCTAACTTTTTTAAACATTTTTTCCTTTAAATCAATATTTTTGTAAATGATTGTATTTAAGTAAAGTTTTGCCCGAACAATGATATTTAATAAATAAGATTCTTCACTTTATCTGTGAATCTTGTTCTGCAAATGTTGAATGTCATCATAAAGATTAGTTGTTAGTTTGTCATAGGCATCCAAAATAATTCTTTTCATCATCGTTGCAGATTGAAGTTCGTTTAATTTTGGCATGAATCGATCTTTCAAATTCTAAACAGTTAATTATGAATATAAAATTAAAGAATGCCTGAAGGGACATTGGTCTAAAACATTTTAATCCAGAATAACTCATTAGTTTGATCATATTAAAAATTTGATCCTCAAATCTTCTAACAACAAGAAAAGCCTTAATTGTTTGGTCTACATAATAATTAAAAGGTTCTGTAATTTGGCTTCCTCCCATAATTTGAATCATTTCCCTAAGTAGAGTCAGGAGAAAAAGTTAGGTAATATACTTTGTAAGTTTAAAATTTGCACTTTCAAACTTCATGTTGTGAGCAGGAGAAATATCGAAAATAAAACCAAAGTCTATATGGACTATATGACCATAAGCATCTATCAGGATATTTCCGTTATGGCGATCCTTAATTTGAAGGATGTAGCTCACAATAGAATAAGCTGCCATACTTTTAATAAAATTTTCTCTTGCTAATTGGAATTCAGGAGACATCCTAATATATTTATTTAATTTATGAATCAAAAATAAAAAAAAAATCAAAATCAAAATTTGAAACTTACTCGCTTCCAAATCTTGCAATGAAGTATTCATACAAATTGCAATTCATTATTTTGCCCATCTGATCCCTTGAAATTGTGTTCGGTACAACTTCAATAATGCCTCCAATATCCAAATCCTTAACAATAAGTTAGAAATTAAAAAAAAAATCGCTTTTTGGATTTTACCTTTCCGGTACGATTAGAAATTGTTCTATACGGAAATAGGAATAGGTCAAGTCCAACTGATCTGAAAATATGTTTAAAGAGGTTAATAACTTGAAGAGCAAGCTCATCTTGTCGAATATCATCAAATACTTTAAAAATGCAGGAAATGATATCATATTGAGCCTCTTCTGTTTTTTCATTTTTCTCTTTTTGAAGTATCGATACTCCTTCTTTATGATCAATTTTTTTATTATGTAAAGAATGTTTATGTGATTTTTGTTTATTCTTCACAATAGGCAATTCTTCTCTTTGAATCTCTCCAATTGGAGGAAGAATATTAGAAGTCCCGCCAGAATTCTCAAGTCTCCTTTCATTTTTCGATAAATCTTGATCATCTTTTCCATGAGAATCCTTTTCTTCTTCTTCTAATTTTTCAAAACTTTGGTTATTTTCTTTAGCAAAATTAAATGATGTTGGATGTTCCTTCTTAGTATTCGTTCCGACTTCTTCCAACACACTTGTTGGAATTAAATTTGGATCTGGCAAGGAGACTTTATTTTTTTGTTGTTCAATTTCTTCAAGTATTTTTATTCTTTCCTGGTCAGGAGGAATTTCTTCATCTTTTTCATAAATTTTCCTATTTATTTATTTAATCAGAATTAGAGAATAAAATTATTACTCTAGCATTCCATTCTTATTAATCTGGTTAATTTGATTAATAGATCCTGTCAGGCTTTCCTTTGGGAGTAGCTTTACTCTTCCTGATAATTTAAGGTCATTAATGCTTGGGTAAACTTCGTTATCGATAAGAAGATCCTCTTCTGAATCTTTTTGATTATTGTCTCCAATATTTTTATTTAATAATTTAGGATAGTATTTATCTGGTCCTTCAAAGCGTTTACAATAAAAGGAAACAAGGATTGGACACTTCGCAGCACTTTGCATAGCCCTTCCAGAATCAAGTTTAATTTTTGAAATCATATATTGGGGATTAGATGGAACATATAAATATTCACTAACAACAATTTTTTCAAGTTCAGCTTGAATTATTTCTTCTTTTTGTTTCTTAGGCATTTTTGGTTGAAGAATTCCAGAGATGGCTGTTACTGCTTCAAAGAAGTCATCAACTTGTTTAAAAAGGAATTTTTCAGTTCTATTTAATCCTTTTAAAAGTTGATAAAGAAGTTGCCAAGAGATATAAGATAGTTTTGAGTTCCCGGTTTCGTTTTTTTCTCTTTTTGACTCAACTTTGGTTTTCCAGATAAGTTGGTGAGAGAATAAATAAGATGTTTGACTATATTCTTTTAAAGTTTGAGCAACTAAGTAACTTGCCTCTGTATTCAGAGTTTGATAGATTTGAGGTAAATAAAAAAGCAATTGAGTGCTTTCTAAACGTTTGACAGTTTTTGTAAAATAGATTGAAAGAGTTTTTTGGCCTTCAAATTCAATCGTCATATACTTCATTAAGAGCGGAAATTGTGGGACCTCCCAGTAAAATAAATTTCGAAGTGTTGATATATTTTGTAAATTTTTCTCAACAAAATACTCGAACAAAATTTGGTACTGGAAGTTAAATAAATAATATTTTGTTACTAAATCTCGGATTAGAGTTTGAGGCGTTTGAAAAGGAGATGGTAAAGTAAACACTAATCTCTTTATGATATAGACTGCTAAATGTATATTAATATCAAATGCAAAGTACAATAGCTGTTTAGCTTCAGTTTCATTCATCACTTTATCTTCAAGAGTAAATTCATATTTTATCAATCCAAGTTCAGTTTTATTAAAAGCTTTTATAGTATCAATCTGATGTCCAATTAGCAGAAGAAGTAATTTTCTAAGATTCTGATAACGATTTAGACCACTTATATTTGGAAGAATTTGTTTCTTTTCATTTGACGGATCATATATCACTGAGATATTACTCTTTAATTTCGAATATCCAAGTGATCCAACAGATCTTGATTTTAGCTTTTCAAAGAACCAAAAAGAACGACTATCTTTGAATTTAAAGAGAAGCTTTGTTTTTGAAGGAGTAAGAATATTAAGATCAATAAAAACAGGAGGGAATTTTATGGGAGATTCCATTTTTTCTATAGTTAATGTTGTTTCCATAAATGTTTCCAATTTCAAATGCCTACAAGCCTTGAGTGCCAAATCCATTTTCTTTTCAATTTTTAATATTTTTTCTTCAGATTCGAAAGCTTCATCAACATAAAATTTGCTGTTTTTAGCAAAATAACTTAATGCGAACTTTAATGATTTTGAATAGAATTTTTGAAGGAAACGTTTTTCAATAGTTGAAAGAGGAGAATTCTTTGAAAGATTTAGAACAGCAAGATGAGCAGAAACCATTGCAAATATATTTTCATCTTTGAAAAATTCAATGCTTGTTCTGATAATATCAAAATTTTCTCTCAAGAAAACAATTATTTCAAAAGGATCTATTAAATTTGCCAGGAAACCAGATAGATTGTTATAAACAAAAACTAAAACATCTTTGTGAAGAGAGTTGAACAATTGAATAAAGTGTCTAATTGAGAAAAGACTACGCACTTGTTTAATAAAGAGCCCTTGTCCCTCATTATATGAGAAAAAATTTTTGCATAGTTTTTCATGTAATCCAAGATGACTCAAATTATGAGATACAAGATCTTTATATTTTATTCTTGAAAAAATATCAGAATTAACTTCTAATAAGTCAAATTCAAAAAATTTAGATTTTGTTGTAGCTGATATGTTTGTAAAAGAGTTGTATCTAAATATGATTTCCTGGAGCATATAGAATAAAGCTCTTAGGACATCTGAGCTATATTTATTTGGGACTGATATGAGAATATTCTTTGTTAGTTTTTTTATTACAAATTTAAGAATTCTTCTAACTGGAAGACTGAGGACGAGAGAATAGATTTTGGTGAGAATTTGAAAAGTTTGATTTGGATTTGACTTCATATAAAGGACTGCAAAATGAAGATTGGTGACAATATTAGCAAATGTTTCATCCATTTTAATTTTTAATTTTTCAAATATATTTGCATTTCTGGAAGTCGTTGATATAATTTCCTTTGCTTCTTTATCAAAAGCTTTGAGAAGAAGAGGATCTTTGAGCTTAAAATGTGAGAAATTAATTTATAGATAAAAAGATTACTAATTCTGATAAATGAAGCTTGTAGTTTTTTTCTCTTTGGATCGCATTGAAAATGTAAAACTGAATTAGAGATATTTTTAGATCATCAAAAACCTTTGAAAAGGAAGGAGTTTTTTCTTTAAATATTTGCACTAGAAAAGAATAAGGTATAAAAATTAGGTTTAAATACTCTCAATCTGATTTCCACTGTTAAATTTGAATTCTCGAAGAATTTGGTTTAAGGAATTTATTGCCAATTTTGAGTCAAAATGAATTCTATAATAATTATTAAGATGCGTTATGGATTGTATTACTCAAAAGAGAATGGAGGAATGACTGAAATGACTTTGAGTCCTTCATCTAAATGTTCTATTTTGATTGTTTGAGATTAGCGACAAAAATAGTTTACTATTTTCAAATCTGTCAACTTTGTTTAAAAAATAAGGTTTATCAAAAAACCAATATGCGGGGCCTTTTAATTGTACATCAGTACTCAATGATGAATGATTATTTAATGACCAAAAGAAATATTGTAAGATCAAATTGGAATATTTCATATGTTTGTGTTGTGGTAAGGTTAAAACATCATTGACCCTTTTTAGAAGTGTTGTTCCTTCTATGAGATAACCGCGCAAACACAAATTATGAGTACATGCCAGTAAAAATACTAACAAATCATTGAGATCTTTCTATTATGTTTTAGTTTATTTTTTTTAAATTTCAAAGAACCAGAGTGTCAGGAATAGCAATTCTAAGATTATAGTGACTAATTTTCAGTCTTGATGATACTGAATCATATTGCTGTAGAACCCTTTTGTATAAAAATTCTAAAGTTTATTTTTAAAATGATTAAGAAAATCTACCAAGAGTTTCTGAAAGACTTAAAATAGCAATTTCCTGGAAAATAAGCCTTGGGAATTCTCTAATAAATTCTTTCAAGAATATTTGAGAAATTTTTAAATAAATTCTATTAATGCTACATGAACTCTGAAGAATTGCTACAAAATCTTTTTCAACAAGATTCATTTGGAGTCTTTCATCATTAACCAACAGAAGTTGACTAAAAAATTAAAAAAATTAATAAAATTTGTTTACGAAAGATACAATCTTGCTTTTCTGATTAATAACTCCTCTAACACTTCCTTTAAGTTCTCTTTTTCTGTGATATACACATCACGGACATAACAAAAAATCATTTCAATTAGTGGGATATCTTTTTTAAATTCCAAAATTTTTTTGTGATTTTTTGCTACTTCCTTTATTTTTACATCCAGTATGAAATCGATAGATAATAAAAACATCATTTCGCCCAATGTCAAGTTTCTTATTTTCCTTTAAATTTAAAGCACAAAGTCCTTTCAAATTCTTACGGCCTTAATTCAATCATTTTTTCTCTCAAAACATGTTTCATATTTCTTCGATATTTGTCTATAATCTTTTGTTGATTTAAGAAGGTATTTATAAGAAATGTGTTTGTGTAACTTGTTGCTGAAGCTTGAATGAGTCTTGGAGTTGATAGTGCAATATCTTCAATAACTGTTTGAGAGGTTTGAAGTAGAGTTTGTTTGTGGAAAATAATATTTATCCAGATTTCAATCAATCTTTCAATAAACTTGGGATCTCTTGAGAAACCTGAAGTTTTTTTAATAACACTTTTCATCAAGAGATCTTTAATGCATTCTAAATTTTTTGCAAAATACTGAATAAAACTAATTTGTTTTGTTTGCTCAGTAACTTCTTTCCCAAGCTAATTTTGATATTAGGAAGAAAAATTATGAAAGGGATTTACTCGAATCATAAATGCGGTTAACTGATTCCAGAAAATAAACATTTTATCTTCATTTTCAATCCTGTTGATAAGATTTTTAAAAAGTGAATATACAAAAGCCTCTTGTAATTTATACTTTGGTTCTTCAATGATTTCAGAATAATAAGACACGAGTTCATTCATTGACTTTTGGAAAAGTTTATTATCAATGATATTGAGACTCATTTGGAGCTTCATTTTTATAAGCAACTAAAGTAAATTAGAATCTTTCTCATATAATAAGAACTATTTCCTAAAGTGGGAAAAAAAAAAATGAAAAATGAAAAATAGTAGATTCATTTCTAAAAATTTTCAATGAACTTTACTTTTTGAGCAGACTTTTCTTCAAGAGAATTAAAAACATTTTTTAATTCATTGAGGCTCACTTTAAGAGAAAATCTTGAACTAATCAAATTATAAATAAGCTCGTTGATTCGAGTATTTCTGAATCTTTTAACAAGATTATAAAGAAATTTGAATCCATAAATTTCGTATTTTCTTGGATCTTTAACAGGCTGTAACTGCTCTCCATCATCCAATTTTGAAAGATCACCTTTTCCTTTCCAACACAAAGAGTTGAAAACATGTACAATGAAATTATACGCCAGACTATTATTGTAATCAACTAATGCACTATCAAAATTTTCTTGATCAAGAATTTTAAAAATGGAATTCAAAACTAGTTCCGAAACAGTAATTATTCTATGCATCGTTTCTTCTTTTTTTTTTTCTGAGGTTTGATATAATCCATTGTTTACATCTCCAAAATTTACAAGAATAGAATTTTTCCCTAAATTAGTTGGCTTGCTTTCTCCAATCATTTGTTGAACATTTTCAGAAAAAGATTTGCATTTCATGTAGTAATTGAACATGACTTCTAAAACTTTAACTTTTTCTTGTATTGAAGGAATTCTCCAAAAAGTTATTTCAATCGACTTCAATATGTCATTCATAAACTTCACATAAAAATTCTCAGATATTCCTTGCAATTCTGTCAAAAAATTTTTTAATAATTTTCTTAAAGAAAGGGTTTTAGATGTTTCAAGCATGTATCCTTCAAAAGAGTCCTGAAAAGAAATACTTACTTCAAGTGCTAGACGAAATGGATTTAAAAGCTTTTGATTGACTTCTTCAAATTTGAAGTATTTCTTTATAAGTGTATTTGTATAATTGGAAAGGAATTGTAATTCGTTCAAGTCGAGATTAACGAAAGGAAACATATGCAATATAACTCCAGTTTTATAAAATCCATCTTGCATTTGCTGAGAAATTGGAATCTAAAATATTAATAAAAAAAATCATTGATAGCAAATCAAAATTACTTTCATCATTTTACCGAGCTCTTCATTAAGATTTTTTTTTATCTCTTCAGTGGCAAAAAATTTGAAAAGAGAATTTCTCATTGGAAGTTGGAGGAAGGATCTAAACCAGAGGATCACATTATCATTTTTAAAACTTTCTTCTAGAGATTTTTCATGATTTGAAATTTGGGAAATCAGTTTGTTGAGTTTAGGAATGTAAGTTTCATTGATGATTTGACTGTTTGTTTCAGGTTAAAGAAAATATGAAGTTACCGGATGGTTTCTATAAGAGAACTTCTATTTTGTATTGTTTCCAAATTTAAAATATCTAGGAGATATTGGTTTACTTTGTTAATAACATCAAACTCTAAAAGATCTAATCTTGTTGTAACTTTTGCATGATAATATTGATTTATTGCTTTTAGACCAAATATTCCTTTTGCTAAATCTAAAAGATAAGATGTTATTCTATGGATTGTTAATTATCTCATTCAAAATTAAGTTACTTTGGAAAGGTGCATTGAGATTTGATGTCAATCTTTATTAAGAGACAAATGATCTCAAATGAATTATTTGAGATCATATAATGCCCATCAATATTTTTTGGTGCCAATTGCAACAATAATTCAATTTCTTGCGGTAGAAACTAATCATTTTAGGCTATAAAGTTTTTTTTTTTTACGGAGTCAGCACCAAAAGAAGCTTGTTGGCAAAGGTATTTAAAAGGAAGAAGTTTGGGATTCATAATAATAATTTTTATTGTTTCAAAATATAAACTTTGATATTTATCAAACTTGAAACATTCTGAAGAATATTTGAATACACTAGAAAAAGAAAATCACCCAACTCTTTATTCTAGCAACTGGCGTTTCTTACACAGATTATTCAAGACCAACTGAGAGAAAAAAAGTAAAAAGGGAAATCGATTGTTTGTAACATTATGATACCATCTGCAGGTAGATCTTATAATGCTTGACAATACATAATTTTAGAAATGCATAGTTTTTATTTAAAACTTACAAATAAATATCAAAATGCAGAATTGTTATTATTTTCGGTGTTAAAAATTGAGCTTGTATAACACATTATAACAGATTAAGTAGCTTATCTTTATTTGCAATATTCTTATCGCACTCGTATACTTTCGTAGTTAGTGTTACACACCAAAGTTTCTTTTCGTTCCTATATAAATAAGCTAAAATCATAATAAATTCCAAACTCCAGATTCTTGTTAATTGTAAACATAGCTCCTTCTCTTTCATCAAAAATATCTCCCTCGTTCTTGACTCTTAAGTCCTTAATTTTGGACTCCTCATTTTCTAAGTTATTCAAAAATTGATGAACATCAGGACACTTTCAAATTTAAATTTATTTTTCACAGTCTTTACCTCTAAGTGAATTGAATTATGTTCATCACTATCACTGTCACTAAATTTGTCCTCATCATAGGCTTTATCTAATAAATCTGGGCACAATTTCTCCCAGTTCTCTTCATATCCAAAGTCTTGAAAGATTATTTCAGAAAATGAACGATTTACCAGACACTAGATTGAATTTATGTGTGTAATAATTTGTAAATTCTAAAGGAAGCATTGATACAGCTCTAATACCTTCCATTCCAGGTGCTGAAGTTAAAAACTCTCTATACAAAGTTTCGTATTCACCTTCAGCTTTAGGATCTAAACTATCTTGGAATTGAATTTTAGAAGGTTGAAGCTCAAATTCTGGGTCTGTTTCAGTCACCTCGAAGTAAGATGTAAAATTCTTCAATTTTGGATGTGGACAAACAAATTTATAAGGCTCAACACTTAAAGGCTTCTTTAAAACTACTGGAACAGCTTCCATTAGTTCTAAAGTTTCTGATACTTTTTCAACTGGACCAGTAGGGCTAAAGTTACATGTTAAATTGACAAAAATAACTTATTACCCAGATATACTATACTCCTCTTCGGCGCCTTTTCTATCTTTGCGATTAATTTCAATGGGAGGATAATTGATTATCATTGGTGGATCAATAACTAAAGATATATTAAAGAGAATAAATATATAATAAAACTCGAATAACTCATCACTTCAATATCCGAATAAGGAAGTGGATCGATTGGTGTAAAATCATCAAAACCAATTCTTTGATTAAGCTAAAAACTAAGATAATATTCTCTTGAAAAAGTACTTCGAATTTTCTCTTTTCGTGATTTGCTGCAGAGGTTTCGATTTGTAATGGTAGCCTTAAATCCAATATACTGTTATTGCTATATTGGAAATTGAACATGACCTATTCTTCATTAGAAAAAAATGTAAGAAAATTTACAAAATCTCTTTTTCCAACTCCAAAATATTCTGCTTTTTGCCAATCAAGTTCAACAAGTTTTTTTACTTCTGCTGAAGATTTTGCGCCATTCAAAAATTTTTTTATTTTTTCTAATCTTTTCTTTTTTCTGGATTTTAAAATTTTCTTAGAAACATAGCTCATTAGTTTATGAAGTACCTAAAAGTTATTTAATGAGAAAATGATGAATAGTACTCGTCTTCTCTTTCGGATGTTGTCATTTTTTATCAAATCATAGGTTGGAGAATATTTTGGAGTGATTTCGCTCACAACGGGAAGACCTTGATCAAACTTGGCTTGATATCTTGATATACCTTCATTTTCATATTTAGAGAGAAATTCAGACTTTAAAAAGATTAAAGATTGAGAAAGATATTTTATTTACATAATTATCTTCTTTTTCTTTTTTTATCGAATCAATTTCATCTTGTCTCAGTTGAGGATCACCAATACATTGAAAAAATTTGATATTCTTTTCTTTATCCAACATTTGAATTTGATTGAATCTCTCCAAAAATTGTTTTTCTAAAGTCTATATATTTCAAGCTTATTTAAATACTCAAAATACTTGTCTTTCTGAAGTAATGACCCCTTCTCTTGCAGTCATTCTAGTTAAATCCGATAGATTATATCCTTTCTTTTTAGGACTAAATGAATTCTCATAATGACTTTTTTGAGATTGTATAAGTGGTTTATATGTTTTATTATTCTCTTCAACGATTGGAGGAATACTTTCTTTCAATAATTTTTCTTGATCTTTCATATTCAGAAATGTGGTGAGAGACTCGCTTGCTTTTTCTGAAATTCCTTTCAAATTATCCACGGCAGAAATGCGAATATGATCAAGTTTATTCAGCTTTGTCTTTTTCAAAGATCGATCGTTTATGGTTTCATTTTGATTTTTATCCTTTAGCTTTCCTGAACCCATTATTTTTACTTTTATAGGTTCAAAGTCAAACTGCGAGACTGTTAACTATATTATCGAGTTTTAAAATGGGAAAATACAAAAAAAAAACCTCATATTCTGAAACGATTGTTAAAGCACTAGTAGGATTAAATGAAACCTCAATTTCCACATTTCCTTTTCCAGGAATTAATCCCTTAGAAGGAGTTAATCTTATTTCACTAGCCTCTCTCTTCAAAACAAATTCATATTCAAAATTTAAGGGAATTTTGCATGATAAAGGAAATCTCTATTCAATTTAATACAAAGTTATGTTCAACTAATACCATGTTATGAACACTTCCAATTGTGCAAATCCCAAAATCTATAACACGAGGAAAGATTTCTTTGTCTCCTTCCCGATTCATTACAGGATAAGCATGAATGGGAATTTGCAATTGCTCTTCTGATGTATGGACACGAATGCAATCAAAATAGTATCTTTATGTAATGATTTTATAAATGGATTTGATAATACTTGTAATCATTAGGAGTGAAATGAATGAATATATCTTCACTCATACCAGGAGCAAGTTGTCCTTTTTTATCGAATTTTATTGAAAAGAAAGGAGTGCTTGGTGGTAAAATATGAACTCTTTGAGATTTTGATGAACAATTAATAATTCGGGTTTTAGCGATATTCACTTTTCCAACTTCAAAACCAGAAAACTTTACAATAAAAGGATCAATTTCAATATATCCATTTGTGCCAATAAGATCAAAATTGACTATTCAAAGTTTAGAATCAAACATTATCATTAAAACTACATTTTTCAGATAAAGTGTCTTTGCCTTGAAGCTTGACTGGTTTCACTAAATTACTTGGTATTTGTAGAGGACTTGTTTCATTAAACGACATTGCGATCAATTAGATAGTATTGATTATCGAATAAAATTTATGTAACATATTTTCAAAAACAATATAAACTTATATGAATTTTCATAAGTTCGTGCATTTTTTTTGAATGAAAGAACTATGAGAATCAAATATGAAGATAAAGTCAAATTGAAAATTGAAGTTAGGAAGATCAGAGTTTTGGTATTTTTTATTTATTTCATTGAGATAATTTTTTTTAAATCGAGTCCTCAATTCAGTTATTCACATGAGTATGAATGTCATAGGAAATGAGATAAATTTATTTGAGCATCTCGAAAAAAAAATTTTGGGTATTGGAAAATTTGATTTCAGAACCTAAAATCTTTTATCACTATTTTTTTTAGAAAAAAAGTTTCTAAATGGAAAATAAATCATCTGAAAATTTAAAAGAAATGAAATTGATTTTCAGTTCCGACTATATATTTTCACTTTATTGATTTTTGGAATTAGTAAAAGTTCTGTAAACTTTTTTCTGTTTATGACATTCAGAGTAATATCAGAAAAATTTCCAGGTTAAAAATTCTACAAATTAAAAAGGTCCAAATTAAGATCTAATTCGATTTATTTTTTAGAATTCAAATTTCAAAAGCACTGCTTGATGGAAGTTCAGCTTGAAGAACATATATTTAACAATAGCAAGTCTCTAAAGCAAGTTCTAAACTTTTTAGATCAAAAAAATATTATTAAGCTGAGTTCAAGAAATGGATTAATTAACACTACTCATATTCTTATTAGCTTCCTTGAAAGTTTTCAAAGAAGAAGAGAACAACCATTTTTCCAACAGGTGATTTTAGAATCAACTCAACAAAAACTTCTAGAAGATTTTCTCAGACTCAAAATGATGATACCCAACGAAAAATATTCACAAATACTTAAAACTCTTTATTCAAATTATTTAAGTTCAATTTGCTTTTCTCAAAAATTTGGGATAAAAAGCATTGAGAAATGGAGAATTTCAAATGATAAAGAAGATGATAATGCTAATATTGAGTTTTTGGAAAAATTTGGAGTATTTATTGAAGAAAAAGAGAATAACATAAAAAAATATTGTGAAGATTTTCAAACAAATAACCTTAATGAAATCTCTGAAAAGCTTAAAAATAAAAGGATCCAGAAAAGACAATTTCAATTAGAAATTTTGCATGAAAAGCTAAAATTAATATATTACAATGAAAGAATCAATGAAAAATTAAAGAAATTTAACAAAGATTTAGCTATAATCAGCAAATTTAAGATAAATAACCAGTTGGAGGATGAAAATATAGAAATATTTTACCAAGAGAAACTATTAAAAAATTTAAAGCTTCATCGTGAAGCTCTTGAAAAAAAATTATTAAGTGATCTTTATTCTGAAGAACAAACAAATGCAATAAATTTTATAAAAATTGGTATTGAAAAAAAAATGAATTTGCTCATCAACAACAAAAATTATATGGATCAGAGACTAAGAGAATTAGAGAAAGGAAATGAAGACCTGAATTTTGTTGAAGTCGTATCTCAGATATCTGATGTCAATAAAATTATTCAAAGAAGAGAACAACAGTTGATAAAATTACAAACTTTATCAAATCGATTTGAATAGAATATATTTTCAGAGAAAATTGAAAAGTATTTTGATTTCTCTTGAAATATTTATTACGATTTTGCCCTCAAGAGAAACTTATTTGTAAATAGTTTTATTTTATATCATTTTATTGATAATAATGTTCAACTGTTCAGAATTCTTATTTAACAAATTTCATTTTCCATTAAATTTTAGGTATTCAATTTCAAAATTCAATTAAAATTAGAAAAATTATAAGGGAACAATAATAAATGATGATTAAAAGATGTTTTAAAATAAATACCATTAGAAAATGGACTTCCAACTTAATCAAAACAAAATCGTAAAATTAAAGAGAAAAAATCTTTCAAAAAAATGTCAAAGAAAATTTATAGAGGAAAATTAATATGATTTCACCCTAACGCCCTGATGGCCAGAGTCTGTTAGGAAATGCATTTTGAATAGATGTTGATTTAAACAAGTTGAAGTTGCTTGCTGAAAAAGTATTTAAAGCTTTTTGTCGCTTCGTTTCCTTTTCTTTTTTCAATTGACTTATTTTTAATTTTTCCTCTTCTTCAATACTTTCTAAAAACCTTTTGGCACCTAGAGATTCAAAAACTTCTTTTTTATTCTTTTGTTTAGCTAAAAATGCTGGGAATGCAGATTTTTTTAATCTTCTTTTTAAAATTTCTTTGTGTTTATCATTTTGGAAATCAGATTTTTCATTCTCTTTCTTGATTAAAGGAGACTCATTTTTTTCAAGTTGAAGAAATTTAATTCCTATATTTAAGAGTCTTGATAATTTTAAATCTTTCTCAACAATGTACTGATAATTCATTTCT
>Ga0182739_1003128_pt1 | contig 14813 bp, 14 predicted proteins | sample eDN5th30CBELigBY_FD_128873 | JGI IMG/M metagenome (GOLD analysis project Ga0182739, IMG submission 128873) | Enriched backyard soil microbial communities from Emeryville, California, USA - eDNA 5th pass 30_C BE-Lig BY (version 2) (version 2) | ecosystem: Environmental > Terrestrial > Soil >... | reverse complement strand
TGTTCAACTTTTACGCGATAACCGCTATGCCGGTTCCAGATGGAGCACCGGAGGGCGGCATGGGCACTGGGTGGGGCGACGGCAGGATGGCGGGTCATGTCGGCAGCCGGCGGCGGCGCTGCCGGCGAGCTAGGCGGCCGCTGACCGTGCTGGCGGCACTCAGCCACGAGCTGCGCGAGCCGATGAACGGCGTGCTCGGGATGACCCGGCTCCTGGCCGACACCGAGCTCAGCCCGGAGCAGCGCAGTTGCGTGGAGGCGATCACCGGCTCGGCCGAATCGCTGCTGACCGTGATCAACGACATGCTCGACCTGGCGCGGGCCGAGGCGGGCCGGCTGCCATTCCTCGACACCGCCTATGACCCTCGCCTGATCCTGGACCGGGCAGTTGCTCCCTTCCGGCCGAAGGCGGCGGCCAAGGGCATCGGCCTGGCGCTCGCCATCGACCCTGCCGTGCCGAAACGGTTGCGGGGCGACCCCGGGCGGCTGCGCCAGATCCTGGTCAACCTGATCGGCAATGCGGTGAAGTTCACCGATGCCGGCCAAGTCGCCGTGGTGCTCGACCACGCGCCGGCGACGGCGGGCGACCGGCTGCTCCTGACGGTCAGCGATACCGGGCGGGGCTTCGATCCGGCCGGGATGGGCGTGCTGTTCAGCGGTTTCGGCCAGGACGGTGCCGCCACTGTCCGGCAGTTCGGCGGCAGCGGCCTGGGCCTGATGGTGACCCTGCGCCTGATCCGCGCGATGGGCGGCCGGCTCGCGGTGGATGCAGCACCCGGGCGTGGTGCCAGCTTCCGCATCGAGCTGCCGGCAAGGCTCGCCCCCGACGCACCGGCTGGCCCGGAGCCCGTCAGCCTGGCCGGCCTCGAGCTGCTGGTGGTGGAGCCGCAGGCGGCATTGCGGGAACGGCTGCGAATGGTTGCCGCTGGCTGGGGGCTGGCGGTGCGTGGTGCTGCGGGCATGGCCGATGCGCTGCGCGAGATCCAGGAGGCCGGCACCCGCGGCGCCCGCTTCGACCTGGCGATCGTCAGCGAGATGGTCGAGACCGGCGATGCCCGGGCGCTTCTGGAACGGTTGCGGGCTCAGGCCGGCCAGACGGTGCGGACCCTGCGGATCGCCGGCTCCGGCCTGCGCGGCGATGCCGCCCAGGCCCGTGAGCAGGGGTTCGACGCCTATCTCGCCCAGCCGTTCAGCGACGATGAGCTGATGCAGATCCTGATCCGGCTGGTCCAGCCACCTGCACGGCCGGGATTCTGGACCCGGCACGATGTGCAGGAACATGACGGCCGGCCCATGCATGTCCTGGTCGCGGACGACAATCCGGTGAACGTCAAGCTGGCCTCGATCGTGCTCGGCAGGGCCGGGCATCGGGTGAGCAGCGTCGGTGACGGTGCGGCGGCGGTCGCCATGGTGGCGTCGGGCGGCGTCGATCTGGTCCTGATGGACGTGCAGATGCCGGGCATGGACGGGCTGACCGCGACCCGGCAGATCCGGGAGCTCGCCGACCCTTGCCTGCGGTCCACGCCGGTGGTGGCGCTCAGCGCCGATGCCCTGGCCGGCGACGAGGCCGCCGGCCGTGCCGCCGGCATGGATGCCTATCTCACCAAGCCGATCGACCGGCCGAAGCTGCTCTCGACCGTGCGCTTCTGGGGCGAGCGGGCCGGCGGGGCGCGTCAGGACGATCATTCCTGCATGGCTTGAATCCGCCCACGGCAAGTCGCTTGCCAGCGCACGCTTTCCGGCAGGATATAACTCCAGGTTGAATTAATGATTGTCCGTGTTCGATTGCGGTTCAAGGAGATCGGACCATGACGCGTGCAGCTTGCCTGGCCGCGGGCCTGTTGGGTGTCGGCCTAGCCCTGGCTCCCAGGCCGGCTCCGGCTCCGACCACCACCGGAACGCTCGCGGTCTCGGCAGTCGTGCAGACCAGCTGCTCGCTCACCGGCGGCACTATGAGCTTTGGCACCTACACCTCGGGCCAGACCGCCAATCTCGACACGGACGGCCAGATCGGGTTCGCCAACTGCCCGGTCGGCAACCTGGTCTTCGAGCTGGACGGCGGTGGCAGCGGCAGCATCACCGCCCGGCGCATGAAGTCGGGGAGCAACGAGCTGAACTACCAGCTCTACCGCAACTCCAACCGCACGGCGCTGTTCGGCACCGGCACCAACGCCTATACCGAGATCCGGCTGGTGGCGGGTGGCGGGACCATCCCGGTCTACGGCCGCATCCCCGGCAACCAGACGCTCCCGGCCGGCAACTACGCCGATACCGTGAACGTGACGCTCACCTTCCCGTGAGTGTGATGGCGAACCCGGAACTCGGCTCCCGCAGCCTCCGTCGCCGCCTGACCGCAGGGCTGCTGGGTCTGGTGGTGATGGCCCCGGCGATGCCGGCGCAGGCCGGCGACCTGTCGGTCTCGCCCACCCGGCTGGAGCTCGGCCAGACCGGCACGGCCACGATCGTGGTGCGCAACGACGGTATGGCGGCGAGCGTCCTGCAGGTCAGCGCCATGCGCTGGCTGGATTCGCCGATGGCTTCCGCCCTGGAGCCGGCCCCGGAGCTGCTGGCCGTGCCGCCGGTCTTCAGCCTGAAGGCGGGTGGCCAGCAGGTGATCCGTCTCGCCCTGCGCGACCGCTCCCGGCCGACCACGGAGCGCAGCTTCCGCCTGCTGATCTCCGAAGTGCCGACACCCGCGGCCGGCAGTGCTGCGCTGGGCGGGGTCCAGTTCGCGCTGGGGTTCAACGTCCCGGTCTTCCAGAAGCCTGCGGGCGCGCTGGCGGCGCCGGTCTGGAGCATCGATGCCGGGCGGGATGGGCCGCTGCTCGGCCTGCGCAATGCCGGCCAGGCCCATGTCCAGGTGAGCACGATCCAGGTCCGCACCGCGACCGGGGCATCGGTGGTCGAAATGAACGAGCCCTTCTACCTGCTGCCCGGCCGTGCACGCAGCTGGCCGCTGCCCGGCACCGCTTCCGGCAGTTCCCTGACGGTGGTCGCGGAAACCAATCTTGGCACGCTCGAAGAACGCTTGGCCGCGCCGGGCCAGTAAGGTCTGGGCGGCGATCCTGCTCGCGACCGTCTGGTCGGGACTGAATGCGCAGGAGCCGGTCCCGCTCCTGCCAGCTTCGCCCGCGCGCCGGCCGGTCGAGCCCGGACGCAATGTCTTCATCGTTCCCCTGCGCGGGCCGGCACCCGCTTCGCTGCCCGCCGCTGCCGAGCTGCCGCCCCTGGAGGTGCTGGCGGCAGAACCGCCGCCTCCGCCATCCGCGCCGTGGGCGCCGGCAGCCGGCCCCGCGGCGGCACCGGTCGAGCCGGCGGATCAGCGCCGTACGCTCGACCAGTTCGCGGTGCGCCGTACCACTGCTGCCGTGCCACCCACCCGGGTGGACATGCCGCCGGCCACACCGGAACGGCCGGGACCGCCGCCTGCCGAACTGCACCGCGCCCCGATCCTGCCGCCGATCGAGCCGGAGCGCGCCTGGGTCGAGCAGCTCTATGCGGTCACGGTGAACGGCCAGAAGGTGAGCGATGCCGCGATCTTCGCCCGCGAGACCGCGACCGGCCGGCTCGTGGTCGAGCTGGCCGAAGCACTGCGCTGGCGCCTTGTGGTAGACCAGGACCTGGTGCTCACCCTGAATGGCCAGTCCTTCTATCCGATCGACGCGATCCCGGGTGGGGAGCTCCAGATCGACGAGGTCGACCTGGAGCTTGCCCTGTCCGTGCCGCCGGTGGCCCTGGACCCGGTGCGGCTCGCAGGTGAGGGCGCGGAGCGCCCGCCGGTGGTGACCGGCTTTGGCGGCTTCCTGGACTATGACGTGCAGTATCTCGCGGGGGATGGCATCCGCAGCCGCCTGGACGGCCTGTTCGAGGCCGGCTTGTTCGGGGCAGGGGGCGTGCTCACCTCCAGCCTGCTGGCGGCCGATGCCTTCTCCTCCGATGGCGAGTTCGTGCGCCTGGAAACCGGCTACTCGCGCGACTTTCTGGAGCGGCGCGCATCGCTCCGCTTGGGTGACGCGCTGGCCGTGGGCGGCGCGTTCAGCCGTCCCTTCCGCTATGGCGGCATCCAGTGGGCCAGCAATTTCGGCACCGACCCGTCCTTCATCACCTTTCCGCTCCCGACCATCGGCGGGCTCGCCGACAATCCATCGGTGGTCGATGTCTATGTCGACGACCTCCAGCGCTTTTCCGGGGAGGTACCGGCAGGTCCGTTCCAGATCGACCAGCTGCCGGTGATCACCGGGGCAGGCGAGCTCCAGGTCACCGTCACCGACCTGCTCGGCCGGCAGCGCGTGGTCACCCAGCCCTATTACGTCAGCGCGCGGATGCTGCGCGCGGGCCTGCACGACTATGCCTACGAGGCCGGCCTGGTGCGCGAGGACTACGGACTGGAGAGCTTCGAATACGGCGACCCGTTCGTTTCCCTGACCCATCGCTACGGCTTTTCCGACCGCTTCACCGGCGAGTTCCATCTTGAGGCATCGCCCGACCTGCAGAACGCCGCTGCCGGAGGCACGGTGGCGATCGGCCGGTTCGGCACGTTGAGCGGCGGGGTCGGCATCGGCTTGGCCGAGGACGGCGGCACGGGCTGGCTGGGGCAGCTCGACTACGAATATCTCGGCCGCCCGTTCAGCTTCGGCATCGGCACGCGCTTTGCGAGCGACGACTGGCAGGAGCTGGGCGATGCCGAGAACGGTGCCCAGCCCAGCCGGATCGATCAGGCACGGGTCGGCCTGGACCTGGGCACGCTCGGCAATCTCGGCCTCTTCCTGGTGCATCGCGACGAGCGCACGGCCGAGGACACATTGTCGGCCAGCGCCTCCTGGTCCTCCAGGCTCGGTCCCGGTTCGCTCGTGCTCACCGCGGCCAAGCTGATCGACCCGTCGGACGAGGCGGTGTTCTTCCTGAACTATGTCCTGCCGATCAACCGGCGCGACAGTGCCATCGCTGGCTCGGCCCGCGATGCGTCCGGCACGTCCGCGGAAGTCCAGTACCGGCGCAACAAGGGCGACAGCGACCTGGGCGTGGACTGGCAGGTCGCCGCCCGGGCCGGCAGCGACGATTCCTCGCGCCTTGCGGGCAGCCTCGGCTACGACTGGAGCAAGCTCTCGACGCGGATCGATGCGGAACTTGGCAAGGAAAACAGCGCCATCCGCCCGAACCTGTCGGGTTCGCTCGCCGTGGTGGACGGCCGGTTCGACGCGTCGCGCCGCCTGGGCCGGGCGTTCGGCATGGTGTACCTGCCGGACATGCCGGACGTACGGGTCTACCTGGAGAACCGGGAGGTCGGCCGGACCGATGCGGACGGCCGGCTGCTCCTGCCGGGGCTGCTGCCCTACCAGCCCAACCGGCTGCGGGTCGAGGTCGAAGACCTGCCGCTGGACGCCCAGGTGAGCGACCCGCAGGTGGACGCGGTACCGGCCGACCGCAGTGGCATGACCGTCGATTTCGGCATTCGCCGCGAACGGCAGGCGACGGTGCGGCTGGTCGTCGGGAAGGGCCAGCCGCTCCCGGGCGGCCTGGAGCTGGCCGGCCCGGCGGGCGCGGTGCTGGCCCTGGTCGGGCGGGACGGGCTGGCGCATGTCACCGGGATCGGTGCTGGCGAGGTGGCGGTTTCGGCGGCCGTGGCGGGCGAAACGGTCACCTGCGTGCTGCCGGAGGACGCCGGCGACGATCCGATGCCCTTCCTTGGCGAGGTGCGGTGCCGATGAACTGGCCGTGGCCGATCATGCTCGGGGTGGCCGTGCTGCTGGCGGGCGGTGGTCCGGCCCGCGCCGGCTGCGGGGTCCAGATCGCCGCTCTGTCGTTCGGCGTGATCGACACGGCGCGCACCAATCAGGCCACCGGCAAGGTGACCATTCGCTGCGACGAGCCGCAGACCGTCCAGGTCGGGCTGTCCGCGGGCGGTGGCGGCGTGGAGCGCCGTCTCGCCGGGCCTGGCCGCGATGTCATCCCTTATTTCGTGTTCGCGGCGCCGGGCGGCATGCTGCCCTGGGGCGACGGCGCCGTGATCGGCCCGCCGGTCGCGGCGACCCTGGACGGCAGTGCTGCGGTCGACCTGCCGGCCTATGGCGTGATCCCCCCGGTACCGGGCACGCAGCCCGGTACCTATGCCGATTCGTTGCTGGTCACGATCATCTTCTGAGAAACGTCTGCTAACCCATCGCAATCATTGGCGGTCGGCCTCGCCGGAGCTGGAGGGCGGCCGGCCATGGTTAGGACCCGTTGAGGAAATCCCCGACGAGCTGCGCTAGCATCTTCCCGTGGCCCCGCCCGAAGGGCCGACGAGGAAACGACCTTGCGCACCATCCTAGCAGCGGCGGCCGTGGCAGCGGCGGCCGTACCGGCGGCCCCGCTGTCCATCCTGGCCGGCCAGGCCACCGCGACCCTGGGCGTCAGCGTCACCGTGCTGGCGGCCTGCCCGCCCGGCAGCGGCCGGCCCTGTGCTCCGCCCGCCTCCGCGTCAGGTGCCGCCGTAGCCAGCACACCCGCCGCGGCATCGCCGGCACCGCCGATCGCGATCCTGCGCGACGAAGTGACCGGCATGGTGACCATCGTCTACTGATCTTCAACCTCTGGCATCGCTCCGGCTTCGCCCCTAGAAGCCGGAAATCCGACGATGCACCGCAGGTCCTCCGAGTTGGAGAGCGACCGTGGACGAGGGAGATCACGTGGCGACAAGCGATGACCTGGCCTGCAGCCGCCGCACGGTCTGGCAAGGCGGGATCGGCACCCTTGCGCTGCTCCTGGCAGCAGGCCGGTCCCGGCCGGTCCCGGCTGCCCAGCAGTCATGGCCGGATTTTCTGGACCAGATCGCACGCGAGGCGCGTAGGCTCGGCATCGCGCCCGCCACCACCCGGGCAGCGCTCGCCCGGGCCGAGCGGCTGGAGCAGGTCATCGAGCTGGACCGGCGCCAGCCGGAGGGCCAGATGACCTTTGCCGGCTATATCGGCCGGGTGATCGACGCGAACCGGGTGCGGCGCGGCCAGGAAATGCTGGCGACCCATTGGGATCTCCTGGAGCAGATCCGCTTCCGCTTCGGCGTGCCCAACCCGACCCTGGTGGCGCTCTGGGGGCTGGAGAGCTCCTACGGGCGCAATACCGGCGGCTGGTCGGTGATCTCGACACTCGCCACCCTGGCGCATGACGGCCGGCGCTCCGAGTTCTTTCGTGGCGAGCTGATGGCGGCCCTGCGGATCCTGGACTCGGGCGATGTCGACCTGGACGATCTCAAGGGGTCCTGGGCTGGCGCCATGGGCCAGGCCCAGTTCATGCCGTCCACCTACTTGCGCCATGCGCTGGACTGGGACGGCGACGGCCGGCGCGACATCTGGACGTCGGTACCCGACGTGCTCGCGTCCATGTCCAACCTGCTGGCGCGCTCGGGCTGGCGTCAGGGCGAACTCTGGGGCCGCGAGGTGCAGGCACCCGCCGATCTGCCGGACGGGCGCCGTGATACCCTGGCCGCGTTCGCCAAAGCGGGCGTGCGCACCATCGCGGGCGGCCCGTTGCCCAACTCCGACATCCCGGCGGTTTTGCTGCGGATGGACGGCCCGGGCGGCCGGGCCTTCTTGACCTACCACAACTTCCAGGTGATCAAGATCTGGAACCGCTCGGACTATTTCGCTCTGTCCGTCGGGCTTCTCTCCGACCAGTTGAAGGCTGCCTGATCGTCGTGACCCGTAAGGCAACCATCAGCCGGCGCATGCCGCACCTGGCGACCGGCCGGTCCTCGTCGCGGAACTGGCTGGCCGCCGGCCTGCTCCTGCTGCTGGCGGCCTGCTCCGGTAGTGAGCCGCCGCCGCCGGCGCCTGGCCCGAAGGTCGCGGGACCTGCCGGCACCTACAAGATCGGCAAGCCGTACAAGGTCGCGGGACGATGGTACTACCCGGCCTATGATCCGTCCTACGACCGCACGGGTACCGGTTCCTGGTATGGCGAGCAGTTCCACGGACGGCCGACCGCGAACGGCGAGGTTTTCGACAAGGAAGTCATCTCCGCGGCCCATCCGACCCTGCCGCTGCCCTCGATCGTGCGGGTGACCAATCTCGAGAATGGCCGGACCATCGAGGTCCGGGTGAACGACCGCGGCCCATTCGTGGATGGCCGTGAGATCGACCTGTCGGAGGCGGCTGCCCGGGCACTGGGCTTTCATGGCAAGGGCCTGGCCCCGGTCAGGGTCCAGTTCGTCCGGATCGCCCCGGATGCGGTGGGTGCGCCGCCAGAACCGGCCCAGGTCGCATCCGCCGCAGAAGACGGCAAACTCTACCAGGAGGCGAGCGCTCCGGCGGTGACCCGGGCGCGCCGGGCGGAGGCGGCACCGTTTCGCGCGAGCACGATCGAGGTGCGCGAAGCGGTGGAAGCCGAATCGGTGCCCCCGACCTGCGCATCGCGGGGGGATCCCCTGTTCGTCCAGGTGGGCGCGTTCTCCGACCCCAGCCGGGCGGACCGCGTGAAGCGGCAGATGGCGGCGCTGGGTGACGTCCTGCTGGAACCGGTGTTCGTGCGGGGCGAGGCGCTGCTGCGGCTGCGGGTCGGGCCGGAGACCGATCCCGCGAGTGCCCGGCGGCTGCTGGCCCGTGTGCAGGCGGCCGGCCATCCCCAGGCCTTCCTCACCGAAAACACCGGTCCGTCCCGGCCGGCCACGATCTGCGGGACCTGAGCTGGCTTACCGATCCTGCGGAGGGCAGGCTTCATGACCCATCTCGTGCTGGCGCGTCGTCTCCTGCCGTTGCTCGCCCTGCGGAGCCTGATCCTGCTGGGCCTGGCCCTGCTGGTCTCCGCAGCACCGGGACTGGTGCCACCGGCCACCGCACAGCCGATCGCGTTCGAGACCAAGGCGCGCGCGGCGATCCTGCTCGACTACCGCACCGGCAGCGTCCTGTTCGCCAAGGAGCCCGACCTGCGCCTGCCGCCGGCATCGATGAGCAAGCTCATGACCGCCTACATGGTGTTCGACGCGATCCGGGCCGGGCGGCTCAGCGAGGAGGACGAGCTGCCGGTCAGCGAGACGGCCTGGCGCACCGGCGGCTCCAAGATGTTCGTCAAGGTCGGTGACCGGATCCGCGTCGGCGACCTGATCCGCGGCGTGATCATCCAGTCCGGCAACGATGCCTGCGTCGTGATCGCGGAGGGGCTGGCGGGCAGCGAGGCGGCGTTCGCCCGGCAGATGACCGAGAAGGCGAGGGCGATCGGCCTGACCGGCTCGAACTTCGCCAACTCGAACGGCCTGCCCGACCCGGACCACTGGATGACGGTCCGCGACCTCGCCATCCTGGCACGGCGGCTGATCGTGGAATTTCCGGACTATTACTCGATCTACTCGGAGGAGGAGTTCACCTACCAGAACATCCGCCAGTTCTCGCGCAACCCGCTCCTGCGCAGCGGCGTGCCCGGGGTCGACGGCCTCAAGACCGGTCATACCGAGGAGGCGGGCTATGGGCTGGTCGCCTCGGCGCAACGCGACGGACGGCGGATCATCCTGGTCATGGCGGGGCTGGGCTCGGAAAAGGAGCGCGCCCAGGAAAGTGCCAGGATGCTGGAGTTCGGCTTCCGCGAATTCGAGGAGCAGGTCCTGTTCCGTGCGGGCCAGACCGTCGAGCAGGCCAGGGTCTGGCTCGGCGAGCAGCCGACCGTGCCTCTGGTCCCGGCGGAGGACGTCGCCATGACCGTCCCGCGAGGCGCCGCACCCGGGCTCGCCATGAAGGCCGCCTGGGACGATCCGGTGCCGGCGCCGGTCACCAAAGGCCAGCCGCTGGCCAACCTGACCGTCTCCGCACCTGGCCAGGAGCCGGTCGTGGTCCCGCTGGTCGCCGGCGACGACGTGCCCGAGGCCTCCTGGTTCCGCCGGATCTGGAGCCTCGGCATGTTCTATGTGGGGAGCTTGGTCTGATCCGGTGAGCTGCTTCATCACCTTCGAAGGCGGCGAGGGCGTCGGCAAGTCCAGCCAGCTGCCTCTCCTGGCGCGCCGGCTGGAAGCGCAGGGACATCGCGTGGTCACCACCCGCGAACCCGGCGGCACCGAGGGGGCCGAGCGGATCCGCGACCTGGCCGTGGCCGGCACGGCCGACCGCTGGTCGGCGCGGACCGAGCTCCTGCTGATGACCGCGGCACGCACCGACCATGTCGAGCGGGTGATCATGCCGGCCCTGCAGGCGGGCGCCTGGGTGCTCTGCGACCGGTTCCTGGACAGCACACGCGTCTATCAGGGCGTGGCCGGGGGGCTCGGCATCGAGCTGGTCGACCGCCTGCACGACCTGCTGCTGCCAAAGCCGCGTCCCGACCTCACCCTCCTGCTCGACCTGCCCGTGCCGGCAGCGGCCGCGCGCCGCGCCGCGGCCGGCGGTAGTGGGCGCTTCGAGGCCAAGGGCACGGCCTTTCACGAGAAGGTCCGTGCGGGCTTCCAGGCGATCGCCCGGGCCGAGCCGGCCAGGGTGGCAGTGATCGACGCCAGCCTGCCGCCGGACGAGGTGGCGGAGCGGATCTGGCAGGAGATCGGCACGCGTCTGGGGGAGCGGACATGAGCCTGCCCGAGCCGCGCCTTGCGGTCGAGCTGCTGGGCCAGGACGAGCCGGCCCGGCAGCTGGCGAGGGTATTGGCATCCGGACGCGTTGCCCATGGCTGGCTGCTGAGCGGATCGCGCGGCATCGGCAAGGCGACCCTGGCCTGGCGGTTCGCCCGCGCCCTGCTGGGCGCCACCCATGACGAGCTGCTGCGCAGCGCGCCGACCGACCGGGTGTTCCGGATGCTGGCCGGCGGCAGCCACCCGGACCTGCATGTCCTGGAAGTCGAGGCTTCACGCGGCCGTCGGGCGGTGATCAAGGTCGACCAGGCGCGCGACCTGAAGGAGGAATTCGGGGCGACCGCCGGCATGGGCGGGCGCCGGGTGCTGATCGTCGATGCCGCCGACGACCTGAACCTGCAGAGCGCCAACGCGATCCTGAAGCTGCTGGAGGAGCCGCCCTCCGGCACGGTCATCCTCCTGATCAACCATGTCCCGGGCCGGATCCTGCCGACCATCGCGTCTCGCTGCGTGCGCCTGCGCCTGAAGCGGCTGGACGACGCGGTCGTGGAGCGCCTGCTGGGCCAGGCACTGCCCGACCGGCCGGCCGACGCGCGACGGGCACTCCTGCCATTCGCCCGCGGCTCGATCGGCCGCGCCCTGTGGCTGGACGAAGTGGGCTTCCTGGAGCGCTATCACGACGTCCTGGCCGCCTGCGCGGCCACGGCCCGGGGCGGGTCATTGAGCGGGCTCGCCGAGCGGATCGCCCAGGCGCTGCAGGCGACCGGCGCCCAGGCCCCGTTCGAGGTGCCGCAGGCCATCCTCTACCGCGCCCTGCAGACCGCCGCGGGCACAATTCCGGCGGGCAGCGACGAGGGGGAACGCGCCGCACTTTCCGCCGTGGCGGCGCGGCGACCGCTTGATGACTGGGGTACGCCGTGGGACAACCTCGCCCGGCTGGCGGCCCGGTTCGAGCCGCTCAGCCTTTCTTCCGATGCCGCATCCCTGGCGGCGGCGGCAGTGCTGGCGGGTGAGACGGCCGAGCATCTGGTCCTGCCGGAGCCCTGGTGAGCGCGGCAGCGGCGAGCCTTCCGAAGGATCCGATCGACATGAGCGCGGGCGAGCGTTTCTACATCACCACGCCGATCTACTACGTCAACGACAGCCCGCATATCGGCCACGCCTACACCACGCTCGCCTGCGACGCATTCGCGAGGTTCGCCCGGCTCGACGGCAAGAAGGTGTGGTTCCTGACCGGCACGGACGAGCACGGCCAGAAGGTCGAGAAGGCCGCCCAGGCCGCCGGCAAGGACCCGCAGACCTTCACCGACGAGGTCAGCCAGCGCTTCCGTCGCCTGGCCGACGCGATGGGCTTCTCCCACGACGACTTCATCCGCACCACCGAGAAGCGCCACTACCGTGCCGTCCAGCATCTGTGGAACGTGCTGGTGGAGAAGGGCGAGATCTATCTGGGCAAGTATGCCGGCTGGTACTCGGTGCGCGACGAGGCGTTCTTCGACGAGAGCGAGATCACCGACGGCAAGGCGCCCACCGGTGCACCGGTCGAGTGGGTCGAGGAGCCGTCCTACTTCTTCCGCCTGTCCGCCTGGCAGGACCGGCTGCTCCAGTTCTACGAAACGAACCCGGACTTCATCCTGCCGCCGTCGCGGCGCAACGAAGTGATCAGCTTCGTGAAGTCGAACCTGCGCGACCTCTCGGTCTCCAGGACGACCTTCAAGTGGGGCGTGCCGGTCCCGAACGACCCCGACCATGTCATGTATGTCTGGCTGGACGCGCTCACCAACTACCTGACCGCGGTCGGCTACCCCGACGATACCGAGGCCTGGCGGACCTTCTGGCCGGCCGATGTCCATGTGGTCGGCAAGGACATCCTGCGCTTCCACGCGATCTACTGGCCGGCCTTCCTGATGGCCGCCGACCTGCCGCCGCCCAGGCGCGTGTTCGCCCATGGCTGGTGGACCAACGAGGGGCAGAAGATCTCGAAATCGGTCGGCAACGTGATCGACCCGCTCCAGCTGATCGAGACGTTCGGCCTGGACCAGACCCGCTACTTCCTGCTGCGCGAGGTGCCGTTCGGTGCGGACGGCGACTACAGTCGCGCGGCGATGATCCGGCGGATGAACGCCGACCTGGCCAACGACTACGGCAATCTCGGCCTGCGCGTCCTGTCCTTCATCCAGAAGAACGCCGGCGCCGCGGTACCGGCCAGGGGCGTACTGACCGCGGCCGACCATGAGCTGCTCGATGCCGCGGCCGGGCTGGTGGCGAGGGTGCGCGCGGACATGGACGTGCAGGCACCGCACAAGGCACTGGAGTCGATCTTCGCGGTGATCGCGGACGCCAACCGCTGGATCGACACCCAGGCGCCCTGGACCCTGCGCAAGACCGATCCCGACCGGATGAACACGGTGCTCTGGGTGCTGGTCGAGACGATCCGCCGGATCGCGATCCTCACCCAGGCCTTCATGCCGACGGCCTCGACCAAGGTTCTGGACCAGCTGGCGGTGCCGGCGGAGCGGCGGCTGCTGGTCCACGTCACCGATCCGGGCGCGGCGCTCGTCCCGGGCACGAAGCTGCCCAAGCCGGAGGGCGTGTTCCCGAAGTGGCAGGAACCGGCATGACGATCGTCGATACCCACTGCCACCTGGACTATCCCGGACTGACCGAGCAGTTGCCGGCGGTGCTGGAGCGCGCCGCAGCGGCCGGTGTCGACCGGATGATCACGATCGGCACGAAGCTCTCCGCCTTCGAGAAGATCCGCGCGATCGCGCATGACCACCCGAACGTGTTCTGCACGATCGGGGTCCATCCGCACGAGGCCGGCAAGGAGGGCTTCCCGGACCCTGACCTGCTGCTGAAGGCCGCCGAGAATCCGCGCGTGGTCGGGATCGGCGAAAGCGGGCTGGACTATTTCTACGACAACGCCCCGCGCGACGCGCAGCGCCGCTCCTTCCTCCTGCACATCCATGTCGCCCAGGCGACCGGCCTGCCGCTGGTGGTGCATACCCGCGATGCCGACGACGACACGATGGACCTGCTGGAGGAGGCGATGCGCCGCCAGCCGTTTACCGGCGTGATCCACTGCTACTCGTCGTCGCGGCGGCTGGCCGAGCGCGCGGTGACCATGGGCCTGCATCTGGGCATCGGCGGGATCCTGACCTTCCCCAGGAGCGATCTGATCCGCGACACGATCCGGCAGATGCCGCTGGATTCCCTGGTGCTGGAGACTGACGCGCCCTACCTGGCCCCGGTGCCCAAGCGCGGCAAGCCGAACGAGCCGGCCTATGTCGCCCATGTGGCGGCGAAGCTCGCCGAGGTGCTGGGCCTGAGCGTGGCCGAGGTGGAGCGGGTGACCAGCGCCAATGCCGAGCGCCTGTTCCCGCGGATCAAGCCCGCCGCATGAGGATCACCGTGCTCGGCTGCGGCACCTCGTCGGGCGTGCCGCAGATCGGCTGCCGCTGCCCGGTCTGCCTGTCCACCGATCCCAGGAACAAGCGGCTGCGCGCTTCGATCCTGGTGGAGGACCGGGGCAGCCTGATCCTGTTCGACTGCGGGCCGGACCTGCGCATGCAGCTCCTGAGTGCCGATGTCGACCGGCTGGACGCGCTGGTCTTCACCCACGCCCATGCCGACCACACCCACGGCATCGACGACATCCGCGGCGTCAACAACGCCATGGACGCCCAGCTGCCGGCCTATGGCGCCCCCGATGTCCTGGCGCAGATCCGCGCCCGGTTCGACTATGCCTTTTATCCGGACCGCCATCCGAACGGCGGCTTCTGGAGGCCGTCCATGGACCCGCGCCCGTTCGACGGACCGTTCCGGATCGGTGCCACCACGCTGGTGCCGTTCCGCCAGCGTCACGGCCAGGGGGAGAGCTGGGGCTTCAGGATTGGTGACTTCGCCTATTCCACCGACGTGGACTGGCTGGACGATACGGCCTTTGCCGCGCTGTCGGGCGTGCGCTACTGGATCGTCGACTGCCTGCGCGAGCGCCCGCATCCGACCCATGCCCATCTGGAGCGGACCATGGGCTGGATCGACCGGCTCCGGCCGGAGCGGGCCTGGTTCACCCACATGAACCACGAGGTTGACTATGCCACCTGGTGCGCCCGGCTGCCGGAGCATGTCCGCCCGGCCTATGACGGGCAGGTGATCGAGCTGGAGGCGTCGTGACCGAGCTGGAGCTGGAAGCCGGTTTCTACCTGCTGCCCAAGGGCATGCTGCCCTCGGTGGTGGTGTGCCTGGAGATGACCGAGCGGCCCGCGCCGCGCGAGGTAGCGCCGCCCGACGGC
>Ga0182739_1003127_pt1 | contig 14814 bp, 19 predicted proteins | sample eDN5th30CBELigBY_FD_128873 | JGI IMG/M metagenome (GOLD analysis project Ga0182739, IMG submission 128873) | Enriched backyard soil microbial communities from Emeryville, California, USA - eDNA 5th pass 30_C BE-Lig BY (version 2) (version 2) | ecosystem: Environmental > Terrestrial > Soil >... | reverse complement strand
GTCGGCAACGGTTGCCTTGTTCGCACGCTCCACGTGGAAGGTGCGGACAGAGCCACCACGCTCAACGAGCGAGACGACAGCGCGCTTGCCAGCCGGGCCGAACTTGCGCTTGCCGCCACGCTTTGAGTAGGGGCGGCCGTCGCGGCGAACGGTCGGCTGCTCATCAGTCCGGCCGAAGTAGGTCTCGTCTGCCTCTACGACAGCGCCAGCACCACCAAGCGGGCTCAGGCTGCCATCGCGCATCGCTTCGCGGATGCGATGGGCAAGAAACCAAGCCGTCTTGTAAGTCACCTCCAGAACGCGGTGAAGCTGGTGCGCGCTGATGCCCTTCTTGCTGGAGCACATCAGATGCACAGCCTGGAGCATCTTGTGGAGCGGGATGCGGCCGTGTTCGAACACGGTACCGACCTTCACAGTGAACTGCTTGCGGCACTCGTTGCACTTCCACACGCCGATGCGAGTGGCCTTGCCCTGCAGCTTCGTGGCCCGGCCGATCGTGCCGCAGTGCGGGCACACCGCTTCATTCCCCCAGAGCGTCTTTTCAAGATGCTCGAAGGCGGCGGCTTCATCGTGGAAGTAAGGGCGGGACAGAACGGACATGGCGAACCTCTAATGTAGGCTCACCCTACATCAAGGCCCGTGGTTTGTAAAGTACATAATCGCCACGATGGTCCTATAGTGTCCGGGCATGCTCGATAATTGCGCCTGACGGGGCCCGCCGGCTCCCGGCCCCGCTGCTGGCGCGGGCGCACTCCCGATGGAAAACGTATGGCCGCATGGCGCAGGCTCAGTCCGACCGAATGGGCCGCGGTGCGCCGGGACTATGAATGCACCGGCAAGACGCTGGCCGAAATTTCCGCCGACCACCACGTTTGCGTGTCGGCGATGAGCAAGCGCTCCCGGCGCGAGGGCTGGACGCCGCGGAACCGCCCTCGCGGTGCGGCCGAGCAGGGGACGCTCGCGGACCAGGTGCAGCAGCAGTTACGGCAGGCGATCGAGCGCGAGCTTGCGGCGATCGACACCATTCTGGCGGAGCTTGGCGCGGGCGAGGGACCATCGCCTGCGGCCGAGCGCACTGCGCGCACGCTTGCAAGCCTCACGCGCACGCTCAAGGAGGTGAACCGCCTCCATGATGCGGCAGCCAATACGGGTATCGCCAAGGCCGCTGCCGACAATGATGACGATGACATGCCACGGGACATCGACGAGTTCCGTCGAGAGCTTACGCGGCGCATTGATGCGTTTGTGGCAAGCCGGACGGACGCTGGAATACGTGACGCGGGAGACGGATGAACGCCGCCTCGAACGCTGGTTCCACGACTGGCCATGCTTTGCACATGCCCACCAGATGCCGCCGGCGCTCGCGCAAGGCGGAACTGCGTGGACGATCTGGTTGCTGATGGGCGGACGCGGCGCTGGCAAGACGCGCGCCGGTGCCGAATGGGTGCGCGCGCTGGCGCAAGGCATCGCGCCGCTCGCCGACATGAAGCATGGACGCATCGCGCTCGTCGGCGAGACCGCGCATGACGTGCGCGAAGTGATGATCGAAGGCGAGTCCGGCTTGCTGCGTGTGCATCCGCCGCGCGAGCGGCCGCAATGGCATTCCTCGCGCCGCCGGCTCGAATGGCCGAACGGCGCGGTGGCGCAGGCCTTCTCGGCGGATGATCCGGAAAGCCTGCGCGGCCCGCAGTTCGACGCCGCCTGGCTCGATGAACTTGCGAAATGGCGTTATGCGGAGGCGGCCTTCGACATGCTGCAGTTCGGCTTGCGGCTGGGCGCGCGGCCGCGTCAGACGATCACGACGACGCCGCGGCCGACGGCCCTGATCAAACGCCTCGCCGTCGATCCGCTATGTGCGGTGACGCGCGCGGGAACAAGCGCCAATGCCTATCAGCTTGCGCCCTCGTTCCTGCAGTCGGTGGTCGGGCGCTATGCGGGGACCCGGCTCGGCCGTCAGGAACTGGACGGCGAGATCGTGGAGGATCGGCCGGATGCGCTGTGGTCGCGTGCGATGATCGAGGCGGCGCGCGTTGCTGAAGCGCCGGCGCTTTCGCGCATCGTGGTCGCGGTCGATCCGCCGGCTTCGGCCGGCAAGCGTGCCGATGCGTGCGGGCTCGTCGCCGCGGGGCGCGCCGAGGACGGAACGGTTTACGTACTTGCGGATGAGACCAATGCCGGCCTCTCGCCGGGTGGATGGGCTGCCAAGGCGGTCGCGCTGTGGCGCAGGCTCTCCGCCGATGCGCTGGTCGTCGAGGTCAACCAGGGCGGCGAGATGGCGCGCGCGGTGTTGCGCGAGGCTGACCCCACGGTGCCGGTCACGGCGGTGCGCGCGACGCGCGGAAAATGGCTGCGCGCGGAGCCGGTGGCGCTGCTCTACGAACAGGGCCGCGTGAAGCACGCCGGTGTGTTTGCGGCGCTCGAAGACGAGATGTGCGACTTCGGATTGGATGGACTTTCCTCCGGCCGCTCGCCCGACCGGCTCGATGCGCTGGTGTGGGCGGTCTCCGCGCTCACCTTCGCCGGCGGCGACGGGCCGAGGCTGCGGGGGTTGTAGCCCCAGGCATTGTTCAAAGCCGCCCATCGAACAATCAGTCGGACACCGATTGGGATCTCTTCCATGCTCCACACGCTCACACGCATAAAATCCCTCTTTGCGCCGCCGGAGGCGAAAGCCTCGCGCACCGCGAAGGTGATCGCGTTCGAGAGCGGCGGACGCACGCGCTGGTCGCCGCGCGACTATGCCGGGCTTGCGCGCGAGGGCTTTCTCAGGAACGCGATCGTCTATCGCGCGGTGAAGCTGGTGGCCGAAAGCGCCGCCGCGCTGCCGCTGCTCGTATATGAGGGCGACGAAGAGCGCGACCTGCATCCGCTGCGAGATCTGCTTGCGCAGCCTAATCCGCGCGCCGACGGCGCCGGGCTGTTCGAGACGCTCTACATTCATTTGATGCTTGCGGGGAACGGCTATCTCGAAGCGGTCATGCTCGACGGCCGTCCGCGTGAACTTCATGTGCTGCGTCCGGATCGCATGCGTGTGGTGCCGGGCGGCGAGGGCTGGCCCGAGGCCTATGAATATACGGTCGCTGGCCGCGCCGTGCGCTTCCATCAGGATCGCGATCGGCCCGGCGTGTCGTCGATCCTGCACGTCGCGCTGCCGCATCCGCTCGACGATCACTACGGCTTCGCCCCGATCGAGGCCGCGGCGGTCGCGGTCGATACGCACAACGCCGCGGCGAAGTGGAACAAGGCGCTGCTCGATAATGCGGCGCGGCCGTCCGGTGCGCTGGTCTATGCGGGGCCGGAAGGCGCACTGCTGTCGGACTCGCAGTTCGATCGTCTCAAGCGCGAGTTGGAGACGACCTATCAGGGCGCGGCGAATGCCGGCCGGCCACTGCTGCTCGAGGGCGGACTCGACTGGAAAGCGATGTCGCTCTCGCCCAAGGACATGGACTTCCTGGAAGCCAAGCATGCCGCCGCGCGCGAGATCGCGCTGGCCTTCGGCGTGCCGCCGATGCTGCTAGGCATCCCGGGCGACAACACTTATGCGAACTACCAGGAGGCCAATCGCGCGCTGTGGCGGCAGACCGTCATTCCGCTTGCCGCGCGCATTGCCTCCGCGCTCGCGCAGTGGCTTTCGCCGGCTTACGGCGCGCCGCTGCGGATCGTCGTCGATACCGACAATGTCGAAGCGCTCGGCGGCGATCGCGCCGCGCAATGGCAGCGTATCAGCGATGCGCCGTTCCTCACGTTGAACGAGAAGCGCATCGCGCTCGGCTATTCGCCCCTCGAGGGCGGGGACAGGCTGTGAGGCCGCGTCTCCCGGCCCGTCGTTCATTCTGAGCACCAGCCACGCACACCCATCCCTCCCCTTTAGGGGAGGGTGGCTTGCGAGCGCTGGCGAGCAAGCCGGGTGGGGTTTCTCGCGCGCGGAGGGGACCCCACCCGGCCTCGCTTTGCTCGGCCACCCTCCCCTGAAGGGGAGGGATGGGCGCAAATCAATCTGCGTTGAGTGCGACGACGACGAGAAGACGAGCCCATGGAAGACCTCATCCGCACCTTCTCCACGCGTGGCGATCTCGCGCATCTCGCGCTGTTTCTGTGGGCGAGCGCTGCAACGGCGCTGGCGCTGTTCGCGCTGCGCGAACTGGCCGCGGCGATGCGGCGCTTCGATGAATTCGTGCGCGAGCTTTCGCGTTTTAATCGCAAGTTCGGGGAATACGATGGACACACTCCACACCGTGCTCCGCGCGATCCGCGGTGAACCAAAGTCCCGCCGCCGCGATCACCTGGCGGTGTTCAAGGAATTTCTCGCCCACCTCGATCGCGTCACCAGGCGTGCGCCCGCTGCGCGCAGTGTGAAGGCGGCGAGTCCGTCGCGCAAGCCGAAGCGGTAGCGATTCCGCACAGCGCTATCGCGGACTCCGATCCCTCTCCTGAAGGGGAGGGACGGCGTCAGACCGAAACGCAATACTGAAAATCGAAAGAATAGGATTCATGCACGCACCCGCGCTGCAGGAACGGCCGTGCTTTGGCGTCGAGCCGGACGGGGCCATCGAAGGCTATGCGAGCCTGTTCGGCGTGGTCGATGCCGCGCACGACATGGTGATGCCCGGCGCATTCGACGTCTCGCTCAGGCAGCGCGGCCCGCGCCGCATTCCGATGCTGTTCCAGCACAATCCGGCGGAGCCGATCGGCGTCTGGCTGGAACTGCGCGAGGATTTTCGCGGGCTCTATGTGCGCGGCCGGCTGATCCCGGACGTCGCCCGCGCGCGCGAAGTGCTGACGCTGATCCGCGAGCAGGCGCTCGACGGCCTCTCCATCGGCTTCCGCACGGTGAAGGGCCGCATCGACCCGCGGACGCGGGTGCGCCGGCTTGACGCCATCGACCTGTGGGAGATCTCGGTCGTCACCTTCCCGCTGCTCAACGGCGCGCGGGTGCATTCGGTGAAGGGCCTGCGCTTCTCCTATCCGCGGCGCGAGTCGCCGGGAAAATCCACCAGACCGAAGCCGTCGCCGGCCCGCACGCGGGCCGAGAGCATGTGGCGTTCGCTCATGCCGACTTAGGCATCTCCCCTCGCACTTCGCGCCCGCAAATTCCCAAGTCAACACACGGAGACCTTTCATGGATGTCGACATCACGCAGTCCCTCGAGACCAAGGCCACGACGCCGGCCGACACTGGCGGCGCCTATGAACAGATGATGCGCGCCTTCGACGCGTTCCAGGAGGCGAACAACGAGCGTCTCACGCTGCTTGAACGCCGCGGCGGCGACGTCGTGCTGGACGAGAAGGTCAACCGCCTCAACGCCGCGATCGACGCGCAGGCGCGCCGCATCGACGAACTCACGCTCAAGGCGTCGCGTCCGGCGCTCGAAGGTGCGTCCGCTGTCCGCGGAGCCGCGGCGGCGCAGGAGCACAAGGCAGCGTTCGACGCCTATATCCGACGGGGCGAGAGCGGCGCGCTGCGCGCGCACGAACTCAAGGCGATGTCGTTCGGTTCGGCGCCCGACGGCGGCTATCTCGCGCCGGCGGAAACCGAGCAGGAGATCGGCCGCCGGCTGGCGGCGGTCTCGCCGATCCGCTCGATCGCGGGCGTGCGCGAGGTCTCGGCCGCGGTCTACAAGAAGCCGTTCATGACGACGGGGCCTGCGGTGGGCTGGGTCGGCGAGACGGCATCGCGTCCGCAGACCAATTCGCCGGTGCTCGACGAACTATCGTTCCCCGCCGCTGAACTCTACGCCATGCCGGCGGCGACCGGGACGCTGCTTGAGGATGCCGCCGTCAATATCGACGAGTGGCTGGCCGCCGAGGTCGAACAGGCCTTCGCCGAGCAGGAGGGCGGTGCGTTCGTCTCCGGCGACGGTACCAACAAGCCGAAGGGGTTCCTCGCTTACGACAAGGTCGCCAATGGCTCCTGGGAGTGGGGCAAGCTCGGCTACATCGCCACCGGCGAAGCGGGCGCCTGGCCGGACGAGCATCCGTCCGACGTGCTGGTCGATCTCGTCTATGCGGTGCGCGCGGGCTATCGCCAGAACGGCGCTTTCGTGATGAACCGCAAGACCCAGAGCGCGATCCGCAAGCTCAAGGACGAGGGCGGCAACTATCTCTGGCAGCCGCCGGCGAGCGCGGGCGGCCGCGCCACGCTGATGACGTTCCCGGTGGTCGAGGCCGAGACCATGCCCGACGTCGCCACGAACTCCTTCTCGGTGGCGTTCGGCGACTTCCGCCGCGGCTATCTCATCGTCGACCGGCAGGGCGTGCGCGTGCTGCGCGATCCTTACAGCGCCAAGCCCTATGTGCTGTTCTACACCACCAAGCGCGTCGGCGGCGGCGTGCAGGACTTCGACGCGATCAAGCTGCTGAAGTTCGGCGAGAGCTGAGCCGGCCAGAGCGGGAGAGCCCTCCCGTCTTGGGGAGGGGTCAGCCGGGGCTGGTGCGGGCCTGTCGATGTCGCACCAGCCGCATCGCGAACGGTGTGAATGCGATCAGGATGTATGCGAGCATCGCGTATTCGGACGACACCAGGCTGATGCCGCACGAGACAACGGCGGCAAGCCCGACCATCGCGAGCTTCACGAAGCCGGTCTCGGTGTCTTCCGCGGTCTCCCGTTCGGGATAGGTCGCGGCCATTCGCCAGGCAGTAAACGACGCAATCAGCATGACGCCGGCATAGAGCCAGACGGCGGGGGCGTAGTGGGAGAAGTGTCCGACGATGCCGGTAGCGACCGGCAGCAGCGTCATCATGAATAGGTACAGCATCCACCAGCGGACATGGCTGGAGGGCAGGAACTCTGCCTTGGAGCGCAGACTGACATGCGCGGTCCAGAATGAGGCGACGACAAAGAAGCTGATCGCATAGGCGATGAGCTGCGGTTCCAGACCGTCGATCGCGCCCAGGAGGTCCTTGGCGTTGCGATAGCGTTCATGCGCCGGCAAATGCAGGTCGAGCACGAGGATGGTCATGACGATGGCGAAAAGCCCGTCGGTGAGGGCATCGGCCCTCTGCCGGGGAATCCTGCTACGCGCCTGCCCGCTATCGCTCATGCGTCACTCTCCGATAGGCGACCCGAGTTTGCGGGCGGTCTCGACGATCCAGGCACGATAGCGCGTCAGCGGCGTGATGCCCGTCAGCCCGCCGCAGCCGGCGGAATTGCCGGGGCCGGTCGACCAGCTCACGACGCCGACGACTTCGAGCCGGCCGGCGTTTGTTGCGAAGGCAGGCGCGCCGGAATCGCCGGTGCAGGCGCCGAGCCCGCTGCGGCCGTTGCGCGTCGCCGGATCGACCAGGCGGATCTGCAGGCTGCCCGGCTTGCCGGTCGCTTCGAGTTCGGCGATCCGCAGGGTGCCGCCGCTCTTGCCGTCGCCCGGTTTTGTGACGCCGAATCCCGCAACGACGAAGCGGTCGCCCGGCTTCACGGTGCGGGCGTCGCTCCGTGACAGGGATGCAGGCGCGAAACGCGGCGGCAGCGGTTCCGCCAGCTTGATGAGCGCCACATCGGCGGTCGTCCGCTTGGCCTCGAAAGACTGCATGGAGAATTGCGGGTGGCGGGTGATGCGCGCGACGTCCTTCAGGGTTGGCCGGCGCGCGGCGTCGAACTCGACCAGCTTGTAGTCGGCGCCGGCAGGCACGCAATGCGCGGCCGTGAGCACGAGGTCGCGCGCAATCGCGGTGCCGGTGCAGGAATTGCCGCGCGAGCCGACGATCAGCACCGCATGGCGTGCGCCATTGGCGTCGCTCGCGGCCGGCGCATTGCCGACCAGGGCGATGACCGGACTCGTCGGCAGGAACGCGAGCAGGGTCGTTACGAGGAGTGAGGCTGGGCGCATGTGCCGGTAAAGCCGAATCCTCGCCTCCAAGTCAATCCTCGCCTCCAAGTCAATCGTCCAAGTCAATCGTTTCGCTTCTGCAGGAGCTTCGATGTCCCTTATCCTCATCACGCCGCCGGAGGCGGAGCCATTGTCGCTTGCCGATGCGAAGCACTTCCTGCGCGTCGAGCATGATTATGACGACGAACTGATCGCAGCCTTGATTGCGGGTGCGCGCGGCCATGTCGAAGCAGCGACCCGGCGCGCGCTGATGTCGCAGACCTGGCGGCTCACGCTGGACGCCTGGCCACGGCACGGCCGCATCACCGTGCTGCTGGCGCCGCTTCGCGAGGTGGTGGCCGCACAGGTTTACGATGCTGCCGGTCTCCCCCGGACGATAGATCCCGAGACCTTCGTGGTCGATGCAGCCGCGTCGCCGGGCGTGATTGCGTTTCCGCCGTGGGTGGTCGCGGCGCCGGAGCGTTCGCTCGCCGGCATCGAAATTGATGTCGCCGCCGGCTACGGGGAGGCGGCGGAGGACGTGCCGCAGCCCTTGCTGCACGCGATCCGGCTACTGGTTGCTCACTGGTACGAAAATCGTGGCGTTACGACGGAGGCCGGCGCGCAACCGATGCCTGCGGGCGTCGCGCCGCTGATCGCTCCCTTTCGGGGAATCGCACTGTGAGTGGCCCCGGGCGCTTGCGCGAACGGCTGGTGCTGGAGGCGCCGGCCGAGAGCGGCGACGGGGCAGGGGGCGTCACCCGAACCTTTGCCGAAGCCGCGACGTTGTGGGCGGAGCTCACACCACTGTCGGCGCGCGATGTGGTGATGGCGGATCGGGCGCTCGCGCGCGTGACCCATCGTATCCGCATCCGCTGGCGTAGCGACGTCACGACCCGGCATCGTTTGCGGTCGGGTGCGCGCCTGTTCCGTATCGTCGCGCTGCGCGAGGCCGAGGCCGCCCGCCGCTTCCTCCTCATTGAGGCGGAAGAACTGCGGGCGTGAGTTCTACGCCGCTTAAGGACCGCTGCGCTTGGTCACGGCAATGCGCAACCCCGCAATGGAATTTGCGCGGTGTTCTGCACCGGCATCACATCCGGAGACGCTCTATGTCCACCGCTGCAGTGGCGCTGCGCGCCGCCGTGCACGACGCACTCAATGCCGATGCCGCGCTGGTCGCGTTGCTTGGCGGCGCGAAGGTCTATGACGAGCCGCCGGCGTCGACCGCGTTCCCTTACGTGACGATGGGCGAAGCACGGGTGACGGATTTTTCGGCCGGCGATGCGCCGGGCGAGGAACATCACCTCACCTTGCATGGCTGGTCGCGCCAGGGCGGCCACCGCGAAGCCCACATGATCGCGGGCGCCTTGCTCGCCGCACTGGATGATGCATCGCTCGCGCTCACCGGCCACCGCCTCGTCAACCTGCGCTTCGCCGTCGCCGATATGCGGCGCGAGGCGGACGGCCGCACCTACCACGCGCTCGTGCGCTTCCGCGCGGTGACGGAGCCGGCATAGCGCCACGAAAACCTTACGAAAGGAACGCCGATGTCAGCCCAGAAAGGCAAGGATCTCCTGGTGAAGATCGCCGATGGCGATGGCTTTGCGACCGTCGCCGGGCTGCGCGCCAGGCGCCTCGCCTTCAACGCCGAGACAGTCGACATCACGCATGCGGAATCGGCCGGGCGGTGGCGTGAACTGCTCGACGGCGCGGGCATCAAGCGCGCATCGGTGGCGGGCCGCGGCCTGTTCAAGGACGCCTCTTCCGATGCGCTGATGCGGCAGACCTTCTTCGACGGCGCGGTGAAAGGGTTCCAGATCGTGATCCCGGATTTCGGCACGATCGAGGGAGCGTTCCAGATCACCACGCTCGAATTCGCCGGCGAACATGATGGCGAGGTGACTTACGAGCTCGCGCTCGAATCCGCAGGCGAACTCACCTTCGCGGCGCTGTAGCACGCCTGCGCCGGACAATGATGGAGACGTTGCCCATGCCCAACCTGCATCGCGGCGAGATCGAGGCCGAGATCGGCGGCGCGCGCCGCAGGCTCGTGCTGACGCTGCAGTCGCTGGCCGAACTCGAAGCGGCGTTCGGCGCTGAGGATCTCGTCGCGCTTGCCGAGCGCTTCGGGAGCGGCCGCATGCGCGCGCGCGACCTTGCGCGCATCATCGGTGCGGGTCTGCGCGGTGCGGGCGAGACCGTGAGCGACGACGCGGTGGCGAAGATGAGCGTGCCCGACGGCGCAGCCGGTTATGTCCGCATCGCCGCCGCGCTGATCGAGGCGACGTTCGGGACAGAAGGGGCAAGCGAGCCTGCGGCGGAAAGCGCTGGTGCGCGCCCTTTGGAGCAACAGGAAGAGCAGCCGGGGTGAAGCCCGCGCCGTTCCCCTGGCGGCAGGCGATGGGGTTCGGGTTCGGAATCCTGCGGCTTTCGCCGGAGGCGTTCTGGCGGATGACGCCGCGAGAGTTCGCGGCGGCGCTCGATGCTCTCGGACCGCCACCGTCGTCTGCGCTCGATCGCACTGCGTTCGACGCCCTGCGCGGGCGCTTTCCGGATCATTAGCAGCGCAGCCTTTTGATGACTCGATAATCAGACATAGCGAAGGACGGACACCGTGGCCGAGGACGATCTTACGTTTCCCGTGGCGGGCGGCACCGAATTGCCGGTGGTTCTGAATGACATCACGGCCCGCACGCGCGGCCTCGAAAGCGGCGCCAATTCGTTCGCGCGTGCCATGACTCAGGCGTTCTCAAGCGCGGTGACGGATGGCAAGCGCTTCGACGATGTGCTGAAGTCGCTGGCGTTGCGGATGTCGAACCTCGCCGTCCGCCTCGCCTTCAAGCCGCTGGAACGCGGCATCGCCAGCGCATTTGAGGGGCTGTTTGCGGCCTTCGGCGGCGCCAAGCCGTTCGCTGACGGTGGCGTGGTCGCGTCCCCGACCTATTTTCCGCTCGGCCGCGGGCAACTCGGGCTGGCCGGCGAGGCCGGTCCCGAGGCGATCCTGCCGCTTGCGCGCGGTGCGGACGGCCGGCTCGGCGTTGCGGCGAGCGGCGGGGCGGGCGCGCGATCGCATGTGACGGTCAATATCTCGACGCCTGATGCTTCGAGCTTCCGGCACTCCGAGGCTCATGTCACAGGAATGATTGCGCGCGCCGTCGCCCGCGGGCAGCGCGCGCTCTAGCTGGCCGCGGCGTGAGCTGCCTCGCTTAACCGTGCACGCGGTCCTTCAAGCCCTGGACACCGGCGCGCTCGGCGCAATGGTCACAGCAGAAATAGGTGCCGTCCTTCTCCAGGCCGTGGCCGACGATGCGCACGCCGCATACCGCGCAGGAAGGTGCGAGCGCCTGGATCGCGCATTCGAAGCTGTCGAACGTGTGCGTCTTGCCGGCCGCTACCACCTGGAACGCCTTGTCATAGTCGTTTCCGCACGTTTCGCATTGGGCCATGGCGCTACCTCGCGTTCGCTGTGGGCCTTCGCTGCAGGATTCAAGCACGCAAGGCGTGCAGAAGTTCCCGGCCCCTGCTGTTTTCCGCCGCGATGGATTGGCCCAAGTCATGACCGCATTCCATGAGGTGTTGTTTCCGCTCGACATTGCGCTCAAGAGCGCAGGCGGGCCGGAGCGGCGCACCGAGATCGTCGCGCTCGGCTCAGGCGCCGAGGAGCGCAACGCACGCTGGGCGCATGCCCGGCGCCGCTACAATGCCGGCTATGGCGTGAAGACGTTCGCGGCGTTGACGCAGGTGGTCGCCTTCTTCGAGGAGCGGCGCGGGAGGCTCTACGGCTTCCGCTGGCGCGACCGGCTCGATCATTCCTCGGCGATGCCGGGCGCCGTCGTTTCGCCGCTCGATCAGGCGATCGCCATCGGTGACGGCGAAACGGAGGTGTTTGCGCTGACCAAAACCTACGGATCGCTGCATGCGCCCTATGCCCGGCCCATCACGAAGCCGGTCGCGGGAAGCGTGCGCGTGGCGGTGGATGGCGTCGAGCAGATCGATGGCGAGGACTTCACTTGCGATCCGGCGAGCGGGCACGTGACGTTCCTGCCCGAACGCATTCCCGTCGGCGGTGCGGCGATCACCGCCGGGTTCCTGTTCGACTTGCCGGTGCGCTTCGACACCGACTATCTCGAACTCGACCTCTCCGCGTTTGCCGCCGGGAGCATTCCGAACATTCCGGTGATCGAGATCAGGGCATAGCGCCGCTGCCCGTTCCGGACACCGACACGGGATCCGCCATGCGTAACATTCCTCCAGCCTTGCAGGCTAAGCTCGACAGCGGCGTGACGACGCTCGCCCGCTGCTGGATCGTCACGCGGCGAGATGGTCTGCGGCTCGGATTCACCGATCACGACCGCGATCTCGCAGTCGATGGCGTCACCTGCCGCGCGGATACCGGCGCATCGGCGTCCGAAACGACGCAGACGCTCGGGCTCGCAGTCGGGGGCGCAGAGATATTCGGCGCGTTGAGCGACGAGGCGCTCAGCGAGGATGATCTCGCGGCCGGTCTCTACGATGCCGCCGCTGCGAAGCTGTTCCTGGTCGACTGGAGCGAGCCTGCGCTGAATGTCCTGCTCGCCGCGGGCAGCCTTGGCGAAGTGCGCAGGCAGGGCCATGGCTTCACTGCGGAGATACGCGGGCCCGCGCATCGCCTCGGCGAGCCGAGCGGACGGCTCTACACGCCTGCATGTTCTGCTGATCTCGACGATGAACGCTGCAAGGTGGACCTCGATGACCCTGCGTTTCGCGGGGAAGGCGTCGTCGTCAGTGTTGCCAGCGGTTCGCTGCTTGTCGCGGGTGGTCTCGATACTTTCGTGGATGGTTGGTTTACCGCGGGACGTCTCGCTTTCACGAGCGGCGCGAATGCCGGGCTTGCGGTTGAAGTGAAGGCGCATCGCGTTCTTGCCGGTGCGGTGGAACTTTCGCTCTGGCAGGCGATGCCGCAGGTCATCGTTGCGGAGGATACGTTCGTCGTCACCGCCGGCTGCGACAAACGCTTTGCGGCCTGTCGCGATCGCTTTGCCAATGCGGCGAACTTCCGCGGCTTCCCGCACATTCCGGGCAACGATTTCATCATCCGCTATCCCATGCCCGGCGAGTCAGGGCATGGCGGCGGCAGCCTGGGCGGCGGTTCGGATGGGTGACCGGATGAATGCGCGGATCGTTCCGACAAGCGATGCCATCGTCGCCGAAGCGCGGACGTGGATAGGCACGCCGTATCGTCATCAGGGATCGCTGAAGGGTGTCGGCTGCGATTGCCTTGGGCTGGTATGCGGCGTCTGGCGTGCGCTGTACGGCGCGGAGCCGGAACCTTTGCCGCCTTACGCGCCCGACTGGGCGGAGGCAGGTGCAGGCGAAGCGCTCGCGGAAGCCGCGCGGCGGCATCTCATCGAGATTGATCCCGGTGCTTTCGCTGCCGGCGACGTATTGCTGTTTCGCTGGCGACGCGGGCTCGCGGCCAAGCACGCGGCGATAGCGACCACGCAACACCGCATGGTGCATGCGCATGACGGTGCGGCGGTCGCCGAAGTCGCGGTCGCGCCGTGGTGGCGCCGCCGCCTGGCTTATGCGTTCCGGTTTCCGTGAGTCCTGACGCTGGCGGTCCGGTGGGCTGCCTGCGTCGTAGCGCAGCGGGCTCCCTTCCGCCTCGTGGTGGAGAGTTGGCGCCTGTGCAGCCCGACTGCGTACTTCTCGACGACATCAATTTTCCGGTGAAAGCCCATGGCCGCCTTGATCCTCTCATTCGCCGGCGCTGGGGTGGGCTCGATGTTCGGGCCGTTCGGCGCCATCGCAGGCCGCATCATCGGTGCGCTCGGCGGCAGCCTGATCGACCAGGCGCTGTTCGGCGGAGGGCGCCACGTCGAAGGTCCGCGCCGCGCCGATCTCGACGTCACTGCGTCCACCGAGGGTGCGCCGATCCCGCGGCTTTACGGCCGTGGCCGCGTCGCAGGGCAGTCGATCTGGGCGACCGAGTTGGAAGAGGTGATTACGGAGCGCACCGAAAGCGCCGGTGGCAAGGGCTTCGGCCCGCGCGTCACCACGACCACCTACAGCTATTTCGCCAATCTCGCGATCGGCCTCGGCGAGGGCGAGGTGGCGCATGTCGGGCGCATCTGGGCGGACGGCAAGCTGCTCGACCTCGAGGGCGTCGTGTGGCGTTTCCACCGCGGCACCGAGGAGCAGGAGCCCGATCCGCTGATCGTTGCGAAGGAAGGCGAGGCCAATGCGCCGGCCTATCGCGGGCTCGCCTATATCGTGTTCGAGCGCTTGCCGCTCGAGAACTTCGGCAACCGCGTCCCGCAATTCTCGTTCGAGGTGATCCGCCCGGTCGGCCGGCTGGAGAACATGGTGCGGGCGGTGACGCTGATCCCGGGTTCGACAGAGTTCGGCTATGCGTCGTCGTCCGTTTCGCGCGTGCTCGGGCCGGGACAGTCCGCGCCGGAGAACCGGCATATCGCGCACGCGTCCGCCGACGTCACGGCTTCGCTCGACGAGTTGCAGGCGCTGTGCCCGCGGCTCGAACGCGTCGCGGTGGTCGTGACATGGTTCGGCGACGATTTGCGCGCCGACCGCTGCGCGCTGCGTCCCGGCATCGACGCGGACGACAAGGAAACGCATGGCGGTGTCTGGACGGTCGCCGGCGTGACGCGCGAGACCGCGCATCTGGTCACGCAGATCGACGGCCGCGCGGCCTTCGGCGGCACGCCGTCGGACGAGAGCGTGGTGCAACTGATCGAGGATCTGCACGCTCGCGGGCTCAAGGTCACGCTCTATCCGTTCATCATGATGGATATTCCTGCCGGCAACGCGCTGCCGAGCCCCTACACGGGCGCTGCGCCGCAACCGGCTTTCCCGTGGCGCGGGCGGATCACCTGCGATCCGGCGCCTGGTGTAACGGGCTCTCCCGACGGCACCGGCGCGGCTGCTGAGCAGGTCGACGCGCTGTTCGGAAGCGCGTCGCCGGATCACTTCAGCATCACGGGCACAGCCGTGCATTACATGGGACCGGATGCCT
>Ga0182739_1003124_pt1 | contig 14818 bp, 14 predicted proteins | sample eDN5th30CBELigBY_FD_128873 | JGI IMG/M metagenome (GOLD analysis project Ga0182739, IMG submission 128873) | Enriched backyard soil microbial communities from Emeryville, California, USA - eDNA 5th pass 30_C BE-Lig BY (version 2) (version 2) | ecosystem: Environmental > Terrestrial > Soil >... | reverse complement strand
CGCCGCCGAGGTCCGACTGGAGTTGAAACATGCGATCACGCGGACTGCGAGTTCGATTCTGGATTCTTCCGCTCGTCCTGGCCTGCCCGCTGGTCGTCATGGCCGAGGACAAGGATGTTCCGGCCGTGGCGTCGGCAGAGGCGAGGAACCACGTGGACGAGACGTGTCGGGTGGAGTTGACGGTCCGGTCGAGCAAGAACGCCGCGCCGCGGCGGGAGTACTACCTCGGCTCCGAGGAGGACTTCCACGACGAGAAGAATCTCGCCCTCGTCATCTCGTACGACCACATTCACCAACCGCTATGAATACGCCAGGGTCAACTCCTTCGGCAGCCAGCACGCCGGTGGGGCCAACTTCGCGATAGTCGACGGCTCGGTCCGGTTCCTGAAAGAGGCGATCGCCCCGAGCGTACTTCGGGCGCTCGGCACCCGGGCCGGCAGCGAGGTCCTCTCCGCCGACTCCTACTGACCCTCGCGCTCCGCAACCGCCAAGCTCGAAGCCGATGACCCGAAGAGCCATGTATTCTTTTCGATCGCGTCCCGAACCCGGCCCGCCCCGGCGGAACAAGCCCAGGGGTCACCGCTTCTTCAAGAGCAAGACCCCGGCGGCGATGGCAAGAATGGCCTCCACATCGCCGCTATGCGAGAAATGGATCTGGAGGAAAGGGGCCGACAACAGGCCGTGCACAATCAGCCATACGGCCAACAGAGTCATCCCTAAATCCTTGGGCATCCTCATTGAGGGACTCCAGCAAAGGTCCTTACAACGTCCGTCGGCCGGGCCGCTCACCGTACGGCAGCGTTTGCGTTCATGCCAAGATCGTCGGCCACCCCGAGATGAACCGCCCTATGCATCGGGCCGCGATAGCTTTGGAGATGATCATGTTGAGGGTGGCTGGGGTCTCGTCTTCGAGACCCGGGCGCCCAGGCCCTCAACCCGGAGTCTCGAAGACGAGACCCCAGCCACACGAACAATCAGGATCGCCAAAACGATCGTGCCCAGGCGGTTAGGACCGAGGCTTGGAGCCGGCTCGACTTCTGAACAGCGAGAGCAATCCCACCGTCACACCGCCGACCACGCCGCCCACGAGGCCCATCTTCAGCGACTGGTTCCAGACGCCGCCTCGGATCGTTCTCGCGGGCACTTTCATGCTGGCCAGGATCTTGTCGAAGGTCGGGGTGAACGCCGTGAAGTCGTCGGCCTTACAGGTGCAGGTCACGATGTAGGTCTTCCCCCCGCCAGGGATAAACGCCTGCTTCTGTTTCAGTGTGTCTGCAATGAACGGGAAATGAATTTGGTACTCCGTAACCAGGGCCTCATTGGCCCCCATCTTTTCCACGCGTCCGGCGAGGCCTTCAACCTTGACTCCCATGTCCACATACTGTTGCTGCATCTTCTCAACAAGCGCTTTCAAAGTCCTGTCATTCGGAACTAATTCCTGCTTTTCCACCACGACGTTCAGGTTCTCCAGGAAGTCGTCTTTCCCGTTCCTGACGAGCAACACGCTAACCTTGCTGAGGTCGACGGAGTTCTTCTCAATCCAGGCCCGAGTCTCCGGCATCAAGGCTTCATTCAGGCTCAAGCTATCGATGCCCTGGCTCGTCACGACAATCCAGTCCTTGGGATGTGTGAAGGAGAAGCCGGCAGGGTCGCTGTACTCTTCCCCGGATGCGACCCCAACGCCAAGCCCCAGGCCGATGGCAAGCATTATAGCAGCATAAATTCTTTTAGCGGCAGGCATCGCTCGTCATCCCTTCATCGTGTTGATCATTCCAGAGATCGCGGGTTCTCAAATCAACCGGCTCACGACGCCGTGAACAATGGCCACGATTGTCCCTGAACCGAGCCATGCTCGCAATCGTTCCCGGCGCCCCGTCGGAGCGGACCAAACACCAAGGGCCACGACTGGGCCCGGGGGCCGGCGCGAGCCTGGAACGCCGGCCCCAAAGTTACCTGGGCATCATCCACGTCTGCCCGAGGAACCTTCACCCGAGTCGAAAGGCATCAACGGGCCGAGCGGGGAACCGTCACGCTGGTCAACATCTTGTCAAAAGTCGCGGCATGGTCCGCATAGGTGTCGGCTCTCCCCGTGCAGGTGATGATGTAGGTCTTGCCACCGCCGGGAATGAAGACCTGCTTTTGCTTCAGCTCGTCAGGGACAATGGGAAGGCGGGCTCGATATTCCACCACCAGGGCCTTATTGGCTCCAACCTTCTCCACGCGACTGACCACGTCCTTGATCTTCATTCCCATTTTTTCATACTGCTTCTCCATTTGTTCAAGCAGCGATTTCAGCGTCTCCTCATCCGGGGTGATTTGCTGCTTGATCACCACGACATTCAAATTCTCCAGGAATTCCGCTTTCCCATTTCTGACGAGGAGCAGGCTGATCTTGTTGAGGTCGATGGCGTTCTTTTCCAGCCAGGTCCGGGTCTCGGGCGTCAGTTCTTCGCGCAAGCCATCCTTGGTCTCGCCTGTCAGCGCAATCCAGCCCTTGGGATAGGTGAAGGAGAAACCGTCGGGGTCGCGATACTCCTCACCGAACGTCCCCCCGGCGGCCAGGCCCATCGCCAGCGTCGTCAAAACCCAGATCGCTTTCAGCTTTGGCATCACAAATCATCCTCTCAAGGAGTTGATCATTCCCAAACCCCCGAAGTGTCAAGAACCCCCGGCTTCATGGCCCGTTGGCGACGGCGATGGCCTCCGAACCAATGCATGCTTGCAATGATTCCAGGTCGCGCCCTCGGGACCGCTCCGGCTCTGAACACCTCCCGGACAACCCGGTGCGATTGATAGAGGAACGGAATTCCGCGTTCCCGAAAAGTTCCCTCGAGATCGGCAAGACGACCGGATCACCACCAGGTTGTCCCTGATTTCCTTTGGGGAAGACGGCTGACGGAGGTCCGTGCGACAGAAAATCCTCCAAAAAAGTTGGAACTCGTCCGTGGTCCTGGTGCTTTATTGCTTGGAAGTCCTCTGAGCCGAACCGACCGAACTGTGGGAGACCCTCGAGAGTGACACGCGAACCAAATGGGGTTTCTCAGGGGCGCCTTGGCCTGCTGTTTCGTCTGGGGACCATAACGGGGCTATCGGACGGTCAACTGCTGGAGCGGTTCGCGACCCACGGCGGTGAGGAGGCCGAGTTCGCCTTCGAGGCGATCGTCGAGCGGCACGGCCCGATGGTCTACCGCGTCTGCCGCGGCATCCTCAGGGACGAGCATGCGGCCCAGGATGCGTTTCAGGCGACGTTCCTCATCCTGCTTCATAAAGGGGCGACGCTCTGGGTCAGGGACTCGCTGGGTCCCTGGCTCCACCGGGTCGCCTGCCGCGCAGCGGGACGGGCCAGGCTCGACTCCAACCGGCGTCGAGTCCACGAACAGGAGGCGGCCGAACAGGGGAGGACTCGTCAAACGGGCGAAGGCCCCTGCGACGTCACCACCGTTCTTCACGAAGAGATCGACCGCCTTCCGAACCGCTATCGCATACCGGTCGTGCTCTGCGACATGGAAGGGCACACCTACGAAGAGGCCGCACGCCACATGGGCTGCCCGGTCGGGACGGTCCGTAGCCGGCTTGCGCGAGGTCGAGAGCAACTCCGTGGCCGGCTCATCCGCCGCGGGCTAGTCCCATCGGCCGGATTCCTCGGCGTCACATTCGCGGCAGAAGCCGCCACCGCAGCCCTGCCGACCGGCATGGTCGGCTCCACGACCCGGGTCGCGTCGCACCTCCTGACCGGCGGCGCAACGACCGCCGGAGAGGTTCCGGCCTCCGTTCTCAAACTGGTGGAAGGAGTGCAGAAGGTCATGCTTATCAGCAAGCTCAAGCTGGTCTCGGCGAGTCTCCTGGCGGGCCTCGGCCTGGCGACGCTCGGAATCGGGATCGGAGCCAGGGCGCAGCAAGCCCAGGACCGCAACGCCGCGCCGGCCAGCGTCCAGGTTCAACCCCGGCCCCAGCAAGCTCCCGATGGCGAGCGTCCCGGGGTCAAGACGCTGCCCAATGGCGGAACCTTCGAAGTGATCGGGATTTCGACCCACCCGTCGGGACCCCACACCTGGTGGGGGCCGGATGGTTCGCCGCTGGCCGAACCGCCGTGCGACCCGTCGGGCACGGTCCTGGGCCCCACCGAGGGGACGATAACCCGAGTGGTGGTCGCCCGCGTGTCGAATCTCCCTCCGGACGCCGACCAAGGTTGGTGGCTCCGAAACAGCGGCAGCAGCTCCGGCGGGCGAGCGGTCCGCAACGGCAAGGTGATTCCCGACCTGAAAGTCGCCGTCGCCGAACTCTCCAACAACCAGGCGACCCTGACCGTCCACTTCCAGGCGGCCACCGGCCCCTGGCAGACCGTGGCCACTCTGTCCGGACACTCCGCGGCCGTTGGCAGGGCCCACGACGACCTCCCAAGCTACATGTCAAGCGAGGCGATCGCCACCAGGAAGGGCACCACCTTGACGGTCACGCACAGTATCAAGGATCACGCCGTCCGGCTCGTCGCGGTCGATCGCCACGGCGAACTGCACCGCTCGGTGGGCGGCGGAGGCGTCGGGCTGAGCGAGTTCTCCCAGTTGCAGGCCGAATTCAACCTGAGTCCCGAGCAGATCCAGGAATATCAGCTTCAGCGCAGGCCTTACCAGGAGGCCGAGCTCCCGAACATCGCCCTCAATCCCACCAAGGCCGAGTAGTCGTCCTCCCCGCGTCCGAATGCCGGCCCGAACTGGCATTCGGACGCGATCATTTATCCCTGGTTTGCTCCAGGATCCAATCCCCGATCAGGGTGAGAGCCGACGGGGCGATCGTCTCCTCGATCTGAGCGTATTCGGAAGGAACTCCCGTCTTGCTGGTCTGGAACAGGTGGTTGAGGCCGGGCAGCTCCTTGGCCATAACCCGCGTGTTGCCGCCGGCCTTGAGCGCGGCGGCAATCTCGGCGAGGTTCTCGCCGGGAGGGACTTGCAGGTCGTTCTCACCCACGAGGGCGAGCACGGGACAGCGGACCTTGCCGAGCATCGGCCTGGGGTCATAGCTCAGGAAGAATCGAAACCAGGGTGAGCGGATCAGCTTGAGCTGAGCGGCGATCAGGGCATTCAGGTCACCCGCGTTCGCACGCTCGGCTTCGGTCATCCCGGCGGTCCGTACTGCAATGGCCGCACGGATCTTCTCCTCGGCCTCCTTCTCATCCGTCTCCGACCTGGCGATCTCGAGCACCTGCTTCTGAATTTCGAGCTCGCGGGCGGCGGTCTTCGCGTCGAGTCCGAGCGCCTGACCGATGAGGCGCGCCTGGAGTCGCACGATCTCGTCGCCGGGAAGGCCGGTGCCAGCCATCAGCACGATCCAGGCCACGTCGGGGGATCGCGTAGCCACCATCGGCGCGATGAGGCCCCCTTCCGAGTGGCCGATCAGGCCGATCTTCGCCCTGTCGATCTCGGGCCGCCCTTTCAGGTACGCGACCCCCGCCAGCACATCGCCGGCGAAGTCCTCTGAGGTGGAATTCAGCGCCTGGCCCGTGGAGCCGCCGACGCCCCGATCATCCACACGGAGCACCCCGATTCCTCGTCGCGTGAGCGCATCCGCCAACACCAGGAACGGCTTGTGCCCAAACAAGGATTCGTCGCGATCCTGCGCCCCCGAGCCACTGATCAGGACCAACGCGGGGAACGGCCCCGGCCCGCTCGGCAGCGTCAGGGTCCCCGCCAGGGTCACGCCCCCCGCCTCGTTGCGATAGGAGACCTCCTCCGTCTTGTACGGGAAAGGGGCCTTGGGCGTCTGGGGCCGGCGAACCTCCGACGCCTTCTCCCCCTTCTTCAAGGTGAGCGGAAGCGCGAGCCCCGCCTGGGTCCAGGCCCCCTTCGCCTCGGTCTTCTCGGGGTTGAGCGTCCCCTCGAACCGCCCCTGAATGCGCTTCATCTCGAAGACGAGACGAGCCTCGTCGAGAGCGACCGAGTCGACCTTGAGTCCCTTGGCCCCCTGGTCCGGACTGTCGAACGTCGCGGTGAGCTTGCCGGCCTCGTCCTTGGCGACGTGTAACACCATGCGAAGCTGGATCCCCGCGTTGATCGCCAGCTTGCCCTCCCAGACCTCTTCCTGACCCTTCGTCGGCTCGTCCGCAACGACCGGCCAGCCCACCAGCGCAACGCTGACGGCAGAAATCCACAGAGCGGCGTTCCTCAACATCCCCATGGACAACCTCCGGTGAAGAAGTGGCCGAACCAACCGGATTCCGCCTTCGCCAAACAAGACCGCCTCGGCGGCGTGATAGAGCGATCCGATCCCCGAATCGACCACGCCGCCCTCGTGATCCCAAGTTCAACAGCAATTTTCAACTGTCGATTTCAGTCCCACTCAGATTTCGCCGCGCCGTTCGAGCTGCTTGTAGCGCACCAGTGAAAAGAGGATCGGGATCACGACGACCAACGCCAGAAAGGTGAGCGCCACGATCGGGTGCCCCATCAAAGCCACCGCAGAGCCCAGGAGGCCAAAACCGAAGCTCAACCAGGCGGCCAGGCGATGGGTCTCGTTCCAAACCCGCTCGCTGGCCAGCGTCCAGGGAACGCGGACGCCGACGAAGACGTTACGGCGCACCTTGCCCAGCACATTTCCCATCAGGCCAATGCCCAGGAGCCCCCCCGCCACGAGGAACCTCGTGACGTCGATCTTGTATCCCATCGCGACCAGCAGCGTCACGGTATGGATGAAGCTCTGCATCGCCAGGACGATGACGACGATGACGCCGTACGTCGGTCGGAAACCTTCCATCTTGAACGGAGCGGGCGAGAGCCAGGGGAGCGCGGCGAAGAGGGCGAGCAAGCCCACCATCACACCCGGCAGGAGAAACGTCGCCACCGCCTTTGGTCCATAAGCGTCCACCTGTCCTTGCAAGTTCCAGTGGGTCGGAACCCGATCCGGCAGCCGAGGGTAGACCACCGCTGAACCGACCAACACCGCGACCACGAGCCCGATCGCGACGAGCCAAGATCCCCGAGTCATGAGCGGCCTCCCTCACCCCCGGCGCCCTTCCCGAAGAAGTCGTGAATCCACGCGAGGGCATCCTGCACGACCGTCGTGTCGAGCGTGTAGTAGATCTGCTTCCCCTCGCGGCGGCTGCGGATCAACTCCGCCTCCTTGAGCACCGCGAAGTGATGCGACATCGACGGCTTACTCACAGCGAAATGCTCGGCCAACTCCCCCGCAGTCTTCTCACCGCCCCGAAGCAGCCGGAGTATCTCACGACGCGTCGGGTCGGAAAGCGCCCTGAAGAACTCATTCATCGGCCCGAGCCACTTGTTATTCGCACGAGCGCCCCGAACATTTAGCCTCCCGTCTAATTGTTTGGCACTTGCGGCTTCGCGTCAAGGGGTTGGCGGATGGAACGCGGCGATCCTGTCACCGATCCCTTGGGAGTGGGCACCGCATCGCTCCAACTTGGGCGAGCCCCTCTCATCCGGGGGGATTTCGCTCTTTGAGGTGAAAGACAATCCACCAGGTCGAAATGGTGCTTCAGCCGGCCCCACCACCAGGACAGATCAACCTATCGCGCGGTAACATCGCGGAGAGGTCATATCGGGATCGGAGGGATTCTGACAAACCTGGAATCGAGGCCGCGAGCCAGGTCTGGAGGTACGCCCTGATTACGACAAGACAGATGATGCTCCTGGTGGCGGTCGTCGCAGCCATGCTCGGTTCGCCACAGTTGATCGAACGCGCCCATCAATACTTCCGGTCTCGTGCAATGATTCCCTATCTGATGGCGGACTTGTGCGGCAACGAATCCTTCCTTTTCAGTGAGCGGGCGGCAACCTGCCGATCCCTCGCGTTCAAGCACACATCCTGGGATCAGGATGGGGAGTATCTAGAGACCTTGAGGTTGTGCCCGCACCAGCTTCAAGAAGCCGAGCACGGCTCGTGGGCCGAGCAAGCGGAGGGATGGGAACGTGCGGCGAATCATGCCAGGCGGGCGAGCGTTCGACATCGTCGAACGGCCGGGCTTTACGATCTGTGGGGGTGCTGGCCAGCGGTCGCCCCACTCTCCCTCATCGCGATTCCTGTCGTCTCCTGGTCCCTCATAGGGCGACCTGGTCGTTCCCGCAATGGAGAATCGACGAGACGTTGGAGCAGAATCGCGTTGATTCTGATCATGCTCGGCCTCCTTATGTGGATGTTCCAGGATGAAGCTTACAAATCTTTGTTCTTGAGCGTGCGAGAGTGAGCGAGACTCCCAGGAGGGCGACGGACCTGAATCACACCTAGCGAGGGTGAAAGTCGTCGGCCTCGGTCAGTCCCCACGGGCGGGCCGCCCGTGCCACCGAACCGGGGATTCAACACGACACACAATCGCATGACCATCCACAAAATCCGACTCGCCCGACCGACGTGGCTGCAGAGAAAGCAAACCGATGCCGATCCGCTATAACAACACCGATCTGGACCTGGTTTCCTCCGAGGACCTGACCCCTCTCGCGGCCGCTCTCAAAGCTGGGGGCGTACCACCTCTGCATGTCACCCGCGGGGATGACAGCCTATGGTACACAACGCTCGAGACGTCGGAGCCATACTCCGAACCGGAGCCTAACATCGCCGCCATACTTTCCGTCGTTGAATCGCTCGATGAGCCTCTGAGCCTAGCCTGGAGGGCCTGTACGCAGCGCAAGTTCGACATCGGGTACACTTGTGGCCGGACGCCATGGGCCTTCAACCACGGACTGTCCACCGAAACACTCCGACGGATGGCCGAAATGGGAGCGTCGCTACGAATCACCATTTACCCATCGAGACGGGCTAAACGGTGAACGGCAAGCGGTTCCCGCCATGCTCCCGGTCATTAACCAGTCTCCATATCGGCATGTTGGGCCAGATGGGGCAAGCGGATGACCTCAGGCCGAGGGAGCGGCATCGATGAAGTTGCGGAACCAGAGTTCCAGGACGAGAAGGTTCCAGAGTTTGTAGGCGTGGTCGCGTTTGTTCTGGACGTGCTCGTCGATCAGAGCGGAGACCGCCTCGGGGCGGAAGAGGCCGCGGTTCAGGGAGACGGGGTCGAGGAGGACGTCGCGGAGCTCGTCTTTCAAGGGGCCGCGGAACCAGCGGTCGACCGGGACGCCGAAGCCCATCTTGGGGCGGTTCAAGAGGGCAGGGGGGAGGAACTCGGCGAACGCCTGCTTGAGGATCGCCTTGGACCGGCCGTTGCGGAGCCGGAGTTTGCGCCCGATCGGCATCGCCATGGCGAGCTCGACCACGCGGTGATCCAGCATCGGGCCGCGACACTCCAGGCTGTGCGCCATGCTCGCCATGTCAACCTTGACCAGAAGGTCGCCGGGCAGGTACGTCAAAAGGTCGGCAACCATGGCGCGGGTGACGGGGTCGCGACGTTCGGCGGCGAGGAAGGCGCGGGTGAGGACCGAGGCGGGGTCGGCCTCGTCGGGGCGAGACGCCCCGGCCTGGGCGAGTCGCTCGAGCCAGGCGTCGGAATACAAGGCGACCCGGGTCGCCTCATCGAACTGGCAGACCCAGCGCAGGTAGCGCGGCTCCGGCGCTTCGCCGATCGCCTCGAGCCAACGGCGGACCTTGCGCAGCGGGGTCTTGGCCCGGGTCGAGACCGGCAGGGCTCGTGCCACCGGCCCCTGTAACACCCGGCGCGGGCCCGCCGGGAGCCGGTCCATGACGCTCGCCAGGGCGATCGCCCGGTACCGGTCGTAGCCGGCGAAGAGCTCGTCCCCCGCGTCGCCGGTCAGGGCCACCGTCACCTCGCGCCGCGTCTCCTGCGCGACGTACCAGGTCGGCACCGCCGAGCTGTCGGCGAACGGCTCGTCGAACTGCGCAGCCAGCGCGGGGAGCAGTTCCCAGGCCCGCGGGGTCACGACGAACGCGTGGTGCTCGGTCCCCAGGTGCCGCGCGGCGAGCTCGGCGTACCGGCTCTCGTCGAACGCCGGGTCGTCGAAGCCGATCGAGAAGGTCTTCACCGGCCGGTTCGACGCCTGCTGCATCAGCCCGACGATGATCGTCGAGTCGATCCCCCCCGAGAGGAACGCCCCCAGGGGGACGTCGGCCACCATCTGCTCGCGGACGGCCTCGCCGAGCGTGGCGCGCAGCTCCTCGAGGTCTTCCTCCGCGGGGCGGGACCGCTCGAGGTTCCAATCGGGGTTCCAGTAACGTTCGAGGCGGAGCGTCCCGTCCTGCCAGACCGCGTAGTGGGCCGGGGGGAGCTTGTGGATCCCGGCCAGGATCGTGTCCGGGTGGGGGATGTAGCCGTAGGTCAGGTAGCGATCCAGGGCCAAGGGGTCGACGCGCCGGGGGAGGTCCGACTCGGGCAAGGCCAGCAGCGACTTCAGCTCGCTGGCGAAGAGGAGCCGCCTCCCGTCGTGGTGGTAGACCAGCGGCTTCTGCCCGAGCCGGTCGCGTGCCAGCAGGAGCCGGTGCCGGGGGGCGTCCCAGATCGCCAGCGCGAACATCCCGCGGAGCAGGGAGAACATCTCCGGTCCTTCGTCCTCGTAGAGGTGGACCAGGACCTCGGTGTCGCCGCACGAGCGGAGCGTATGCCCCCGCGCCTCCAGGCGGTGCCTGAGCGCGGGGAAGTTGTAGATCTCACCGTTGAAGACGGTCCAGACCGTGCCGTCCTCGTTGCTCAGCGGCTGATGACCGCCGGGGAGGTCGACGATCGAGAGCCGGCGAAAGCCGAGCGCTGCGTGGTCGTCGCGATAGACCCCGGCGTCGTCGGGCCCGCGGTGGACGATCCGCGCCATCATCGCCGCCAGAGCGTCTTCGGCCAGTGGCCGACCGGCGTCCGTCCAGGCCGCACCCGTGATTCCGCACATGAGCCTTGGGCTTCCTTCGTCGAGATCCAATGAAGCGGGAGTCTGCCGCCGTCATTGCGGTCGTCAGCCGACTCTCCCGAACGATTGATTTTGACGTGCCCGGCCCGTTGAGGAATCGTCTTTTTCCAGGAAATCATGGAAATCATGGAAATCATGGAAATCATGGAAACGCGTCGTCGGAACCGAAGCCAGACCGACCACCCCATCACGCAAAGGGTAGGGCCCGATCGGACCTGGTCCCAAGCAAACAAAGAAACCAACGCTCGGTGGCGAGCGTTGGTTCATGCATTCTTGATCGATCCGCAAAAGGGTGTTCCGCTCAAGCCCGTCGGAACGGACCGAGATCCGTCAACCACAGCCCGGAGCCGATCAAAGCTCCCCAACGCGGAAGACCGGTCTTTCGATCCCCGGGATTCCCACGCGTATTGCCTTATCTTCCAGAATGATTCGGCGTGGGGTGATCAGCACGAGGCGTTCGGTTGTCTCACCGCGAGTTTTCAGCGGCACGCCGGTGGCTTCGAGCAGGGCGACGGCAGCGCCGGCCACTCGGGAGAGCTGACCGGAACGCTCTTGAAAGCCCAGGCTGACCATCAGCGTCGAACCGTCGGGAATTGAGCACGCCAGACGATAGTTCCGCTCGGTCGTCATCGGGACCTGATACTGGGCGGCGATTTGGCCGTCGACCGACTCCGCCGTGCGACGGAGGGCGTGAATCGCAACCAACGCCTTGTCGCGGAGGCCGATCTTGAGGTTCGTCTCACTAGGCTGAAGAGTGCCGGAAAGCTCGATGGTTGTGCCAAGTTTCAGATTCTTGATGGCCGGCTTGAATACCAGGGACCCTGGCTCCCGATCTGGCTCCACCTCCGCAACATAAGACAACTGCGACGTATTATCGATTGTGACGTGAGCCCCGTCGAAGGAAGTAACTTTGGGACCTTGGAGGAGATTCGTGCTCTCGGATTCCAGGGTGAGTTTGATGAAATCGGAGGTCTTCTCCTTGTCGAGGAGCCAGGCTGACTCATTCGCCTCGCCCTCGACTTCGACAGGGTGAAACCGCTCTTTCAGTCGATCTCGCCAGGAACTGGCGTCGGTCTCCACGTAGCGAATCTCGTAACAGATTTGCCGGTTCGAGAATGGGGTGTCATCCGTGCGAGCGTCGATCAGCCCCCTTTGGCGAGATTCGCCAACGAAGTCGTCGCGGTCGGCCTCGTTCGAATCCTCCTTCTGGATAGGGTATTCGGAGTCGCGGACGGGGTGCGGCAGACTTCTCGGGGCGTCGTCCGACGCGAGTTTGGGCGGCTCCTGAGCCAGTCCTACCGAGGCGGAGAACAGGGCCCCGAGGATCGCCGCAGGCAGCGCGACCAGGGGCCAGAGACGGGCCGGGGGACGTGTGGGCGTCATGCCGAGGATCTCCTGAATTCGAGAAAGGAGCGACAGACCATCGCCGCCCAGCGACTCGCCGAGAAGTGTCGAACGGTGGCGAGCGGGACGACTTCGGGCGAAGGATTCGAGAGCTTCGGCCAGGGCCAGCGGATTGCCGGTCAGCGAAACCGCCAGAGCATCGGCGCAGAGTTCGCGTTGACGTCGGAGCGAGCGTGAGAGCCAAAGGACAGCGGGGTGGAAGAAGAGCACGACTTCGATCAGGCGTTGCACGAGATTGACCGGCAGGTCGAGCCGCCAGGCGTGGGCCAGTTCGTGGGCGAGGACGGCCTCGAGCCGATCATCCTCGGCCCCCGCGAGCCAGGAACCCGGCAGGAGAATCGCCGGTCGGACCAACCCGCACAGGCAGGGCTCGCCCAGGTGGGGGTGGACCAGGACGGGCGGACCGCCGCGTAGCCCGAGCTCTCGCGAAAGTCGGTCAGAACGCTCCTGGATCGGCCCGGGCGCAGCCCAGGCGTCACGCCTTAAGTTTCGGGACGCGCGGACGCCAAGGGCCAGGAACAGCATCAGCAGCGCAACCCCGACCAGCCACACGGCGAGCACGAACGGCTGAAGAGTGTCGACACCCGCCTGCGCCCTCGACACAAGAGCGAACGCCCACGCGCGGAGTGTTGCCAGGGTCGACACGGACTCGACTTTGGGGCGGACGGCGGGCCTGTCGGTTGTGCGAGTGACGAGCCGGCCCGGGATCACGCGAATCCTCGCGGCTGGAACCTCTACGGGTTCGGATTCTCGAGATCGCCCCCGCGACCGTTGAAGACTCGTCGCGAACAGGGGTCCAAGAACGGCCAGCGCGAGCGCGGCCAGGAGCAGGCTGTGCCGAACCTGGCGTCGGCGATGCGGCACGAGCCGCAGGGCGATCGCCGCCAACGAAGCCACCAGCAGCCCGATCCAGACGGCGTGCAACAGGCCCAGCGTCACCAGTCGACCTGTCAATCCGCCGAGCGCTTCCGACGCGAGGTGCGGCATCTCGAGTCTCCTGGGTTCGAGGATCCATCGGGGTTCTGGGCCTGGTGAGCGTCGATCAGCGAACGGATCGCGTCCAGCTCGTCGCTCGACGGGAACGACTGGTCGAGCAGGTGCGCGACCATCAGGCTGGCCGAGCCGTCGAAGACCCGCTTCAACGTCTCCTGAAGCAACGCCCCAAGCGTCTGGTCCCGAGGCGCCGTCGGCTCGTACAGAAACGCTCGCCCACTTGCCTTGCGGCGCAGCAGCCCCTTATCGGTCATGACGTTCAGCAGGCTCATCACCGACGTGTAGGCCCTCGGCAACTCCGCGTCCTGGTTAACGGCCTCGAGTACGTCGCGGACGGACGCCGCACGATCGAGTTCCCAGAGAACCTTCAGCAATTCGAGCTCAGCCGGTGTCGGCTGCTCATGTCGTGGTCGTGCCATCGAGCGATCTCCTTCGCTCTTCCAGTGAAGTGCCGGATCGGACGAGCGACATACTACGGGTTTTGCCGGAGTCGTCAACGGTAAAACCTGGAGATCGCGAGATGGGGCGTGTCGCGCCAAGGGAATTGAGCCGCGACCCAGAGCCACACGACCTCCATTTACGCATTTCTTAAATGTGCTCACATTTCCGCTTCTAGCCTGTCAGGGCTGGCCGGCCAAAGCCTACCCTGCGGGGGCATGCTCAAGGACTTGACGGATGCACCAATTGGCTTGAGGTTTCGTGCAAGCGGCCCTCCCTGTCCGTCTCACGGCGGATTCGGGGCAGAGCTCGACTTGGCGACCAGGGCCGGGATGGGGTAGCGTGGGGCCGGGAATGTCCGGCCGGGTTTGAGCCTGGCTGGTGCGTGGGCATTCTCCCTTCGGGAACGAGACGCCGTGGACCAGGATGGAGCCTTGCAACGAGATGACCGCTCTCTCGACCGAATCGGATGTGTCGGTGAGCTTGCCGTGGGGCGAGTCGCAAACCCTGGCCCTGGAGTTGCCGCGGTCGTGGCCGGCGCCCGAGGTGGTCCGGCCCGACCTGGGCGGCACGATCGAGGACTACCCGGCCGCGCTTGAACGGGCGCTCGACGCCCCCGGCGCCGAGTTCGAGGTTGGCCCCGGCTCGACCGTGGCGATCGTGGTCGATGACCCATCGCGCTGGACCCCGGTGCGCGAGGCGCTACCGATCGTCATCCGCCGACTCCTGGCGCGGGGCGTCCGTCCTTCGGACGTCTCGATTAGCGTCGGAGTTGGCCGTCACCACGCGGTGGACGCCGAAGCCATGCGTAAGCGGGTCGGCGACGCGATCGTGGACGCTCACGCCTGTTACAGCCCGCCGGTAGACGACCTGCCGGCTTATGCCGACCTCGGGGTGACGCCCGAGGGGGTGCCGGTCCGGGTGTTTCGGCCGGTGGCCGAGGCGTCGCTCCGAATCTTGATCGGGTCGGTCCTGCCACACCTTCAGGCCGGGTTCGGCGGGGGATACAAGCTGATTTTTCCGGGGACGAGCCACCGCTCGACCCTGGGGGCGCTGCACCGCCAGGGGCTGGGAGCCGGGGAGGCGGGCCGGCTCCTGGGAGGCCAGGCGGACCAGAACCCGATGCGGCAGGCGATTCGCTCGGCGGCCCGGCTGCTGGGTCCTTGCCT
>Ga0182739_1003122_pt1 | contig 14819 bp, 14 predicted proteins | sample eDN5th30CBELigBY_FD_128873 | JGI IMG/M metagenome (GOLD analysis project Ga0182739, IMG submission 128873) | Enriched backyard soil microbial communities from Emeryville, California, USA - eDNA 5th pass 30_C BE-Lig BY (version 2) (version 2) | ecosystem: Environmental > Terrestrial > Soil >... | reverse complement strand
GCTGACCCATATGGAGGAATTCGCCGGACGTGCGGTCGATTCGTTATCGGGCGGCCAGCGTCAGCGCGCATGGATCGCCATGACGTTGGCTCAAGGGACACCGACGATTCTCCTTGATGAGCCAACGACTTATCTGGATCTGGCGCATCAGATTGAAGTGCTGGACCTGCTGTACGATCTGAATGAAAAAGAGCAGCGCACCATCGTCATGGTGCTCCACGATATTAACCTTGCCTGCAGGTACGCTCATAACCTGGTGGCGATCAAGGACAGAAAAATATACGCCCAAGGCAGTGCGAACGAAATCATTAACGAGTCGTTAATGCAGGAGGTATTCGATCTTCCATGCCAGATCATGGAAGACCCGATATTCGGAACGCCAATGGTCGTTCCATACAGCAAAGGTATCTACGCCGGGAAGCAGCGCCCGTCCGCCGAAGCGGTACCGATGGGCTAGTTTTAAGCTTTGCCTGAACCACCCGCCAGCCGGTTTAGGAGGCTCTTCAAGATGGTCTCTCCCTTAATGCCGCAGCAGGACCAGTAGGTGAGTGCCATGCTAAGAGACACTAGTCCAGCAAGCATTAAGAATAAGCAGCTTTGGCGAGGCTGCCGTTCGAACCCCACATCAACAAAATAAGCCCGGCGCATACAGGTTAGCATGCGCCGGGCTTATTTTTATCCTTTTTCCTTCGGTCTACAGCTTGTAAATATCGCCGAACTTCTCATGAAAGTACTGAACCAGATAATCCGGATTCAGCTCCTCCCCTGTCACTTCCTTAATAATTTCATTCGGGCTCAGCAGCTTGCCGTAGCGGTATATTTTATCCGAGAGCCATTCCTTTATCGGAATGAGACTGCCGCTGCTGATCAGTTGATCATAGTTAGGCAGCTCCCTGCGAAGCGTGCGGGTAAACTGCGCCGCATACATGTTGCCGAGCGCGTAAGAAGGGAAGTAGCCGAAAGCGCCGCCTGCCCAGTGAACATCCTGCAGTACGCCCTCGCCATTGTTCGAAGGTGTTACGCCCAAATATTCCTTGTACTTCTCGTTCCATACCTCCGGCAGGTCAGCCACGCGCGCAGCCCCGCTGAACAACGCTTTTTCGATTTCATAACGAACCATAATATGTAGGTTATAAGTCAGCTCATCGGCTTCAATCCGGATTAACGAAGGCTTCACTTCGTTGGACGCCCTGTAGAATTCCTCCGCCGTCACCTGGTCGAACTGCCCCGGATACTGCTTCTGCAGGTCGCCGTAGTAACGGCTCCAGAAGCCGCGGCTGCGTCCGATCATGTTCTCCCAGAAGCGCGACTGCGATTCATGGATCCCCATCGACGTTCCCGTACACAGCGGGGTGCCGATCAGATCAGACGAAATGTTCTGCTCGTACAGCGCATGACCGCCCTCATGAATCGTTCCGAACAAAGCGCTGTTGACATCGTCCAGCAAGTAGCGCGTTGTAATGCGAACGTCTCCCGGATTCAGACCTGTGGCAAAAGGGTGCACCGTTTCATCCAAACGCCCCGCCTCAAAGTCGTAGCCCATTTCCTTCAAAATAAATAAGCTGAACTGCTTTTGCTTCTCTTTCTCGAAGGTTTGCTTCAAAAACTGCGTATTCGGCTTGTGAGGCGATGCCTGAATCGCTGCCAATAACGGAACGACCTTTTCTCTCAGCGCGCCGAAAACCTGATCCAGCTTCTCGACGGTCATGCCAGGCTCGTACATATCGAGCAGCGTATTGTATTTATGCTTCTCATAGCCCCACAGCTCGATAAATTCCAGATTGGTGGCGACGATCTTCTCCAGATAAGGCTGGAATGCAGCATAATCCGATGCTTCCTTGGCATCCTCCCACACCGCCTCCGCCTGCGAGGTCAATACCACGTAGTCCTGGTACGTTTGCGGCGGAATTTTTTTGCTGCGGTCATATTCCTTCTTCGTCTCCGTCACGATCTTGCGGTCGACCCGATCTAGGCGCTCGAACTGTTCCTTCTCGGAGAAATAGTCCAGCATGTCGCCCATTTTGTCGGACACGGACATTTTAAACAGCTCGCCGGACAGTACGCCAACCGCTTCCGAACGGGTCGCGATCCCTTTTCTCGGAGCTCCCGTGCGCATGTCCCAGTACATCAGGCCAATCGCTTCCTCATAGCCTTTCATCGTCTTCAGATACGCTTTGAAGTCTGACAGCCTGCTGTCAAAAGTATCGGTTGTCAAATTGCGGCACCCCTTTTCGGTAGGATAAATTGATCATACTTCGTCTGCACAGGAGAAGCAAATTCCCTGCCGTTATGGTAAACTAACAGGAAAGAGAGGAGTGAGAAGAGATGATCCACATTACTTTTACAGAAGCTGCGTCGGAACGGCTCACGAAGCAATTGGCCGGCCGCCCGGGCGAAGTGAAGCTCGTCTTCGATTCGGAGGGCTGCGGCTGCTCGGCCAACGGCGTACCTACGCTTTGGATCGTTGACCGCGCGGAAGAGAAAGATTTGAGAGCCGAAGGCTCCCCTTTCGAGCTGTTGTACGAGAAAAAGCATGAAATTTATTTCGAGGACCGTATGTCTCTCGATTATCAGTCCGGCAGCTTTGTGCTGAAAAGCACCGGCCAGATTTATAATGCGAATATGCAGCTGATCGATAAACGACAGGTGGAAGCATTGAACTAACAGAAGCTTCGCCTAACGAAAAGAGGACATCCGCCCCATGCGAATGTCCTCTTTCCTCTGTGTATCTGCCTATGGGCCCGGCTTAGTTGTCCTCGCCCTTCTCGATAACATCCAGCTTGCCGGTCTCCGGATCGATGACCAGACCATGTACCGGAATATCAGGTACCAGCGGGTGATTCCGGATCAGCTCCACGCTGTTGTGCACGCTCTCCGTTACATCATTGAAGCCTTTCAGCCAACGATCGATGTCCAGACCGGAATGCTTCAAGGTGAGCAGCGTTTCTTCCTTAATCCCTTGCTCGATGAATTTCTCCTTGATTTTCTCCGTATTGACGTTGCTCATCCCGCAATCATAATGGCCGATGACGAAAACCTCTTCCGCCCCCAGCGCATGAATCGCAATAATGATACTCCGCATAATCCCCCCGAACGCTGTGGATACCATCGCGCCCGCGGCTTTAATAATTTTCACGTCGCCATTCTTGATGTTCATGCTTGCAGGAAGCAGCTCGATTAAACGAGTGTCCATACATGTCAAGATGACGATCCGCTTGTCCGGAAATTTGGAGGTTAAATAAGGTTCGTATTTTTTTTGCTCGACAAAAGAACGATTATAATCCATAATTTCTTCTAAAAATTTACTCATGCTGCTCCGCCTTCCTATCCTGTGGTTTCTCTCTACCTCTTGCTGTTCCTGCTTGGTAATAAGGTATTCCTTTTATTTTAAATGATTTTGCTTCATAAATCTAGAATTCCTTGTCCCTGCGGTTATTTCTTCATATTCGGGCTCAGACGGCCTTCAAGCAGATCCATCAGCTGCTGTTCTACGTTATCCGGTACGTCCGCATCGCCGCCCGTCAAAAGCTCGCCGTCATCGGCTTCAAGGGAACCGGGTCCGGCCGGCGCCTGTGCATTGCCGGGATCCTGCGGGTCCAAGTGCTCCTTTTCTCTCTCCTGCCTCCGGTCTTGAAAATCCTTGATCATCTGCTCGCGCTGCTCGGGTGTCAGCTCTTCCCATGGCTTTTTATCCGTAAAGGACTGCTTGCGGTTCTGCAGATGCTCCTGGAACTCATCGACATAAGCTCTCTGCTTTAGCGTAAGCAGCCCGACAATTTGCTGCTGGTCCGATTGGGAAAGCTCGCCGTCCGTGCTGTTGCGCCGAACCAGCGGAAGCATTGCTTCCGCCTGCTGCTTGGTCAGCATGAGACCGTCCTTTTTATCCATCTGAACGAGACCCTGGAACAAGATCACCATGTCGCGCTCCTTCGGGCTCATGATGTCATCCTGCTTCACTTCCGAAGGCTCCGGGGGCTGTTCGACAGCTTTGGATATGCTGCAACCGCTTAACAGAACAGCCATACCGAGCAATAAGCTGATCCATTGTACACGCCGATAGCTCACAGCCCTCCCCCTTCCCGCGCGAAAATATGCCGTCACGCCTTACTTAGTGACAGCATACTTGTTAACTTTGATAAAACTATGAGTGAATTGTAAAAAATGTGTAAATTAATACAGATCGCTATATAAAGGGAAGCGGACCTTAAATTCCGTTCCTTGTCCCGGCGTGCTGCTTACAGCAATGGTTCCTTTCAGCCCGTTAACCAGATGCTTCACAATGGTCAGGCCCAAGCCTGTGCCTTCATTCACGGAAGTACGGGCATGCTCCACTTTGTAGAAACGGTCCCAGATCCGCACGAGCTCCTCCTCCGCCATCCCGATCCCCGTATCCCGCACCGTTACAACCGCATGCTCCTCCTCTACGCTTAAAGCCACGGTCACGCTGCCTCCAGCCGGAGTGAACTGCCTGGCGTTATACAATAAATTTTGCATAATCTGTGAGAACCGGTCCATATCCAGCTCCCCCACAACCGGGCCTTCTTCCTCGGGAGGCAGCTCCTCCCTAAGGATAAGCTGCTTCTCGGCCATTGGGGTCTTGACCAGCTCCAGCACCTCTTGTATGGCTTCCCTCAGCTCTACCGGGTACGTCTTGAACACGTCGACTCCGTTCTGAATGCGGGCCAAGTCCAGCAGATCGTTAACCAGCCGCTGCAGCCGCTGCACTTCCTCATCGCATATCCGCAGATAGTGGCCGTATTTCTCCTCGGGAATAATTTTGTCGTTCATCGCTATGATGAATCCGCGCAGGGTCGTTAACGGCGAACGCAGCTCATGCGACACATTGGCCAGGAAATCCTGCCGCGCATCCTCCCATTCGTTCAATTGGTCGATCATGAAATTGAAGCTTTTGGCCAGCTCGCCGACCTCATCCCCGCTGGTCACCGGCACTCTGACCGTCAAATCGCCTCCAGCCACCTCCAAGGCGGCGCGGTTCATCTGCTGCAGCGGTCCTGCAAGCTTCCTTGACAGGATATACAAAATAATGCCTACGGCAAGCAGCGAGAACACCAGCGGCGCGATAATGTTCCAACGGACGGCCGTGAGCGCCTGCCTTACCTCGATTACCGGTACGTTCATAAAAATAACGATAGGGTCTCCGTTCAGCTGCGCCGGCGCGTAATAGGTCAGCAGCCCCGAGCTGGAATATTCATCGAACTTGTACTGACCCGCAACAAATCCGGTATTTCCCTTCAAGCCGTCGATAAACAGCCCGTCCATCGATTTGGGGATCAGCGCCCCTTCCTTCTCGGAAGATCCGTTCAGCAAATTCCCCCGGGAATCGACCAGCCAGACATGCCCGTTAAAGCTTCTCGCTATAATCCGGATGCCGAAGCGAAGCTCGCGGGTCGAAATCGTGCTGTCCTGGAACGATGTCAAAATTTTGTTTACCTCGCTTAAGCGCGAAGTCAGCAGCTCCTTTTTATCCTTATAAAACATATCCGTAAAGTAATAATTCCAAAATACGGCCAAGCCGATAAAAAATAAAATACAAGTCGCCAGGAACGACAAAAATATTTTGATATAAAAGCTCTGGTACCATCGTTTAATCATGATGGCTTACCTCGAACGAATATCCGATGCCCCACAGCGTCTGGATCGCCCATTCGTCGCTTGCGCCGAGCTTTTTGCGCAGGTTTTTGACGTGCGCGTCCACGGTCCGCGTCCCCCCGCTGAAATCAAAGTTCCAGACAAAGCCGAGCAGATCCTCGCGGGAGTATACTCTGCCCGGATTCGAAGCAAGAAAATGCAGCAGCTCGATTTCCTTGGGCGTCAGATCCACCCTCGCTCCGTTCAGCGTCACCTTATACTGCTCGGGATCGATAATCAGCGATCCGATGCGCTGCACCTGCTTGACCACCTTCACCTGCGCCGTGCTGCCCGTCCCGTTCTGGTACTGCGTGCGGCGAAGCACCGCTTTCACGCGGGCTATCAGCTCGTTGGGATCGAACGGCTTGACGATATAATCGTCTACGCCCAGATTAAACGCCCGCAGCTTGTCGATCGACTCGCCCTTGGCCGTCAGAAAAATAATCGGCGTCTGGGCGACCGGCCCCGGCTCGCTCCGGATCAGAGAGCACAGCTCGAAGCCGGAACGGTCCGGCAGCATAATATCGAGCAGCACCAGGTCGGGCGTGTGCTCCTTCACCATCTGCAGCACCTCGCTGCCCCGGTACACGATCAGCGACTCGTACCCGGCATGCTCCAGATACAGGCGAATCACTTCGACAATGTTCGGTTCGTCATCGACGACAACAATTTTGCCCAGCTTCACGTTGCTCATGACTCATCCCTCTTGCCTGCCGCTTTGCGTCTGCGGCTGCGCTCCCGCTCTTCAATGACGGAGCTCCGGTCCCGCATCGTATGCTTATGAATCAAATAAGTATCGCTCAAGTCGCTGGCGCAAAGCCAGGACAGCTCCTGCTCCCCGCACTGCTGCATACAGAAGTTCATCAATTCAGGGTCTGCAATCGGCAGGTCCAAATCCGAATAAGGAATACCGGGGGGATGCAGCGCCTCAAGTCTTTCATTCAGCATCTTCCTCAGCTGAACAGGATCCAACCCGAGACGAAGCATGCCGGCGTCCGTCAAATTATGCAAGGCTTGCGTCAGCATTTTGACCGCGCCCTTCAGGTTGCCTCTGCGATGGTGGTACATCGATACCGCGATTTGGATCAGCCCGACATAGTTCGAAGACAGCGGGTCTTCCGGGTGCTCCTTCCAGTATTCCTCCATGACTTCATGGCATTCGAAAAAATCACGCTCCGCGTGAAAGTACATCAAATAATCGATATAAGCTTTCGGATACTGCATATACTCAAACCGCCTCTACTTGATCGAAAATGATATCTCTTATTATTGTAACAAGAAGGGATAAAAACTGAAACCTTTGTCTAGATTATTCGTAGTACAGCAATGTAACCGAAATCTAAACTTTTTGGAGGGTCCGACGTATGTTGAAAAAAATGTCCTTACTTCTGATGGCTTGCTTGGTCGCTTTATCGTTCAGTGCGGTAAGCGCTGTAGGCGTAGCGGATGCGAAAGCATCGTATAAAGCTCCTAAGAAAAGCTTCAGCCCAGGCACCACGACGCAAACACCGAATACCAACAGCGGCGTCAAAACCGATCCGGCGGCTTCCAAAACGCCGACAACCGGCGCGACCAACCCGACGACGGCTACGAAACCCGGATTTTTCAGCGGCGGCGGCTTCATGAAAGGCATGCTGATAGGCGGCCTGGCCGGTATGCTGTTCGGCGGATTGTTCGGCAATATGGGCTTTCTCGGCAATATCCTCGGCTTGCTGATCAATGTGATGGCCATCTTCGCCGTTATCGCGATCGTGATCAAGATCGTTCAGTATTTCAGAGAAAAGCGCAAGTACAACGAGCAGCCTAAACGTTATTAATCTTAGCTTGTAAACGAGGTCGTAACCATGAGATTAACCGAACAGGACATTATCAATGCGATCTGCCTCCATATGGCGGAACGCAAACAGCTTCAGCCCACCCAGATCGAAGTGGAAATGATGTGGGATGAAGATTACGGCTTTTCCGCCGAGGTGCATGCGGAGGGACGAAGCCAGATTATTATCGCAGCGAACATTCTCGAAGCCGTAGAGCGTTACTTGCTCACTCAGATGAACGTGCGCGTGTTCCGCGATCAGATTCATTTGAAGCTGGAAGACGAGATTATCGCAGATATCGCGTAGCATTCTCATACTGCGGTACGAGCGGTATGCGTACGCAAGGTCCTTTCCCCCTCTTGAACGAGGCGGGGAAAGGGCCTTTTTTATATGAAAAAGCCGACTCTAGCAAGCTACTACAATTTTCCTATGCAACTTATTGCTGCCCTGGTGCGTTTAAGATTAATAGGATAGATTTAGTATCTACTAGAAAGAGGCTGATGCATGTTGTTGAAAAGAAAACCCGTCCTGATCGCTGCAGCGATGGCACTCTTCCTTTCCTCCGCCGGTTCAGCCATGGCAGCTGCGGACAAGACATCCAAATACCGGGTCTATCAGGATGATCGGCTCCTCTTGGAGACGGCGGACTACCCGTCGGCGGAAAGCTACGCGAAGCAGTTCACCAGCAGCCACGTCGAAGAAATCAATACCCGCAAATGGCTGTGGAACAACTATCCGCGCTACAAAGTTTATCAGAGCGGCTACACCAGCTCCGCCTGGGAATTCGCTACCCTCGATCAAGCGGTGCGTGAAGCTTCCCGCTGGGGTCACGCTGCAGTGCGCGATCTTCAAAGCGGCGGCTGGGTATGGGACAATTACCCGAACTACCAAGTCTACCAAGGCGATACGACGCTGGCTTCCTGGTCCTTCGGCACGCTGGGCGAAGCGAAGGCTGAGGCCGTCAAGTGGGGGAATGCCCACATTATCGATCTGAATTCGCACCAATGGGTGTGGGACAACATCCCGGATGCCCGCAAAGCGGAACTGCGCGCGTCGGCCGACAAGGTGTATCGAATCTATCAAGGCACCTACTCTGCAGACAGCTGGTCTTACGCCTATCTGGAGGACGCCGTCAACGCTTCGCTTCAATGGGGCAACTCGACGATTGTCAGCACCGAGAAAAGCAATCAGGTCGTCTTCTCCAACGTGAAGAAATACCAAGTGTATCAGTATGACAATGCCCTGAACTCATTCCTAAGCATAGACGACGCTATCGCGTATGCCAAGCAGTTCGACCATACCCAAATTTACGACAGCGAGACCGCGGCCAAGCTTGCTCTGTGGACGAATTATCCTTACTACCAAGTATATCAAAGCGACCGATGGATCGGCGACTTCTCAAATCTGACCAATGCCCTCAGCTACGCCATGGCCTACAGCAACGCTTCCGTACGTCTGCTCGACGGCGGTGCGAACGTGTGGGATAACTTCCGCAAGCTGCAGTTCTGGGGATGGAACGGGAGCTCGAGCGACACTACCATTCGCAATCAGGTGAATGTGACATCCGGACTGGATGTGGTGTCCCCGACCTACTTTACTTTGGCTGACGCCTCGGGCAACCTATCGGATACATCCAGCAAGGATACGGTAACCTGGCTTAAAGCGCAGGGCTATAACGTGCAGCCGCTCATCAGCAATCAATTCGATGCGGCGCTGACGACCCAATTCTTAAGCAGCGCTGACGCGCAAAGCAAGTTTATCGATGCATTGGTCAGCAAAGCCGTACTGCTCGGCGTGAACGGATTGAATATCGACTTTGAAAGCTTGTCCGGAAAAGACCGCGCGGCCTTCACTGCCTTCGTGCAAAAAATAACCGACGCCGCCCATGCCAAAGGCCTGGTCATCTCCATCGATTTGCCTCGCGGCAGCGCCAAATGGAATGCCCAGACCGCCTTCGATCATGAGAAGCTCGGCGGCATCGTAGATTACATCATCTCGATGACCTATGATCAGTATTGGAAAGGCAGCACCGAAGCCGGTTCCGTCGCCGGTCTGCCTTGGGTTGAAGAAGGCGTGAAGGAATTTCTCGCCTACGGTATCCCGCGGGATAAGCTGATCATCGGCATTCCCTTCTATGTGAGGGAATGGCAGATCGACAGCGCCGGCAAGCTGGTCAGCACCCGCGCGCTGCTGATGAAGGATCTGCCCGCGCTGATCGCAAGCAAGAATGCGACGCAAACGTGGGACGACCAGTTCCAGCAGTATAAGGTGGAATACAGCGAAGGCGGCTATCGCTACGTCTTCTGGCTGGAGGACGAGAATACCGTCGACGCCAGACTGGATATCGCCCAGAAGTACCAGCTGGCCGGCGTAGCGGCCTGGCGGCTTGGATACGACAACGCGGAGCTGTGGAAGTCTATGATTCAGAAGAAATAAGGCTCTCCCGTATAAGCGGGAAAGCCTATGTAAAAGCCCGAAGGGAACGGACTTGTTCTAAGTCCGGTTCCTTCGGGCTTGTTTTGCTTGCGCAGAGCTTTCTGTATACGCATGCGAATGCCACACGGTATTCGCCCCGGCGCCTCTTAAACTTGCAGATAGCCCTTTTCTTCGAGCTTTACCCGTTTGCTGCTATATATCTGTTACCAGATCGGCACAAAACCGTCGATTTCCTCAAGTACCGAATCAATTTCATTCAACACATCCGCTGCCAGTACGACACCGCTTGCTTTAACATTCTCCTCTATTTGCGACAAGCGGCTTGCCCCAACGATGGCCGAACTTACTCCAGGCTGTCTTAATGTCCAAGCCAGAGCCAACTGTGACAGCGTTAATCCGAGTCCTGCGGCAATGGTTTCCAGCTTGCCGACACATTCCAGGACATCGTCCTTCAAATAGCTGCTGATCCAGCGATTAATATCGCTATTGGCCGCGCGGCTTTCCGAAGGGATCGGTTGACCCGGCTTGTATTTGCCGCTCAGAATGCCTTGAGCCAACGGTGAAAACACGACTTGTCCCAAGCCTGCTCTTTCCGAGGCCGGCAGCACTTCTTTCTCAATATAGCGGACCAGCATGTTGTAGATCGGCTGATTTGAGATGAGAGGCCGCAAATTTAATTTTTGTCCAATATGCGCAGCTTCCGTTATTTGTGCGGCAGACCATTCGCTGACACCGGCATACAGCACCTTGCCCTGAGCGATCAAATCGTCTAACGCGCGCAGCGTTTCCTCCAAAGGGGTCTCCGGATCAAACCGGTGGCATTGATACAAATCGATATAGTCCACACCCAGCCGCTTCAGACTGGCCTCGCACTGCTCCACAATATGTTTTCTCGACAACCCTCTATCATTAGGTCCCTCACCCATCGGAAAAAACAGCTTTGTCGCAAGGACGTAGCTTTCCCTCGGGAAATCCTGCAGCGCTTCTCCAACGACCTTCTCTGAGGCGCCCCGATTATAGGCGTTAGCTGTATCGAAAAAGTTGATTCCTTGTTCATAGGCAAACTTGATACAATCTGTCGCAGCTTGCTTCTCCACAGCTGTTCCGTAAGTTAACCAGCTGCCCAACGCAATTTCACTTACTTTTAAACCGCTTCTGCCCAAATTTCTGTATTTCATATCGTGCCTCCCGTTATTTAGTCAAGCTTTTTCATTCTTAGCTTAAAATAGTCCTCATTTTGCAGCTCGTCTGCCCGTTCCTGCAATGTCACCGCATCTTCATGGATCGATACGACCCTGCCGTGATAAGCGTCCAGCTTGCCTTCAGCAATAAGATGCGCCAGCGCCGGGGCCCGATCGGGAGAAGCGTCTCTTTTTTCCTCAAACGCCTGTGTAATACGCGGGAAATATTTGCGGCCTGCTTCCGTTTCCCTTTGATATTTGGTCATATCGGTATCATTCAAACCGGGGTCCAGAGCTACCGCCATGATACCGCTGCCCTGAAGCTCTGCATCCAGATTTTCTGTAAAACGGGCGATAGCTGTTTTGGACGTACCGTAGCCGTTTCCGTATTTGAATTCCCCGATTGTGCCTCCGCCTACCACATTAATAATTTTTCCATGTCCCTGTTTGAGCATGAGGGGAACCGCAGCTTGAACGCAATGAAACACGCCGAACAGATTCGTGCTGACGTCATTCAGCCATTCCTGCGGATCTACTTCCCAAGTAGGGCCTATGGCAGCGAAAGCCCCTGCATTATTAATCCAGACATCAACGGAATCAACCATGCCGCGTAGTTCTTCCGCCGCTTTTTGTACGGACTCCCGCTTCTGAACGTCCATAGGCAAGCACCGGCTTGCGGAAGAGATGGCGCGAAGCTGCTGTTCAAGCTCACCCAGCAGCTGTTCATTTCTGCCCGTTCCTATCACGGTATAACCATGATTTGCAAAATACATCGCGATGTTTTTGCCGATCCCTCTCGTGGCCCCTGTAATTACAGCTACTTTTCCCGAAACTCCCATACCTTGCACCTCCTTATGAGTAGTTCTATAAAAATCCTTCTTAATTTTTTATGATACATGAATGCAAGAAATTAATGAAGAACTGACTTATTCTTCTATTAGTAACCTTCAAGTAACCAAAAATAACAAAACTTTCCTTACCGGCTCAAACCAAGTACCCCTTTTCATTAGTAGAACATCCTATAACAAACCAGTCCGAGCCACAGAGCGCAAGCGATCCAAACCGCGACGAACAGCGCTCCTATGAACCAGTTTTTCGGCTTGCCATTCTTCCGAATCTCTTCTGCTTTCGCTCTGCAGTCCGTGAGGACAGGCTCAGGAATCATTTTCAGGGCCAATGTAATCCCGAGCGGAACGATAATCAGATCGTCGAGATAACCAAGAACAGGGATAAAGTCCGGGATCAAATCGATCGGGCTGAACGCATAGGCGACGACGCAAATGGCGAACAGCTTGGCATACCAGGGAACGCGCGGATCCTTGTAGGATAGATAGAGGACGAAGACGTTCTGCTTGATGCTTCTAGCCTTGCTTTTCAGTGAGTTAAGCGCTTTCAATTCTGCCATATCGTATTTCATTCTCCTCTCTCGTCCGACCGTTCGGATATTACCTTTTCAATGAAAATACGGCTGACCGCTTCTGGACTAAAAAAGACACCCCCACCCAACTTATATGTCGGTGTTGGAGGCGTCTTACAAACCATTTGTGACCGTCTCAATCGGGGCTCACTTTGGGAAAATCCTTTTGTTTCCTGCCTATTCATAAGGCTAATGCTTCTACCCAAAAGAATCTGATAACCGGACTGGAGCTTCTTGTAGCTTAGCTTGTGCATTCGCTTCAGCTCGACCGGATCATTCTATAATCCGATTGATTCACATTGGACAAGCTTTTCACATCGTGCCCGCTTGGCTTTTGGAATATCCGAAGCCCGAACTCCGGCGCAACGGCAAAGATATGGTCAAAAATATCGGCCTGTACGGACTCATAAACAGCCCAGTTGATATCATTAGTGAAGGCATAAATTTCTAAAGGCAGGCCGGTTTCACCTGGAGCCAATTGTCTGACCATAAGGGTCATGTCTTGATGAATTTTGGGATGATGCCTAAGGTAATGCTGAATATATACTCTGAAAATACCGATGTTCGTCAGCGATCTGCCATTGACTTTATTGGATGTATTGATTTGATGGTCTATATTGTGCTGCTCAATTTCCCGTTCTTTGTTCATGATGTATTCCGTGAGATAGTGAATCGTTTTGAATTCCGCAATCATGTCGTCTGTGCAAAAGGTGATGCTGGTGGCATCAATATAAATCGACCGTTTGATCCGGCGCCCGCCGGATTTTTGCATCCCTCTCCAATTTTTGAAGGAGTCGGAAACTAGGGCATAGCTGGGGATCGTTGTTATCGTTTTATCCCAGTTCTGAACTTTCACCGTGTTTAATGAGATGTCGATGATATCTCCATCCGCCCCGTATTTGGGCATCTCTATCCAATCGCCGACCCGCACCATATCGTTGGAAGCTAACTGAATCCCTGCGACAAGCCCCAATAGCGAATCCTTAAAGACCAGCATAATTACGGCAGATATGGCACCAATACCGCTCAGAAGAATAACAGGGCTCTCCCCCATCAGGTTAGCAATGACCACAATGCCCCCGATAGTAAAAAGCAATATTTTCACGACTTGAATATAGCCTCGAATCGGCTTGACCTTAGATATTTCATAGGTGCGATAAATGTCATTAACCGCATCCAAAAAGGTGTCGATAACGAACAAGCCCAGAATCATCATATAAGAGATAGCGCCTTTGGCTATCAAATGTTCATAGTCGGGAAAGACGGAGGCAAAGTAATAAATAATAACGGCAGGCACAACATGAGAAAGCTTATGAAAGACCTGCCTCTCCAATAGAATACTGCCCCACTGGGACTTATTGGTTTTGATGTAATGCGAAATGATGTTTAACACAATTTTTTTGGCAATCACATTCGCTAGAATACTTATGACACTAATACCAATAATTACAATGACATAAGCAAGATAGACAACTGCACCCGGATTTACGCCTAGCTCGATAAGCTGATTTTCAACAAACTCCATATTCTCCTCCAATGCTCAGATTTTGTTCAAAGCCCCTGCTGCCCGCATGCTGGACGGACCCTTCCCAAGCTATTGATCCTTGAAGAGCCGTCATAAAATATCACCTCCCAGCCTTAATGGCACCTTGGTCTACCTAAAAGCTTAGCATACCTTGCAAAAGAATGAAAAATTTAATTTTGCCGGGCTTCCCCCAGGCTCCAATCGACGAATAAAGACAAAGCAGATCAAATGACGAAGCAGATTCCGCTCTACATAGGACCTATGTCCCAAACTTTTGCTTGAAATCCCGCTCTTATTTTCCGATAATACACCTTATGCAGCCTCTTGTTAGGATCAATCAGCCGGCGGTAGCCGACGGTACAATAGTCAAACGCTGAGGCGAAGGAACACAGCAGCACCAAACACTTCAATATATTTATGTCCGGGGGAAACTTGATGAAATTCGCTGCTTGCTTACTTATGGGGCTGATGGTTTGGTTCAGCGTACCGCTATCGTCTTGGGCAGCGTTACTCGAATTCAACGCAGCTATAGAACAACGGGACCTGCAGCAATGGCATCCCCATGAAGACGGAATCGCGGCTTTGGACGGGCCCTGGGCGTTCTACTGGCATCGTCTGCTGGAACCGGGGGATTTCACCGGCGGCTCGCCTGGGGAAGGGTTAACCGTCACGATTCCGTCCCAGTGGAAGTCCTATTCAGTAGACGGACACGCCTTATCTAATGAAGGATACGGCACATACCGGATGAAATTTACATTATCCGCCGAGGCGGCCGGGCAGCCTCTTGGATTGTATTT
>Ga0182739_1003120_pt1 | contig 14837 bp, 16 predicted proteins | sample eDN5th30CBELigBY_FD_128873 | JGI IMG/M metagenome (GOLD analysis project Ga0182739, IMG submission 128873) | Enriched backyard soil microbial communities from Emeryville, California, USA - eDNA 5th pass 30_C BE-Lig BY (version 2) (version 2) | ecosystem: Environmental > Terrestrial > Soil >... | reverse complement strand
TCCTCGGCCTGCACTCCCCGCCCCCCACCCCGCCCCCTGAGCTCCCTGCCCCGGTCCCTGAGCCTCCTGCCTCGGTCCCTGAGCTCGTCGAAGGGTCGCACCCCCTCGACGCCGCACAGCTCACGGTCGAGGCGAACCGCCGCCGCGGCATCCGCCGGTTCCTCCTCACCGCCACCGCACTCGGGTCGCTGTTCAAGGCGAACGCGTCGATCTCGGGCGCCGAGGGTGGATGCCAGGCCGAGGTCGGCTCGGCGTGCGCGATGGCCGCGGGCGGGCTGACGGCCGTCATGGGCGGCACGAACCGGCAGATCGAGAACGCGGCCGAGATCGCGATGGAGCACCACCTGGGTCTCACGTGCGATCCGGTCGGCGGGCTCGTGCAGATCCCCTGCATCGAGCGCAACGCGATCGCCGCCTCGACCGCCGTGACCGCTGCGCGGCTCGCGCTGCGCGGCGACGGCAGCCACTACGTCTCGCTCGACGCGGTCGTCGAGACCATGCGCCAGACGGGCATCGACATGTCCACGAAGTACAAGGAGACGAGCGAGGGCGGCCTCGCGGTCAACGTCATCGAGTGCTGACCCCCGGCATCCGTCTCCCTCCCTCCTCCGCGCACCCTCCCCCCCACGGGCGGATCGGGAGGGCGTGTTCGCCGTGCGAGAACCGTTAGCACTCGATGGGTGAGAGTGCTAATCTGAGGATACTTGAGCCGGTAGGGCTCAACTTTGAGACCACATCAGAAGGAGAGAAATGGCCACCTACGACCCGTTCCGTGACCTCGACCGACTCGCGTCCAGCCTCCTCGACACGCGCCGCGGCCCGCGACGGATGCCGATGGACCTCTACCGCGACGGCGACCTCTACGTGCTGTCCGCCGACCTGCCGGGAATCGACCCCGGCTCGGTCGACATCGACGTCGACGGCCAGCTGCTGACCGTCCGCGCCGAGCGCACGCTGGCCACCGGCGAGGGGGTCAAGTGGATCACGCGCGAGCGCGAGGCCGCGAGCTTCCTGCGTCAGCTGAACCTCGGCCAGGGGATCGACACCGACGGCATCGCCGCGACCTACAGCAACGGCGTGCTGACCGTTACGATCCCCGTGAGCGAGAAGGCCAAGCCGCGCAAGATCGAGGTCGTCGCCGACGGCGCCGCGCCGACGATCCGCGCGCACGAGCAGACGGCGGAGACGCCGCAGCCCGTCGAGAACTGACGCGAGGGGAGCGGCGGCTCCCTCGCACGACGCGCAGTCGCAACCGCACGCACGCCCCGGCCACGACGGCCGGGGCGTGCGTGCGTGCGGGCGTAGGATCTTCTCACCCGACCCCGGAACGTCAGCGAGGATGCCGATGACCGCCGCCGCCGAGCGCGAATTGACGGAGCCGGTGTTGCTGACGCTTCCCGACGGGAGCCTGAACACGGATGCCATCGGCTTCGCCCGGCGGCCTCTCGTCGACACGTCCGGCATCGGCGGACGGCACGGTCGCGGGCGCAACAAGCGCTGGGAGTACTGGAACGTGATGACGCCGACGCACATCGTCGCGCTGACGGTGTCGTCCATCGACTACGCCGCGGTGCACGAGGTCTGGGTGTTCGACCGGTCGACGGGGCGTGCGTGGGAGGCGGCGGCGACCGTCATCCCGCCGAGGGATGTCGTCCTGCCCGGCTCGCTCGGCGCGGGCCCGGCGCTCGCGCGGGCCAAGGGGCTGGCCATCACGATCACCCCCGGCGAGGGATCATGGCGGCTGTTCGCTGAGATCGCGGAGGTCTCCTTCGACATCACCGTCACGCGTCTGCCCGGTCACGAGTGCCTTGCCGTCGTCGTGCCCTGGTCGCGCCGGCGCTTCCAGTACACCGTGAAGGACGTCGCCCTTCCCGCCCGCGGCACGCTCACGATCGAGGGGGAGCGGCACGACGTCCCCGAGGGGTCGTGGGCCGTGCTCGACCACGGCCGCGGCCGGTGGCCCTACGACGTTCGCTGGAACTGGGGCGCCGGCTCGGGCGTCAGCGACGGCAGGACGCTCGGCATCCAGGTCGGTGGCCGCTGGACCGACGGCACCGGGTCGACCGAGAACGGGGTGGTGGTCGACGGCATCCTGCACAAGATCTCCGTGCCGGTGGAGTGGGAGTACGACCTGGCCGAGCCGCTGCGTCCCTGGCGTGTCCACGGCGGACCGCTGGTTGCCACGTTCGTCCCCTTCCACGACAAGCGCTCGGCGACGAACCTCCTGCTCGTCTCGTCGCGCACCGACCAGTGCTTCGGCGTCTGGTCGGGGGAGTTCGACGGGATCCCGTTCGAGGGGATCGAGGGCTTCGCGGAGGACGTCCACAACAGATGGTGACCTCGTAGGCTGGGGCGATGACCGAGCGTGCGGGTTCGCAGGGGAGGCGGCGTGGCCGCCCGCGCGGCGGCTCCGACGCACGCGAGCGCATCCTCGCCGCGGCGACGGAGGAGTTCGGGGAGTCCGGGTACGACGCCGCCACGGTGCGGGCGATCGCGGCGCGGGCGGGTGTCGACTCCGCACTGGTGCATCACTACTTCGGCACGAAGGCGGACCTGTTCGCCGCGACCGTCGACATCCCGATCCGGCCCGACCGGGCGATCCCGGTGATCCTCGCGGGTCCGCGGGACGAGGTGGGGGAGGCTGTCGTGCGCTTCGTCCTGGAGCAGCTGGAGCGCCCGGAAGCGCGCAAGCGCGCTGTCGCCCTGCTGCGGTCGGCGCTGGGCAACCGGCTCGCGACGCCCCTGCTGGCCGGGTTCCTGCAGCGGGAGCTCATCGGTCGCATCGCCGGTGCGCTCGACGTGCCGGATGCGGCGCTGCGGGCCTCGCTCGTCGGCAGCCAGATCGCGGGGCTGCTCATCGCGCGCTACGTCGTGCAGCTTCCCGCCCTCGCCGACGCCTCCGTCGACGAGCTCGTCGCACGTGTCGGGCCGACCGTCCAGCGCTACCTCACCGAATAGGAGAACCCATGTCGTTCCAGGCGTACCTCGACAACATCGAGGACAAGACCGGGATCACGCCGCGCCAGTTCGTGGACCTCGCCGCCGAGAAGGGCTTCGGCCCGGGGACGAAGGCCGGCGAGATCGTCGCGTGGCTCGCCGAAGAGCACGGTCTGGGCCGAGGGCACGCGATGGCGCTCGTGCACGTCATCACGAAGGGCCCGAAGATCGATGCGAAGCACGTGGACTCGGGCGGTGCGCACAGCGATGCCTCCGACACGCTGTGGCTCGACGGCAAGGCGACCAATCCGCACGCCTCTTGACGCTCGGAGTCCGGCGGGCGCATAATTCATCGCATGATGAATAACTCGGTTGCCGTCCGCGTCCGCGGACTGCGTGTGCGGCGCGGTCGCACCGAGGTCTTCGACGGGCTCGACGTCGACATCGCCGCCGGCGCCATCACAGGGCTGCTCGGCCCTTCCGGATGCGGCAAGACGACGCTCATGCGGTCGATCGTGGGCGTCCAGAAGGTCGCAGGCGGGACGGTCACCGTGCTCGGTCACGCCGCCGGAAGCGCGGCCCTGCGGCGCAGGGTCGCCTACGACACGCAGGCCGCCTCCGTGTACGCCGACCTCACGGTGCGTCAGAACCTGCGCTACTTCTCGCGGCTGATCGGCGCACCGGCATCCGACATCGACCGCGTGCTCGACGCAGTCGGGCTGCGCGATCAGGCGGGCCAGATCGTGGGCTCGCTCAGCGGCGGGCAGGGAAGCCGGGTCTCTCTCGCCGTCGCGATGCTGGGCACTCCGGACCTGATCGTGCTCGACGAGCCCACCGTGGGCCTGGATCCCCTCCTGCGGGCCGAGCTGTGGGAGGTGTTCCGCGGCGTCGCGGATACGGGGGCGACGCTGCTGGTCTCCAGCCACGTCATGGACGAGGCGCTGCGCTGCGATCGGCTGCTGCTGATGCGCGCCGGTCGTCTCGTCGCCGACACGACGCCCGCCGCACTCCTGGAGGAGACGGGCGCACCCGATCCCGATGCGGCGTTCCTCGCGCTCATCCAGCGGGAGGAGGCGGCATGAACGGGATGCGCCTGGCGGCGACGGCGGGACGCGTGCTGCGCCAGCTCAGCCACGACCCGCGGTCGATCGCGCTCATGCTGGTCGCGCCGAGCCTGCTCGTCGGCCTGTTCGCGTGGCTGTTCAGCGACAACGACGGGGTCTTCGACCGGTTCGGCGGGCCGATCCTCGCCCTGTTCCCGTTCGTCGTCATGTTCCTCATCACCTCGATCACGACACTGCGCGAGCGTCGCAGCGGAACGCTCGAACGGCTCATGACGACACCGCTCGGCAAGGCCGACTTCATCCTCGGATATGCGCTGGCGTTCGGGCTCATGGCGACGCTGCAGGCGGTCGTGACCGTGACGTTCGCCGTGTGGGTCTGCGGCCTGGAGGTCGCGGGCGAGGTGTGGCAACTCGGCCTCGTCGCCGTCGTCGACGCTCTCCTGGGCACCGCCCTCGGGCTGCTGGCCAGCGCCTTCGCACGCACCGAGTTCCAGGCGGTGCAGTTCATGCCGGTGCTGGTGTTCCCGCAGATCATCCTCGGCGGGCTCTTCATGCCGCGCGATCAGATGCCCGACGTGCTCCACGCCATCAGCGACTGGCTGCCGCTGAGCTACGCGATCGACGCGGTCGCGGCCGTCGCCGCGGGAGACGACGGATGGGACCTGTACCGGCCGCTGCTGATCGTGGTCGCCTTCGCCGTCGGGTCGCTCGTGCTCGCGTCGCTGACGCTCCGCCGCCGCACCCCGTAGGGCGTCGCGTTTCGTCTCGCTGCGCTCGCTCAACGACCGGGGGTCGCGCCGGGCGTTGAGCGAGGAGCTGTGCGACGAGACGAAACGTCGATCCCGCCGGGCGGGTGCTGGCGCCGCGCCCCTCCGGGCGTTGAGCGAGGAGCTCTGCGACGAGACGAAACGTCGATCCCGCCGGAGCCGTCAGCCCCGGTCGCGCAGCTTCGCCGTGATCGCCCGCAGCTGCGTCAGCTCGTCGTCCGTGAGCACCGACATCCGCTCCGCGATCGACTGCCCGTGCCGCGTGGCGACACGTCGGAACGCCGACAGCCCGAGGTCCGTCGCGCGCACGAGCGCGCCGCGCCCGTCGAACGGATCGGGGCACTTGGTGATGAGCCCGCGCGCGACCATGCGATCCACGAGGCGTGAGACGCTCGGCTGGCTGATGAGCATGTTGGCCGTGACGTCCCGCAGCCGTGCCGAGCCGCCGTCGCCGCGGGCGACCGTGAGCATGACGTCGTACTCCGCCTGGGTGAGCTCGTCCTCGGTGAAGTCGTCGCTGAGCTCGTCCAGCACCTCGTGCTGCGCGCGGAAGAGGCTCTCCCAGGCGGCGATGGCGAGGCGGCGGTCGGTCATGGCGTCCACTTTAGCCGCGGTGATCGGGCGGTCTGCAGTCCGCGCCCCCGCGCGCCCGGCGTGCGGCCGGCGGATACGATCGGCACGTGAGCCCCGTGGATGACGAAGACCCCTTCGCCCACGTCGCGCCGACGCTGGACCGGCTGCGTGCGCAGCGGAGCGAGACGCGCGTGCTGCGCATCTCCCGGCCCCGGCCGACCATGGCGTTCAGCCGACGCGACGAGCACGCCCCCGGAATCGCCCGGGCCGCGGCCGTCGCCCGGCGTGCGGGGTTCTCGACGGCGGTGCGGCCCGTCGGCGGCACGTTCGCGCCGCTGCACGAGGGAAGCCTCGTCGTCGACGAGTTCGGCTGGTCGCCGAGCGCGCAGTGGCCGAGCGAGCGCTTCGATCGGCACGCGGCCCTGCTGGCCGACGTCTTCGTGTCCTACGGCATCGACGCGCGCATCGGTGAAGTGCCCGGGGAGTACTGCCCCGGAGCGCACAGCGTCAACCGCGGCGGGGTCGTCAAGCTCAGCGGCACGGCTCAGCGCGTGGCCCGCGGAGCATGGCTCGTGAGCTCGGTCGTCCAGGTCGAGTCGGTCGCCGCGCTGCGGGAGGTCACCGCCCGCGTCGCCGCCGAACTGGACGCGCCCGTCGACGTCGCGACGATCGGCGCGCTCAGTGACACCGTTGCCGGTGTCAGCGTCCCCGAGGTCGCCGCCCGCATCGCGCGCCGGTTCCGGGACGACGGCATCCATGAGGTGAGCTTCATCGGCATCCCCGAGGCTCCCTCGCCCGAGATCCCGTCGTAGTCACGTCATGGAAGGATGACCGGTATGACCCTTCAGCTCGGTGACTCCGCCCCCGATTTCACCCTTCCGCGCGCCGGCGGCGGAACTCTGACACTGAGTCAGCTGTGGCGCGACAAGCCCGTTGTGCTCGTCTTCTTCCCGCTCGCCTTCTCGGGCAGGTGCCAGGGCGAGCTGTGCGAGATCCGCGACAACCTCGCCGTGTTCGAGGATGCCGCCGTCACCGTTGTCGGCATCTCCGTCGACAGTCACTTCTCGCTGGACGCGTGGGCCGCTCAGCAGGGGTACAGCTTCGATCTCGTCTCGGACTTCTGGCCCCACGGTGAGGTCGCGAAGGCCTACGAGGTGTTCCTTCCGGAGCGTGGGATCGCGACGCGGGCGAGCTTCCTCATCGGCACCGATGGCGCAGTGCGCTGGAGCCTGGTCACCGACCCGAGCACCCCGCGCCCGCTGAGTGCGTACCGCGAGGCACTCGCTCAGCTCTGAGCCGGCATCGGCGCGTCTGATCCGGCCGACCGCGCCGCGGCAAGAGTAAGGGCCGGTCGGAGAGGCTCCCGACCGGCCCTTGTCCCTTGCACCAAGAGTGTCCTGCAATCACATGTCGGTAGCTGCCACAGCAAAACAACTACCGTGCTTGCACTCTATAACGGAAAGATAACGACCGCAAGCGTTTCCCGTTATCTCATCGTGATCCATTTCTCATCATCCGAGAATCCACGCCGCGGCGCCGCGACACATGCCGTCACACGGGAATCGGGCCGCGACGCCCGTCGTTGCCGCTGTCATGACAACGATCGCAATCATCGGAGCAGGACACATCGGATCTCAGGTCGCGCGGGCGGTGATCGCCGCCGGCGACGAGGTCGTCATCGCCAACTCGCGCGGGCCCGAGACGCTCGCCGCGCTGATCGACGAGCTGGGCCCGTCGGCGCGCGCGGCGACGGCGGCAGAGGCTGCGGAGGCCGGTGAGGTCGTCGTCGTGACGGTGCCGCTCGGCGCCTACCGCGACATCCCCGTCGAGCCGCTCGCCGGCAAGATCGTGCTCGACACGAACAACTACTACTGGGAGCGCGACGGCCACTTCCCCGAGCTCGACCGCGGCGAGGCGACGACATCCGGCCTGCTGCAGGCGCACCTGCCCGGCTCGAAGGTCGTGAAGGCCTTCAACCACATCGCGGCCGCCGACATCACGACGACCGGAAGCCCCGCGGGCACCGCAGGCCGCCGCGCGCTGGGGACCGCGTCCGACTTCCCGGAGGCGGTCGCCTACGTCACCGACCTGTACGACCGGCTCGGGTTCGACACCGTCTCTGCGGGACCCCTGAGCGAGTCGTGGCGTCTGGAGCGCGACCGGCCGGCGTACGTCATCCGTCAGAATGCCGACGAGCTCCGCGAGAACCTCGCGAAGGGCTTCCGGATCCGCGCAGAGGACAACGCCTGAGCGCAGGGGCACATCCATCCGGCCGCAACCGTGGCTCTCCGCCCGGTGGGGCGCGGTTACGGCCGGATGAGTCGCGGATGCGGGCCGGTCAGTACCACCCGTAGGACTTCGAGTGGTCCCACGCTCCGCACGGCGTGCCGTAGCGGCCGTCGATGTAGCTCAGACCCCAGCGGATCTGGGTCGCGGCGCTGGACTTCCAGTTGCTGCCGGCGCTGGCCATCTTGCTGCCGGGCAGCGCCTGCGGGATGCCGTAGGCACCGCTCGACGAGTTGTACGCGCGGTAGTTCCAGCCCGACTCCTTCTGCCACAGCTTCTCGAGGCAGGAGAACTGGTCCGAGCTCCAGCCGCGGTCGGCCACGAGCGCACGCGCGGTGGCCTTGGCCCCCGCGACCGAGTTGTCGCCGGAGGATGCGGCTGATCCGCCGCCGGAGGAGGAGCCGGAAGAGCTCGAGGAGCTGGAGGACTCGGACGCCGACGCGGCGGCCTCTTCGGCGGCTCGCGCGGCAGCCTCCTCCTCGGCCTTCTTCTTCGCAGCGGCCGCCTTCTTCGCGGCGATCTCGGCGGCCTTCTTCTTCTCGGCCTTCTCGAGGCGGTCGAGGAGCGCCGAGGTCGCCTTCTTCACCTGCGCGGTGTCGGCTGCGGCGTCCTCGGTGGTCGCGGGCAGCAGGAGGACCGGCGTGACCGCGATGGTCTGCAGCCGGTCGATGTGGTCTTCCAGCACGCGGGTGTCGATCGTCGTCGTGCCCTTCACCTTCAGCTTCGACGCCGCGATCTTCTTCGCGACCTTCGCCTCGGCGGCCTCGGCCTCTGCGACGGCGTCCTCCGCCTTGTCGAGGACGTTCTCGGCGTCCTCGACGATGTCGTCGAGCGGCTCGGTCGAGACCGCCTCGGCTTCGGCTGACACGTACGGTGCGTACGTCCCCTCCGGGTGCCAGGACGCTGCAGCGGCCGGGGCGGCGTCCGGCTGGGCCGCCTGCGCGGCGGTGGACATGCCGCCGACGATCAGCAGCCCGAGGGCGACGGAGACGGTGGCGGAGAGGGTCGATCGGCGGGAGGGGTGCGTGGTGAGGCGCATGCGGAAAGTCGTCTTTCGAGTGGCTTCTGAGCAGCGCGGCGCGCCGCAACGGTGCCCTCGGGACGGGCACAAGTCCCCGAGTCTGCCGACCGAGTCTGGACGAAACCTCCGCTGATCCTGGACGAACCGTGAGAGCGACTGCTCCGGGTGGCGTGCCGAAACTGTGCGAATGACAGGCCCGAAGGGGGCCTCGACGGCGCCTGTCGCCGTTCTCGGTCGATCCAGCCTGTGATCGAGACAGTCAGCGACCGACGGCGTCCCACAGCGCGTCGGCGACGGCGCGTTTGGTGCCCGAGGCCCCGGCGACGACGCCGGACGGGGCCAGGATCACGACCTCGTTGTCGGCGGCCTCGAACCCGCGATCCCAGTCGACGCGGTTGACCACCAGCAGGTCGGCGCCCTTCCGGGCGAGCTTGCGACGTCCGCGTTCGCGCAGCTCCTCGTCGTCACCGGCCGTCTCAGCGGCGAAGCCCACGATGCGCTGGCCCTGCCGCCGTGCGGCGACGAGCTCGGCGAGGATGTCGGGGTTCTCGACGAGCGAGAGCGTCGCCGTCCCGTCGCCGTCCTCCTTGCGGAGCTTCTCGTGCGACACGTCGGCGACGCGGAAGTCGGCGACGGCGGCGACCATCACGACGACGTCGGCGTCCGCCGACGCGGCGTGCATCGCGGCGCACAGCTGCTCGGCGGTGCCGACGCGGGCGAGCTCGATCCGCGGATGCCGTGACACGGCGTCCAGCACGCCCCCGTCGACGTGCGCGGCGACGAGCCGCACGCGCGCCCCGCGGTCGGCGGCTGCGAGCGCCACCTCAGCACCCTGCCGGCCGGACGACCTGTTGCCGAGGAAGCGCACGGGGTCGATCGGCTCGCGCGTCCCGCCCGTCGAGACGGCCACGGTCATGCCCGCGAGGTCATCGCGCGCTCCCACGACGGAGAGGGCCGCGGCGACGATCTCGTCCGGCTCGGCCATGCGCCCGGGGCCGCTGTCGCCGCCGGTGAGCGGCCCGTCGGCGGGTCCCACGACGTGGACGCCGCGGGCGCGGAGGACGCCCAGGTTCTCCTGCGTCGCCGGATGCTCCCACATCGCGGTATGCATCGCGGGCGCCACGACCACCGGAGCCGTCGTGGCCAGCAGAGTCACGCCCAGCAGGTTGTCGGCGATCCCGGCGGCCATCTTCGCGAGCGTGTTGGCGGTCGCCGGCGCGACGATCACGAGGTCGGCGCGCGTGCCGAGCGACACGTGCCGCACTTCGGCGACGTCGTCGTGCACGCTCGTCGTGACAGGATGGCGGCTGACCGCCTCCCACGTGGCGGTCCCCACGAACCGCAGCGCGTCATCCGTGGGAACAACGTGCACCTCGTGGCCGTTGGTGACCAGGGCACGCACGAGCTGGACCGTCTTGTACGCGGCGATGCCGCCGCTGACACCCACGACAACGAACATGCACCGATCCTCCCACGCGTGCAGGAAGGCAGACCCATGTGCACCGTGATCGTCCACGTCCCCGAGGCCGCGGCACCGGGCGCGCCGACGGCGCCGACGCGGCTGCTCGCGGTGCGCGACGAGGATCCCGCCCGTTCCTGGGACCCGCTGGGCCCGTGGTGGCCGCAGGCGCATCCCGGTGTGCTGGGCGTGCGCGACAGTCGCGCGGGCGGGGCATGGCTTGCGGCGGATCCGGATGCCGGACGCGTCGCCGTCATCCTCAACCGCGCGGAGCTGGTCGACCTCGACGAGTCGGCGCTCGGCTCGCGCGGGCACATCGTGCTCGACGCCGTCGCCGGGATCGAGCCCGGCCCCCGGCCGCCCGTGCACGGCTTCAACCTGGTCGAGATCGACGGCGGCGGGACGCGCGTGACGATGTGGGACGGTGAGTCGACGCGGACGGTGTCGCTGCCTCCCGGCATCCACATGATCGCCCACGACGACGTCGACGACCCGGCGACGGCGCGCATCCTCACGTGGCGCGACGAGTTCGCGGCATCCGCTGCCGGGCCCGCGGATGCGGAGCAGTGGTGGACGGCGTGGCTCGATGTGCTGGAGCGCAGCGCCCAGCTCGATCCGACCGATGAGCGGGCGATCATCCGCGACAACCGGCCCTACGGGTACCCGACCCTGTCGCTCCTGGTCACGGCCGCCTCGATCGTCGACGGCCATGCCGACGTCGCCTACGGCGAGCTCGACACCCCAGGCGCGTGGAACCGCGTCGCCCTCCGCTCCGTCTGAGCGCACCCCGAGAAACCATCTCCTGCGCGAGAAACCCTCTCCCCGGTGGTTCCTCACGCAGGAGATGGTTTCTCGCGGGGCAGATGCCGTCAGTCGGTGCGACCGAGCGGGCGGACGACCAGCCGCCGGCGGTCGCGCTGCCAGCGGATGCCGTCGCGCCGGCGCTCGGCGCGGGTCGAGAACCGGTAGCGGTACGCCACGACGCGGATCCACCGCGGCCGCTCGCCCCCGAACGGGTCGTGGCGCAGCAGGGCGAGCGTCGCGGCATCCGCGTCGAGCAGCCGGGTGAGGAACACGGCGAACCAGTCCTCCAGCGACCGCCCCAGCGGCAGGAACCACATCAGCCAGTCCAGCCGCAGGTGATACGGCGCGACCTGCGGCGGCAGGCGCCGCAGGTCGCCGGGCTTGCCCCTGAAGCCGTACTCGCGCCAGTCCTCCTCCCGGGGGTCGGCGGCAGCGGTTCCCTCGACCACGAACTCGATCCGTTCCCGGGTGACGGTGCCGAACGCGCCGTAGGCGTTCGCGAGCTGCCAGCGGTGGAACGACGCGTTCATCAGCTGGCGCCGCGCGAACAGGTTGCGGGCGGCGGGCACGCTTAGCACGACGTACAGCAGTCCGACGGCGGAGGTGACGATCAGCCACGCGAGCGGGATGCCGTCGACGGTCCACGGCGGGTCGGATGCCGGAGCCGTCGCGCCCGTGGGAAGACCCACCGCCGAGAAGGCCAGCACGATCGTCGCCCAGTTGAGCCACGCGAAGTTCCCCGTCGCGACGAGCCACAGCTGGGTCGCGACGACGATCGCCGCAGCACCTGCCCCCACCCACTGCGGCCAGGTTCCCGGCATCCGCAGCGACAGGATCGGGACGAACAGCAGCCACGGCACGACCAGTTGCGCGACGTGGTTGCCGACGGCTTCGAGACGGTGGAACCAGCGCGGAAGCAGGTGCGCCTGGCGGCTGAGCGGTCCGGGCATCGGCTGGGTCTCGTGATGGAAGGTGAGCGCCGTGAGGTCGCGCCACTCGCGTCCGCCGCGGATCTTGATCATCCCGGCGCCGAACTCCAGCCGGAAGACGAGCCACCACAGCAGGACGATGACGACCGTCGTGGGCGGCTGCGCGTCCGAGCCGAGGAACGCCGCGAGGAAGCCCGCCTCGAGCAGCAGCATCTCCCAGCCGAACGCGTAGAAGGTCTGGCCGACGCTCACGATCGACATGTACCCGAGCCACAGCGCCAGGAAGCACGCCATCGGGACCCAGGGCGGCCCGAGCTGCGGCAGCCCCGCGATCAGCACTGCGGAGACGAGGATGCCGACGCAGCACAGCGCCCGCAGCCGCCGGTCCGTGTAGCGGATGCGGGTGAAGAGCGTCGGGTGGAGCACCTTCCTGCCCGCCGCCCACTCCAGCAGTCTCGGGGCGGGGAGGAGCCCGCGTTCGCCCAGGAGCGCGGGGAACTGACGGAGCGTCGAGAGGAAGGCGACGAGATAGAGCGCCGCGATGCCCCGCTGGAGCACCTGCCGCGCGAGCTCGAAGTCGACCGCCGCGAATCCGTCCACGGTCCACACGCTAGAACGCCGTGGCCGCCGCCGGGAGGGGCCTTGACGGCATGTGCGGCCGGCGCGCCGGTGTCGGAGGCGTGTGGCACCCTGGGGCGATGAGCGAGTGGCGATGAGCGAGTGGCGATGAGCGAGTCCGAGGGGCCGGATCGGCCGGCGGTGTTCTTCGCCGACGCCGCGGAGTTCCGGTCCTGGCTGGAGGAGAACCACGCGACGGCGACCGAGCTGTGGATGGGCCTGTATCGCAAGGGCGATCCGCAGCAGGGCATCACGTGGGCCGATGCGGTGCCCGAGGCGCTGTGCTTCGGCTGGATCGACTCGGTGAGCCAGCGGATCGACGAGCGTGCCCGCCGGCAGAGGTGGACGCCGCGGAAGCCGAACTCGAACTGGAGCGAGGTCAACATCGCGCACGTCGAGCGGCTCATGGCCGAGGGGCGGATGCATCCGGCGGGGCTCGCCGCGTTCGAGCGTCGCACGACGGCACGATCGGGCGTGTACTCCCACGAGCAGCGCAACGAGCTCACCGGGGCACAGGCCGCCGCGATCGCCGCCGACCCCGCCGCGCAGGCGTTCTGGGACGAGGCGACCGCGTCGTACCGGCGGGCGGTGACCAACTGGGTGCAGAGCGCCAAGCGGGAGCAGACCCGGCTCGACCGGCTCGCCACCCTGGTGGCCGACTGCGCCGCCGGCCGCCTCGTGCCCCCGATGCGCTACGGCGACACCCCGGCGTGGCTCACCCGCGCCGCCGCGGCCGCAGCATCCGCCCGCTGACCGCCCGCGTCGCCCGTGCCGCGCCCGCCGAGAAACCACGATCTCGTCGAGAAACAGCTCCGGCAGTGGTTCCTCGGGCGCCGGATGGTTTCTCGGCGCGAAGGGCGCGAGGGGTGCGGACGTCAGGGCTTGCGGGCGGTGCCCATGGCGCGACCCTCGATCCAGTAGGCCTGCACGTGGGAGGTCTGCTTCGTCGTGCCGAACTGCTCGCGCAGGACGGGACGCAGCGCCTTGAGCGACGCGGTCTCGCCGGCGGCCCAGACCTGCACGCCGCGACGGCGGTACTCGCGGGCGGCGGATGCCAGCGAGCCGGCGCCCGAGCGATCCACCCATCGCACGGACGCGCCCGGATGGGTCTCGCGCGGGATCAGCTCGTCCTCGGCGTGCGCCCGCTCCAGGAGCACGTCGATCTTCGTGTCGGCCGGCGCGGCGCGCAGGATGGCGTTGATCGCCGGAAGCGATGCGGCGTCTCCTATCAGCAGCAGGCCGGATGCGCCGTCGACGGGCGCGTACGAGGTCGAGCCCAGGAACTGCGCGATGACGCGCCGCCCCGGCTCGGCGGCGGCCGCCCAGGCGGACGCCGGTCCGGCCGGCTCGTGCAGCAGGAAGTCGATGTCGAGCCACCCCGCGCCGGGGTCCGCGTCGGAGATCGTGTACGCGCGCTGGTACTCGTTGCCGTCGACCGGATCGTGCAGCCACAGCCGCACCCACGCGGCCGGCTCGTGCGCGACCTGACGGAAGAGCGTCCCGGCATCGAAGCGGACGCGGATGAAGTGCGGGGCGAGCCGCGTCACTCCGCGCACCGTGAGCTCGTGGTCCTTCGCGCCGAACGCGCGCAGGACCGCCCCCTGGAAGCCGTGCGGCATCAGACCGCTCCCTTCGGCCCGGTCGCCGATGCGAGCCGCCACCCGGCGGCCTTCGTCCGCTGCGCCCAGAAGGCGGCGTACCGTCCGTCGCGCGAGAGCAGCTCCTCGTGCGTCCCGCGCTCGAGGATGCGTCCCGCATCGACCACCACGATCTGGTCGGCGTGGGTCACCGTGGCGAGGCGATGCGCGACGACCAGCACGGTCTTGCCCGCAGTGAGCGCGCCGATGCCCTCGATCACAGCGGCCTCGTTCTCGGGGTCGAGGGCGCTCGTCGCCTCGTCGAGGAGCACGATCGGGGCGTCCTTGAGGAGGGCGCGCGCGATCGCGACCCGCTGGCGCTCGCCGCCGGACAGGGCCGAGCCGCCCTCGCCGACCCGGCTGTCCCAGCCCTCCGGGAGCCGGGCGACGATCTCGTCCACGCGCGCGGTGCGCGCCGCCTCACGCACCTGATCGTCCGTGGCGTCCGGTCGCGCCATGCGGATGTTGGCGTCGATCGTGTCGTCGAAGAGGTACACGTTCTGGAAGACGGGCGCCGTGCGTTCGAGCACGGCGGCCGGGTCGAGTCCCCGCACGTCGACACCGCCGAGCCGGACCGTCCCGGCATCCGCGTCGTAGAAGCGCGACGCGAGTCGCAGGATCGTCGTCTTGCCGCCGCCGGACAGCCCGACGATCGCGGTCGTCGTGCCTGCGGGCACGTCGAGGTCGATCCCGTCGAGCACCGTGGTCTCGCCGTCGTACGAGAAGCGCACCCCATCGAACC
>Ga0182739_1003118_pt1 | contig 14847 bp, 10 predicted proteins | sample eDN5th30CBELigBY_FD_128873 | JGI IMG/M metagenome (GOLD analysis project Ga0182739, IMG submission 128873) | Enriched backyard soil microbial communities from Emeryville, California, USA - eDNA 5th pass 30_C BE-Lig BY (version 2) (version 2) | ecosystem: Environmental > Terrestrial > Soil >... | reverse complement strand
TCTTTTGCTTTTTAAAAAGAATGTTTTTCGCATACTAACGTTTTGTTTAGTATAATAATCTAGATGTTGCTGTTATAAAGTGTATTTATTGGGGGACTAGAATATGTATTCAATATGGAAGCGTTTCGTTAAGAAGGATGCTTCTTCCGATTTAACAAATCGAATTCAGCGTATAAGAGAGTTTGGAGTTCCTCAGCATATTGCAATCATTATGGATGGGAACGGACGTTGGGCCAAGAAAAGAGCACTTCCTCGTGTGGCCGGTCATCATGAAGGAATGAAAGTTGTTCGTAAGATTACGAGAATGGCTAATCAATTGGGGGTTAGTGCGTTAACCGTTTATGCTTTTTCTACAGAAAATTGGAAACGACCAAAGACCGAAGTAGAGTACTTGATGAAATTACCTGAAGAATTTCTAGGTTCGTTTTTACCGGAGTTAATTCGAGAAAATGTAAGAGTGGAGATGATTGGTGATTTCACTACTCTTCCGGCCCATACTCAGCGTGCGGTTCAAAGGGCAATCGATGATACGAAAGATAACGATGGCTTAGTTTTAAATTTTGCCTTGAATTATGGCAGCCGCGCTGAAATTGTAAAGGGCGTGAATAATGTCTTAAAAGATGCACAAAAGGGTATATTAAAGGGTGACATTTCAGAGGATGTCTTTTCACGTTATTTAATGACAGGCACTTTGCCAGATCCGGATTTATTAATTCGGACAAGCGGTGAAATTCGTTTGAGTAATTTTATGTTATGGCAGTTGGCTTATACGGAACTGTGGTTTACTGAAGTATTATGGCCGGATTTTAATGAAACACATTTGCTTGAAGCGATTGAAGTGTATCAAAAGCGTGCGCGGAGATACGGTGGCGTGTAATCTAGAAGGTGAGGATTAATAGAGGTATGAAGCAACGAATAATTACAGCAATCATTGCAGCAGCCATTTTTGTTCCGCTTGTGATTGTTGGGAAGTTGCCATTTTTGCTGTTAGTATATGCAATGGCTACAATTGGATTATATGAATTATTAAGAATGAAGAACTTGCACAAACTTTCCTTTGTGTCAGTTATCTCGTATATATTATTGTGGATTATATTATTGCCGCAAGAGTATACAGATTTTTTAACAAACAATGACTATGATAAAACTCAAATCATGCTAATTGGTGGGCTATTATTTTTAATTTTTTCTGTTGTGTCGAAAAATCGCTTTACATTTGATGAGGCTGGATTTTTATTATTAGCGATTTTATACGTGGGCGTCGGTTTTTATTTTATGTATGTGACGCGTGAAGCTAAGTTAGTATATATCTTTTATGCGTTGTTCACGATTTGGGCAACAGACTCAGGTGCTTACTTTGTCGGTAAAGCGATTGGTAAGAGGAAGTTGTGGCCGGAAATCAGTCCGAATAAGACGATTGAGGGATTTTTCGGCGGCCTGGTGTTCGGTCTCATTGTGGGAATAGGATTTTATTTATTTACATCTTTTGAGGATTCATTAGTTAAAGTGTTGTTAATGAGTCTCATGATATCTGTATTTGGTCAACTAGGCGATCTTGTTCAATCCGCTTATAAGCGCCATTATGGTGTAAAGGATGCGGGGAAGCTGCTGCCAGGACATGGTGGAATTTTAGACCGAATGGATAGTTTAATATTTATTTTGCCAATTCTACATTTATTTCATATTTGGTAATAAAGATATAAATAAGCGTGTGTCGAGTAGTCGTTAGGAGTGGAATGGGAATTGAAGTATATTAGTTTGTTAGGGGCAACAGGATCGATTGGACAACAAACAATCGATGTTGTACGAAATCATCCCGAACAATTTAGTTTAGTTGCGTTATCAGCGGGAAGAAACATAGATTTAGTAAGAACATACATAAACGAATTTAAGCCAGAGCTTGTATCTGTACACACAAAAGAAGACTGTGATACGTTAAAGAGTGAATTTGGTCATGAACACATGACTTTCATGTATGGAGAAGAAGGACTTGTCGCCGTAGCAATCTATGAGAAGGCTTCTATTTTGGTGAATGCTGTAATTGGCAGCGTAGGTCTTGGCCCAACACTTCAAGCGATTGAGGCGGGTAAAGACATTGCTCTTGCTAATAAAGAAACACTGGTGACAGCAGGGCATCTTGTTATGAATGCTGTCAAACAAGCCGGCGTACAGCTGCTTCCGGTAGATAGCGAGCATTCAGCTATTTTTCAAGCATTGCAAGGGGAGCAGGAGAAGAATATTGAACGTCTTGTCATTACAGCCTCTGGCGGCAGCTTTCGCGATCGGACGCGTGAACAGTTAGTTGGGGTAACAGTAGAAGAAGCGCTGAATCATCCGAATTGGTCAATGGGAGCCAAGATTACAATCGATTCGGCATCGATGATGAATAAAGGGCTAGAAGTCATTGAAGCGCATTGGCTATTTGATCTACCATATGAACAAATTGATGTACTATTGCACCGAGAAAGTGTGATTCATTCGATGGTTGAATTTCATGATTCAAGTGTCATGGCACAGCTCGGTACACCAGATATGCGTGTTCCAATTCAATATGCGCTCACATATCCAGATCGATTGCCGCTTGTTGGAAGAAAACGATTAAATTTAGCCGATTTTAGTAAGCTGCATTTTGCAGAAATGGACTTTGATCGATATCCTTGTTTGCGATATGCCTATGAAGCCGGTAAAATGGGCGGCACAATGCCAACGGTGTTAAACGCAGCCAATGAAGCGGCCGTAGCTGTTTTTCTAGCTGGACAAATATCCTTTTTAGATATTGAGATGTTGATTGAAGAAGCGCTGAATCGTCATCAAGTTATTGCTCATCCGGATTTAACAACGATTCAAGAAGTCGATCAAGAAACAAGACAGTTGATTCATACATTATTATTGAAAAAGAGGTGATGGGCTTTGCAAACAGTAGAAACTCTTTTGGCATTTATCGTTATCTTTGGAGCGCTTGTTTTCTTTCATGAGTTAGGGCATTTAGTGTTTGCTAAACGTGCTGGTATTTTATGTCGTGAATTTGCCATCGGAATGGGTCCAAAGGTGTTTACGTATAAAAAGAATGAAACGCAATATACTATTCGTTTATTGCCGCTTGGTGGCTATGTTCGAATGGCTGGTGAAGATGCGGATAACGTGGACCTTAAGCCGGGTTATCGTGTTGGATTAGTAATGGATGAAGAAGAAAATGTTACAAAAATTATTTTAAATAATAAAGATAAATACCCAGATATTCGTTTAGTGGAAGTAGAACGAGTGGATCTTGATCATAAACTGTTTTTAACGGGATTTGAGGAAGGAGATGAAGAGACACTTAAATCATTTTCGATTCATCCTCAGGCTGTTATCGTAGAAAATGGAGTAGAAAATCAAATCGCACCATATGATCGTCAATTTCCTTCTAAATCACTTGGACACCGTGCTATGACGATTTTTGCTGGGCCGATGATGAACTTTGTGTTGGCTTTCTTTATCTTCCTCATTATTGGCTTGTTTCAAGGGGTGGAAGTGGATGAAGCTAAGCTTGGTAAGTTAACGGAAGATGGACCGGCCCTTACATCAGGCTTACAAACAGGAGATCGCGTTGAATCCGTGAACGGAGCCGAAGTTTCATCATGGACAGATGTGCAAGAAAATATTCAAAGTAATCCTGGGAAAGAAATTGAATTTGTTGTCGTTCGTGATGGTGAAACATTAACTGTTCCGGTTGTGCCTAAAGAAATTGAACGAGAAGGTAAAACGATTGGTATTATTGGTGTGTATCCGCCGGTTGAAAAAGATATTTTAAAATCGATTCAATATGGCTTTACACAAACATATTTTTGGACAAAGCAAATTTTTATCATTCTTGGCGATCTTGTAACAGGGGGCTTTACGATTGATAGTTTGTCTGGTCCAGTTGGGATTTATAAATCTACAGAAGAAGTGGCGCAACAAGGGATTTTTGTTTTAATGAAATGGGCAGCCCTTCTTAGTATTAACCTTGGAATTATGAATCTTCTCCCATTACCGGCTCTAGATGGTGGACGACTTTTATTTTTCTTAGTAGAGTTTTTACGAGGAAAACCAGTTGATCGTCAAAAAGAAGGGCTTGTACATGTTATCGGTTTTGCTTTATTGATGCTGTTAATGATTGTTGTAACATGGAATGACATTCAGCGCTTTTTCCTATAATGAATGAAATCAGCAGAAGATCTTCTGCTGATTCTTTGTATTGTTATGACTAGGCTGAAGGATTTCTGAAACCTTGATTTCAAGCAAAGTGGGCCCTGAATTGTTTTATCAAAAATAGTTTACTACATCTATTTTGCCTTCATCAGCAGGGGGGAGGCGTATCGTGGAGTAGGAGAGAAAGTTTAATTTCTTAAAAGAAGTAAAGCATAAGGAATGGATATCGGCTTTTCCATTAAGAGCGACAAGTCGTATTTTTCTAAAAATAGTTTGTTTTCCTCCTAAACCGTACGGTATAATCTTATTTGATGATAAGAACTGTTTTCTTTTCAGCGCTTGATTTTAAGAAGCGCTTTGTTTGGTTGAAGGAAAAAGGTGGAGCTGCGCTAAACTTAATAAGTGCTGCAACCTTATTGGGTGATTGGAAATGCTTCTACTATATATTCCTTCATAAATAAATGGTGGCTTTAAAACGCCATATTCGTTTTATATAAATGTGTATTTGAAGAGGTGCGAAGATGAAGCAAAGTATGACATTAATTCCTACATTGAGAGAAGTTCCTGCTGATGCCGAAATTAAGAGCCATCAGTTGTTACTGCGTGCAGGATATATGAGACAAAATTCAAGTGGTGTGTACAGCTTTATGCCGCTTGGGAAAAAAGTGTTACAAAAAGTAGAAGCGATTGTTCGTGAAGAAATGGATAATGCGGGTGCAGTTGAACTATTAATGCCAGCTCTTCAACAAGCTGAGTTTTGGCAAGAGTCTGGTCGTTGGTATACATACGGGCCAGAGCTAATGCGTTTAAAGGATCGAAATAATCGTGAGTTTGCACTAGGAGCGACACATGAAGAAGTCATTACGAGCTTAATTCGTGATGAAGTAAAATCATATAAACGTTTGCCATTGACTTTATATCAAATTCAAACGAAATTCCGTGATGAAAAACGTCCTCGTTTCGGATTATTGCGTGGCCGTGAATTTATTATGAAAGATGCGTATTCTTTCCATGCAAGTCAAGAAAGCTTGGATGAAGTATATAGCCGATTATATCAAGCGTATTCGAATGTATTCGCGCGCTGCGGATTAAATTTCCGTGCAGTTATTGCGGACTCAGGTGCGATGGGAGGAAAAGATACTCACGAATTCATGGTTCTTTCTGACATTGGAGAAGACACGATTGCTTATTCAGATAGCTCTGATTATGCGGCCAATGTAGAAATGGCGCCGGTTATTACGAGATATGAAAAATCTGAAGAAGCAGAAGCAGCGCTTGAGAAAGTGCATACCCCTGGACAAAAATCGATTGAAGAAGTATCCGCATTTTTAGATACTGATGCAGCGAAATGCATTAAAACATTACTGTTCCAAGTCGATGATAAACAGGTTGTTGTGTTAGTTCGCGGGGATCATGAAGTTAATGATATTAAATTAAAAAATTACTATAATGCTTCTGTTGTGGAGCTTGCTGAGCCAGAGGCTACGAAAGAAATTCTAGGCTGTGCAATTGGTTCACTTGGTCCAATTGGTGTAAGCGATGGTGTAGAGATTATTGCGGATGCAGCTGTGGAGACAATTGTTAATGGAGTTACAGGTGCGAACGAAGAAGATTATCACTATATCAATGTGAATCCAGGCCGTGATTTTACTGTAACGGCTTATGTGGACCTTCGTTTTATTCAAGAAGGAGATCTTTCTCCAGACGGAAACGGTACCATTCAATTTGCCAAAGGAATTGAGGTTGGTCATGTCTTTAAGCTTGGTACGCGATACTCTGAAGCAATGAATGCTGTATATCTTGATGAAAATGGACGTACACAACCAATGATTATGGGTTGTTACGGAATTGGAGTATCTCGAACGGTTGCCGCGATTGCGGAACAATTTAACGACGAGAAAGGCTTAGTTTGGCCGGGGAATATTGCTCCTTATCAAGTTCATTTAATCCCAGTGAATATGAAAGATGAAACACAAGCGACTGTTGGAGAAGAATTATATAGCGAACTAAAAGCTGCAGGTTTTGATGTATTAATGGACGACCGTCAAGAACGTGCTGGTGTAAAATTTGCTGACTCTGATTTAATTGGACTTCCAATTCGCGTAACGGTTGGTAAAAAAGCAGCAGAAGGCATTTTGGAAGTGAAAATTCGTAAGTCAGGCGAAGTAGTAGAAGTTACTCGCTCTGAATTAGTGGCGAAAATTAGAGAGCTATTAGGTTAATGTAATCATATAGACACGAAAGACATCATTCATATGAATGGTGTTTTTTGTTTGTCTGTTTCTAATCCATACAATGTGTTCGAGTATGGTATAATAACCTCTGTTCAAAAAGGATTTCTAAGAAAAATTTAAGATAAGGAGAGAGAGAATGGATCAAAATAACGGTCGAGAAAGATTTCAACTCTTGCTCCAGCAACTAGGTTTAACGGACGATGCGTTCGTTCAATTTTTTAATGGGGCTGAAATTGAAAAGTTATCGATTGAGCGACAATCGAAAACGTGGCATTTTCTGTTTAAGCTTCAACAACTCATACCATCTAGCGTGCATATGCGCCTTCGAACACAGTTAACGAGTACTTTTGCTCAGATTGCTAATGTATCCTTTTCACTTAACGTTGTAAATCCACAGATGAGTGAAGAATTAGTTAAGGACTATTGGAGGCAGTGTTTAGGGGAGCTTGAGGGCATGTCTCCTGCATTATTATCTCTTTTACAGGGACAGGAGCCAAAGGTTGTTGGTCATCGTCTTATGGTGAATGCCCGCAATGCGGCAGAAGCGGGACAATTGAAGCAAAAGTATTCGCGTTTTATTTCAGATATTTATCAATCTTACGGTTTTCCGACGCTATCACTGGATGCAGAAGTTCTGGCTGAAGAGAGCGGAGAAGATTATCAACAGTTTCTTGAAGAGAAGCAAAAAGAAGATGAAGCTAAAGCATTTGCTGCACTCGTTGAAATGCAGAAGAAAGCATCAGAACAAGCAGTGGATGATAGTGTGTATGAAGGACCTGTTAAAATTGGTTATACGATTAAGGAAGATGCAGATTTCCGTCGCATTGAGGAAATTATTGATGAAGAACGCCGAATTGCGATTGAAGGATTTGTGTTTGATGCTGAAGTGAAGGAGCTTCGCAGTGGGCGTAGTTTGTTGACGTTTAAAGTGACGGACTATACAAGTTCTATCCTTGTTAAAGTGTTTTCGCGCGATAAAGAAGATGCGGTTATGCTTTCTCGAGTAAAAAAAGGAATGTGGGTACGTGCTCAAGGAAGCATTCAGAACGATACATTCGTTCGTGACCTTGTGATGATTGCCAATGATATTAATGAAATTTCGAAAATAGGTCGCCAAGATACAGCTCCAGAAGGAGAAAAACGAGTAGAGCTTCATTTGCACACACCGATGAGTCAAATGGATGCCGTTACTCCGACTTCCGCACTTGTTGCTCAAGCAGCGAAGTGGGGCCATAAGGCGGTGGCTATTACGGACCATGCAGTTGCTCAGTCCTTCCCAGAAGCGTATAGTGCCGGCAAAAAGAATGGGATAAAAATTTTATACGGTGTTGAAGCAAACCTGGTTGATGATGGTGTGCCGATTGCCTATAACGAAGCCAATCGAGTGTTAGCTGATGATACGTATGTCGTGTTTGACGTAGAGACGACGGGGCTTTCCGCTGTTTATGACACGATTATTGAACTTGCAGCAGTGAAAATTAAAGAAGGAGAAATTATTGATCGATTTGAATCCTTTGCAAACCCGCATCATCCGTTATCAGCAACGACAATTGAGCTGACGGGGATTACCGATGATTTAGTCGAAAATGCTCCTGACGTTCCAGAGGTGTTAGAAAAGTTTCGTAAGTGGACAGGCGATAGTATTTTAGTTGCGCACAATGCCTCCTTTGATATGGGATTTTTAAATATTGGTTACAAACAAATGGGACATCCGAAGGCGAGTAACCCAGTTATTGATACGCTGGAACTTGGTCGCTTTTTATATCCCGAATTTAAAAATCATCGTTTGAATACGTTATGTAAAAAGTTTGATATCGAATTAACCCAGCACCATCGTGCGATTTATGATGCTGAGGCAACGGGGTATTTATTGTTAAAAATGCTCAAAGATGCGGCTGAAAAAGGAATCACTCATCATCAGCAGTTCAACGATAATATGGGAAAAGGGAATGCTTATCAACGTTCACGCCCATATCATTGTACATTGTTTGCTCAAACACAAGATGGTTTGAAAAACTTATTTAAGCTGATTTCCCTTGCGCATGTAAATTATTTTTATCGTGTGCCGCGTATTCCTCGTTCGCAGTTACGAAAGTATCGCGAAGGTATTTTAGTCGGATCCGGCTGTGATAAAGGTGAAGTATTTGAAGGGATGATGCAAAAAGGTTTTGAGGAAGTCGAGGAGCTCGCTGAGTTTTACGATTATTTGGAAGTACATCCGAAGGAAGTATATCAGCATTTAATAGAGATGGAGTATGTACGTGATGAAAAATCACTTGAGGCGATTATTTCTAATATTGTGAAGCTAGGAGAAAAACTAAATAAGCCTGTTGTTGCAACAGGAAATGTTCATTACTTAAACCCAAATGATAAAATTTATCGTAAAATATTAATTGGTTCACAAGGTGGAGCAAATCCATTGAATCGCCATAAGCTTCCGGACGTTCATTTTCGTACGACAGATGAAATGCTTAAAGCATTTCAGTTTTTGGGTAAAGAGAAGGCGAAAGAAATTGTTGTGACAAATACGAATCAAATTGCTGATATGATTGAAGAAGTGAAGCCGATTAAAGATGATTTGTATACACCAAAAATTGAAGGCGCTGATGAAGAAATGCGCGAGATGAGTTATGGCATGGCGAAGAAAATTTACGGTGAAGATTTGCCTGAAATCGTAGAGGCACGACTTGAAAAAGAATTGAAAAGTATTATCGGACATGGCTTTGCGGTTATTTATTTAATTTCGCATAAATTGGTGAAGAAATCACTCGATGATGGATACTTAGTTGGTTCGCGTGGTTCCGTTGGTTCATCGTTTGTTGCGACAATGACAGAAATTACAGAAGTGAATCCATTGCCGCCGCATTATGTGTGTCCAAATTGTAAAAAATCAGAGTTCTTTGATGATGGTTCAGTCGGTTCGGGCTTTGACTTACCAGATAAAGATTGCCCAGCGTGCGGCACGCGATATAAAAAAGATGGACATGATATTCCGTTTGAGACATTCCTTGGTTTTAAAGGGGATAAGGTTCCGGATATTGATTTGAATTTCAGCGGTGAATATCAACCAAAAGCGCATAACTATACGAAAGTATTGTTCGGTGAGGAGTATGTGTATCGTGCCGGAACGATTGGTACGGTAGCAGAGAAAACGGCTTATGGATATGTGAAAGGGTATGCAGCAGATCATAATTTCCATTATCGAGGTGCGGAAGTAGATCGTCTTGTTTCCGGCTGTACCGGCGTAAAACGAACGACAGGCCAGCATCCTGGGGGAATCATCGTTGTTCCAGATTATATGGATATTTACGATTTCACGCCGATTCAATTCCCAGCTGATGATCGAAATTCTGAATGGAAAACAACGCATTTTGATTTCCATTCGATTCATGATAATATTCTGAAGCTTGATATACTCGGGCACGATGATCCGACCGTCATTCGGATGCTACAAGACTTAAGCGGTATCGACCCCAAAACGATTCCAACCGATGATCCGGTTGTAATGAAAATTTTCAGTAGTCCAGAGTCATTAGGCGTGACAGAAGAACAGATTATGTGTAAAACAGGAACGCTTGGTATTCCGGAATTTGGAACAAGGTTCGTGCGTCAAATGTTAGAAGATACGAAGCCGACGACTTTCTCAGAACTTGTACAAATCTCTGGATTGTCGCACGGTACAGACGTATATCTCGGCAACGCGCAAGACTTGATTCATAATAAAACGTGTACGCTAAGCGAAGTAATTGGTTGTCGTGATGATATTATGGTGTATTTAATTTATCAAGGTTTAGACCCATCACTTGCGTTTAAAATTATGGAATCAGTAAGGAAAGGGAAAGGGCTATCAGAGGAATTTGAAGCCGAAATGCGTAAGAACGAAGTCCCGGAATGGTATATTGATTCTTGTAAAAAAATTAAGTATATGTTCCCTAAAGCCCATGCTGCGGCGTATGTATTAATGGCGGTCCGGATTGCTTATTTTAAAGTCCATTTGCCTCTGCTTTATTATGCTGCGTATTTTACGGTTCGGGCTGAGGATTTTGAAATTGAAGCGATGACACGTGGTTCGCAAGCCATTCGTTCAAAAATTGAAGAAATTAACGACAAAGGGCTGGATGCATCCACAAAAGAAAAAAATACGTTGACGGTGTTAGAATTGGCACTCGAAATGTGTGAGCGTGGTTTTTCATTTGCTAAAGTAGATTTATATAAATCGAGTGCGGATGAATTTATTATTGAAGGCAATTCATTAATTCCACCCTTCAACTCGATTCCAGGTCTTGGAACGAATGCGGCAATCAATATTGTGCGTTCTCGTGAAGAAGGGGAATTTCTTTCAAAAGAAGATTTACAACAACGAGGGAAAGTTTCAAAAACGATTCTTGAATATCTCGATAAACAAGGTTGTTTAGAATCACTGCCTGACCAAAATCAGTTATCATTGTTTTGATAAAGCTTGATCAGAGGCTTTTAAAAACTTGTTAATTTGCATAAATTACTGAATTGTGGTATATTTTTAGTGGAAATACTAAGAGGAACCAATGGAAAGAGTGGGGAAACCCACTCTTTCGTGTTTGTATTGACCCATTATTGGAATAATCCATTACCAAGCGCGTAAGCCACATGTTTGGAGGAAACAAATTGAGTAAAAAGGTAACCGAAGTAGTAGAAGAACTTGTCACACCAATTCTTGAGGATTTACAACTTGAATTAGTCGAAGTAGAGTATGTTAAGGAAGGAAGCTGGTTCCTTCGTGTCTACATTGATAAAGAAACAGGCGTAGATATTGAGGATTGTGGAACTGTCAGTGAAAAATTAAGTGAAAAGCTTGATGAGGTTGATCCTATTCCACAAAATTATTTTCTCGAAGTTTCATCGCCGGGCGCAGAAAGACCTTTAAAGAAAGATAAAGACTTTCAAAAAGCAATCGGGAAAAATGTGTACATAAAAACATACGAGCCTATTTTAAATGAAAAAGAATTTGAAGGCACTCTTATGGCGTTTGACGGTCAGGAAGTTACGTTAGAAGTCAAGATTAAGACAAGAAAGAAAACGGTTGTCATTCCATATGACAAAGTAGCTAAAGCAAGATTAGCCATTAGCTTCTCTTAATATGTATATTTTATTATTAAAAATCCGTAAGGGGGACCAACCATGAGCAGTGAGTTACTGGATGCTCTCTATATTTTAGAAAAAGAAAAAGGCATCTCAAGAGAGGTATTACTTGAAGCTATTGAGGCAGCGCTAATTTCAGCATATCGTCGTAATTTCAATCAGGCACAAAATGTGCGAATTGATTTAAATCTTGGAAAAGGAACAATGCGTGTGTTTGCGCGTAAAGACGTAGTGGATGAAGTATTTGATTCACGTCTTGAAATTTCCTTAGAAGAAGCAAAAAAAATCAATCCAAATTACCAACTTGAAGATGTAGTAGAGATGGAAGTCACACCGAAAGACTTCGGACGTATTGCGGCTCAAACAGCGAAGCAAGTTGTAACACAAAGAGTACGTGAAGCAGAACGTGGCATCATCTATTCAGAGTTTATTGATAGAGAAGAAGATATTATGACGGGAATTGTACAGCGTCAAGATTCTCGTTTTATTTATGTGAGTCTGGGGAAGATTGAGGCATTGCTTCCGGTCAATGAGCAAATGCCAAACGAACAATACAAGCCGCATGATCGTATTAAAGTATTTATTACAAAAGTAGAAAAAACATCAAAAGGACCGCAAATCTTTGTATCACGTTCCCATCCAGGTCTGTTAAAGCGCTTGTTTGAAATCGAAGTTCCGGAAATCTTTGACGGAACAGTAGAAATTAAATCAGTGGCTCGTGAAGCGGGGGATCGTTCGAAAATCTCTGTGCATGCTGATAATGAAGAAGTTGATCCAGTTGGTTCATGTGTTGGTCAAAAGGGACAACGCGTTCAAGCGATTGTCAATGAACTAAAAGGTGAAAAAATTGATATTGTTAAATGGTCAGAAGATCCGGTTGTTTTCGTTGCCAATGCGTTAAGTCCTTCTAAAGTACTTGAGGTTATTGTCAATGAAGAGGAGAAAGCGACAACGGTCATTGTACCAGATTATCAATTATCGCTTGCGATTGGTAAACGCGGTCAAAACGCTCGTTTAGCAGCAAAGCTAACGGGCTGGAAAATTGATATTAAGAGTGAAACAGAAGCGCGTGAAGCAGGCATTTATCCGGTTGAGGAGCAAGAATTTTTGTTAAACCGAGATAGCTATGTAGAAGATGAAGAAGATTTTATTGAGGATAATGAGTAGGTAAGGGGTGAGCGAATTTGAAAGCCCGAAAAAAAATTCCTATGCGTAAATGTGTGGCAACTGGCGAAATGAAGCCGAAAAAAGAGCTTATTCGAATCGTTCGCTCAAAAGAAGGAGAAGTAAGTATTGATTTGACTGGTAAGCAATCAGGTCGTGGTGCTTATTTAACACTTGATCGTGAGGTTATTGAGTTAGCTAAGAAGAAGAACGTCTTAGCTAACCAACTCAGCGTTCAAATTGATCCTTCTTTATATGAACAATTGCTTGAACTAGTTGATAAGGAGAAACACTAACCATCATGACTCAACAACAATGGATGTCTCTATTAGGTTTGGCCAATCGAGCGCGTAAACTAATTTCTGGTGAGGAATTAGTCGTCAAAGAGGTTAGAAGCGGAAAAGCAAAACTTGTCCTTTTAGCAAGTGATGCTTCTAAAAATACAGAAAAAAAAATATCTGATAAGTGCGCATATTATCAGATTCCTTTAAAAAGAGTCGAGAACAGGTCTTTGCTTGGTCAAGCGATTGGCAAAGAAGCGAGAGTTGTCGTCGCGGTACTGGATGAAGGTTTTGCACAAAAACTCCGAACGCTGCTCGATTAAATTTTACGGGGGTGAACGTATGACTAAATTGCGTGTACATGAATATGCAAAGCAAAAAAATGTTTCAAGCAAGGATATTATTGAAAAACTTAAAGAAATGAATATAGAGGTAACAAATCATATGACAGCATTAGACGATTCTACTGTACAAAAATTAAATGAATCATTACAACCAAAACAAGAACAAGAAGCACAAAAAACAAGCTCAACTGTTGAACAGTATGAAGCAGAAGCTGATGCGAAAGGCACAGTAGTGAATAAAGAAAAAGTAAAGAAAAAACCTGTTGCGGGTCCTGGAGCAAAAAAACCAGGTCAAGGGCAGTTTAATAAAGGGAAAAACAATCGAAATAAAAATAAACAAAGACCTCAACAAACACAGCAAGCGCCAGCTCCAAAGCGTAAAGAAAGAGAGCTTCCAGCTAAGATTACGTTTTATGAGTCATTGACGGTACAGGAACTTGCGAAAAAACTTCATCGTGAACCATCTGAACTTATCAAAAAATTGTTTATGCTTGGCGTTATGGCAACAATTAATCAAACATTGGATAAAGATGCAATCGAATTAATTGCAGCGGAATATGGTGTTGAGGTAGAAGAGGAAATTCGTGTAGACTTAACAGACCTCGAGTCATTAGTAACAGAAGATGTAGAGGGAGATTTACAAGAACGTCCACCTGTTGTTACAATTATGGGACATGTTGACCACGGTAAAACAACATTGCTTGATTCAATTCGTAAAACGAAAGTAACAGAAGGCGAAGCGGGCGGAATTACGCAGCATATCGGTGCCTACCAAGTTAAAGTAAACGATAAGAAAATCACGTTCCTTGATACACCTGGTCACGCAGCTTTTACAACGATGCGTGCGCGTGGTGCTCAAGTTACGGATATTACAATTATTGTTGTAGCAGCAGACGACGGAGTTATGCCACAAACAGTTGAGGCGATTAGCCATGCTAAAGCAGCAGAAGTACCAATTATCGTAGCAGTGAACAAAATGGATAAGCCAGCTGCGAATCCTGACCGTGTTATGCAGGAGTTAACGGAGCACGGTTTAGTACCTGAAGATTGGGGCGGCGATACGATTTTCGTACCAATTTCAGCGAAACAAGGCGATGGAATTGACAGTTTACTTGAAATGATTTTGTTAGTAAGTGAAGTAGAAGAATATAAAGCAAATCCAACTCGTAGAGCAAACGGAACCGTTATTGAAGCACAACTTGATAAAGGACGCGGATCTGTCGCTACTCTTCTTGTTCAAAATGGGACATTAAAAATTGGAGATCCAATCGTTGTTGGAAACACATTTGGTCGTGTTCGTGCGATGGTGAATGATCTTGGGCGACGTGTAAAAGAAGTAGGTCCATCAACACCTGTTGAAATTACAGGTCTAAACGAAGTACCGCAAGCTGGTGATCGTTTTATCGTCTTTGAAGATGAGAAAACAGCTCGTCAAGTTGGGGAAACTCGTGCGCAAAGACAGCTTGTTTCACAACGTAATGAAGGATCTCGCGTAACGTTAGACACATTATTTGAACAAATGAAACAAGGCGA
>Ga0182739_1003117_pt1 | contig 14854 bp, 17 predicted proteins | sample eDN5th30CBELigBY_FD_128873 | JGI IMG/M metagenome (GOLD analysis project Ga0182739, IMG submission 128873) | Enriched backyard soil microbial communities from Emeryville, California, USA - eDNA 5th pass 30_C BE-Lig BY (version 2) (version 2) | ecosystem: Environmental > Terrestrial > Soil >... | reverse complement strand
TCGTGCGCGTACCAGTAGTTGGAGTCGACGAGGAAGGTGCCGTCGGGCCGGGTGAAGTCGATGCCGAGGGTGGGCAGCATGTCGGCGATGCACGAGGTCACGATGAAGATCGTGAACATGACGGCGAAGAAGATGTCGATGGGACGCCGGCGGAGGGGAAGGTTCTCTGGCACCTGGCTAGACTGGCAGGGAACACGGGAGTCCGGTAGGCCGGGCTGAGAGGGAGCGAACCACGCTCCGACCGTCGAACCTGATCCGGATCATGCCGGCGCAGGGAGGCATCTCGAAACCCGTGCCGTTTCACTCGAAAGGCACGCTCATGTCCACAACACTCACCACCCCCCAACGCTCGCTGCGCTGGCGCGTCGTCGACATCGTCGTGGCCGCCGTCATCGCGGTCGCCTCGGGGCTGATCTTCGTCGGCTGGAACGTCGGCACCGAGATCCCGCGGCACGCGCTGGAGGCGCTGCTTCCGGGACTGCAGGGCCTGTTCAACGGCGGCTGGCTGTTCGCCGGGGTGCTCGGCGGGCTGGTGATCCGCAAGCCGGGCGCCGCCCTGTTCGTCGCGCTCGTCGCGGCGCTGCTGTCGGCTCTGGTCGGCAACCAGTGGGGTCCGCTCACGCTGGTGTCGGGCGCCGCGCAGGGTCTCGGCGCCGAGCTGGTGTTCCTCGCCTTCCTCTACGGCAACTTCCGGCTGTACGTCGCGATGCTCTCGGGCGCGCTGGCGGGGCTGGCGACGGCGATCAACGATCTGGTGATCTGGTACCCGGGCGCGGATGTGCCCTTCGCCACCATCTACATCGTCACCTCGATCGTCTCGGGCATCGTGATCGCCGGGATCGGGTCATGGGCCCTGGCCCGTGCACTCGCCGCGACGGGTGCGCTGAACCGGTTCGCGGCCGGGCGCGAGGGGCGCTCCGACGTCTGACACCGTGCCGCCGGTCCCGGCCGCGAGCGTTAGCGCCCGCGGCTGGGGCTGGCGGCACGCCGGGCGCAGGGCGTGGGCGATCCGCGACCTCGATCTGACCATCGAGCCGGGTGAGCGGGTCCTGCTGCTCGGGCCTTCGGGCTCGGGCAAGTCGACCCTGCTGCACGCACTCGCCGGGGTGCTCGTTGATGCGGACAGCGGGGAGGAGGAGGGCGAGCTGAGCATCGCCGGCCGGGCGGGGCTGGTGCTGCAGGACCCGGAGTCCCAGGCCGTCATGGCCCGGGTCGGCGACGATGTCGCCTTCGGGTGCGAGAACCTCGGCGTCCCGCGGGATGAGATCTGGAGGCGCGTGCCGGCTGCGCTGGAGGCGGTCGGGCTCGGGGTGGCGCTGTCGCATCCGACCGCGGAGCTGTCGGGCGGGCAGAAGCAGCGCCTCGCTCTCGCCGGTGCCCTGGCGATGCGGCCCGGACTGCTGTTGCTGGATGAACCGACGGCGAACCTCGACCCGGCCGGCGTCGTCGAGGTGCGGGATGCCGTGGCGCGCGCGCTGCAGAGCACCGGGGCGACGGCGGTCATCGTCGAGCACCGGGTGGAGGTCTGGCTGGGGGTCGCGACCCGGATGATCGTGCTCGGGGTCGACGGGCGGCTGCTCGCCGACGGCGCCCCCGACGACGTGCTCGCCCGTGAAGGCGCAGCGCTCGCGGCGGCGGGAGTCTGGGTGCCGGGGCACGAGCCCGCGCCGCGGCTCGATCCTCCACCGCGGCCCGGTCCCACCCTGCTCACCGCCGAGGACCTCGCCGTCGCGCGGGTTCCGGACCGCATCGTGCGCTCCGGCCTCGATCTCGCGCTGGCCGAGGGCGAGGTGCTGGCGATCACCGGCCCGAACGGGTCCGGCAAGTCGACTCTCGCGCTCACTCTCGGCGGCCTGCTGCCCCCTACCGCCGGGCGGGTGCTCGCCTCGCCCGAGCTCGCAGGGGGCGCCGGTCCCGAGCCGATCCGCTGGCGATCGCGCGACCTGCTGCCGCGGCTCGGCTCGGTCTTCCAGGCGCCGGAGCACCAGTTCCTCGCCACCACGGTGCGCGACGAGCTGGCCGTCGGGCCGCGCGCCCTCCGCGGTGCCGGGACGCTTCCGGATGCCGCGGTCGCCGCGATCGTCGACCCGCTTCTGGATCGCCTCGGCCTCGCCGCCCTCGCCGACGCCCACCCGTTCACGCTGTCCGGGGGTCAGAAGCGCCGGCTCTCGGTCGGCACGGCGCTGGCGACGGCGCCGCGGGTGCTGCTGTTGGACGAGCCGACGTTCGGCCAGGACTCCCTGACCTGGGCCGCGCTCGTGGAGCTGCTCGACGCCGAGCGCCGGAACGGCCGCGGGGTGCTCGCCGTGACGCACGACGAGCGATTCCTCGAGGCGCTCTCCGCGCGGAGGTTCGCGCTGTGAGTGCGGTCAACCCGGTCGCCCGCCTCATCGCGGCGCTGCTGCTCGCCCTCGTGCTCGTCCTCACCATCGACCCGGTGTCGGCCGGTGTCGCGCTGGCACTGGAGCTCTTGCTGTTCCCGTTCGCCGGCCTGCGCTGGGGCGAGTTCTGGCGCCGCACCGCGATCGTCTGGATCGCGGCTCCGCTGACCGGGCTCACCATCGTGCTCTACGGGCAGCGCTCCGGCCGCATGCACCTGGAGTGGTTCCTCGTGCAGATCTCGGACGGCTCGATCTGGCTCGGGCTGGCGACCTTCCTGCGCGTCCTCGCGATCGGCCTGCCGGCCGTGGTGCTGTTCGCCCGGGTCGACCCGACCGACTTCGGCGACGGGCTGGCGCAGGTGCTGCGCCTCCCGGCGAGATTCGTGCTGGGGGCCTTCGCCGGCATCCGGCTCGTGGGGCTGTTCGCCGACGACCGCCGCGCCCTCGAGCTCGCGCGCCGGGCACGGGGTGTCGCCGATCGCGGGCGGCTGCGCCGGCTGGCGGGGCTGGCGTTCGCGCTGTTCGTGTTGTCGATCCGGCGGGGCAGTGCGCTCGCGACCGCGATGGAGGCACGCGGGTTCGGTAGCGGGATGCGGCGCACCTGGGCGCGGCCCTCGCCGTTCGGGCTCCGGGAGTGGGGCGTCATCGGCCTGGGGGCGCTGCTCGCGGGCATCGCGACGGCGGTGGCGGTGGTGACGGGCTCATGGAACCTGATCGTCGGGTGAGGGTGGGCGCGACCCGCACGGTGGTGCTCATCGATGGGCGCTCGGGGGCCGGGAAGACCTCGCTCGCCCGGGTCATCGCGCCGGCCATCGGGGCACACCTGGTGAGTCTCGACGACCTCTATCCCGGGTGGCAGGGACTGCAGGCCGCGAGCCGCATGGTGCACGAGCAGCTGCTGCGGCGTGAGGAACCCGGGTGGCGGCGCTGGGACTGGGGGTCGGGGCGGCAGGCGGAGTGGCATCCGGTCGACCCGGACGCGCCGATCGTGATCGAGGGGTGCGGGGCGATCAGCCGGGCATCGCGCGCGCTGGCCGATGTCGCGATCTGGGTCGAGGCCCCGGATGCGGTGCGCCGGCAGCGCGCGCTCGATCGCGAGCCGGGGTTCGCGGCGCACTGGGAGAGCTGGGCCGAGCAGGAGCGCGCGCACGCGGACCGCGAGAACCCGCGTGCGCTCGCGGATGTGATCGTCGAGTCCCGATCGCCGTGACATCGGGTCGCCTTGACATTGGGCTGTGATTGGTTCAGGGTAGGGAAACCAATCACAACCCAATCATACAGGGAGGCACGATGAGCGACACGCCGCACGTCGTCGTGCCCGAGGCGATCGCCATCGACCCCACCAGCCCGGTACCGGCGTACTACCAGCTCTACGAATCGCTGCGGGCCCAGCTCGGCAGCGACCGCATGCCTGCCGGCGCGAAGCTCGCCACCGAGCGCGCGATCGCCGAACTGCTCGGCGTCGGTCGCCAGACCGTGCGCCAGGCGCTCGCCCGCCTCGAACGCGAGGGGCTCGTCACCCGCCGTCAGGGAGACGGCACCTACATCTCCGAGCCGCGCGTCGAGAGCGCCCTGCGCTCCGTCAGCGGATTCACCAGCGAACTCGGTGCGCGCGGGCTGCGCGTCCGCAGCCGGGTGCTCGATCTGCGCCGCACCCGCCCGCCCGGCCCGGTCGCCGCAGAGCTCGGGGTCGACGCGCGCGGCGAGACCGCCGTCATGCTGCGCCGCACCCGGCTGCTCGACGGCGTCCCGGCCGCGCTCGAGACCGTGTGGATGCCCGCGGTGCTCTGCGCACCGCTGCTCGAGGTCGACATGACCGACCGCTCGTTGTACGCCACCCTGCGCGACGTCCTCGGCATCCACCCGGCGCACGCCACCGAGCGACTGACCGCCACCGTGCTCGACGACTTCGAGGCCGGTGAGCTCGGTCAGCGCCGGGGCGACCCGGCTCTGCTCGTCGAGCGCACCACCCGCGACACCGCCGGCCGCCAGTTCGAGACCGTCAAATCGGTCCTGCGGGCGGACCGCTTCTCTTTCCGGGCCGAGCTCGACCTCGAGTCCGAACAGACCTCAGTGCCGACGGCCACCGCCGTCGAGCTGCGCTGAGCACCCCACATCCATCTATCGAAGTCAGGACCCAAAGGAGGGACCCGATGAGCACCACCCCCGCCTCCGACGCACCCGCGTCGAAGCCGAAGAAGAACTTCTTCACCCCCAAGCGGATCGCCCGCGTCGCGATCCTCGTCGCCCTGAGCGCCGTCGGCGCCTTCATCAAGCTGCCGAGCCCCACCGGCACGGTGGCCCTGGATTCGGCCCCCGGCTTCGTGGCGGCCGCCGCGTTCGGTCCCGTCGAGGGCTCGATCGTCGGCGCACTCGGGCACATGTTCTCGGCGCTCATCACCGGGTTCCCGCTGACGCTGCCCGTGCACCTGCTCGTCGCCGCGGCGACGTTCGTGTGGGTCGGTGCCTTCGGCTGGGTCGCCCGCCGCATCAACATCTGGGTCGCCATCCCGGTCGGCATCATCCTCAACGGCGTCGGCGGTGCCGCGCTGCTCATCCCGATCGCGGGCTTCGGTGCCTTCACCGCGCTCGTGCTGCCGCTGGTCGTCGGTTCGGCGATCAACGTCATCATCGCCGTCGCCGTGGTCAAGGTGCTCGACGCCACCGGCCTCAGCGACAAGGGCAAGGAGCGCAAGGCCGGGAAGCTCGCAGCCCCGGCGCCCGCCGCCCCCACCGAGAAGTGACCGCGTCCTCCGTGCTGCCTGTCCACCGCATCCGCGATCTCACCCTGCTCGACCTCGGCGACGGGCGCACGCTCGTCGTCGCCTGCGACTCGGTCGGCTCGATCGGCGACAAGCCCGGCGACAGCTACCCCGCCTCACCGGCGACGGTCGCGCACTTCGCCGTGCGCGTGCCGCTGCTCGAGGTGCTGTGCGCAGGCGCGACCCCCGAGCTCGTGGTCGACGCCCTCAGCGTCGAGCTCGAGCCGACGGGGTCGGCGATGATCGACGAGATCCGTCGCGTCGTGGCCGCCCTGGGCCTCGGGCCCGAGCGGGTGACGGGCAGCACGGAGGACAACGTCCCCACCACCGCCACGGGTGTCGGCGTGACCGTGATCGCCACGGCGTCCACCGACCACCTGCGGCCCGGCCGCGCCCGCGCGGGCGACCTCGTGCTGTGCCTGGGCACTCCGGTGTCGGCGCCGGAGGATGTCGTCGAGATCGGCGACCGGCGGATGGTCGCCCTCGAGACGGTGGCGGCCGTCGCCGCCCACCCCGATGCGCACGAACTGCTGCCGGTCGGTTCACGCGGCATCGGGCACGAGCTGGGCGAACTGGCGGGGACGGCGGGCCTCGCGGCGACGACCCTGCCCCACGACCTCGATCCGGCGCGGACCGCCGGCCCCTCGAGCTGCGTGCTCGCCGCGATCGATCCGGCGGCCGAGGCCGACATCCTCGCGCTGCTGCCCGCCGACCTGCCCCGCACGCGCGTCGCGACCCTGGCGGCGGCATGACCGCCGCCATCACGGCCGACGCCTTCAGCTTCTCGTACGCCGGCAGCGGGGAATGGCAACTGAGCGCGCTCGGCCTGAGCATCCAGCCGGGCGAGCGCGTCGCCATCATGGGCGCCACCGGAGCGGGCAAGTCGACCCTCGCGATGGCGCTCAACGGCCTGGTCCCGCATCACCACGAGGGCGAGGTGGCCGGATCTCTCGTCGTCGACGGGCTGCCCACCCTGAGCAGCGACGTCGTCGACCTGGTCCGCCACGTCGGTCTGGTCATGCAGGACCCCGAGACCCAGATCACCGGGGCCACGGTGCTCGATGACGCCGCCGTCGGCCCCGCCAACTTCGGGCTGCCCCGCGAGGTCGTGCTCGACCGTGCGCGTGCGGCGCTGAACCTGGTCGGCATGGCCGGCCTGGAGGATCGCGACGCCGGCCGGTTGTCGGGCGGCCAGAAGCAGCGGCTCGTCGTCGCCGGCGTGCTCGCCATGGACTCCGACCTGCTGGTGCTCGACGAGCCCACGAGCGAACTCGATCCCGTCGGCACCGCTGAGGTGTTCGACGTGGTCCGCGAGCTCTCGGCGACCGGCGACACGACCGTCGTGCTCATCGAGCATGAACCGGAACTGGTGGCCGACTGGGCCGACCGGCTCATCGTGCTCGTCGAGGGACGCATCGTCTTCAACGGCCCGCCCGCCGGGTTCTTCGGTGACCGCGACCTGGTCGAGGCGGCCGGCATCCGCGCCCCGCAGGTGGCCGAGGCGGGTTTCGTGCTCGCGCAGGCCGGGCGCCGCGACGGCTCGGTGCCCGTGACCCTCGACGAGGCCGTGAAGGTCATCGAGCCATGGCCCGGAACCGCATCCCCCGGCGCACCCGTCGAGCGCGCGCACGGAGACCCGGTCATCGAGGCAAGCGGGCTCGGGCACGTCTACCCGGGAGGGGTCGCCGCACTCACCGACGTGGACCTGACGGTCCGCGCCGGGGAGTTCGTCGCCGTGCTCGGGCGCAACGGGGCGGGCAAGACGACGTTCGCCCGGCACCTGAACGGCCTGCTGCGTCCCACCAGCGGAACCCTCCGCGTCGCGGGCGAGGACACCGAGGGCAGGACCGTCAGCGAACTGGCCCGCAAGGTCGGCTACGTCTTCCAGAACCCCGACCACCAGATCTTCGCCAACAGCGTGCGCGACGAGGTCGCATACGGCTTGCGCAACCTCGGGTGGGATGCGGCGCGCACCACCGAGCGCGTCGATGCGGTCCTCGAGCAGGTCGGCATGGCCGCCCTCGCCGACCGGCACCCCTTCACCCTCGGCAAGGGGGAGCGCCAGCGTCTCGCGGTGGCGAGCGTGCTCGCCCTGTCGCCGGACGTGCTCGTCATCGACGAGCCCACCACGGGTCAGGACCGGCGCGGTTCCGAGGCGATGATGCAGCTGGTGCGGACGCTGAACGACGAGGGCCGGACGATCCTCATGATCACCCACGACATGACCCTGGTCGCCGAGCATGCCGAGCGCGCACTGGTGTTCGCCGGCGGATCGCTGATCGCCGACACCAGCCCCGCCGTGCTGTTCGGCGACGCCGATCTGCTCGCCCGCGGAACGCTCACCGCGCCCCAGGTGACCGAGCTCGCCCGGCGCCTCGGCTGCCCGCGCGTCGTGCCGACGGTCGCCGCGTTCGCCCGCGAGTGGGGCGTCGAGGAGGCCGTCCATGCGCATTGAGTACCAGCCCGGGACGTCCCTGCTGCATCGGCTGGACGTGCGGGCCAAGCTGCTGCTGTTCGCGCTCGCCGTCACCGCGACCTTCCTGTTCGGGCACTGGCTGCCGAACCTGCTGATGACGCTCATCGCGCTGGGTCTGCTGCTGTCATCCGGGGCCCGCTGGCGCGAGATCGGCGGGCTGATCGCACCGCTCGGGTTCGTGCTGGTGTTCATCGTCGTGTTCGCCGCGTTCGGCTACAACGCCGACGGCGCGGCCGACCCGGCGCATCGCGCCGTGCTGTTCGCGCTGCTGCCGGACGGCGGCCTGCCCCTCAGTCTCGGCGGGCTGTACTACGGCCTGAGCCTGGGCCTGCGCATCCTCACCATGGTGATGCTGACCACCCTGCTGCTGCGCTGCACGCCGATCGAGCACTTCGTCGCGGCGATGCGCGTGGCGCGGGTGCCGCATCCGATCGTGTTCATCGTGATGACCGCGCTGCGGTTCATCCCGACCATGCAGCACCGCGCCGACCAGGTGCTCGACGCCCAGCGCGCGCGGGGAGCGAAAGTCGACCGCGGCGGGCTGATCGGCCGGGTGCGGGCGTACATCCCGATCATGGTCCCGCTCATCACGAGCGGGGTGCGTATGTCGGAGGACCTCGCTGCTGCCATGCTGAACAGGGGCTACGGGGCGACCCGTCGCCCCACCGCCCTGCTGGAACTGCACGCCGCACCACGCGACGTGATCGCCGCATCCGCCGGGGTGCTGGTGCTCGCCGCCCTCGTGGTGCTGCGCGTGCTCGGCTGGGGCGCGCTGTGACCCCGACCCGACGCCCGAGGAGGCACCCGTGACCGACATCGACGACAGGATCCTTGGCTCGTTCTACGGCGTCGCGCTCGGCGACGCGATGGGCATGCCCGGCGAGCTCTGGCCGCGAGCGCGCGTGCTGGCGCACTTCGGCCGCATCGACAGGTTCCTTCCCGGACCCGACGGGCACTTCGTCGTCGACGGGTACCGCGCCGGCCAGATCACCGACGACACGCAGCAGACCATCATGCTGGCCGGTGCGATCGTCGACGCCGACGGTGCCGTCGACGCCGAGGTCGTCTCGCGTCACCTCGTCGCCTGGGCCGACCGGGTGGGCGCCAGCGAGGGCAACTTCCTCGGGCCGAGCTCCGCGCGCGCGATCCAGGCCCTGCGCGACGGCGCCTCGCCCTGGGAGACCGGCAAGACCGGTGAGACGAACGGCGCGGCGATGCGCATCGCCCCCGTCGGCCTGATCTCCTCACCCGAAAACCTGCCCGCCCTCGTCGACCGGGTCGAGGCGGCCTCGCTGATGAGCCACCACACCGACGTCGCCATCTCGGGAGCGAGCCTGATCGCCGCGGCCGTCGCCGCATCCGTCGAGGCCGAAGCGACCGGCGACGTCGATGACCGGGTGGATGCGGTGCTCGCCGTTGCGCTGGAGGCCGCGGTTCTCGGCGCCCAGCGCGGCGAGCGTGTGGTGGCCGCCTCGATCCCCGCGCGTGCCCGGATGGCCCAGGATCTGGCGCGCAGCGCCGGCGACGACGAGCAGTTCCTGCAGCAGCTCTACGACGTCATCGGGGCGAGCGTGTCCACCGTCGACTCCGTGCCGGCGGCCGTCGGGCTGTTCGTGCGCGCGCAGGGCGACCCGGTGCGCTCGGCCCTGCTCGCCGCCAACCTCGGCGGCGACACCGACACCATCGGAGCGATCTCGGGCGGCATCTGCGGCGCCTTCAGCGGGTACGCGGCGATCCCGGCGGACCTGGCGGCGACGCTGGACGAGGTGAACGACCTGCCGTTCCGCGATCTCGCCCCCGCCCTCGCGGGGTTCCGCCGGCGCTGAGCTCAGGCCCAGCCGAGGCGGTGCAGTTCGTCGTCGTCGATGCCGTAGAAGTGCGCGATCTCGTGCACGAGGGTGACGTGGATCTCGTCGCGCAGCTGGTCGAGGTCGTCACAGATCTCCAGCAGCGGCTCCCGGAACAGCACGATCCGATCCGGCAGCTCGCCGAACCCGTACTGCCCCCGCTCGGTGAGTGCGACGCCCTGGTATTCGCCGAGCAGGTCGAGCGAGCCGTCCTCGGGGCGGTCCTCGACGACGAACACCACGTTCTCGAGCCCGTCGACCATCTCGTCGGGCAACTCGTCGAGCTCGTCGACGACGATCCGCTCGAACGCCTCCGCGTCCAGCTGCATACTCATGTCAGGGCATCCAGCGCGTCGATCAGGTACGACTGCAGCTGACCCAGCCAGTGGTACACCTCGCCGAGCGGGTCGTCCGGCACCTCGTCCTCGTCGCGGACGATGCCGAGCCGCTCGGCGACGATCAGCCGGAGGTCGGTGAGTACCGGCAGCCACGCTGCGGCATCCTCGTCCGAGAGCACCAGGGCGGCCTCGTCGCTCGCGACGGCGGCCGCGATCACCCCCGCGCGCGAGGATTTCGTCTCGACCAGGCCGGAACGGGTGTAGCGCGCGAACTCGGCCGCCGCATCCGGATCGTCGCGATAGGCCACCGGGAACAGCCGAGCCAGCACGGGGTCGTTCTCGCCGTGCACGATCTCGTCGTACTGCGCCAGCAGGGTGCGCATCAGCTGCAGCTCGGCGGTGCTGAACTCGAGCAGGATCATGCGCGCACCACGCTCGCCCACAGCCCGTACTCGTGCATCGCCTCGGTGTGGCGCTCCATCTCTTCGCGCGGGCCGGTCGCCACGACCGCACGACCCTCGTGGTGAACGAGCAGCATCAGGCGCTCGGCCTCGTCGCGCGGGTAGCCGAAGTAGGTGCGGAAGACGTGCGTGACGTAGCTCATCAGGTTCACGGGGTCGTTCCAGACCACTGTCGTCCACGGCACGTCGACGGCGTCGCGGGTACGCAGGTCGGGGGCGGAGTCAGTACGTGTCATCGTCGCTCAGGATTCTCGGCGAGGAACTCCGGTTCGGTCATCGCCCAGCCGGTCAGGAGTCCGGCGAGTCCCGCGATGTCCTGACGCCGGCCGTGAGGAGCCATCACGCCGTCATCGAAGTACGGCGTCTCGGTCAGCCAGATCGACGTCGCGTACGTGGGGCCACTCATGTGCGGGGCGAGTTTCGTGAAGAAGTCGATCACCGACGCGCCATCCCATTCACGATCCGTCACCAGGTTGTACCAGATTCCGCCGAGCACCCGGACGAACAGCGAACTGCCGAGGAGACTGGTCCTCCGAAGATCCGCCGGCGTCAGCGAGCCGTCGACGACCGCCTGGAGGTCGGGGAAGGATCCCACGAGCGCACTGAGGTAGGCCCTGGTCCGGTCGGCGACGATCCTCTCGTGCAGCTCGGCTTCCTGGCGCCGGCTGATCCGTCCGTCGATCCCGACGTTGACGGTGCGGATCACCTCCGACACCTGCCGGGCACTCAGGAGGAACGGCGACGCGTTGTTCAGGCGGTCCCGCTCGGGGTCGACCCGACCGAGGAGGAGCGGGTGTTCGAGAACGAGTTCCAGGCTCCGGTTGACCACCTTGCGGTTGTCAAAGCGCGCCTTCACGCTGGCCGTGATGCCGAGGGCGTTGTCGGCGATGTCGAAGAACATCCGTCTATACGCCATCGGGTCTTCGGCGATGTGGATCTGGATGGTGACCCGCTCGCCGGCGAATCGATCGCGCTGACCCTCGAGTTCGCGGATTCGCGTGGCGGCCTCGACCTCTGCGATCTCATCGCTGTCGCGTCGCGCACGGGCCTTCGCCGACCGGGCCCGGTTCAGCTCGTCGGCGATCGCCTCGTGGGCGAGGTGGATACCGAGGACGCGGTGCTGGCCGTCGAGGATGTCGACGTCGGTCATGGAGAGCACGGGGAAGGAGATGACACCGAAGTCCGTGCCCTCGATCTCGGTCTGCACGTCGAACGCGAACATGTCCGGAGCGCGCAGGATGATGCTCGGGGCCACCCAGTCGGGGCGCATGCGGAGGTAGCGGCCGAAGTCGGCTGCGTGCTGGGGGCGGATCGCCCGGTTGCCCGGGGTGAGCTTGTCGGGGTCCGGCTTCGGGATGAGGGTGCCGACCTGGGCCAGGGACAGGTCGAGTGAGAACACCACGCGGCCGCCCTGCACATATCGAGTGGCGTAGAAGCGGATGGTGCTGTCGTACCCGGTGACGCCGGGCCGCGTCGTCGGTGCAGAGGGCCCCGCCATGGTCGAACCTCCAGAGGGGTCGGGCGCGACCCGGCCGGTGCGCTGATAGCGGCTACTGTAGCGGATTAGTGACTAAAATCGCCGAACGTCCCGGTCGCGGTTTCGGGGCGCGAACGTACGCAGACACTCTCGGTTCTCTGGGGTGGATGACGGGACTTGAACCCGCGACATCCGGCACCACAAGCCAGCGCTCTACCAACTGAGCTACACCCACCAGGCGTGTCCGGCCGGGGCCGGGCAACTCAGCGATTCTACGACAAACGCGGGGCCCATGTTTTCACCGTCGCGGCCGAGGCGGACTGCGCCTGCTCGCTGGTGGGTCCGGGCTGCGGCACGAACACGATCGAGCGGTAGTACTCGAGTTCGCGGATCGATTCGAGGATGTCGGCCAGCGCGCGGTGGCCGCCGTGCTTGGTCGGAGCGTGGAAGAACGCCCGCGGGTACCAGCGGCGCGAGAGCTCTTTGATGCTCGAGACATCGACGCTGCGGTAGTGCAGGTGCGCGTCGATCCGGGGCATGAACTTGGCCAGGAACATGCGGTCGGTTCCGATGGTGTTGCCGGCCAGCGGCGCGCTCGCGGCATCGGGGATGAACCGCAGGATGTACTCCAGCACCTCATACTCGGCCTCGGCCAGGCTCTTGCCGTGCGGGATCTCGTCGAGCAGCCCGCTCTCGCGGTGCATGTTCGTGACGAAATCGCCCATGTTGTCCAGCGCCGTCTGGTCGGGCTTGATGACGACCGAGAACCCGTCGTCGACCGGGCGCAGGTCGTAGTCGGTGATCACGACGGCGACCTCGACGAGTTCGTCGACCGAGAGATCGAGTCCGGTCATCTCGCAGTCGATCCAGACGAGCAGGTCGGTGGCCACGTCCTCACCCTACCGACAGGGCATGTCAGGGCGGCTTCGCCCAGCCCGATGGCCTCGGCCTCGGCGATCCCGTGCGGGGCGGCGCCGTCGATGCGGGCGAGCGTGCGGCGGCCGGCCACGATCACGACGGTCGCGACGAGCACCGACGCGGCTGCGACGAAGTACGGCACCGAGTCCCCGGCCGCCGCCGCGAGGGCGGCCGCGAGCGGGGGAGCGGCCGCACCGCCGAGGAACCGGACGGCCGAGTACGACGACGAGGCGACGCTGCGCGGCAGGTCGGTGGCGTTCATCACCGACTCGGTGAACACGGTGTTGAGCACCCCGAGCAGCAGGCCGCCGACGACGACGGCGACGACGAGGGCGCTCGGCTGCGACACCAGCGCCCCGGCCAGCACCAGATCGGCCGCGAGCAGCGGGAGCACGATGCCGAGCACCGTCGTGCGGCGCAGGCGCGCGGTGAGCAGCGGGGCGACCCAGACGCTGGTGAGGGCGACGGCGACACCCCACCCGAAGAAGGTCAGCCCGAGACCGATCGCGTCGAATCCGAGGGGGAACGGGGTGAAGGCGAGCAGCACGAAGAACCCGATGTTGTAGAACAGCGCGGCGACAGCGAGCAGGGCGAGGGCGGGAGTGCGCAGTGCCCGGATCGGGGCGCTCAACCGGGTGCGCGCTCGGGCCGTCCGCTCCTCGGGCGTCTCGTGCGGCAGCAGGACGATGATGGCGACGAACGCGACGGCCATCAGCACGGCGACGCCGAGGAACGGCCCCCGCCAGCTCACCGATCCGAGCAGGCCGCCGAGCAGGGGCCCGACGGCGATGCCGAGACCGAGCGCGGCCTCGTACAGGATGATGGCCGTCCCGCTGCCCCCGCTCGCCGCCCCGACGATGGTGGCCAGTGCCGTCGAGATGAACAGCGCGTTGCCGAGACCCCAGCCGGCGCGGAACCCGATGACGGCTTCGACGCTGCCGCTGAGCGCGGCGAGCAGCGAGAACACCACGATGAGCGCGAGCCCGCCGAGCAGGGTCCACCGCGCGCCGATGCGGCTCGACACCCAGCTGGTGACGAGCATCGCGAGCCCGGTGATGAGCAGGTAGCTGGTGAAGAGCAGCTCGGTCTCGGTGGGGGTGGCGCGCAGCTCGGACGCGATGGCCGGCAGGATCGGATCGACCAGCCCGATGCCCATGAACGCGACGACGCACGCGAAGGCGACCGCCCAGACCGTGCGCGGCTGGTGCAGCAGGCTCATCGGGCCACCGCTTCGCCCGCGATGCGGCTGGCGAGGATCTCGGCGGCGCGCTCCAGTGCCGCCCAGTCGTCGCTCTCGAGCGCGCCGAACCACGGCTCGAGGGTGTCGGAGATCTGCCGGCGCCACGAAACGAGCGCCTCGTGCCCGGCGGCGGTGATGCCGATGACCGAGGCCCGCGAGTCGTCGCTGTCGGCGCCGCGCGACACCAGGCCGTCGTCGACCATTCCACCGAGCAGACGGGTCATGCCGGGCTGGCTGATCCGGCTGGCGGCGGCGAGTTCGCCGACCCGCATCGCGCCCTCGCTGTCGAGGAGGGCGAGGGTGCGCCAGACGGCCGACGGGGTCGCGTTGCCGGTGGCCTGCGCGGCGAGCCGGATCAGCCGACTGGAGGAGACGAGGAGGTTCTCGAGGGTCTGACTGTGCATCACGAGGAGCAACTATATATCAATGTTATGTATGTGATCGGCGCCGGTTCTCGCGGCCTCGGCTAGCCTGAATCCGCGCCCCCGTAGCTCAGTGGATAGAGCAGCAGCCTTCTAAGCTGAATGTCGCAGGTTCGATCCCTGCCGGGGGCACGCAGCGAGCATGCTCGCGTCTTCTGGAGGCACCGTGGCACGACCGGCATTCGCGGGTCGCCGCGCGCGGTCCCGGTCCGGTCAGCTGGCGGCGTTCGGCGCCGTCGTGATGCTGGTCTCGGCCGCGCTCGCGGTACTCGGCGGTGCCGTCTCCCCGTTGCTCGAGAGCGGGTCCCGTACCCTCGTGCAGCAGTCGGGAGCCGCGGCCGCGACGCTCCGGATCATCGCGCCCCTGGCCTCCGATGCGGTCTCGCAGGATGCCGCCGTCCGCGAGCTCACCGCCACCGCCCTGCGCGATGTCGTCGCGGACGTGGTGGGCAGCGTGTCCGCCTCGACATCGGTCACCGTCGACGGCGCCGAGGCGCGCGTGCTGCTCCTCGTCGATCCGGGCGTCACCGAG
>Ga0182739_1003116_pt1 | contig 14856 bp, 12 predicted proteins | sample eDN5th30CBELigBY_FD_128873 | JGI IMG/M metagenome (GOLD analysis project Ga0182739, IMG submission 128873) | Enriched backyard soil microbial communities from Emeryville, California, USA - eDNA 5th pass 30_C BE-Lig BY (version 2) (version 2) | ecosystem: Environmental > Terrestrial > Soil >... | reverse complement strand
ATCGAGCATTGGGCTGCTTTTAGCGGCCCTCCGACCAAGGAAAGAGCCAAATGCCCAAGATGAAGACCAAGTCGGGCGCCAAAAAGCGCTTCAAGATTACCGGCACGGGCAAGGTCATGTCCGCCCAGGCCGGCAAACGCCACGGCATGATCAAGCGCACCACCAAGCAGATCCGCGACCACCGCGGGATGAACGTGCGCTTCAAGGCCGACGGCGAGAACATCAAGAAGTATTGGCTGCCCAACGGCTGATCGCCCGGGCGTTTCCAACCCATTCGGATTCTGAAGGAGATCAGCTATGGCCCGTGTCAAACGTGGCGTCACATCGCATGCCAAGCACAAGAAGGTCTTTAAGGCCGCCAAGGGCTTTTACGGCCGCCGCAAGAACACCATTCGCATCGCCAAGCAGGCGGTCGAGAAGGCGGCGCAATACGCCTATCGTGACCGCAAGCGTCGCAAGCGGACGTTCCGCGCACTCTGGATCCAGCGCCTGAACGCGGCCGTCCGGCCGTTCGGCCTGACCTACAGCCGCTTTATCAACGGCCTCGACCTGGCCGGCATCACGGTCGACCGCAAGGTGCTCTCCGATCTCGCGATCACCGAGCCTGCGGCTTTCGAAGCCATCGTCCAGCAGGCGAAGGCGGCCCTGCCGGCACAGGCCGCGTAACGTTACGTTCCTGCCACGGCTGCCGCCTCTTCCCCGCAAGGAAGGCCCGGCGGCAGCCCCGGAGCGACCCATGATCGACGTTGCCTATGTGCAGCGGATGGCGCGCTACAACCGCTGGCAGAACGAGAACCTTTACGACGCGGCCGACCGGCTTCCGGACGATGAACGCCGGCGCGAGCGCGGCGCCTTCTTCGGCTCGATCCACAAGACGCTGAGCCACCTGATGTGGGGCGACCGGATGTGGATGAGCCGCTTTGCCGGCACGCCGCGCCCGCAGGGTGGCATCCCGGATTCGGTCGCGCTCTATCCTGACTGGCAGGCCCTGAAGCAGGAGCGCGCTGGCTTCGACGGCGTTATCGTCGACTGGGCCAATGGCCTCGATCCGGTCTGGCTCGGCGGAAACCTCACCTGGTTTTCGGGCGCGGCCAAACAGGAACTGACGCGGCCGGCGGCGATGCTGGTCGCGCATTTCTTCAACCACCAGACCCATCATCGGGGTCAGGTCCATTGCCTGCTCACACAGGCGGGCGCTACGCCGAGCGACACCGATCTGATGCTGATGCGAGACTGACGCCCGCCCGCCTCGACAAACATCCCCCGCGCATGGCACCAAGCCCGCGCCACATCTACATTATTGACCCCATGTCCGACACTGCTGCACTCGAACAGGAAATCCTTGGCGCCGCCGCTGCGGCGGCCGACGAGACGGCCCTTGAGGCCGTGCGCGTCGCGGCGCTGGGGCGCAATGGCTCGGTCTCCGCGCTGCTCAAGACGCTCGGCGCCATGACGCCGGATGAGCGCAAGGTCCAGGGCCCCGCGATCAACGGTCTGCGCGACCGCGTGACCGAGGCGATCGCCGCCCGCCGCGCGGTGCTCAAGGACGCGGCGCTCGATGCGCGCCTGCGCAGCGAGACGGTCGACGTCACGCTGCCCGTGCGCGAAAGCCCGGCGGAGGCCGGCCGCATCCACCCGATCACGCAGGTGATCGACGAACTGACGGCGATCTTCGCGGACATGGGCTTCGCTGTCGCCGAAGGTCCGGACATCGAGACCGACGAATACAACTTCACCATGCTCAACTTCCCGCCCGGACACCCGGCGCGGGAGATGCACGACACGTTCTATTTCAATCCGAAGCCCGACGGCTCGCGGCCGCTGCTGCGCACCCATACCTCGCCGGTGCAGATCCGCACCATGCTGGCGCAGAAGCCGCCGATCCGCGTGATCATTCCGGGCCGCACCTATCGCAGCGACTCGGACCAGACCCACACGCCGATGTTCCATCAGGTCGAGGGGCTGGTGATCGACAAGTCGGCGCATCTCGGCCATCTGAAGTGGATCCTCGAAGAATTCTGCAAAGCATTCTTCGAAGTCGATCAGGTGAAGATGCGCTTCCGCCCCTCGTTCTTCCCCTTCACCGAGCCGTCGATGGAAGTCGATATCCAGTGCCGGCGCGAGAAGGGCGAGGTCCGCTTCGGCGAGGGCGAGGACTGGCTGGAAGTGCTCGGCTGCGGGATGGTGCATCCGAACGTGCTGCGGAACTGCGGCCTCGATCCCGACGAGTATCAGGGTTTCGCCTGGGGCATGGGGATCGACCGCATCGCGATGCTCAAATACGGCATGCCGGACCTGCGCGCCTTCTTCGAAGCCGATGTGCGCTGGCTCTCCCATTACGGCTTCCGCCCGCTCGACTTCCCGACGCTGGCGGGGGGATTGAGTTCATGAAATTCACACTCTCCTGGCTGAAAGAGCACCTCGACACTGACGCCTCGCTCGACAAGATCGCCGAGACGCTGACCATGGTCGGCCTCGAGGTCGAGGCGATCGAGGACAAGGCGAAAGAGCTCGCGCCCTTCATCATCGTGCGCGTGATCGACGCCAAGCAGCATCCGAACGCGGACCGGCTGCGGGTCTGCATGGTCGACACCGGTACCGGCGATCCGGTACAGGTCGTATGCGGCGCGCCGAATGCGCGCACCGGCATGCGCAGCGTGTTCTCGCCGCCGGGCGCTTTTATCCCGGGCAAGAACATCACGCTGCAGATCGGCACCATCCGCGGCGTCGAGAGCCGCGGCATGCTGATCTCGCCGGCCGAGATCGGCATCTCCGACGATCACGACGGCATCATCGACCTGCCCGAAGATGCGCCGGTGGGCGAAAACTACGCGCGCTGGGCGAAGCTCGATGATCCGGTGATCGAGATCAACCTGACGCCGAACCGCCCGGACTGCACGGGCGTGCATGGCATCGCCCGCGACCTCGCTGCGGCCGACCTCGGCAAGTTCATCGATCAGGCGATCAAGCCGGTGGCGGGCACCTTCCCCTGCCCGGTCAAGGTGAACCTCGACTTCGGCGATACGCCGTCGCTGTGCCCGGCTTTCGGCCTGCGGCTCGTGCGTGGGGTGAAGAACGGCCCCTCCCCGGAATGGTTGCAGCAGCGCCTCAAGGCGATCGGCCTGCGGCCGATCAATGCGCTGGTCGATATCACCAACCTGATCACCTTCGACCGTGGCCGCCCGCTGCATGTCTTCGACGCCGCCAAGGTGAAGGGCGATCTCACCGTGAGGCGTGCGCGCGGCGGCGAGACGTTCCTGGCGCTCGACGGCCGCACCTATACGCTCGACGAGACGATGTGCGTGATCGCCGACGAGAACGGCGTCGAGTCGCTCGCCGGCATCATGGGCGGCGAGGAGACCGGCTGCTCGGAAACGACGACAGACGTGCTGATCGAATCCGCGCTCTGGGTGCCGGACAACATCGCGCATACCGGCCGCCGCCTCGGCATCAACAGCGACGCGCGCTACCGTTTCGAACGCAGCGTCGATCCGGCCTTCATGGCGCCGGGGCTCGAACTGGCCACGCGGCTGGTGCTCGAACTCTGCGGCGGAACGCCGTCGGAGGTCATCGTCGCGGGCAGCACGCATACGGAAGACCGCGCGATCGACTTCCCGCTTTCCGAGGTCAAGCGGCTCTCCGGTCTCGAACTGCTGCTGCCCGAGGTACGCGGCATCCTGACCCGGCTCGGTTTCTTCCTCGCCGGCCAGGGCGATACCGCGAAGGTCGCGGCCCCGTCCTGGCGGCCGGACATCGAGGGCAAGGCCGACATCGTCGAGGAGGTCGTGCGCATCGCGGGCGTCGACCGGATTCCGCTGACGCCGTTCGACCGGGGCGAAGCGCCGCGCAAGCCGGTGCTGACCGGCATCCAGGTGCGCACGCGCAAGGCCAAGCGCATGCTGGCGGCGCGCGGGCTGGTCGAGGCCGTCACCTGGTCCTTCATCTCGCATGCGCAGGCTGAACTGTTCGGTGGCGGGCAGCCGGAACTGGTGCTCGCCAACCCGATCGCGGCCGAACTTTCGGACATGCGTCCGAGCCTCGTTCCCGGCCTTGCCACCGCCGCCCAGCGCAACGCCGACCGCGGATTCGGCGACGTCGCGCTGTTCGAGGTGGGACAGGTGTTTGCGGGCGACAGGCCGCAGGACCAGTTCACCGCTGCGGCCGGCGTGCGCCGCGCGCTCGCGGGTTCACAAGGCAGCGGCCGGCACTGGACGGGCCAGGCCGAGGTGACGGCCTTCGACGCGAAAGCCGATGCGCTCGCCGCGCTGGTCGCGGCCGGCGCCAATGCCAGCGCGCTGCAGATCGTGCCCGGCGGCCCCTCCTGGCTGCATCCCGGACGCTCCGGCACGATCCAGATCGGACCGCAGAACGTGCTCGGCTACTTCGGTGAGTTGCATCCGCGCACACTGGAAGCGCTCGGGGCGGAAGGCCCGATGGTCGCCTTCGAAGTGCTGCTCGAACGCATTCCGGAGCCGCGTGCGCGGCCGACGCGCATGAAGCCGGCGCTGGACCTCTCGCCGTTCCAGCCGGTCGAGCGCGACTTCGCCTTCGTCGTCGATCGTACGGTGAAGGCCGGCGACATCGTGCGCGCCGCGCAAGGCGCCGACCGCAAGCTGATCGCCGCCGTGAATGTCTTCGACATCTACGAAGGCAAGGGCATCGACCCGGACAAGAAGTCGGTCGCCATCGCCGTGACGCTGCAGCCGCGCGAGCGAACGCTCACCGATCAGGAGATCGACGCGGTGGCTGCGAAGATCGTGGCGGACGTCACAAAGCGAACCGGCGGGACCTTGCGCGGCTGAGGCGGTCCTACCGCCGGAGTGCGTGAACGAAAATGCTGCCTTGGCGGGGACTGTCAGTCCCCGCCATGCCGCACCCCTTCCGCGACATCCCCCACCTTGCTACCATCGCTCCGCTTTGGCCTGAAGCCGGGCGGGCCGCGGCATCGACATCATCAAAACAAATCCGGCAGCAAGGCCGCCTGCCCTTCGCGCGCAGCGCGGTCAGGGAGGATTTGTCATGTCACGCATTGTTGCAGCCGCTACGGCTGCGTTTCTCGCAGGCTCCGCCATCCTCGCCCCGCCGCAGGGCGCGACGGCACAGACCGGCCCTGGCTGGATCGAACTGTTCGACGGCAAGAGCCTGGGCGACGCCTGGGATCAGGTCGGCGAAACCAACTGGCGCGTAGAGGACGGCGCCATCGTCGCCGACAAGCGCACCAGCAAAGAGGCGGCGCATCTCGTCAGCAAGAAGCCCTACAAGGACTTCGACATCTATGTCGAGTTCTGGTCCAGCGACGACGCCAACAGCGGCATCTTCCTGCGCTGCCAGAATCCCAAGCAGATCACGGATCGTTCCTGCTACGAGGCCAATATCTTCGACCAACGCCCGGACCCGAGCTACGGCACCGGCGCCATCGTGCGCTTCGCCGAGGTCAACCCGATGCCGAAGGCCGGCGGCAAATGGAACACCTACGAGATCAGCGTGAAGGGCCGCGAGATCATCGTGAAGCTCAACGGCAAGGAGACGAGCCGCCTGCGCAACGAGATGTTCGCCGAGGGGCCGATCACGCTGCAGCACGGCGCCGGCGTGATCAAGTTCCGCAAGGTGGCGATCAAGCCGCACTAAGCGCTCTCGCGCACCTATAGCATCGTGCCAATTCGATGAATCGCCACGATGCTATTGGTCTTGTTTGAGCATCGCTATATCCGAAAACCGGCGTCCACTTTTCGGAGCGATGCTCCTGCTACTTCGGCAGTTCCGGCTCGTCGCGCGGGAACATGTAGCCGAGAACGACCAGCCCGACGATAAGCAGCGGCGTGGCCATGAAGGCTCCGAAAGGTCCCCATAGCCACGTCCAGAACGCCAGCGACACGAACACCACGAATGGACTGAGGGTGAGCCTTCGCCCGATGATGCCCGGCGTGACGAAGTTACCCTCGATCGCCGTGATGAGGACGAACAGCGCCGCAGGCAGGAGCGCGCCGCCCAGCGTCGGATAGGAGACAATGCCGATCAAGGCCAGGATCGCCGTGAACAGCGCAGGGCCGATATACGGAATGTAGTTGAGTACGAAGGCCAGCGCGCCGAGCGCAATCGTATTCGAGAACCCCAGCACATAGAGCATCAGCGCCGTTGCGGCTCCGAGCCCGACATTGATGACCGTGACCGTGCCGAGATAGGCGATCAGGTTCTGCTCGATGTCGCTCCAGATGTGCATCACGCGGAGCCGCGCCTCGCGCGTGTCGAAGTAGACGATCAACTGCCGCCGCAACCGGTTCAGGCCCGCGAGAAAAAACAGCAGCGTGCCGAAGAACACCAGAAATTCCGTCAGCGCGGGGCGCAACACGCCGATCGCCTGCTGCGCAATGTCCGTTAGGCCGGTTTCGATGGAAACCTTCTGGCCGTCGCCGGCGGTTGCGCCGCCCATGCTCTTCATGAAGTCGCGCACGGCCGAAATCGGCCGTTCAAGATAGCTCAGCTTCTCGCGGATGGTTGCTTCCAGTGTCGGCGCCTGGTCGATCCAGCCCGTGATCGCGCCGATCACGAGCGTCACCACCAGCCACAGCAGGCCGAAGAACACCGTGACCAGCGCAAACGCGATCGCCGTCGAGGGAATGCCCTTGGAATGCGCCCATTTCTGCAACGGGCTCAGCGAGATTCCGACGATCGTCGCGGCCAGAACCGGCATGAAGAACGAGCGGCCGAGGCTGAGTGCTGCCACGATCAGGATCGCGGCAATGGACAGGATCGCTGCCTGGATCAGGTAATCGCGGTCGAAGCCTTCCTTGGCGGCTTCGTTCGCCGCGGCCGGCGACAGATCGCGGTTGCGGCTTGCGTCTTCGGACTTCGCTAGTTTCTTCGCCTGGGTCATTGCCTTATCCGCCGCAACAGGCGGACGGCCGGTTGGCGCTACCCACGTAAACGCAAAGCCGGCCCGGCGGTTGCCGAGGCAGTGACGAAAATTTACCGCGGCCCCATGCGCAGCGCGCCGTCGATGCGGATCACTTCCCCGTTCAGGTAGCGGTTGCCGATGCAATGCAGGGCCAGCGCTGCGAATTCGCCCGGCTCGCCAAGCCGGCTGGGGAACGGCACCTGCGCGCCGAGGCTCTGCTGCGCCGCCTCGGGCAAGGCCCGAAGCATCGGCGTGCCGAAGATGCCTGGCGCGATCGCCAGAACCCGGATGCCGAACTGCGCGAACTCGCGCGCCGCCGGCATCGTGAGCGCCGCCACGCCACCCTTGGACGCCGCATAGGCTGCCTGCCCGATCTGCCCCTCAAAGGCCGCGACCGAGGCCACGGAGACGATCACACCGCGCTCGCCGTCCTCGAACGGATCGAGCTTGCTCGCTTCGGCCGCGAACAACCGCATCATGTTGAAGGTGCCGACGAGGTTGACGCGGATCACCCGCTCGAACTCGGTCAGCGGCATCGGGCCCTCACGCCCGACGATCCGCTTGGCGGGTCCGACGCCCGCGCAATTGATGAGGATTCGCGCCGCCCCGTGCGCCGCATGCGCCTGCGCGATGGCGCCTGCGGCCGCATCGGCGTCGGCTACATCGCAGGCGAACGCGATCCCTCCGATCGACTTCGCGACCGCTTCCGCCGCGTCAGCATTGACGTCCAGAACCGCGACCCTGGCGCCGGCCTTCGCCAGTTGCGCCGCCGTCTCGGCGCCCAGCCCGGAGCCGCCTCCGGTCACGATCGCTGCATGTCCCCTGGGATCCATCCTCGGCGCCTTCTCTTGCGGGTCCTTGCCCGTTGCCCCCGTGACACCTGCGCGGCATCGACGCTATCGTACCGCCATAGACAAACCACAGACAACGATCGCGGGATGGAAACATTCGACTATGTCATCGTGGGCGCGGGCTCGGCCGGCTGCGTGCTCGCAAACCGGCTGAGCGAGGATCAAGGCACCACCGTCTGCGTGCTGGAGGCCGGGCCGCCCGACCGCAACCCGTTCATTCACATTCCGGCCGGGTTCATCAAGACGTTCTACAATCCGTCGGTGAACTGGTGCTACCAGCAGGAGCCGGGACCGTGGACCGGCGGCCGGCGCATCTTCGCGCCGCGCGGAAAGACGCTCGGCGGGTCGAGTTCGATCAACGGGCTGATCTTCAATCGCGGCAACCGGATCGACTTCGACACCTGGGCGCAGGTCGGCAATCGCGGCTGGGGCCATGCCGACGTGCTCCCCTATTTCCGGCGGATCGAGCGGCGGATCGGCGTCGACGACGCCGACATCCGCGGCCGTGACGGGCCGCTCACCATCACCGACATCGACTGGCGGCACCCGCTATGCGACGCCTTCATCGAAGGCGCGGTGAGTCTCGGCATTCCGCGCAACGCCGATTACAACGGCGTCGCGCAGGAGGGCGTGGCCTATTCCCAACGCACCATCCACAACGGACGCCGGGTCAGCGCGGCCACGGCCTATCTGCATCCGGCAATGCGGCGCGGCAACCTCACGGTGCGCACGCTGGCGCAGGCAACGAGCATCGTGCTGGAAGGCAGGCGCGCGGTCGGCGTGCGCTACAGGCAGGGCGGCGCGCACGGCGCGGCGAAGGAAGTGCGGGCGCGGCGCGAGGTCATCCTCTCGGGCGGCGCCTACAACTCGCCGCAGCTTCTGCAGATCTCCGGCATCGGTCCGGCGCCGCTGCTGCAGTCGCTCGGGATCGAAGTGCAGCACGCGCTTGCCGGCGTTGGCGAAGGCCTGCAGGACCACTATGCGCCGCGCACGGTCGCACGCGTGAAGAACGCACGCACGATCAACGAAAGCGTGCGCGGCCTTTCGCTTGCGGCCGAAGTGCTCAAATGGGCGCTGATGCGCCGCGGCATCCTCACGCTGAGCCCGACGCTGGTCTACTGCTTCTGGCATTCGGGCGTGACGCCCGAGGCCTGCGATCTGCAGGTCACCTTCACGCCCGCGAGCTACAAGGAGGGCGAGATCGGAAAGCTCGAGGAAGAGCCGGGCATGACGGTCGGCTCCTGGCAGCAGCGCCCGGAGAGCCGAGGCTATGTGCGCGCGCGCTCTTCCGATCCGTTCGAAGCGCCGATCATCCAGACCAATTATCTCGCCGAAGAGATCGACCGCCAGGTGTGCATTGCGGGCATGAAGCTCGCGCGCCGGCTGCTGCTGACCGCGCCGCTGCAGCCCTATTACGAGCACGAGGACTTTCCCGGACCCGACGTGCAGAGCGACGACGAATTCCTCGCGGCCGCTACGGAGCGCGCGCAGACAACCTTCCACCCCTGCTCCACCTGCCGCATGGGGCCGGCGGATCAGCCGTTCTCCGTGGTCGACGACGAATTGCGGGTGCACGGGCTCGCGGGGCTGCGCGTCGTCGACGCCTCGGTGATGCCGCGGATCACCACCGCCAACCTCAACGCCTCGACGCTGATGATCGCCGAGAAGGCGTCCGACCTCATTCGCGGCCGCCCTGCACCGGAGCCGGTCATCATGGCGCCGCAGCAGCCGGCCGCTCCGGCGCGCGCGTGACGGCGGCAGGCAACGACATTACGCCGCTTCGCTTGCCGCTCCACCCGCCTCCTCGCGCAAGGCGCGGCGCAGGATCTTCCCGACATTGGTCTTCGGCAGCGTAGAGCGGAACTCGATGTGGCGCGGGCGCTTGTACTTCGCCAGTTGCACGGCGCAATGCGCGCGCAAGGCTTCTTCCGTCAGTGCGGGATCCTTGCGGACGACGAACAGCTTGACCACCTCGCCCGAATGTTCGTCCGGCACGCCGATGACCGCACATTCGAGCACGCCGGGATGGCTCGCCACCACGCCTTCGACCTCGTTGGGGAATACCTTGAAACCGGAAACGGTGATCATGTCCTTCTTGCGGTCGACGATCTTCACGCGCCCGTCGGCACTCATCACACCGATGTCGCCGGTGCGGAAGAAGCCTGAGGCCGTCATCACCTCGGCGGTCTCGTCCGGCCGCTGCCAGTAGCCGGCCATCACCTGCGGTCCGCGCGCGCAGATCTCGCCCATTTCGCCCAGCGGCAGTTCGTTGTCGTCGTCGTCGCGGATGGAAATCTCGGTCGAGGGCACAGGCAGGCCGATGGTCCCGTTCCACTCCTTGCTGTCGACCGGGTTGCAGGTCAGCGTCGGCGACGTTTCCGAGAGGCCATAACCTTCGACCACCGGCACGCCGGTCGCCTGCATCCAGTGCTCGGCCACGGCCTGCTGAACCGCCATGCCGCCGCCGATGGCGATCTTGAGCGCGCTCCAGTCGATCTTGCCGAAGTCGGGATGATGAAGCAGCGCGTTGTAGAGCGTGTTGACCGCCGGAAATCCGTTGACCTTGTACTTGGTCAGTTCCTTGACGAGGTTCGGAATGTCGCGCGGATTGGGGATCAGCAGGCACAGCGCGCCCGACCGCATGCCGAGCAGGAAACAGGTGTTGAGCGCGAAGATGTGATAGAGCGGCAGCGCCGTGACGATGGTCAATTGCCCCACCTCCGGCGGGCGCCTGAGCGCCGGCTGCTGCCACGCTTCGCCCTGCAGCACGTTCGCCACCATGTTGCGATGCGTCAGCATGGCGCCTTTGGCGGTGCCCGTGGTGCCGCCGGTATATTGCAGGAAGGCGAGATCCTCGGGCTCCGGCTTCGGCGCACTGAGCGCCATCTCGCCGCCGGCTGCGACCGCATCGTTGAACGCGACGGCGCCCGGCAGCACATAGGCCGGAACCATCTTCTTCACCCGCCGCACGACCAGATTGACCAGCGCGCCTTTGAAGAAGCCAAGCAGGTCGCCCATGCTCGCGACCACGATATGCTTGACGGCGGTGCCCGGCAGCGCCCTCTGCAACGTCGCCGCGAAATTCTCGAGCACCACGATCGCTTCGGCGCCGGAGTCCTTGAGTTGGAATTCGAGTTCGCGCGGCGTGTAGAGCGGGTTGACGTTCACCACCACATAGCCGGCCCGCAGTACGGCCGCCACGGCGACCGGATATTGCAGCACGTTCGGCAGCATCATCGCGACGCGCGCGCCCTTCTTCAGCCCGCGGCCCTGCAGCCACGCGCCGAACGCCCGCGACATCTCGTCGACCTCGCCATAGGTCAGCGCCTTGTCCATGCAGACAAACGCATCGCGGTCGCGGAACTTCTCGAAGCTTTCCTGAAGGAGGGCGACCAGCGAAGGGTACGCACCCGGATCGATGTCGGCCGGCACGCCCGGCGGGTAGTGCGCGAGCCAGATGCGCTCCATAATGCTCCCCTTGCTTGACCTTGCGGCGACTCAGGATGTGCCGACTTTCGCGCAACCATCGGTCACGCGGATGGCGCTTTCAAGGGCAGTTTATGGTCTCCCCGGCGACCTCACCGGTCTGTCCCGCCGAACGGCACCAGCGGGTTATCGGCGAGCGCTGCGCGGTCGGGCCGGTCGGGCGCCGGCGCATTCATGAAGGCCGCGAACAGTTCGCGCACCGCCCGTTCGTCGATGTCGCGGACAATGAAGACGAGCCGCGTGCGGTGGTCGTCGTCAGGCCAGCCGGCAAGCGTCGTTGGCGGATGGAGAACGTGCTGCACGCCATGCACGACCACCGGCGTCTCGGGCGCATCGGAGAGTTTCACGATTCCCTTGAGGCGCAGCAGGTTCGGCCCGTGCAGCGAGCGCAGCAGTTCGAGGAACAGATCGAAGGTGCCGGAGGGGATGGCTTCGTCCGATGTCAGCGCGAAGGCCCGGATGCGGTCGTCGTGCCGGTTCACATCATGCGCATGCTGATGCCCATGACCGCTGCCGCCATGACCGTGATGGTGGCCATGACCGTGGCCATGTCCATGTGAGTGGCTATGTGAGTGCTCGTCGGCATATTTCTCTGCCGCGAGCCACCGCCGCACGTCCGGAATCTTGCGGTCGGGATCGTAGAGGCCGCAGTCGAACAGTTGCCGGGGCAGCGCCTCGCCCGCCACCGCATCGAGGATCGGAGCGGCGGGGTTGAGCGCCCGCAGCCGCGCCTCAAGGGCCGCCCGCGCCGTTTCCCCTTCGCCGTCCGCGAGCAAATCAGTCTTGGTCAGCACGAGGCGGTCGGCGACCGCCGCCTGCTTGACCGATTCAGGGTGAGCGTCGAGCGTCGCCATCCCATTCACCGCATCGACCAGCGTCACCACGCCATCGAGCCGGTAGCGCAGCACGAGGTAAGGGTGGGCCATGATGGTATGGAGGACCGGCGCCGGATCGGCGAGCCCGGTGGTCTCGATCACGACCCGCCGGAAGGCTACGCGGCCATTGTCGAGATCGCGCGTGAGCTTCTCCAGCGCATTCACGAGATCGCCGCGCACGGTGCAGCAGAGGCAGCCGCTCGCCAGCAACACCGTGCCGTCGTCGACCCGCTCCACCAGCAGGTGATCGAGGCCGATCTCGCCGAACTCGTTGATGAGCACGGCGGTGTCCGCGAGCGCCGGATCCTGCAGGAGACGGTTGAGCAGCGTGGTCTTGCCGGCGCCGAGGAAGCCGGTCAGGACCGTCAGCGGCAGCGGCGCCGGCGGCCTGCGGGCGGATGCGGTCATGTCACTTCTTCTGGCCGGCGGCGCTCTTCGCCTTCGGCGCCGGCTTGCCGGCAGGCCGCGCCGCGGGCTTGGCCGGGGCAGACTTCGCTCCAGGCTTTGCCGTGGCGGATTTGGCCGCTGGTTTGGCCGCAGGCTTCTTGCCGGCGGGCTTTCCCTTCGTGGCCGGCCGGGCCACCGCGGATTTGCCCTTGCCTTTGCCCTTACCCTTTGCGCTGCGCGGCTGGCGCGGCCCGCGCAGCAGGGCATCCGGGTCCTGCGGCGCGCCCTGGGGCGCGATCACCGTTACCTGGATCGGCGGCATGACCTCGATTGGCGGCCCGAGAATGGGACCCGTATCCGGCTGTCCGGCACCCGGAAGGATGCTCGCGAAGGCGGCAAGCCCCATTGCCGGCGGGTTCTGGTCTTCCTCGCTGGCGTGGTCGGTGCGCGCCTTACCCCGGTTCTTGCCGCCGCAGACCTGCTCGCGGAGGTTCGGCGGATCGGCGGCCACTGTCTGGACGCTCTCGAGCGTGCCCAGCGAGGGCATCAGCCAGGCGAGCATTCCGCCGCCGAAGCCGCGCTCGAGCAGACGCGCAGCGATCTCGTTGCGTTCGCGGCCCGAAGGCGCACCAAGCACGACGGCGATCAATTGCCGGCCGTTGCGGGTGGCGCTGGCCACGAGGTTGAAGCCCGAGGCGCAGATGAACCCGGTCTTCATGCCGTCGGCGCCGGGATAGCGGTCGATCAGCCGGTTGTAATTGCGGAACACGCGCTTGCCGAAGCGGATCGCCGGGGTGCGCCAATAGATCGAATGCTGCGGAAAGTCGCGCAGCAGCGCGCGGGCGAGGATCGCCATGTCGCGCGCCGACGAGACCTGGCCGTCGGCCGGCAGCCCGTTGGGATTGACCCAGCGCGACTGGGTCATGCCGAGACGCGCGGATGTCTGGTTCATCTCCTCGGAGAAGGCCTCGACAGAACCGGCAACGCCCTCCGCCAGCACCACGGCAATATCGTTGGCCGACTTGACCATCAGCATCTTGAGGGCGTTGTCGACGGTCATCCTGGTGCCGACCGGAAAGCCCATCTTCGACGGCTGCTGGGAGAGCGCGCGGGCCGACACCTCGACCAGCGTATCGAGCTTGAGGCGACCCGCCCGGACGGCATTGAGCGTCACATAGGTCGTCAGCAGCTTGGTGACGGATGCCGGATACCAGGGCTGGCCGGCGTTCTCCGCATGCAGCACCCGGCCGGACCCTGCATCGACCAGCAGAAGCGCCTGCGCGTCTGCCCGGTCCGGGCCGAGCGCGACCAGGCCGAAGAGGGAGCAGGCGGTGAGCGCACGAAGCAGGATCGGCGCGACGCGGGAGTTCACAGGGGCAACTCCGGTTTACTCTGGGGCCTTGAAATCGGCGTTGGACGCGAGGCGATCATGCCCCTATGTCTAGCGGATCGGGAAGCGGCAGAAAACCTGACCATGTTGCCAATCGCGCCAGAACTGCGTCGCGGTTGTCTCTTCGGATCGCGACGAAAGTTCGGCAGTGTCGGCTAAATCGGGGCCGGATGGAGAATTTTCCATGACTGCATGCATCGTTGGCTGGGCTCACAGCCCGTTCGGAAAGCTCGACGCGGAGACCGTGGAGAGCCTCGTCGTGCGGGTCGCGGCCGATGCGCTCACCGACGCCGGCGTGGCGCCGGCAGACGTCGACGAGATCGTTCTGGGCCATTTCAACGCAGGCTTCTCGGCCCAGGATTTCACCGCCTCGCTGGTCCTGCAGGCCTCGCCCGACCTTCGCTTCAAGCGCGCGCTGCGGGTCGAGAATGCCTGCGCCACCGGTTCGGCGGCGGTGCATCAGGGCCTCAAGGCGATCGAAGCCAAGGCGGCGCGCGTAGTGCTGGTGGTAGGCGTCGAGCAGATGACGACGACGCCCGGTCCCGAGATCGGCAGCAACCTGCTCAAAGCGTCCTATGTGCGCGACGAAGCCGGTTTCGAGGGAGGGTTCGCCGGTATCTTCGGACAGATCGCCGGCCAATACTTCCAGAAACACGGTGACCAGTCTGATGCCCTGGCCTGGATCGCAGCCAAGAACCACAGGAACGGCGTCGACAATCCCTATGCGCAGATGCGCAAGGATCTCGGCTACGACTTCTGCCGCACACCGAGCGAAAAGAACCCCTACGTTGCCGGGCCGCTCAAGCGCACCGACTGCTCGCTGGTATCGGACGGCGCGGCCGCGCTCGTCCTCACCGATGTCGAGACCGCATTGCGGATGAAGAAGGCGGTGGCCTTCCGCGCGGCGCAGCATGTGCAGGACTTCCTGCCGATGGCCAAGCGCGACATCCTCAAATTCGAAGGCTGCGCGGT